>Ga0181365_1000155_pt1 | contig 14190 bp, 9 predicted proteins | sample Fa13NDMM110DN_FD_130097 | JGI IMG/M metagenome (GOLD analysis project Ga0181365, IMG submission 130097) | Freshwater viral communities from Lake Michigan, USA - Fa13.ND.MM110.D.N | ecosystem: Environmental > Aquatic > Freshwater > Lake | place: USA: Michigan | collected 2013-09-24
AAATTCTTTTGGATAGATACAGCTTCCGTCTTCTGAAAAAAATACTCCAGCTTCTAAATTTGGAGCAAAGCTCAAATCTGTTGGCACGGTCAATAGCCCATCTTTTTCATAAATACCAACCGATCTACCTGTTCGCTGAATCATATTGGCAAGTCGGACTCTCAGCATTGGTGTTTCACGAATAATCATAGCCTTGCATGTTGTTTCTTCTTCGTATATTGGATAAAGAAATTGTACTAATGCAGATATGGTATGGAGATTTTTTCTTGCGTGTTCTTCATCGTATGCAACAACTTTAAATGAAAGTGATATAGTTCTTGTGGTATTTGAAAAATTCTGAACTGCGTCTGTTCTTCCGTATTGATTTTCCGCTTTAAAGCTTGGGCTAAACGTGTCAGTAAAGGAATCCAACATTGCCGGAAATGCAACTGTATATTCTGTTTTGACACTTCTGATATATATCTTTCCTGCTTTAACTCCTTCGCTTGTGTAATAATTGCTGTAATCGGCCGGGCCGCTTCCGTTGCTTGATTCTGATGCGTCTAATATTTTATTTTTGCCAATTTTCGGGATGTAATACGACGGTAGCGCAGGATCAAAGCTGCTTGGCAAATGCTGTTTTTCATTTGTCAAGCCGGGAATAATTCCAACGGGTACGTTTTTTTCATTGCTAAAAAATGACATTTTGTTCCTTATGCATTGATCACTATAGAGTCATATAGACTGCTTCTTATAGAGCCATCTGCCACGCCTTCTGCTATGCTTATCATTTTTGCTTCAAGTGGCCCCAAATCTCCAAATTTAAGTTCCAGTTTTGCTATTTCAATTTTAAATGCTTTTTGCGCCATTTGGGGGCCAGATGGTGCGGTTGTCTGTACCGTGCTCATAGATGCCAACTTAATAATAGAATCAAAGTCTGCTCTATCTCCTACAATTTTAAATTCAACATTTATTTTTTTATCTGCGAAGCTTTCAATTGCATTAGAAATCTTCCACAGGGCCCCGGCCACACCGAGTAAACGTCCCACGCTAAGTTCTGATATGGTTGTAAATATATTTGAAATTGAAGCAACGGTTGTGCTAAGATCTTTCACCATATCTCTCATAGGAGCCATAACCTTGGAAAAAGCATTTGCGCCGGGGATCAGGAGGAGCATTGCAACTCCCAACAGGGCAACGCCGATAGCGAAGGCCGTGAGGGCGAGGCCGAGAAGAAACAACAATACAACATTTCCAGGCGTAAGAAACGTCCCAAGGGGGCCGAGGCCGGCAGCCATGGCGTTAACTAAGAGAGAGATGCCAAATGCTGCAATAAAGACGGCTGCGCCGATTGCGAGCAGAACAGCGGCGAAGGCGAGCAGGGCCGGGTACGCTGGCGTGAGAAAAGCAGCAATCAAGGCAATCCCGATTATGGCAACCCCCAAACCAAAAAGCGCGTACTTGACGAGGTCGATCTCGGCGGCGTTAAGCCCTTTAAAGGCTTCGGCCATGTTTGCAATTCCGGTCGTCGCCATATAAATGGACGCACCAATTGCGGCAATTACGACAGCAAAAGCCAACATTTTAATTGCTGCTGCGTTCGCCCCGCTCGCCGATGCGTTGGTCGCCCGTGCTTGAGCGTTCGTGAGAGCGGTCAAGCGCCTCGTCGCCGCAGCGGATAATTCCTGTGTTTTAGCACCGGCCGAAATGGCGGTGGCCAAGCCCGTGGCTCCGACAGCGTTGAGCCCTAATGCTATCGTGAACCGAAGACCGGCACTTATGACTGTGGTGCCGAAGTAGAGGAAGGCGGCAGCCATCAACTGAAGAATACCAATAAAAACCTGACCTCCCTCGCTAAATCCTCTTATTTTAGTAGTCAGCCATTCAAGCGCCGACGAGAGCAACCCGATGACACCTGATAGAAGCGTGAAGGCCGGCTCCAGAAAGCTAGTAAAGTTCTTCCATGCATTTCCAAGGCGAGCGAGCACATCCATTGTTTCGCTTAACATTTCATTTAATTGCTCTTGTGTCGCTAAACTTTTTTCTTCTTTTCTTGCTACCTCTTCTAGTTGTTCCGCTCTTTCAAATTCACTACTATTCAAGAACCTTTCTGCTTCTGCTCTGCTTCTTAACCCAAGAGTGTTCTGGATTGTTATAAGGTGAAACTTCTTTTCTTGTTCTGACATATTATCTACCGACATGCCCGCATCATCAAATGCCTTCGCAATCATCCGTACTTGTTCTGCTGGTTCTGCATACATCATTTCGGTCACACTAAGTTGGTCACTACCCAATAGGGCATTTAATTTGCCAACATGTTGTGCTGCTGAATCAAAAGTTTCAAACTTCTTAGATAATTCAGCCAAACTATCTAGTTCAATTCTTGTTGTTTTTGCTGTGCGGGCCAAATCCGTGAGTGCGCCTTGGCCGAAGTCCGTAACTATATCCGAATGTTTTGTCATCATGGCACCAGCTTCACTCAAGCTATAGCCCATTTTATTTATTTCTATTGTCGTAGCTGTAAAAGATTTGGCGGCTGCGTCCATCATCGCAGGGGTTACTTCGGCCCCAGAAGTCATTTCATCAATAAGCAAATTCATTCCTTTCGAAGAATCCGCAGTAGAGACTCCTAATTTTTCAAGACTTCCTATCACAGCTATTGTGCTACTAACAGTTTTATATTGGGCAGCGTTCATTGCTGCGAAGTCTTCATTCATTAGAGAAAAACTTGAACGCACCTGTCCCGCTGCCCTGCCCATATCGAGCCCAAATATTACTGTACTCTTAGAGGCAGTACGCATCATATCGCTCATATGGGTGCCATATGAGGCAATATCTCCAGTAGCCAGCACATAACTTGCTCTTGATTTGTCAAACGTAAGAGCAAGTTCTTTGCTATTGTTCAATATAGTAATAGCTAGTTCTTGACTGAGGTTCAAAAGTTTACTTGTTACAACGTTAATTGCATTAATAGCGCCTTGGGCGGTACCAAGCTCCTTAAATGCGTCAGTCACATTTTTAACGGTTTCTTCTACAGACTCGGTATGTTTGCCAAGTTCAGCAAAGGATCTTATAAGAGGATTTTGCGATCTACTTAGTTTATTAAAAGCGTCCGATGTTTTTGCTATTTCTTCGTTTACTTTTTTCATCGCCCGTGCTTGAGCTTCGTACTCCTCGGGCGTGAGGTTGGACGGGGCGGGGGATGGTGCTGCTGGTGCTGCTGGTGCTGCTGGTGGTGCTACTGGTTCGGCCATAATATAAATAGGTTAAAAATAAAAAATGCAGAACTTATGTCCTGCATTTTTTTACGTCTTGATTTTATTTGGGTCTTGGCGGAAGTGGCATGCTGGAAGTGCTTGTTTTGCCTCCAGATGATGCTTCTTCTGATTGTTTATTCTCTTTCTCTATTTGATCTGAGAGTTTTTTAATAAACCAGCTTCTAAGACCAATTGGCAAGTTATAGAATTCCGTGAAACTCCAGCCACTATAATATTTCATATAGAAGAAGTTTTCATAAACTCCTACCATATATTTATCACTTAGGCCAAAAGAACTCTGCCGTCAACGGGATATCGACCTCCTGAGAGAATGAGCAAGAAGAACATGAAAAGTCGTGCTTCATCTCCAGAGATGGAGAAACCTTTCTATACATCGTTCTTAACAGTTTTGCATCCATTGCTCTTACAGTAGAAATAAATCTATCCAATGTTTGCGGATCGGTGATTCCATTAACGGAAACAATCGACATTCTAAGCTGATCTGTTGCGGCAGCTTCTGGGAGATTCTTTCTTTTTCTGTTGTCGTTTAGCTCAAATAAAGTTCTTTCATCTTTTCCAGAAAGTAATCGCATTTGAACTCTATAACCAGTTTTTGGAAGAGTCACAACAAATGTGCCATCATCCGGAAGATATTCAACTTCTCCTTCTTCGTGTTGCTTGCCGTTGTTGACAACTGAATTGCTTAATTTGTAGTGAACATCGTTTTTTGCACCGCAAGAAGGACAATTTAGGGAAAAAGCATAATCATCGCTGTAGCCCGTAACTCTCGTAGCAATCATTAATGCAGATCGATCACAAGATAACAAGGAATCAACGTTGAGCCTTTTGTCCATAAGAACGCTTTGAAGCATTTTGTCAACAGCAATTCCCTTTTTGATAAGGGTCTGAGAAGTCAATAAGTCTTCTTCTTTTGCTGTCATGTGTTTAATTTCTACTTGCTGTTGACCATGCAATATGTGGCCAACAGGGTAAAATACGCCACCAGATGGCAACTCAACATAATCGGTTGGTACGACAAACTCTAATGCTGTCATGCTTGGAACTGATTGATCGTGTTGAACATCCGGTGTATTTGAAAATCTATCACCGTTATTACGCAATATACACCTCTATGTGTTTGTTAAAATTTCTACTTGCTAAGGCTTGCTGGGCTTAAAGAATGGGCTAGCGGCGATGGCGTCGGCGGCAGCTGGTGTTGTGACACCGATGATGGCACCGGGACGGCTGATTGTGCATTCAGCCCAATCATATTTGACTGTCAGCTTAAGAACATCCAAATCGTCACCATCGTACTTATATGAACCCCATTCAATCTTTGTAACAAAAGCTTGTTTCAAACTCCACGTTTCTATCTCCTCGCCTCCGTCATCAATCTGGCTTACGCTAATATCTCCAAGAGCCGCCACGGATTTTCTTTTAGAAATATTCACCAAATTAAGGGACAACGAGCTGGGGCTGGCTGGTATCTCATAACCCATTGCTGCCAATATTTGGGCTAGAGAACCAGCAGCATCAATTGGATCTGTTGGGTCTATTAGTTCAATTGTAACATCTGACCATGTAACAGAACCGGGATAGTTAAAGCTGTGATTTAAATATCTATGTGTTGTTGCTTTAATCTCTGCTGATGGCTTAGAAAAAGATTTAGCGTACCAAACCGTACCTCCATTGTTTAAAGATCCTATTTCTACTTTAAATCTAGATACTCTCTTTGGATCGTGGTGTGTTGCATCGCTTGCTGTCCAGAATGGCATTTTACTAATTCTCCCTTACTATATACATAGTATTAAGTTCCTAAAGTTGCACCGGAACGAGTGATAATAAAGTCAAGTGCGATAAATTCTATTGCTCTTGCTGGCTTAATATATACTTTTGCATACATTATGTTTCTATCAATTAAATCTGGCGTAGTAGTTGTTTCATCTAACACAACTAAGTATTCTACTATTCCGCCATTGGCTGCTACACCGCCTAGGAATGTTTCTGCTTCATTCTTGAATTTTTTCCAAGTAGAATTAACATTTTGCTCAAACAAAATACTTCTTGAAATCTTTGTAATCTCTCTCTTGACATGTATCATCAATCTACGAACGTTGATTCTATCAAGGGCAGATGGTGTAATCTGAAGAGTCTTTTGTCCAAATACAACCAAGCCCTCTGATGGGAATGAAGCAATTGGATTGATATTGGCTTCATATAATGTGTCTCTTTCAGATGAGTTTAATCTATAGGAAATTCCAACAACATTTAATCCTGCTGCACCATCTGTAATTCCGCCACGAACGAATCCTGCTGGCGAGAACCATACGGCCGAAGCCGCTTCTGAGCTTGCAAGGGTGCCAAGCGCAATTACTGATGAAGGCACAAACAATTGTTGTGAAGTTGCCTCATCTTGAATACGAACGGCGGGGTAGAACGCACAACCGTAGCTTGAATTGATATTTCTATCAACGAGCACATCGGCGGCTTGCTGTGGATCTGGTCTTCTAGAATCTGCATCAAGCGACACATCTTCATAAATTGGCTTGTAATCATGTTGTATATCAATGATGCCCAAACAATCAGTTCTATCCTCGCAAACCTCTATGAGATTTTCTGTTAGAGTGGTGTTTGTGACGCCGGGCATTGCTATAAGGTTGCACTCAACAAAGTCAACATCGTCAATAGTGTCCAATGCTCTTTGTAGAGAATGGAATGCATAGTTGTTTGTTTCCGTCGCTCCACTTGTCAATATTGTATTATTGATAATTGGTTCTTTATCGGTTATATCAAAACCATCAAACCCACCGTACATTGCAACGTTAAACTTTGGTGCGAGACTTGACGAAAGAACTTGAGTATAGCCACCAGAAACGGCAGTGATAGAAGTTCCGGCCACTCTTGCACCAGAAGTATAAGAAACGCCGGTTACATTTCCGCTAGCATCTTTGGTAACAATCAAGTCATCAAGTGAGAACTTGTAAGAGTATTGTGTTGCAGAAGATGTTGAATCGAATGTATCATAATCCGATGGAAGCGGGTAAGCAAGATCGGAAACGCCAAAATCAAAATTGGTGCTTGTGTCAGATACTTGAAAATCTGCTCCGAAATATGCTTTCTTTATGACACGACCGCCATGATCTGTGTAATCAGCACGTTGTGCATATGATGGGAATACGAAGGATCCAGTGAATGCGACGTTTCCTACATCAACGAATAACGCTGCTGTTCCCTTTGATTCTGCAATTCCGTCATTTGCTTTTACGAATGCTTGTGCAAATTGTGCAGATGCCGAAGCATTTGAGCCAAAGTTGGAAGCATAAGAGCTACCAGAATGCAGAGCAAAGCCCTTGAACTGGCGACCACCAAGAACGCCGAATGGAAGATATCTGGTGTCAGTGGCACCGGCATCAACGTCCTCGTTCATTACAACGCGAACATACTTTGATCTATTGGGGTAGGAGCCATTTTCATTGAGTTGTTTGTCAACAGAATCCCAAGAATAGGATCTATCTCCGATTCTTCTAGCGATATAAGTTTCTGCACTTGGATCAAGGGTGAGGCCACTAAATGTCTCAATAACTTGAACTGCTTTGTCCAAGTCCGAGGCTAATCTAATTTGAATCGTGAAAGAACCATATGAATATATATCTGGATTTGGTGCAGCTTTGATATCTGTGATAGACACCTTGATGTTCTTCTGAGTCCACTCGCCTTCGTCTAGCGACACAAGCTTGAATAGTTGTGCCATATTAACAGGGTCGTAGCTTGCGGGTGTTGTGCCAAGATCTTGTGATATAAACCATCCAGATTCGGCGGCTTGTGATTCAAATCTCATGCTGCCCTTGTTTACAGAGCCGCTTTGAAGAGCAACGATAACACCAAATTGATTACCGGCAGTTAATGATGTTCCAACTGTTTCTTGTATTGATCTGTCGAACGATTCACCGAGCCAGTATTTTTCAAGGTTCGTTGTGGTCGTTACTGTGCTATTTACGAAAATTGGGTTTGTGTTGAATACTTTTCTGATGTAGATATCGGACGAAGGCTCAAAGTTAAATGAACTTGTCATTATGGCTGCGCCTGCGGCGGTCTTAACGATTGCTTTAAATTCTGCGTTATCGCCAGTAGAAGATACCAATATGGCACTTCCAGTTACTTGTGTTCCTGTGCTTCTTTGCGAACCTGTGAGGACAATTGAACCTCCTTCATTAATATACCATACTGCTGCCAGCGTTCCTGTTAAACCGCTTGTTGAAGAGCCAGAGGCAATAACAAACAATCCATATGCTCCACCGTTGGAGGCAACTGTTGCGTTAGCGGTGGCGACTGTTGTTTGCCAGCCGGCTTTGCCTGCCGCTGTAGCGGCCGTGTCTTGTTTTCCGGTAATACGGAAAAAGTTTATTGGGCCAACGCTGGCGTTTAAATAAGCCTGTGCGGCGTATGCTGCGTATGTTGGGGCAGTATAATTTCCTGTTCTCCAAACGTCGCCGCCGATGTTGCCGGGAACTGGTTCGCCAAAGACTTGTACGAAATCACTATAAGAAGCAACTTGTACCGGGCGCATTGAGGGGCCGTGTTCTGATCTGCCTATAATAATTGGACCAATACCAACTTCATCGGCTGGGATGATGGACTTGTCTACTTCGCTAATGTAGATGCCGGGAGAAAGAAAGCGGTATCCTTTTGCAGTCATGTGGTATAAACTCCTTTAACGATTAAATGATTAATTTAATATCTGGTAGTAAATAGTCTATAGAATCGCAAAAATCCTCTCTTTTTTTATTTAAGAGTGTTAATAATAACCGTTTCTCTTGGAAGCTTAAACTCCACTACTGTTTCCCTAATGATAATCTTGGGAGTATCACTCTGTTCGTTATCATTAAAAATATACCCAAGAACATCAAACTTTAGTTCTGACATATATAATCTCTCATTGTCTGCCATGTTCTTTATGTTGTTTGTCATTGATATAATAGAATCGGTCGGATAAAGCAATTCATATGAATGTCCTTCTCTTCGAATTGAAAAGATTCTTGATTGACCATTAACTGCAATAAACTGGGTTATCATGCTGTTCATCTGCTCTAAGTAATAGCTTTTAAGAGTTACTGAATATGAACACTTAATGTGTACTGGTATTGGGGCAGTTACAATTTCATAAACTATCTTTTTATTTTTGTTTCTTCGGTTAAAATCCTGTGATTCCCTAAAGGAGTCTGCATTTGCAAATTGTGATGTTTTTGCCTGCTGAATTAACGCATCAATTCCTATAACTCCGTGACCATTGTAGTAATTCTTGTTTGTAGGAATGGAGGCTTGATATTTGCCTCTAAAATTTGCCGCTGGAGAAGTTGCCGTTCTTTCTACAGAAATTAGTGGCAATATTAATCTTCCACCACTATCTCTTATGTCTTTATTGTTCTTAATCTGAAACGATCTTTCCGCAGAAGTCCATATGATAGGTACTTTTTTGTATCCTTCATGTGTTTCCAAGTTGACATTTATTCTATCATTTAGCCAATCATAAACAGCAAAATCTATTGTTTCTACTTTAGAAGGAGACAAAGGAATGGTAAATGTTTTTGGATCAATTGGCCTTTGCATCGATTACCCCACAAATACTAATGAAGGAATTTTTTGTTCAATTTTCTGCAAATTATCTGATAGCACAGCTTGTTGTTCAACTATTTTGGGGTATATCATTTCTGCCAGAATTGTCTTCAATTCATCTCTCAGTTCTTTCTTTTCTGTTGCCGCTTCTGATAATAATGCAGTACCATTTAAAGTAACTGTTTCGCCGGGAATTGGGATTGTGTTAAATTTAGATCTAACTTGGCCTAATGTTTCTTTACACAGTACCAAGGCATATCTTCTAATCCATTGTTTGCCAATTGAGTTAATACTTTCATATGGAATATTAGCAAATGGCAACGTATTCATGTTGTTGATTCCATGTACGCCCGTATCCATACCTGTATCGTTTTCGGTCCACGGATCCGTTGGTATTGTAAACTCAACCCAGAAATTAGCCGGCGTTACGGTGCTTGGTACTGGAAATAATCTCAACATGTTATTCTTAATCTCAAAAGAATAATGAGAGTTTCTTGTATAAATCGATGTTTCATAGGCCATGGCTTGTAACTTATTTTGCCACACCGGAATGACCTCAAAAGTTGAATCATCGGCGTATTGTCCATATGAAGATAGATTGCCAACTGTATTCAGCCCACCATAATATCCAAAAAATCTCCACATTGCTGCTGGGGTTTTATAAAAGACCCTTCTTATGATTGCTCGCTTGTTTCCTAGTTTTCCTGCATATGGTACGGGCCCCCCGGTGGCTGCGTCTATATTGTTGACAGATGCAGATTCAATTATGTCCTGTAAATTATAATCCTGTTGAGTATCAACAGTATCTAATGATGCAGAGTAAATTGGGTCATTAGACGACAATCCACCCTCTACAGCAAATGCTCTGCCTATATTCCTCACAAAGTCTAGAGAATATTTTGGATAGGCTAGTTCGACTCTATTGCCGCTTAAAGCTGTATATAAGGCAGAACCAGAAACTAATTCACCATCATGATTAAATGTGCCGGTTGTCTTGCCAAGATAAGATGGGAGTGCGTTTGTTGCTTGATGCAAATTGACGATATATGAGTATTCTAATACTGATTCTTCATAAGCAGCATAAACATTTCCAGTTGTCAGTTCAATATCTAAAATATCTCCACCAAGCTTTTTATATACAAAAGCAACTTGATCTGTGGCTCCGGATATAAAAGCCGCAGAAGTGGAATAAATGCCAAGCGGCAAGGTGGCAACTACATCCCCCAATGTTCCGACAGAAGGAAGTACAATGGCACTTAAAGTGCTGGCGGGAGTTAAGGTAGGGACGGCCATACACTAATTAGTTTTAATATCAGAAAGAATACTTAATGCTTGCAAATTCATTAGGCAATAAAAAACCCCCGTTATTTCTAACGGAGGTTCTTTACCGAGATAGATTAACTATCTTGTTTGGCTACTATGCGCCGCCCTCACCAAACATGCCGCGAATGACAACCAGACCGTAAAGGTCGGGACGAATCATCTTTTTTGCATATCTGGTCATAACGCCCTTACGTGGAACGAAATCATCGATACCAAAGATGGTAGGAGTGACTTGTAGTGGCACATAAGGTGCATATACGAATCCGCTTTCAAGGAAGGAACTTCCCTTACGGCCGATTAGTATTACGTTACGGAGGAAGTATGGATCAACATACACATCCCATTTCTTGGAAATGGAACCGGAATTAACAACACCAACTTCGCCTCTGTCTTCATCAACAGCGATTTTTGCACGGAATCCAGCGGTCATTTCGAGGATTGAGGCAGTTTCTGGACCACAGACGAGGAAGTTTGCACCACCACGAAGAGTCTTTCTGTGAATCTGAGCAGACACATCGTTGAGTGTTTCGATAAGGGTTTCATACCACATCGAAACGGTACCAGTGAAATCTGGAGCCTTTGTTGATGCACCAACTTCTACGCCAGTTGTTCTGTTGACAAACAAGCCGGGAGAACGTGCCCAGTAGTAGGTTCCAGCAGTTGCACCCTTAACCAAGTCTTCAAGAATTTCACGGTCGATTTCAAGACCGATTTGCTCTGAAAGAATTGAGGTAAGCTCAACTTCTGCATCAAGATTGTGATAAGCACTGAGATCTTGTCCAAGTTCTGGCGACCATTTTGCTTTCATTTTCTTGGTGATGGCAGTTACAGACACTGAATCAACTTTTATGTCAATTTCTGGAATTGCGGTGTTGCCTTCAAGACCCCAAGCACTTTGTCCGACTACTGAACCGAGAGCATTGCCAGCACCAGCAGCAGCAGTTCCGCCAAAGTCGTCAGTCTGTGCATAGCTGATCGTTGTAGTACCAGAGAGAACCATATCGGTGAGGATATTGGCAACAGTTCTCACTCCGTCAAGAGAGACAAATGGCAGATACAGTAGTGTCTTGGAAGAAGTAGTACTACCAATAGAAGTTGCGCCATCACCAATTTGGTTTAACCTTCTGACCAAGCGTGTGCCGCTGGCTGAGCCGGTTACGTTTGGAACAGTACCGTTTAGCGTAACTGTTACAAAATTTTTCACATTTAATTGATCAAATGCAGAAAGTGGTGTCGAGAATATTGCAATATTGGTTGTACCAGAGACAAAATCAGCATCATAGTGTACGAAGGTATCTACGTTTGCGCCACCACCAGTTGTGGCACCGGCACCGAAAGTACCAGAAGCAACTAGTGTAAGTGCGGCACTGTGCGAACCCGTTGGAGAGGTATAACCGTTGCTAAGGTTATAGAAGCCCTTCTCAGCGTTTGCAGCAGTTAAACTAACACCACCAGTGATTTGCTGACCAACTACTCCACCACCATATACGGAATCTTGTGCTTCGTAACCAATTCTTGGACCTGAGCCGGCAGTTGAAGATATCTGGAAGTCGAGGAAGAATATCAGACCCGATGGAAGGCTCATTGGTTGTACCGAAACGAGTTCGTGGGCGATTAAGCCAGCGAATACTCTACGGACGATTGGAAAAGCTACAGCGGCGAAGCCTTCTACGTCGCCACTTGCCATCGATGAAGATTCACGGAGAAGTTCTTTTGCTTGGTTCTCAAGCAAACGAGCCATTCCATGACGTTTGCGTTCATCGGAAATTCCTTCCAATAAACCTGTTTTTTCCCACTTTTGAACGAGAGCATGGCCTTCTTTGCGAAGATCTCTGTTAACCATGCCTTCTGTTAGTTTTTGAATTATAGACATTTTAAAATACTCCTTAAATATTTATTTTTTTTTAGCTGCAATACCTGCGAGAATTTGCATTCTTTCAATAGCTGGTGAAGATATTGAATTATGTTCCTCTCGCTCTATGATAGAAGAAGAGTTTCTATAGATTGCTTCGCTTAACGATTTTGGTCCATTTGACGTACTTGGCAGAATGGACCGCGTTGCGCTTTGAAGTGTTTCATAGATGACTTTTGCTTGTTCTATCGATTTTGCATTCGTAAGCGTTTCGACAATTTTATGTTTTTGCCGCTCATTCAAGGAGTCATTGCTTAGAACACGATTTTTGTAAAGAAGCTTGGCATTAGATAATGTTAAATTGCCAAGCTTCTCTTGAAGAGTTTTTATGCCGGCTTCATATCGCTCAACTTTATCAGCTAAAGCTTCTGCAACCGGTATAATCTCTTTCATCTTATTTTGATAAGATAAAACTTTTATTTTTAAATCTTTGTTTTCTTTCTTAATCTTGCCGTACTCTTCTTCTGTTTCTTTGTCGAGTTGTACTTGTTTCGCTCTTGCAAGTTCATTTGCATATTCAATTTCTGAGCTTGTGGCATGATACGTGTGGCCGTGGGGAACTACTTTTGCGTCTACTGTTAGTTGCTCTAATACATCAAGCAATTCACTTTTATTCACTTCATAGCCACTGGTGCTTCTTACGGCATTAAGTCTTATATTTAATGCTTCTGCGATATTCCTTAATGGAATCTCTATCTGCTCTTCATCTTCTGGACATTGCTTTTCATCGCAAAGCTTTTCTTTGTCTGCAATTCCTTTTTTGTTTCTGTCCAAAAATGCAAATGGCATAGTTTTAGTTACTTCTGGTGATTCTGGCGTGGTTGTGGTGCCAACGTCTGTTAAACTAATTCCAATATCTTCTTGCTCGCTTAAAAGCTTTTCTAGAGCTTGTTTAACATCAACGGTATATCTTTCCAAAACCATCGCCTCCGCATTTTTTAATGCAGCTTCTTTAAGCGTAATCGCATCTACTATAGCTTCATCTAATAAAGACATACATAAATCTCCAATAAATTATATTATTATAAAAATAAGTAGTACCATAATACCAAAAATGCAAAAAATGTTTGTATTTGATACTGAACGGTTGAATGATAAAGATAAATAAACATTATTAATTCATAGTTAAGCTGTAAACTGTGGATTAAATGTATTCTCTCTTACACGATAACATTTTGCTACGATTTCAAACTTGTTTTCTATTTGGCCAAATAATGCCTTTGGCTCCATTAAGGTTGTTATTTCGTAATATTTATCGCCATAAAGAACAAAGTCTCCTTCACGAACATAAAGATTCTGATCTTCTGTCAATCTTTTCTTATGAAAATGAATTTCAATTGTTGTTGACTTGTCCAAGCCAAACGAGTCTTCATTCTTTGTTTCATCACCATTGAACTTAACAAGAGCATAAATTCTTACTGGAGAATAAAATATTTTCTGTAATGCCTCTCCGTATAATGAATGGAAGTTTGTCCTTTCGGCATCTATAGGAAAATACAATACCTGCTGGCCTATGACCCTCTCAATAAGCTCGTCGTTGATTTGTTTAACAAGATTGCGCTCTTTCTCTCCTGCAAACATTGGAGGAGGAGGAGTTGCTGGTTGACTCCAAGCAGTATCAGATTTTTTAGCTCTTGCCATTAATATAAATAGAAATAAACTTTTATTCTACACACACAATGTTGCTTTCCACTCCATATTCTGATTATCCGTCAGGCAGATCAAGTGTTCTTCCCCAACGTTGCAATCTGAAATGATAGAAGAAGAAACAACACTTTGCGCTATTAACGCAGATGCGTATGGCTCGCAAACTCTTATAGCTGTTGGAATTCTGCCAATTTCAATATTAGCTAATACCCAATTAATTACATTTTCCACTATGAATTCTCCAACATAATTTGATCAGCATCAGAAGTGGTTTGTGAGCCAATCAAATAGCCGATGGTGGTGGCACCGTCCATTAGCTTTTGTCCCGTCTTGCCATCGGTACAATACATGACATCTCTCAATCTTCCAATAAATGTATATGGAGTGGAAAATTTACGCATGGTTATTGCTTGCCTAACAAACTTGCCCGATGTTGTTCTGAGTGTTGTTGTATCGGAC
>Ga0181365_1000158_pt1 | contig 14060 bp, 14 predicted proteins | sample Fa13NDMM110DN_FD_130097 | JGI IMG/M metagenome (GOLD analysis project Ga0181365, IMG submission 130097) | Freshwater viral communities from Lake Michigan, USA - Fa13.ND.MM110.D.N | ecosystem: Environmental > Aquatic > Freshwater > Lake | place: USA: Michigan | collected 2013-09-24
AATTCCCTATGTAGCTCAGGCAACAGCCACAGGGCCACAACCAATAGGCCAAACAGTTGATAGTTCTTTTACGGTTCTATCGAACCAACTTTCGACCATTGAAAAAAATACAGTTGCCATAAACTTAGAGGGCAGGGCAAACCCCTCAATTACGCCAAATGCAGCAACTACTGATATAAGGGTTTTGCTTATCCGTACAAATCCACTTACAAACACGGTGGACTTTGAAACCGACTTGCTTTTAAACGATGCCGTTATACCTGCAAGTGATGGCAGTACAAGCCAATTGGACGGCGCAATATGGAACCCTTCGGCATGGGTTGATATAGCAGCCGAAACGACAGACTTAACCTTCACAATCGACGGGGCCTCTTTGCAAGTTGGTAGTTCTTACCGTATAATCGTCAATGTTTACGATAATGTAAATGACCGCCTTACAACTCACATAAGCCCTGAATTGATAGCTAATTTTGTTCCGCCTGTTATCCCTACACTAACGGGCGAGCTTGGTACTTATAACAAAATGTACACAGGCAACGACCTGTCAAGCGTGGCACCTCACAGCCGATTTAAAAGCCGCCTTACAATTGATAAGGTAGCCTTCAATGCTCAATTGGTTGCTTTGGGGCTTAATGGTGATTTTAATAGAGCCTTTCAGCAAGCCCGCGCATCTTTGCCCCTTATTTCAGGGGTTACGCCTCAAATTCGTTTCTATCAAAAAAATACGCTTGCTTTGCCTGCAAATAATGCTATCGTTTCGGATGCAATGGTAATTGTTGCGGATACAGCAACAGAATTAGTCTTGGATGCCTACTTTAGAGCGGTTGAAGAACAAGCAGGAATAACCTTCACAGTTGACTGGGCAATAGCTTTTTCAATCAGTACTTTTGTAGTTGGGCAAAACTTAGAATATGAGGTTTTATTTACTCAAAATGTGACCCCGCGATTGTTTGAAAATGATGAGGCTTCACCTAAGCTATTGAGCGCAAAGTTCTATGATTATGACGAATACCCGACTAACAAAGTAGAGGTTTTCGATTTGTGCGGGCGTGATTACATCATTTGTGAGATTGAAAAAGACCCAACTTTGACAGGTTCGGTAAACTTTGCAGCTTGTATCTATCCAGCTACTTCAACGGGGGACACTTCCCTATTGAGTATTGAGGAAGAAGAAAGTTGGTTGCCATTGGTACAGATTTTGCCACAACTAAGCAGCCCCAAGCTCGACAATGTAGATACTTCTTTTGGCGCGTATGATTTTGCAGCCCTTAGAATAAACTTGCAGCAGTTGCCCCAAAATCAATTGTTTTGGATAACGGGCATAGCTTATGAGCAAGTGCCGAACTATTGCCCGCTTGGATTGGTTCAAGATATTGTAATTTCTAATATCCGACCTGCCGCCGCTCCTTATTGGGCTTTAGCCGCGCAGGCTGCCAACTTTGTAAATGAGATTTTGGCGCATCCTGACTATGTGGGCGGTGCCGATGTGGTTTATCACAGGGTTGTTGATGCCTTTGGCGTTTCCGTTCCTTATTTCAATCTTACTACAACTGTTATTATAGATGACACTTTGGTTACAATAGCGATGCCGCCGCAGCCTGAAGTATATTATGAACTTCGTATTGATGCAAACTTTGACAGCGGCTTTGGGGTGCATTTAATTTCACACACTTTGAGAGTTACAATACCGTTGATGCCCGAAAATGGCCCACTTGTTTCTTATAATACAAATGCCTATATTTGCAATGATTTGGGGTAAAATATTGTAAGTACAAACAAAAACTTTTATCTTTATAAAAATTTTATTATGCTGCAAATAGTTTACACAGTACCAATGACAGCGGAAGATGCAAAAACCTATTCTTATCGGGCGGCTGTTCCGATTAGAAGGGCTTGCCCTGTTGTTGCCCCTCCTTTTGCTCTTAGTGAGGCGGACACTTGGAACTGTAACCTTTGCGGCGCTGATATGCCTTTCTTTGCCCCGTTTTTGCGTGGCGACATTATGCCTTTGCAGACTAATTTTGCAGATGCTTTTAATACTGACCCGACAAACCCGACATACGGGTTTAAAACAACAATTGCAACCGACTTTTACGTTATGGTCGAGCTGCAAGATGCTAACGGTGCTACTATTTCAAGTCTGATTGATACGTTTGCAGATACTTATTATGTTGGCTACTCTGAAAAATGGGGCAGCGTTCAAACGTTTTTCATAAATACAGGGTATTTCCCCGTTGGCCTAAAGTGTTTTAGGTTGAAAATTACCTACTACAAATTTGACCAAATAAGTTCTGCTAAAGTTATTGAGAGGGTGCTTTATTCGGAATATTATAGGGAATACACTAATTGCGGGCCTACTATCTTGATTGAAAGCACATATCAAGGAATGGACTGTTACGGCAATATTTATGATTTGTTTGCTGTTTCTGTTGGTGCCGGTACTACAAATGCCTATTACAATTCAATTCGCATAGAGGGTGAGATTGAGTTTACAGGTAATGATGAAAGTGCCGATATTGCAACGGACTTGGGAAAGGTAGTAAGGCGGACAATTCTTTCAAACTATCGCATAAATTCAGGTATTGCAGCCCCTTATTTTGCTCGAATGCTTGACCGCGTGGTTAGGGGTTCGACCGTTACGATAAATGGCGAACAATACAAAAATTTTGTGTTTGAAAAGAACAACGACCAATCTCGGATGTGGGTCATTGACCTTACATTTGAAAAAGAATGCAGATTAGACAATAGAGGCTGCAACTTATAGGAAAGGCAACGGGAGCCGTAAAAAACAACTTTAAAAAAATGAAAAGCTTAAAATTAAATATTTTCGCCTTACTACTTATCATGTGTGAAATGGCTTGTCAGCCTTGCGCAGATGAAGAGGATGTTCCGACTTATCTCGATGGGTGTGTTGATTCACTTGATGAGGGCGGTATTGCTGGTTGGTTCGCTGTTGCCTGTGACGACCCTTTTGTTGATATTACAGATGAAGCCGAATGGGACGCTAAAATTTTGGCAGGTACTTTGTTTGGTCGATTTGATGGAACATTTATCCGCGGCTCTTTGCCAATTCCAGAGCGTAATGAAGTCACCGTTGGCGCGTGTGGTCAACCAATTACTATCTCAAAGAACTTTACAGCGACTTTGTTTGATAGTGCCTATGAAGCTACAAACACAAAGTACGACCTTTACGATTATGTAGATAGAAAGGTTGGCCGCTTCTCTTATGGCTTTATTCAATGCGATGGCAACACCTACGGCCCCTTTGACAATGTTACAGCCAAGGCAGATGAAAACATTCCTGAAACAACCGATGAAAACAAATCGTTTCAAATTGATTTTACTTTCCGTCGTGGCTTAGGAATTGTTAAGCCTGTACTTTTGGCTTTCCTTGTCGGCAAGCAGTTGCACCAATAAAAATAAGAACAAAATGAACGGAGAAGACTTTAAAACCTTTTTAGCCCAATTTGGCAAAGGTATAGTTTCACTACCTACTAACCCCTTTAAAAAGGAATGGGAAGAGGTTTATGATGCTGTTGCGCCTCACTACTACGGGGAGTTACCGCCATGCCTTCGAGAAACATTCCCAAACGAGGATAAGGTTATTTTTGATTATAGGGTCAAGACATACCAAGCCAAAACGGAGGCGGTTGTTGTTGATGCTGTCGATACTTTAGCCCGTCACCTATCAATGGCAAAGCATTCTATTAAGTACGCTTTGCCACAAATGAAAGAATGGGTTGAAGGTAAAAAGGTAGAAAATCAGCCTTTTGTCGCTTGGTTTTTAAAGCAATTTGTTTCTAATCGCATCATTGACCCCAACGGCCTTTTAGTCGTAAATGTGGGAGGTGAAGCATGGGAACAAAGAAGGGCTGATATGCGATTAGAAGTCTTCTTCGATTTTGTTCCAAGCAACGAAATAGTTTTTATTGACTTAGATTTAGGGCTATTGGTTTACAAAGCCCCAAGCGTAAGCAAATGGGGAACGGCTAATGCAAATGAGTTTATTGTTATCACTGATGAATTTTATGGCATAGCTTCAACAGGTTCAAACGGTGAACTTGTACTTGATGAACAATATTATCATAATTTGGGCGAAGTTCCCGCTGTTGTTTTGGGTGGCCGCGCCGTTTCAAAAAGAAAGAACGGGCATAATTTTTCATACTATAAAAGCGATATTTCTTCATCAGTTCCATATCTGAATGATGCTTCAACGTCCGACAATCAATACAAATCGGTTGTTAATGCTAATGCTTTCCCGATTAAGATTGTAAAAGGCATAAATTGCGAGCCTTGCCACGGTCACGGGTATATTGCGGAAGTTACAGAGGAAAATCCCGACGGGAAGCGCGTAGCCTGTGGAACTTGTAAGGGTACTGGCAAAATTCATATTGGGCCATTATCGGGAATTTATTTCAGAACGCCTGACGGCTTAGATGAAAACCAAAAACCCGAAACGCCAATTGAATTTGTTTCGCCTTCAGTCGATGTTATACAGCACCTTTCAGAGTATCGCAAATCTGCTTTAGATGAAAGCAAAGAGGTTTTGAACGTCGATAAGGCGGTTAAATATGCTCAAAGCGGCATAGCAAAGCAAATAGACAAACAGCCGCTTTATATCAAAGTAAAAGAGGTTTCAGATGATGTTTATATGAAGCTTCAAACGGTTTTGAGATTTGCGCAGGGCTTACTATTTATGACTGATTCCGACCTTACAGTTATTCCTCCTTCGAGCTTTGACCTGAAAACAGAAGCAGATCTTTATGAAGAGTTCCAAGCCGCAATAACAGGCGGTGCACCTGACTTTGTTAGAAAAGAAACTTTTATTCAATGGATTAAAAGCCGTTTTTCTACCGACTTAACAGGGCAGAAAATAGGGGAAATTATTGTAATGTATGCCCCTTTGACGCTTTCAACAGTTGCTGAACAAAAGGAACGGTACCTAATGCAAACGGTCACACAAATAGACCTTATCAAAGCTACCTTTGCATTCAATGAATTGATTAAAATTTACGACAAAGACCCCTCTATCATTTTGCTGACCTATGATGAAATAGCAGCTTTGTTAGACGCGGCTTTAGCCCCTCGATTTGATGATGCAAATACACAAGTTGTTCAATTAGACCCAACAGACCCAACAAACGACCTTTAGAAAATGGCAGCAGATTTAAACAAAGCCTATCGAATAATCAATGCCGCCCTTGATGAATTTAAGGCGCGGCTAAAGATTGTCGAGCCTAAGTTTAATCAGCAGGTTTTGGACTGGATAAAGAAGTTTGAAAGCTACAACGGAACGGTCATAAGTTCGGAAAGGAATAATGAAAGGCTTTTAAAGTTCAAAAGAGCTACTGAGCGTTTTTTATTGCAGTCGGGGTATAATGACATGGTTACTAATTTTTTGGTAAACTTTGACGAGCTGCAAGACAATCAAAAAGTTTTCCAAGCTGCCTTCAATGGCATAACCTTAACCGATAATGATAAAATGCGCTCAATCCTAAGCGATTATAGGCAATTTTCAGTTAAACAGGTTATCCAAGGGCTACAAAAGCAAGGGCTAAATCAAAGGGTACTGCAACCGATTGAAGCAACTATGTACACGACCGTTCAACAGGGCGGAAGCCTTCGGGACTTGATACAATCAGTTGAGGGAATTATTGATACAACCGAAAAGCGGGCGGGGCTGCTTACAAGTAATGCAATTCAGGTTTCAAGAGATGCCCTTGGCCAATACAACGGCAAAGTAAATGAAGCTGTAAGGAAAGTTTACAGAATGGACGGCATTTTATATGTCGGTTCATTGGTCAAAGACAGCCGTGCGCAATGTGAAAGATGGGTAAATACTGAAACGTTTGGGCAGGTTGGGCTTATCCCATTTGCAGATTTACCCGCTCAAATTCGATGGGCAAACAACAACGGCACGGGCATGATTCCCGGCACAACCCCTGAAACATTTGCAGAGCTTAGGGGCGGGTATAATTGCAGGCATGAAGCCTACCCGACCCGATTAGATAACTTTAGAAATTAAAGCAATGTTAGTAGAAGCAAAACACAAAACAGCACTTGATAAAGACGGCAATCCGCTTGTTGCAACTTTTGAAAAAACCGTTTGGCAAACAAAGATAATGCAGGGCGGGGAATGGAAGTTTGTTAAGTATGTGTCCGAACCCGATAAGTTTAAATCGGTTGTTCCGGAGCTGAAAGCCGCGCCAATAAAAACCACCGTAACAACAAAGAGCTGTTGCGGTCGTAAGTAGTAACTAAATCTTTTAAATATCATGACAGGAAAAAGAATCAATCTATTAAAGTATTTGGCTATTAAAGCCGAAAAGGACGGGGAAACGGAAATTGAAAAAAATGCCCTGAAGCTTTTGCAGCGTTTAGGCATTAGCTCGACTCAAATCGCAGCCCTTAAAAAGGGGGAATTGGATTTGGAAGAAGCTACAACCGAAATTGAAAAGAAGTTTGAAAGTAGCATTGAAAAGCGCATATCTGACGACATCGAAAAGCGCAAAACGAAAGAAATTCATGCGGGAGTTTATGACAGAACGGAAAAGCTTATCTGTAAGGCTTTCGGTTTAAATCATGATGAATACAAAACCGTTGACGAAAAAGAGCGCACAAAAACCATTCTTGCCGATGGTAAAAAGCTCTATGATGAAAAATTAGAGCAGTTCAAAGGTGTAGATACTGAAAAGCTAAAAGAAGTAGAAAAGAAGTACCAAGACCAATTGGACGCGGCCAACAAAGAAAAGGCTGAAGCTCTTTCACGTGCCGAACTTGCAGAAAAAGAAGCTGACAAAAAGTTAAAAACTTTCAAAGTTGAGCAGGCGCAAGTTGGCAAAATTCAAAGCTTTGTAAAGGGATTGAAAGCCCCTGCATTTGATGAAAAGATTATCAATTCCCTTATTGAACACTCCCTCTTAAAAAGTGGCTACGGCCTTGATTTAGAGGAAGGCGAAAGCGGCCGCATCTTCTTAGTTGATAAGGATGGAAAGCGCGTTAAGTCTGGCAAGGTTGCATCTGAAAACTTGACCTTAGATGAATTTTTAACCTCAGTTGCTGAGGAAAAAGGCTTTGAGGCTAAGAATAACTTTGGCGGCTCTGGCGGTAGCAAAACAGGCGGCGCGGGTTCGGGTGCTGGTGCAGGCGGCCAAGGCGGAGCGGGCAAAGGTGTAGGGCTTAGCGCCGATGAAATGATGGCAAAAGTTATTCAAAAGACAGGCTTTAAAAAAGAAGTCCTTTTGGAACAGCAAGCCAAAGGTATTGACATAGCCAAATATTTATAATTTTTTTTGGTTTTTGTATAATTGGCTCATTTTTTTCTATTATATTTGTGGTGTGCGGTGGTTGATAGTCGCCGCACATTTTTCACCCTCTCTCATGGTGCTACAATGGCACGGTTTCATTGCTTGTCCGACGGGCGGACTAATTACACTAAATAATCATTCAAAGCGATGAAAATTAAAAAGCTTAGAAAGCTATATAAGGCCTACCAAATACAGGCCGAAAAAGATGGCGCTTGCAATCTTTCAGGATGTTGGAATGTCATGGTTGAACACATGATGATGTCCGCAGCATCAAACCGACCTTCACCAAACAACGGTATCCTAAAATTTCTTATTGATAGCGCCAATGTAAACAATGGCCGATTCAATATTGACAGAATTGTTACCGATTTGAGCCAAGAAGACGGCAAAAAACACAAAGTCGTTAGCTCATTTATGCCCCGCCAAGCTCCACAAACGGAAAACGGCCCTGGCAAAGGTGAAATTTGCAGCACTGACGGTTTGAGAATGAAGTACAAAACCGATGAGCGTTATATCCGATTCCGTCACGAATCACAAAAATTGGTTATTGATAATGCCTATCTTCGCTGCATTAGAGAGGGCAAGGATGTTTTCAGAACCGAAGCTGTTGCACAACTTTTGCGCACTTACTTGGATGCTTTTGGCAAGGCTGTTGCAAACCAATTCATTAAAGGCGGTTATGTTGGTAAGTTTGCCCGCAGTGGTGCAACTTGCAGACAACTTCCGCTGTATAACGCGGCTGGTAATTCAATCAATCCGCTTGGTGACATTCAGTTGAATGAAGACATGATGAATGCTGACATGAGCTTGATGCCTACTCTTTTGGGTGGGACTAAACTTTCAGCTTACGCCGAAACTCGCCAATTCACACTTGCAAACCTTGCAGGCTTTGAGGTAACTCGCATTGGTCAAGAGTTTGTCCCTTATCGCGATACTAACATTTCAAGTGTTGGTGTGAATGGCGGTGCCGTTGTTGCTGACCGTTTGATTGCTGTTATCCCTGGAGCTGTGAAATTGGTTACTACAACTGACGAAGTAGGTGATTTCTCTTATGAGCGCGATACTCAATTGCGTGGTACAATCCAAGACCCGTTTTTTGGTCTTACTCATGATTATTATATCAATGAGGAAAACTGCGGGAAAGAAATTATTACCACAATATCATTCGCGATCAATTGGGACATCATCGGTTATCCTTCTTGCTGGGCTGACCTTGACCCTGAATTTGCAGGCGTTACAGATGTGTATTGCTATGAAATTATTTGCAGCGATTTGGGCGTTTGTAGTATGGAAACTACCACAACCGACCCATTTGCACCAACAAAAGGTGATGAACCTTGCAACGCTTACGAAGCCTGCGAACAAGTTTGCGCGGCTCAATTCCAAAATCAATGTGCTGAATTTGCGCTCTTTAGAACGCAAGGCCAAAGCATTACTTCGGGCTTAATTTCGGGTGTTAGTGTGAATGGCATAGAATTCTCTTTGGGTGGTCAATTCAACATCGCAAGCAATGCCGATGGAACTGTTACGGCAATACAAGCGGCTTTAGGTTCAATGGCTTCAATTAAAGTTGTTGGCGGTGGTGATAATGGTGTTGATTTCCAACTCGACATTGTTACATCTTTGAGCATTTTGAGTATCAAACTTCTAAATGATGCTGGTGCTGACATTGACTTGACACGTACCGTTCAATACTTGCAGCACGTTTGGGATGTTTCAACCCCTTCAACCGGTGCGACAATTTCAGCTTTGAACTGGACAGCCCCTGACGCTACAGCCTTTGGCGGCGCTCCTACTGACAGCTTGATTTCTGTTGCCGGTCACTACGGAACTATGCAGAACTTCTTTGCATTGGTAGCAGAAAGCGGTGCATACATTGAAGAGTTTACAGATTCCAATAACTGCGAAAGCACTTATTCAGCAAGTCTTGAGCCTTGCGCAGGTCTTGAATTTTCTTTGAAACTCAATGTTTTTGGTGATACCAATGATAACGATATTCAAAATGTTGGTGAACTTGCTTTAGCAAATGTGAAAATCCTTTGCTATAAAGGCGCTTCATCAACTGAGCTTGTAGATGAGCTTATTTCCGACGGTGCCGGTGATTGTAACTTCATGCTCGAATCCGGTACTTACAACTTCACTATTGACCCGCTCTTTGGCGCGGCTGTTGGTAGAGATATTACAACTGCATTGCCTAAATACGTCACCATTGCCGTATCGGGTGCTATTTCTTATGGCCCTCAATGGTCTGAAAATGCAAAAATTCCTGTTGGCCCTGTCCTTTAATTTGTGACCTGACTATACTGTTTTACTTGTCTAAGGGAGGGGTTTTCTCCTCCCTTTTTTCTTACCTACCTTTATGAATCCAAAAATATTAAAAAAAGTACAACCAAAAATCAAAGCTGCATTGCAGATTATTAACCGTTATACAGACTTTGATATTGAATTGAGGTTCGGAAGGTCAGAAGCAATGGAAAAGGCAAAGGACGGAACGGTAACGACTGTATCTATTGGGGTAGGAAATGCCCTATCACATGGCAAAGCTGACTTTGAATCAAAGCGCATTTTGGCGGCTTATAACCTTTGTAAGAATGTTACGAACTTTCCGCAAGATGTGGAGCTAAAGAAAACGGCAAAAGGCTATCAACTCACAATCAAAAAGCAAAAGTCAAATGATAACAACGAACATCAGAATCAATAAGAATGCTAATGCTGGCATTCCTTCAACTTATACGCCTGCAACACTTCCAACAATTACAAGCAAGGTTCAAGATAAAAGTACAACTGATATTTTAGCCTCTTTGATTGAAAATGCAACGCTTGCAACGGCACTCACAAATGTAGCAACGGAGCTTCAAACATTTTTGACGGGCTATTATAATACGGATTTGCATTTGGATGCTGCCGATACTTTTACGGTCAATGTGACTGTTACAAAGATTGAGCGCATACGCATCGAAACAAACGACTTGAAGCCCGGTGCTGACTACCTAAAAATTTACTTTAGCTACGAATATAACTAATTGATATGCTATTCATTTCAAACCCTCCTGAATGCCTAAAAGACTTCATTATTTTGCGCGGGGGCTGTTATTGCGACAGCAACGGCAATAAAATTGCAACGCCCGTTCCAACGAGCGGCTTTTATATTGAATCCCTCAAAGGTATTACAGCGGAAAACATTTCAGATATAGTAAATGAGGCTAATGTCACAGCAACAAGCTTAGTAAATCAAATGGTTTATTTTGCCGCGTTCATGGTAGAAAAAAGGCTAACAGCCCTATTATCTGAATCGGGGCTTGACTTGAATAAGCAAGGGCAATTATCTGAAATATGTAATTTGTCATCAACAGTAACGCCCTTAGTTGCACTTGAAAAAGGCATAAGAATATCAAGAAAAAACATCAATAGCCAAGCCGCCCGCATCTTTGTACAAGCTATCAAAGTAAAGTCTAAAACAGCGGGCGCAACAACCATAGAAATAACCGATATAAACGGCAATATACTTTGGTCACAAATTGCAACTTTGCAAGCCGATGTCCTGCATACTTTTTATGTAGATACCGAATTTGCACCTGATATTATCTATATCACAGCCGATGCAACCAATGTTCAATTACACCAATGGAGCTGCAACGGTGGCGGCTGTTGTGGCAATTCTATTGGAAGTCATAAAGATTTTGCGGTCATTGGTTGGGATGGCGTGCAAAACAGCCTTACAGGGTATTTGGGGGCTTGTGTTCGCCTTGTTTGTACTGACAAAGAATTGATTTGTCAATTTGCTGACCGTTTGGCAATGGCTATTCTCTATCAAACAGGTGTAGAAATACTCAAGGAATGGGTAAGCCCTTCGAGCCGCATTAACTTCATAAAAACAAACGGGGCAGAATGGGCAGCTAATACCATTGAGGAATGGGAAAAAATGAGCATTGACCTACTGCAAGCCGAAATTAAAAACATTCGTAACATCATGAAGCGTGACGGCTTTTGTTATAAATGTGAGAATAAGTTTCAAACCGTTCCAATGATACCGTAATGAACAATATTTTGCACCGACTAAACGCCCTGCGCACAATTGTAGGCTTAGATGAAACTGCAAGGCGTGTAAGTACGGCAGCGGCTTTAACTATGCTTGCAAAACTGAAACAGCGCGTTTTTAGGTTAGGTCTTGATAGTTCGGGTAGTCCAATTGGTTCTTATTCAACTGACCCATTTTATCAAAACCCTACAAAGTTGGTTGGTGTTCCAACTGGAGGCGTAAAGCCCCAAGGCAAAAACGGTTTAGGCATCTTCAAAAATGGTAAGGCTAAAAAAACGAGGTATCTAAACCAAGGCTACAAAGAATTGAGGGAATTAGTAGGAAGGCAAAGTGATTATGTAGATTTAAACTTTTCAGGCTCACTTCAACTTTCTATGCAGGTCGGATTTAGGGGTAATATCGCGGTCTTTGGCTTTACTAATCAAGAGGGAATAGATAAGATGGAACAAAACGAAATAAGATTCATCACTACCATTTCAGAACCTACCGAAGAAGAATTGGAATTAAGCCGCCGCGCCGCTGCAAATGAACTAATAGCAATCATTCAAGAACTTTAGCCATGCAAATACAAGAAATTACAGACTTAATAATTGCCCAAATTGAGGACGTTTTAAGCGTTGCATTTGGCAAAAGAGTTAAGGGCTTTGGGCTTTGCATTAAGAATGTAGAGGGCGCTGTTGTTTTGGCAACGGGTCAATGTAATGGCGAACAAAGCTACATCGGCATAGAGGATAATAAAGGAACTTACTTTTATATCAGAATGACAGCATCGGCACTTTCTCGACGTTTAGCAGCAAATGAAAATATAGGGTCTTGCGGTGGTAATCTTGTAACCGTTCCTCTTAAAATTGTTTTGGTTTCGCCCTGGTGCCAAGATTTGCAAGGTATGATGATGATATTGCAAAAAGCTTTGTTTTCTGCCAACTTACAAGCCCCCTTGTCTTACGGTCAAAATCAAGTAAAATTATCAGAAAAAACATTTACCTTTATACCTTGGGATATTTTCGAGGCGGAAACTGGAAAAGAGAAAACAGAATTTAGGGCATCAAATTTGTCTTTGGCATCAATAGAATTTGACCTAAAGTATAAAACCAACTACGCCAATTGTAAGGACATAAAACTATGTTAATAAATGCCTTTAGAAATTTATACTTTGATTGTTGCTATCCTTGCAACAATATCGCTTATTTGGTGGGTTCTATCGGAAATTTTTAACGTATTTGAAAAAAGGCGCGGTAATGTTTTGCGCCAAATTATTAAAGAACAACAAAAAGAAATTGATAGATTGAAGCATGAAAACTTACAGTATTACGGACGCTTTGGTGTCCTCAAGAAGGACAGCGAGAAATAGCACATTTACGATGCTTGTAATTGCCCTTTGTTCGGCTGTTTGGCTTACGTCCTTATCGGAAAATGAGCCTGTTATTTCAGAACCAACAGAGCGGCAAAGTGTACTAATGCATGCAATTAAACCCGATGACCAATTAGCCACGCTCAAAACCAATAAAAAGCCATGAAGGTAATAAAAGATACTCTGAATAATATTCTGCTAATGAACGGACCTAATACGGTTCGTAAGTGGGCAGATATTGCAACGCAACTAATACTCAATGGCGATGCTGTTGTAATTCAGCAGGCAGGCTTTGAAGATTATGCCATGTACGCAGAAGACATAGACTCTTATCAAGTTTTGCCGTCATTATTAGTTCCGTTTTCAGGTAGTGCTTCGCAACTTTTGGATGTACTTGCAAATAATATTTTTTCAAGTTCAACAACTTGTATTATAAACTGCTTTAGTACTGATGCCGTTGATGTTACCTATAACAATGCAATTTCAGGTCTTACAGCGACCAATGTACAGGATGCTATTGATGAATTAGCAGCAGGCGGTGGCGGTGGCGTTACGGGCGCGGAAAATGGAACATATATCGCAGGCGGCAAAGTTCGGATGGGTACTAATCCGCTTATTGAGGATACCTTGATAGATGAGGCTGATTTTCAGTTTGCGCAGGGTCGTACATCTAATGTAAACGGCTCGGACATGACGGTGACTCATCTAACAGAGCTAACAGACCCTTTCGGCTTTGGCGATGGCTTAGAGCGTAAGCTAGAAGTTAATAACGATACGGGAATATCTCGCGTCGGCGTTTGGGGGAACAACTTAGAATCCCCTGAAGCTTATTTATATTCAGCAGGGGGCGATTTTGAAACTCGTATTCGTGTTAATACTGAAAGGTTTTTATTGCAAGCCCTAAACTCAGGCGTTAATGAAGGCTCAATTTTTGGCGGTGGAAATAATCTTATTTTTACTGCACCTGTTCGCGCTACTATTAACACAGCAGCCCTTACGCTCAATACCGAAGTAATAGAGCAAAATATTACAGGTAAATATATCTACGGCGAAAGTTTGACAAATGATAGTTTTCGGACAGGCGTGGTAAGTTCGGCATTTGCTGTCGATCGTTTAGTGGGCGGAATTTGGCGCAATTGTTTTTCTGCATCTGATACAGCCTTTACGGTCGGCGTTGCCACTCGTTTCAATACAAACACAGTAGAACAACAGCTGACAGGCAAATATATTTGGGGCGCAGATGGAACAGATGGAAGTTACAGGATAGGAGTCGAAGGCGGTGTATTTGTAGCTCAAAAACGAATTGCAGGTGTTTGGACTACTATAAACGAAGATAGCGAGGCAATAAGTACAAAACGATTAG
>Ga0181365_1000160_pt1 | contig 13962 bp, 17 predicted proteins | sample Fa13NDMM110DN_FD_130097 | JGI IMG/M metagenome (GOLD analysis project Ga0181365, IMG submission 130097) | Freshwater viral communities from Lake Michigan, USA - Fa13.ND.MM110.D.N | ecosystem: Environmental > Aquatic > Freshwater > Lake | place: USA: Michigan | collected 2013-09-24
AGGGAAGGGAGTAATGGCTGTACAGTATGCCGTCAATGTCTACTATGTCAAGAAAGCTGTGTACTTCTTTGAAGTACTTGTGCAGGTTCAGATCGTCTAGAGAGATCGTACCTGTAAGTCGTGGATCCTGATGTACTGCTCTAGTGATTCTGTCCTCATGATTTCCTGTGAGGAACACGATCCTTGGTTTATAACCTCCGTGCTTGCTTGCCTTCCTTGCACGATTATAACTATTAATTCCAGCAAAAAACATATCCAAACCAATAAGGCCAGCTTGAATATCATCTTTGTAATTCTTTCCTTCAAAGTACTTACTACCTCTTTGTTCATACTGGCTCATGCTGGGCATGTCGAACCAGTCGCCAAGGAACACAATAACATCTGGCTTTTTATCTAGTACATAGTTACTAGCTCCTGTGATGTGCTCCAAGGGCACCCCCGGCTTGCACTGTGTATCTGGAATAACACAGTGACTCTTAGGTTTAGTCTTGCTCATTGATCTCCTGAATATCCTGCTGTGTTAGTTCGATTGACAATCCATGCAAAGTGAACTCTAACTGCCTCGCAAGAGGCTGCCACAATAGATCCTCGTTCAAGTACTCCTCAGCAAAAATCAGGCTGTGTTTGAATACTGGATGCTGCTCTAACTCCTTTATTTCAGTGAGGATAGCTTTAATGCTGTTACTCTCAGTGAGTACTCGCACAAACCACCCTAGCTCATCATACAAAGCAATGCGAAATTTAAACATAGCACTCTCCATATTTAATGGTGTTCCTGAAGGGACTCGAACCCCTAACCAGTTTCTTAGAAGGAAACTGCTCTATCCAGTTGAGCTACAGGAACGTGAACCGGCTAGGATCATCTGTAGCGTGGTCATTCGTCATCCTCAATCACGATACCGGGCCGCACCATTCGCGTAACTTTCGGCATTCGCGCCTGCCACTGCTCCGGCGAACCGTCCAGCCAATCGCGAACGGCTTGCCATGCCTGCATCTTGCGAGCAGTGAGCACTTTCGCGGACTCGTTTCCTGAAATAGCTCCCCACTGGCTTGCCATTCCATCGGCAACTCCTTGGTACGTTGTGCTGCGGAGCTTCCAGCGGTCAGGGCTGGGGGCCATCTTGCTGACTCGTGCCTTGCGCCCTGCGACGATGTTAGTCGGCTCTAGGTTAGGTAGGTTCTTCAGCCAAAGACATGTTGCTTTTGTCTCACCATGACCGAACTGCCACGGCTGAATGATTTGGTTGGGGCGGCGGATGCGTGTGGAGATGCACCCTATCGGGTTCTCCACGCACACCCGCTCAATAGGCGCAACCATTAGCTTATGCACGAACTCCAGGGCGTCCTCAGTCAGCGCCGGATCGCGCAACCCTCGCGTTGTCCAGTGTATGCCACTTCTCGACAGGTACGTGCATGGGGGATGTGCGATCATTAAATCCCAGCTATCCTCGATAATATCTAACACGTTGCCTTGGTAGTGTGGGCCTGGGCGATCTGTTGGCAGCAAGTCGCATGACCATGCGTCATGGCCCTTGGCACGGAATGCATCGCGCACAATCCCGCTAAACTCACACGCGACAAGCACTTTCATGTTGCTCCACTAACTTGCTGTGATGCTAAGGCTTACCGCACGGCGTCGCGTTCTCATCGCATTTGCTTAAAGCTGCCATTGCGAATAATACTACTGATAGCTGTTGTTACCTCTAGCTCGAACTCCCGTGTGTCGTACAGAAGTGTGTTCAAAAAAGCTTCCATCAGATCCAGTTTCTTGTAGAAGGCTTCAGGGTAAGGCTTGTACATCAGTGTCTTGTGCCAGTAGTCTTTGAACTCGTGAAGGAACTCTGTGTAACCTCGAAGCAAATCAAGCTTATCCTTCTCTCCTCTAGGTGATGTCGTCCTAGCCCAATACTCTGTTTGAATCTTATACAGCTCAGTCAGGATATCTCCTTTATCCCCAAGCCTAACGATACGCTTGAACATACAGCCTTCTAGGAAGCTTAGGTGCTCTTCAGCAAAACTCATTGAATTAACTGGATAATGCAGTGGGGAGCAAGCCAAGACTTTTGCAGTCTCTACTTGCGACGCTGTGTACCCAAACAAACCTACGAACTCGAATTTTTCTTTGATGCTTTCTTTGGAATCCCTTTTGACTTTGAGGTTAGTTTTACTTTTACCAGGCGTGCTGATTTTTTTCGTCTTCGTTGTTTTTTCCCATGTAGGGGATGAGTAATAAGACTTGTCACTGGCAGACTGCTGTGCTTTTTCCAGTAGGCTGCTAGGTTTTCTAGCCACTGTCTTGGAAGCAGTTTTCGTTTTCCCCGATGCACCCATTTAAGTACCCTTCCTTCAACTTGGTTACAGTTTCTGCATAACACTGAACGTATCTGTCCAGTAGCGTGGTCATGATCTAGACTAGGTAGTCTAGTTTCTAGGGACTCCTCACATAAAGGGCATATCCCGCACTGCTCAGCCTGAAGCCTGTCTCTGATCTCCTTGATTATCTCAGAGACTGGCTTGTTTTTCACACGGGTGGAGACCACAGCACTGGACCTCCATTGAACTCTCTGATTAAGTACACAAGATTCATCTGCTCAGTCAAGCTGTACCTGTACTGCTTAGTACCATACGTTTCAAGGTACGCATCATGTACAGCATAGTACAGTTCATCTGTGCTAGTGCAGTTCTTAAGTATGTTCCTTGCTGATACTTCACCACACCCCCTACGGGCATGATTAGTTAGACCGTACTTAAGGATAGTCTCTTCTGCACAGTGAGAGAGGCCAGGAATATTGTCAGTCTTGTCCCCCATGAGAGCCTGTGTGTACAGGCTGCGTGCTCCCTCCAGTTCAGTTACTTCATGTATTAACCCAGTACGCCATGAGTACACACGTCCAGGCACCTGCATTAGATCCTTATCAATCGCTGCAATGATCCCTGTGCCTTGTATCCTAGTCTGTTCAATAGCCACCGCATCATCTGCTTCCAGGCCAACCCACATTGCTGCGTGCCAGACGTTCTGCATGTAGTCCCTGGCGGACTCAAGGTACTGCGGCTTATCAGTAGGACGATTACTTTTATAGTCAGTATACAGCGCCTTTCGGAACGTGTTCACAGTAGCGTCTGACAAGTACAACTTGTAGTCAGATGCCTCTGTCTTATCAAGAATGCTATTCAGCGAATTCTTAACTCTCCCTAGAACAACCTTGAGTTTATCCTCGTCAGGGGATTTCTCCCCTGCAAGGGCTGATGTGTACGCTATTGTATCTCCATCAATGAAAACAGTGGTCATTCTTCCTCAGTTCCACCAAGGAGTGCTGCAAGTTTTTCGTTCAGTGCAGTTACATCCATGTCCTGCATACTATACATCTCAAAGATCCTAGCAACAACAAGGATTTCCTGTGCTCGTTCTACAGGGGAAGGACTAGGCATAACTTCAAAATTCTTTGTAGCGAGGTAAGAGTTATATACGGCTACAGCATTCGTGACACTGTTCTGTCGTACAATACTCCGCTCACGGCTGCCACTTGGACCAGATGCACCAGTGTGGGCACTGGTTACCACAGGTGGTGCAGCGCCAGCTTGCAGCACATGGATGCTGCCCAAGTTAGTGTATTGTCCTTTCTGTACAGTCGTGTACTCGATCTGATCTCCTACGTTACAAGCTGGCTTAGCAAAGCCAGCACTGAGCCACTTACCATCTAGCTTCATTCGGTAGTTGTTTCCGCCAGTGCTGGTCGGCTTAACTGTAATCTCTTCTACGTATGCTTGCATAATCACTCCTAGAATTTAAGGTTGAAGCCAGTCTTGACTTCGTAAGGAAGTATAACAGGAAAATCGAACATGCACGTATTAACTAGTGCAGGGAGTTTATTGAATATACTAGTGATCTCCTGATAGTAAACATCAATATTAGACTCTGGCACTGAGTACAGGATAGAGTCATGTACCTGCCTGTGCTTAAGTATCTTACTAGATACTGGTTGTATCCACGCTAGCTTGATTACATCATACGCTATTCCTTGAACTGGATAGTTCATGATTTGGTTCTTACTATACTTATTGAACTTGTTTAGTGCCACGTTCCAGTAGCGGGGGTACTCTTTATTTTGGCCCTCGCAGAGTACATCTATACTAAGTAGTCCACTATCCCTGTTAACATTCCGTATGTTGCGTTCATGAAAATTCACAACATCCTTGTAAGTCTTCTTATAATTTTCAGAAAAATTCTGAACATCTTTCAGAGGAATGTTGTTTCTACTGGCAATGTTCTCATCCTTAGCTCCGTACTGAAACTCAAAGCTGATCGTCTTTCCTTTTCTCCTAGCTGCTATGTAGGATTCCTCCCCTGCATCAAAGTGAGCCTTGAATACAGCATAGCTCCTACCTAATGAGAACGCACCTGACATGCAGTGTGGGTCGAATCCAGGTGTGTTCATATCCAGAATCAAGTTCTTGTCTCTGCTAAGTGCAGCTAGAACTCGTACCTCAATCTGACTTAGGTCCACCTCTATGAATACCCTGCCAGGAGGAGGGACCATCATACGTTTCGTAGTGAACATACTCCCTCCTAAGGTTGATTCTGGATGTTAGGTTGAGTGGCTGAGATTCTCCCAGTTGCTGTGCTTACTTGCACGTATCTAGGATGAATCACTTGGTCCTTGCCCATGAATTTTCTGATGCCTGCACAGTAAGTCTTTAATGACTTAAGGTTTGTTCTGTACGCTAGAACAAACCGCAATAACTTAATCCGAATTTCTGCGCTAATTCCAAGTCTGGAAAACTCTTGTATTCTAGCTTGAATAACTTCTTCTGAAGTTGATAAGGGAAGTTGTGTACTGCAGTTCCCTGGAACTAGGCAGGACTCCTTTTTCTTCAGAACCTTCTGAGTTCCCCTGCGAGCACCTGACTTGTAAACCTCTCCTAGTGTTTCACTAGTGACCTCTATGTGGTCAGAGAACAAGATCTGCTTGATTGTATTCGTGGAATTGATACAATCGTGGACCCCTACTAGATTAACGGACCTCTCTAGTTCTGTATGGAAGTTAGTTTGAACTAGATTATTTAGAGTGTTAAGTTGCATCTCTTCTAAGTTAAGCTGTTCCACATCGATGTTGATTCCGTAGTACGTAGCAAGGATGTACTCCTTGCATGCTGCCATCTCAGATACATACAAGTGAATCTCACTTGGTTCTCGTTGCTCTAGATACTCCTTCTGGAGTAGGAAGATCTTGTGTGCTAACTGAACGTCCTGCTTGAGATAAGGATACAGCACTGAATCAGGGATTTTATCTGTGTCTCCAAAGTGCTCGATCAGATGTTCTATGTTAGCTGACTTACCTTCTAAGTGATGAAACGTAGCTATATCTTCCATGCTGGGATAAGTCTGCTGCCCTCTGTACAAGTAATGGAAGATTCCTATGTCCCACAAGACAGGTTTCTCTAGATCTTGGGGGTTGATCCAGTGCTTAGCAAGCAAGTAACCAAGATCAAACGACAAGTTCATACCTACTACGTACTCACTGTTTTCGATTACATAATCGCAGTACGCTTGGCTAATGCTGTGCTCATTATTTTTGTACATTGTGTAGTGATGGACATCGAGCAGGTCCGTGCATTCCATGCCTACTCGGTGGATAATGTTAGCACTGTAGGGATTACTGAACTCCAGCTCAAGATCCCGTTTACTGGTTGTCTCTATGTCAATAGCAGTTGAGTTGTACAGCGCCATCATTTGAACCTCGCGGTCATTCTCTGAATCTCTACCGTAGCACGTCCGTGTCGCTTAGTTTCATCCCGCACACCCCTAGCCTTGTTCTTAACAATGTTCAGATAGCGTAGGTGTTCATTCATGGGGTCGTTGTCTTTTCCGATCATGATCTGAATATCAAGAGCGCCCTGTACTTCAGTCTGGCACCCCTCTAGTTGATTGCCATTGATGTACTGCGTACCCTCAGAGTCGCCTCTAGCCTGGTGCACAGTAAAGAACACTGATGAGTGCTTAGCTGCCATCCTGCGTGATGCTTCATACAGGTGCTTCAGCCTCTCTACGTCTGTCCCGTGCTTACTATTACTCTGCACATTCCTAAGCTGGTCTACAACAATAATACTCGGATCCCAGCGATCTGCTAGCCCAGCAATGTCTTCAATGTGAAGGCTAGGGTTATGGTAGAACTTGAATTTATCGTCAAAGGCCATGCCGAGTTTGTTCTGGATCTCGGCTAGGACTAAGACTATATCCTGCTCAATCTCTACTCTTGTCATGCCAAGTAATGCCTGCACATATCGTGACTTAACCGCTCGCACTGGCTCTTCGTTCAGGATAACAAGAACAGGGTCTTTAGTCTGCCTTGCCATCCAAGATACCACATGAGCCATCATGGTGGTCTTACCTGCTTCTGGTCTTGCTCCGAACAGGCACATGCTTCCTGCTTCAACCGGTCCAATGGCGTCATCAAGAAACTGGATAGGCCAAGAATAGCCTTGCACACTTTGAGCTGAGAACAAGTCATCTATGCTGGTCTGGTCAGGATCTACGTGTGTTGCAGACTTGCTAAAAAATTCCTGGAGTAATTTACGGATATCTTCAGGTGCTGCGGTCCCTGATTCTACAATATTCAGGGACATCTCAGCTATCTTACTGAAGTAGTACCTTTCCTGTAGAGCGTCCAAGATGATAGTACTAGGTACTACATCTTGGACTAGACTAAGTATACTAGTATTAGTATGTACTAGTTTTACTAGAGTATACAAGTCTAGATTAGTTATACTAGTATTAGTACTAGTATAGTACTTATCTAGTACCTTAAGTACTTCCCAGCAGTGAGAACTAACCATCTCTGGTTTGATCAGCCTACGAAACTGACCATACCACATGAAGTTCCTAGCTGCTGCAATGATCTGTGCTTCCATTAATCCTCCTTAGTTGACAAAGTAACCCTTAGCTTCAAGGATAACTTTTTCTATGCTGTCGGGCATGTTCTTGGGATCAGTGCCTGTGTGAACCACAGTACACTGGACGTAGTTCTGAAGCTTCACGCAGGCTTTCATTTGCTGACGCTGCACGATACTAGAATCGTCGTCAAACCAGATTAGTGCTTTCTTGTAGCCGTAGTCTAGTATGATCTGAACCAGTGCATCGCTGACGTGTGTACCAAGGACAGCCATAGCTGACTCGTGCTCGCTAACCAGCATGGCACTCAGGATGTCCTCAGTGAGGACCAGCACGTCACTGGTGCCCTTGTACCAGTAGTCCCCTGCACCGCCCCTGTGGAGCCATTTAGGGCCACCTCCGGTCAGTCTGCGTTCAGTGTAGCCTCTCTCAGTCCTGAAGCAAATGGACTCGTGTGCCCCATCAGTCTTGTGTACCCCCTGATTAGCCTGGAGTTCTCTAGTTCCAAGATAACGCTTGATGTACTCTGATGCCTGTACAGACTTTGAGCAATCTTGTACTGCTCCATTAGGAGGGTAGCTAGTGACTCTGAGAGCACCTCGATCACTTGATCCCTTTGTTGCAGCACTCGGCGCATGATAACCAGTGATACTATGAAACCCGCTACTAGAGCACTTATAACAATGCCACACGTACCCATTAGATTTCCTTGTAAGAGATACTCCTTTTGAAGTCTCTCTATTATTGCAGTTAATATGATGGTAGTTCCTAGTTTCATTCATCCTGAATGATCCTAGTACTGAGTCGTTCAAAGCAGGAGATACTTTAGGTAACATCGCTCCCCCTAGATTTTATAAACATTCCTGATGATATCCATCATCTTTTGAGGAAGCTCTGCTGATTTCTGTATGTTGACTGCGTTAATCCCCTCCTTCTGCCATTCACTCGCAAGATAGCTGCAATCGATTAGTATTGAGTACACTCGGATTCCATGCTTCTGGATGTTCTTGATCACATCTATAGTCCGCAATTGGTCCCCTTCTCCATTGTATGCGTGGTCTCCATCTGCTCCGTCCCCCACCATAATGATAGCTTTTTCATTATGGCTAGCAGCTAACTGATAAGCTGCCTCAAGCAGCGCAGAATTCAGTGCGGTGCTTCCAATACTCTCGAACGTCTCTATGGCTGCAAGAGTTCTTTGCTTTCCTAGCTTCTCTTGTAACTTTTTGACTTGATGTAGCTTGCCCTCGAATAGGAGAATCCCGTAAGCAGTGTTCATATCTTCTAGTACAGTAGCGAAGCCAGCAGTAGTAGCTCGCACGTTATCCATATGTGCACACATGCTTCCACTGATATCAATGCAAAGCATAACGTCCGTGTTGATGTCAGGTGTAGTCTGCTTCTTGCTGAACACATCAAGCTCCCTCTGCACAAGACGGGAGATACCACCCGCACGAAACTTTCCTGATTTCTTGCCGCCCTCATAGGTCTTTTGCTTCTTTGCCATAAGAAGTTTACGCACCTGCTCAGATATATTAGGTGCGTTAGTAAGGTGTCGTGTAAGTCCTCCCCAAGGATTAACTTGTTTTGCAGTTATTACACTACTTTTACTGCTTCTCTTGCTTTTATTAAGACTCCCATCGTGATTAGATACTGCGGGGAATTGAGCTTCTAGCTTTTTTAGACTTTCAGGGGTATCCAGCCCAGCTTTATCTCCTACTTTAAGTGGTGCCTCAGATTCAGCTTTATGCTTATCAGTAGAGCATGACGAATCCTTGATAAATTCTTTTATGATGTCAGCAATAAGCTGCTTGTGCTCTACTAGATTATGAGTAACTGTCCCCTTAAGCCTGGCTCCGAATAGTGCTACTACTTTGTTCCGCACAGCCTCAGTTTTAGTAGGAAGCATTGGTGCTTCAGGATTAAAGCCAGACCACACTTCCTTCCTGAGTTCCTCGCAGGCTGTGTATAACCCTCCGTAAAGAGCCTCAAAGTCATTAGCAGGGTCAGTACTAGGTGTTCTAGTCTCGGATAAGAATGCCTCTCGGCCTTTAATCATTGCTAGATCCTTGCCTTTGTACATTCCGTGCAGTCCAGCTTCGTGCTGGTAGTCTAGAACTATGTTGTTAACAGCGTGCCAATTAGGGTCACTGTATTTCACCATGAACTCACGGTACTTGCTGTTATGCTGTACCTCGTGGTACATGCCGTACATCCAGATATCATGGTTATTCTGGATTGCAGGGTCAGGCAAGTGCAGGGTCTTTCCGTCAGTGCTGAACTGGTTTGCAGTTTCATGGTAAGCTACGTTCAGGCCTGCTGAGTCCGCTAGTGTCCTTGCGAACCTACACACAGAGTCGATCTTCATGTAGTCTTTCATTGCTGGTCCTCTGATTCTTAATACACAGCGGCTACCATTGCATCATATGCCTGAAGCTCTGTGTCAGTGGTGAGTGTGTTCCTAAATACATACAATAGTGCTTTATCTACAGGAATACGCAACATGCCTACAGCTTTGATCTGTCGCAAAGTTATCAGTCGGCTCAGTTCCCCTTTACGGTACGCAGCTCTTGTAAGGTCAGCAAGCTGCCAAAGCTGCTCTGCTGCTTTTAAGCTAATACCGCAGAGCGACCTGATTAGGGGTACCTCTTGACACTTTGCTAGGTAGTCAAACTCAATGCAAAGGTCGATCCTGTTAATCAGGGAAGCATCTTGGATGTTCCGCTGATACTTTTCATAATTCTCCCCTGCTCCTTTTGTGTTATCTGTGAACACGATCATACACTCAGGATGCTTGATGATAGTTCTTCCGTCCGGTATGGCATACTTACCTTCATCTAGGATAGGACGCATTGGTGCTAGACATGACCCAGACAAGCTCTGAAATGGCTCATCAATAACAAGGATGCCAGGGTGCTGCAGGAACTCCAGAACATTACTAAGCTCGAAAACAATACTAGCCTGTCCTGTTTCTGAGTAGCCTACCTGCCGCACGAATCCTAGTTCACTAGCTTCTGTGTCTGCTTCTATAGACTTACGCATATAGCTAGTCTGTTTAAGCTTCGCGAAATATTCCCAGAAAGTAGTCTTACCTGTGCCGGGTGGCCCTACACAGATAACAGTCTGCTTATTCACGTAAGCAGCGTCAGCAATACTCATCAGTTCAGTGGGCACTACATATGCAGTGCTCGGCAGCAGTTCGGTGAACTGAATGCCTGCCTCGGTGTACTGGTCAACAGGCACGTCTACAGTTTGGCGTGTTGCTTTGCGCAGTGCGTCTGAGATACTATTCATAATCTACCCCTTGGTAAGCTTCACTCAGTTCTCTCAGAACTAGGTAAGTGTCTTTAATAACTTCGTGTTCCAGGGCCGACCGAGTGCCTACGTGGCGTCCTGCTGAAACAAGCAGCTTACAGACTAAATCCCATAGTTCACGAGTAGGTACAGCGGAAAGTGTATAATCTGGATTGCTGAGTGTGTCTAGCGATTGCGCCCATGACTGTATCGCTTTGTAATTGATGGTAGGTGCAGGTTGACTGCGGCTCCAGAGATTGCTGGATGTAGTTGGAGTGTTGCCATAGCCATCGCTTACTGCGGGGAGAACTGGACTCGGATTCAACTGGTGTGTCGATGCAGGATCAGGATCAGGCTTAGGCTTGTTGGGCACCCCGGGCCTGCGCCCCGGCACCCAGTACCCTGCGATACGGGCAATCCGCTGGTGTGTGACATCAAGGCGTGACGGATACTTAGTGCTAGCACTGAAGCTAAATACTAGATCCTTTACTTCTTGCTTTGCAGTGCCTCCCTTGTAGAAGTTCAGCCACCACAGTGCCCCCCTTAGCTGGGGAAAGTTAGCATGAATGTAATCCGAACTAAGTTGGGTACTCTCCAAGCTAGTTACCTCCTGGATCCTGTCCCTAGCCTCTTGAGCTAGGATATCCAGTCTTTTGTCATACCAATATGTTTTGAATGCAGGTTTCATGTATACTCCTAGTTCACTTCGTAGTTGAATTCATGCTTGCTGAACTCTGTGTCGAGAAATGGGGCAATTTCGTTTGCCACTGTCTCTGCTGGATCCGCACCGCTTGGCACGGTGATATCAAGGGAAGCCCGCATTTTTGGATTGTAGGCTCCCTCCATTACGGATAACTCAATTTTAATTGAGTAACTTTTTGCGCTATGCGTGTGCTTTTTCATAAGGCTCTATTCCCCTTTATTGCAATAAGGTCCACAGTGTTAGTGCAGTTGCAGTTAAAAGTAACTGCCACAGCATGACAGTTCTTCGCTTCTTCCTTTGCTCTAATGCAAGTCTAGACCTAGCTAGGTCTCGTGCTTTTGTATCCTGATTCCTGCGCTGATTAAAATCATTGCTAGGATTCTTGGGAATAAGGTAATATCGCATTTGTTATCCTCTGTTATCCTCTGTTACAGTCTGCGGCTAGGATTCGTGTGATGATAGTAGTGGTCAGTACTGGGTACTGGCTACGGCTAGGATGTATGGTATGATAGTAGTGCAAGGAAATGACAGTACTGCAAGGTGACAGTACTGCAAGGATTCTGAAGTAAAAATGTAAGAAAAAGGAAAAAAAAAAAGAAGTTACTTCGAGGGTATCCAAGCGGATACCCTCGCGTCCCCTACTCGCCTACTATGCGACAAGTGCCAGCATGCGCGCCTTCGCATCGAAGTGCTCGCGCACTAGCGCGACCATGCGCTCCTCATCAATCAATGACTTGTCGGCGGCGGCAATTGCCGCCATGAACTTCTGTGCCGGACTCTTTTCTTCCTTCTCTTCTGCTTCTGCTTTCCACCAATGAAAGTCTGTGCCTTCTGGCATCGGCGCAACATTCGAGCCTTTGCAAGTGAGTTTGTACCCCTTGCCCTCAAATTTGATCTGGCCATCGGTCACCATCGTGACGAAGGCGTCGAACTTTCCGACCTTCGCGCCGCGTGGGCTGGCCGATGCCGAGCCGTAGGCGACGCGCAGGCGGATAAGCGGGTCGAGGTTAACCGTCCCGTCAGACTGCACACTGGTGGCATGGCGAAGTGCGTACTGTGCAGTCTCCGCCCACAAAGCAGGCACATTACCGCCGGACAGAATCGATTTGATGTTCGCGTTGAAATCCATGAAATTCTCCTAACTTACATGTGCGGAATTGCACGATAGATGCAGAAGCATCTGGGAATAAGTGACAGTACTTTGTCACTTAAACCAAGATGAATCAGGCAGTTAGCGGAAATAGCTGCAAAGGGCAGTAATCGTTTTAACCTTGCCGACTTCTTTGCGGGAGTACGGACCGATAGCAGGTCTAGGCTTAGGCCGTGCTGGTGCGCGGTCTAGACGCTGCGCGAGTGCAGCTTGCTCGATTAGAGCACTGAGATTCACGCCCGAGAAGCCCGTGGGCGCGCTTGAGCCGCTACGCCTCTGCTCTTTGACCTTCGCCCCCTGCTTCCTATTCCCTAGTGCCTGCAAAGCAGGCGACGGGTTGAATTGAGTCTGTGCCATGCCCCTACCCTCCAATGTACTGCAGCACAATGGCTGTCATCACGCATGTAAGAATCAAGCCCACAAAGACAACATCGTCAAAAGTAATGCGATGCATCTAACCCCCAACCTGGCGCAGCACCGCCACCATAAGCACGTACAAACCCACACACGCAAGAATGACAGCTCCAAACATTATGTCCTCAGATTTCATATATGTGCCCCTAACTGAGTGCCGACGAATGCCGACACTTAGAACGAGACACGGGCGCGCTGTCCACTCGCGCGCCCGGTCATTCTGGTAAAGCTTCGCTTGTTGTTACCTTGGCCCCGCAACTGCTAGCACTGCACTCTGTAGAGCACACTCGGCGTTAAATCGGCATATCCGTTGTCATTCGGATGTGGCTTAGGCCACAACGCGTACAAGTCCGCGTTAACCCTCTTTTAGCCGAGTCTTGTCACGTATCCGCAACTGACTTGCTACCTTTACCCTTCTACCGCTCTCTTGTGATTAGCCGTCCGCCATTCACCTGACGAGACCCACTAAGCACTAGCAGTTGGCGGCTACCCGGAAAGCCACATGGCTTGGGGAATCCGCGCTCGGTAGCGACATCCTTGGGGGGGGCTTTCCGAGCTGGGTCTGGGAGGGCTCTTCGCCTGCTCACCACATCACCACAACTCATACTCACACAGGACAGGCCTGTATTACTAGTGCGAGTCACCTGGCGCTCGAGACTGTTTTAGTCTAACTCCGCCTATTTTTATAACTGCGCAACGGAACTTACACTAGTCACGAGCACCTAGACCAACATAGGGGCGCTAGCGGCCCTTCCAGGTGCGTTCCTGACGATCTAAGCGTGGAACATTCTCGTGGAACATCTAAGAAAACCTACTGAATCCAGCTGAATCTAAACAAGAACGATTCTCATTTAGATTCAACAACTTAACCGCTCATCGGCTGTTTGCTACCATTCATCGGAAACAGCTTGACTTTAATAAGTAAAGAAATCCCTTTACTTATAACACGTTATAGTTATAAGTTAACACAGTACTTCTTCATCATTCCTACATCAAACTTCCATTATTGTTTATAAATTAAAAAACAGCTTGACATTTAGAAATCTAACTATTCTAGCTAAATAAATAACTCGACTTTCAACAACAGTAACAGAATCAAGTACTTACTAGGATACTGTATCATTATACAGTGTTGACTTTTAGTCAGAATTGTGCTAGAATCCGGCCCCCCGGAGGGGGGTTGACTTTTGTTGGTTTCTGTGTTAAGCACCTCCACAAAATCTCCCAAAAATTCTGGACTAATTTTGGGCTAATCCTGGACTAACTAGTCAGTGCATCTAGAACAGGGGTTATACTAGTACTAGTATACTAGTAAGAAGTAAGAAGTAAGAAGTAAGACTAGTACTAGTACTAGTACTAGTATAAGTCAGTATAAGCTAGTATAAGCTAGTATACTAGTATAAGACTATACTAGTAAGACTAGTACTAGGTGTCCTTACACCCCAAAGGGGTTCCAGGACACAGTATGGTTCTTACTGGTAATCTGTAGTAATCTGTATGTATTATCTTTCC
>Ga0181365_1000163_pt1 | contig 13922 bp, 21 predicted proteins | sample Fa13NDMM110DN_FD_130097 | JGI IMG/M metagenome (GOLD analysis project Ga0181365, IMG submission 130097) | Freshwater viral communities from Lake Michigan, USA - Fa13.ND.MM110.D.N | ecosystem: Environmental > Aquatic > Freshwater > Lake | place: USA: Michigan | collected 2013-09-24
ATGCGCAGGGGTGCTGGTATATATATTTCTACCGAGAAAGAACATCATCTACCACCACCACGCCTACTGTTGCATGATCTGTGTGCAGGCAGCAACTTCGACGTTGTCACGCCTGGCTCGACGTGGTCGGCAGTAAATGGATCGCCCATACGTGCACCTTTGCCACAGATCCAGCACAACACGGCACTGGCACGCACCTCTGCAGCCCGTCGACGGTAATCGCCACGATAATGTGCACGCCGTTGATTGCGCACCTGGTTGCGCATCGTGTCACAGGCTAGGCAACGCGTTGTGCGTGTCGTCAATTTGCGACACTCAACACAGGGTCGGCTGATCTGGTTAGGTGGCTGCACGTTGCTTTCGTCTATGGTAGAAATCTCGTTGCCTGGCTGCTATACAGGCTAGGCATGGTGCACACATCGGTTCATCTCTGCGTTGATGTCTACGTGCGGCTGCGTATGTGCCACATGGTCGCAGTTTTTTGCGTTTGGCTTTGGTCGGTTTTTTCTTTGCGGGCATAACTAAACCTTATCACATCTACGTCGTTTTGTCTATGGTTTGACGTTGATCGGATTCCAGGGTGACCAGCCTGCCAGATCGAACAACAGCCTACCTGCAACTAAATTGGTATACGGGTCGAGCAGTGGTTCTTGTGTGCAGATATTCATACGTTTACAGATCGCACCTGCGTATTGTTTGTGGTCTTGTTTCCAGTGCACGCCGTTGATCTGTAACAGTCCGCTGTCTGATCGGTGTGTCGTCGACACGATCTGTTTCAGTGTGCAGTCGGGGTTCACGGCGTCGCCACCTATACGGCGTGGGCAGCAACCTGATTCACGTTTGATGATCTCTATCAGTTGCGGTATTTGTTTAGTGTGCCAGCCTGCTGCTGTCGCCAGTGCTGGTATCCAGGTGCAGTCGCCGTGTCGGTAAGTTCGAACAGGTAAGGTCGCGGTGTCTTTCGGTTTGGTGTTGTGTGTCGGTTTGTCGATGGTTGCGGTTTGTCTTGGCTCTGTTGCGATCGGTTCGGCTAGTGCGATCGCTGTGAACACTGTGGTGAATAATGCGACGGTAACAAATCTGAGTATGGTATGCATTTGGTGCATCTTTCGTTTGGGCAGGATAGGGTCAACTGCGAATGTGTTCTACTAGGCTATATCGGTTTATCGCCCTTGCCCGTTCAAAATCTGCTTGAACAGGTTGACCCCTGATATGGTCAAGATGATGGTGATGAATACGTCTTGGGTGATGATTATCGATGTGGGTCTGATTGATAGGTAGATGCCGCTGGTTAGCCAGGTGATGATGGCTAAGGTGTTTTTGGTGTTTGACCAGCGTTTCGGGTCGACGACTCTCATCGTGTGCCTTTCAAAGTGTGCCATGTTTTCAGTTGTCTGCGTAGATTGTTGTACTCTTTGCGGTCGTCGCCTGAATCTTCAGGTGTGTTCATGTAGATGAACCATTCGCATTCGTCGATCAGGTGTTGTATTTCATCTGCTGTGACATCGACCATTATGCCGTTTTTTGTTGATGTGCCTCTGCTTAGCACGTTGGCGATCACTGTGGCTCTTTCGTCTTTAGCAGCAAGTTCACCGTTGTCTCGCACTTTTAGTTCTTTTTGAAATGTTTTACCGATTGTAATTTTCATTATTTTGCAACTTTCGTGGCTGATATGAATCGTGCTGTGTCGAAATTGATGTTGTCTTGTTTGAGCATTGTGGCTATGTTGTTCACTACAACGTCGATCGTTGTGGCTACTACGATACCGATTTTGTCAGATGTGTCATCTGCATTGAAGTATTGTATAGCGGCTTCGCTATAGGCGAGTTCTCGTGCTGTTTGCAGCACGTTTGCCATTGCTTGGTAATTTTTGCGTGTCATTGTCATTTGGTGTCCTTTGGTTGTGTTGTCCATAATTAAACCTTACCACATCAGTATATCGTTTGTCAAGGATTTGCAACAACCTGGTTCGAAGCCCGAACGGAAGCGGGTCAGAGAGATATATATGCTTAAAATATCTCATCGAACATCGGTTCTGTGGGTGTGCTGTCGATGTGCCGCTCTTTTGAGCGCGGCACGTTCGGCACATCACCGCTTGACAGTGTGCCGTCGTGTGCCGTGAATGTGCCGTCTTTCGTCGACGTGTTCGTGGTTGGTGTGCCGTTTTGTGTGCCGTTGCTGTATGTGCCGTCGTTGTTCAGAAATGTGCCGCTGGTGTTGTTGGCTTGTTCGACCCATACTTCGATACGGTCACTTGATATGCGCATTTTGTAGACGCGCAGTGCTGCTCGTAGGATATCGGATGCTGATTTGATGTTGTGTCGACGTAGCAGATCTCGTGCTGATCGTGTTGAGATGTCGATCGGTGCGTCTAGTTGTTTTAGTGTGTCGACGAGTTGCATTGCGGCGTCGCTGATCTCGTCGCCGACGATGTGGTGTGCCAGGATTCCGTCACGTTCGCGTAGTTCTAGTTCGATTTTGTCGGGTATCCATTGCATTCGTCGGTGTGTGGCTTCTAACAGGATGCTGGTGGTGTTTCGTTTGGTGAATTTCCATACTACGTCAACGTCGTCGTTTTTCGCGCTGCTGCCTCGTTGCCCTTTGCTGCTGTCTTTGCCTGCGTGGTCGGCTCTAACCCATGTGACACCTTGTGATTTGAGTGCGACACCTGTCCAGCGGTAGAACGCTCTAAGTGTGTCGGCGTCGTTTTCTTCACCTTCTACTGCTCTTGCTGTGGTGTCGATGATGACCAGTTGTATTTTTTTCTGTGCGACTGCTGCGATGATGATGTCTGCACCTGCTTTGGTGTCTAACCCTGCGATCGATGGCAGTAGCACGTAGTGTAGATGTTGCATGTCGCTGTCTGCGTTATAGCCGAATGCTTCTAACCTGTCTCTGATGTCGGCTGCTGTCATCTCATAATCGACGTAGAGCACTTCGAGCGGTTCTTGTTTCTGCTGTTTTAACACTGGTTGTCCTGTGGCGAGTGCTGCTGCAAGTTCGAGTAGTAGCAGTGATTTGCCTGATTTCGCACCTGCGTATAGGGCGTGTGCTCGACCTCGTGCCAGGATCGGTTCTAGCAGCCATTCGCTTTGTTGCTGTTCGGTTGACCACAGTTGTTGCCAGTCGACATACCAGGTTGATAGCGGGTCGGTGTCTTTGGGCTGTGTGATGTCGAGTTGTGGTGGTGTTTCTTTTTGTATTGTGTCGATCCAGGCGGCGATTTGGTCGTCGTTCTGTATGTTAAGTGTGCGTGCTGCGTCTTTGAAGTTACCGTTGTGTCTGGTTTGTGTCCAGTAGCCAAATCTGTCGTATGAGCCGACTGGTAGGTTGTTGATCGATGTGGTGAATACGGTCAGTGAGTCGTTGCCGTTGTAGTTGACTGTTGCGCTTGTGCCTTCTCGTGGGTTTTTCCCTGGTCGTGTCCAGTGTTTTACGATACCGTCGGCGTGGTGTGGTGTCCAGCCGTCGTTCGACAGCAGGGTGTCCCATTCGGTGGATCGGTTGAACCGTGTGCCTGCCCGTTCGTCGTAGGCTGATGTGGTGGCAGCAGTGGTTACGGTGGTGGTGGTTTCGTGTGGTGCTGGTGTGAGCATGTCGATCAGCCAGTCGGGTGCGGTTGCCATTTCGATTTCGCCGATTGCGTGGTCTTTCACCCATTCGTAGGCATTGCCGTTGGGGTGTATGGTTGGGGCAACGACGATTTGTGCATTGATGGCTCTGACGTCGACACCTGCACCTAACATCCTGCCTGCGCCGTTGCCGATTTCTGGGTGGTGATCTGCCAGTCGGTAGAGCCTGTGGTGTCCACCTGAACCTGTCCGTGCAGATATGGTGTCGGGTAGTGTGCTGTTGCGTTGTTCGAGCAGGGTTATGGTGTTTGTGCCGCTGGCTTCGGGGTTGTGTTCGTCGATGTCGAGCACGAAGAACCGTGTGCCGTTGTCGAGTGCACCTGTGACGATGCCGATGCCGTAGTTGTGGAAGTTGCCTTCCCACCAGGCGCGGATTGTCCCTGTTTGTGTGGTGGCGACGTCTTGCCATGCGCCCATTGGTGGGCGTTTTTCTTTCGGTTTGATCGGTATGACACGGTAGCCGTGTGCGGCGTAGTGCAATGCCCATTCTAGGGTGATGTCGTTGGTGCTCATATTGTGAATAATGTCCTTCCGTCTTTAATGCGGTCAAGTGCTATTTGTGCATAGGTGCTGTTTAGTTCGCATCCGATCCAATTGCGGTTTAGTTGCTGCGCAACCAGCCCTGTTGTGCCTGCGCCGAAGAACGGGTCGAGAACAGTGCCACCTACTGGTGAACCTGCCAAGATACATGGGGTGATCAGATCGGGTGGGAATGTTGCAAAATGTGCACCTTGATACGGTTTGACTGGTATTGTCCACACATCACGCTTGTTGCGTGTTTCATATGATTTTGACAATCCTGAATGCGGTGGTAGTCCTGTGCCTTCATTATGGTATTTGTTGTTGGTTCGAACGCGAGTTCCCCAATCTTTTTTAACTGGTTCTTTGATTGCGTCACTGTCGAAGTAGTATTGACGTGATTTGCTCAGTAAGAAAATGTATTCGTGTGCTTTGGTGCATCGATCTGTCACTGATTCGGGCATCGGGTTTGGTTTGTGCCAAATTATGTCTTGTCGTAGATACCAGCCGTCAGCCTGTAGCGCGAACGCTACCCGCCAGGGGATGCCGACCAGGTCTTTTGTTTTTAGACCTTCACCTGTGCGTTCAAAGATCCCTTCTCTAGGGTTGCCGTAGCCTGCTCTACCGTTGTTTGACGCTCGTGAGTTGTTACCTGCGTAACTGTCACCCAGATTGAGCCACAAAGTACCGTTGTTTTTCAACACCCGTCGCACTTCACCAAAAACCGATACCAATTCTGCGACGTATTGTTCAGGTGATTGTTCTAAGCCGATTTGCCCTGATTCGCCGTAGTCACGCAAACCCCAATAGGGCGGGCTGGTCACGCAGCAGTCAACTGTGCCATCACCAATTGTTTTCAATGTATCTCGAACATCACCTACTAGAAGCCTGCTGTCAGGTTGTTCTTGTCCTGTTTCGTTCATTTTCTGTCCTTGTCCATTGTTCGAGTGTTGTTACTGCTAGCCAGCCGTGTTTACGGTGTTTAATGAACAGCACACCGTCAGGGGCGTTTTTGTTGATCTGCTGTTGTTGCATCTGTGTGATACCTGTTGTGATTGCCGCTGTGATGTTTTGCCAGTGTTTGACTTGGGTGGCGCAGTTGGGCAAGCCGTCGAGATCGCCGATGTCGTCTTGTCGACCTGCGCCCAACATACGGCGTATCGGTGTGCCTAGCAGTTGGGTGAGTAGCGCGGCTAGATCTCGTTCGGCTTTGTCGCCTTTGCGCTTGTTTGGGTTCGGCACGGTAGCCAAGTCTACCACGTATGTTCATCGGCTGTAACCTGTGGTGTTTTGTCGACGTGCGATTTCCAGTTTGATTTTAGCGACCATGTCGAACAGTTGTTGTTCGACGTCACGTGCGCTGACCCGTTCTAACAGGTGCACGATTGTGATCAGGTCTTGTGTGGTTAAGATCATATGGCTATGTTGGTGATCAACACACGTCGCCGTGTGGGGAAACCCATTGTGTTTTGTGATATGTGCCGTCGTCGAGCACTCCTTCGATGTCTGTCGAATTGTCAGCCCAATAGATGTAACCTGTAACTGTCATTTGACGATACATGTGGTTGTTGTTAAAGTATTTCCAGGTGTAATCACCCATCACATCTTGATATTTGGTTTTACCGTTTACAATTTTATGTGGTAGGTTCGGGTCGTAGTAACTGATCAGAACTTGTATCATGTCACCTTTTTGTGGGATTGTTTGTTTTTTCATTTTGGTTGTCCTTTGGTTGTTGTTATTCATTTGTTGATGGGTAGTAACTGGTGTTTTTGGCTTTACATTTCGGGCAGTCTGCTTCAACGTCGTGGTCGCCACGTGCGTCTACGGTCATGTCGTGTTCTGTCCATTCGTGTTTACACATACCGCAGTTGAAGTCGATGTCACGTTCGATTTCGTGCCAGCCTGGTAGGTCGCTCTGTGAACAGCCTGGTGGCAGATTGAAATTTGACATCACTGGTCGCTCGTTTTGCTGTCCATTTGGTGTCCTTTGGTTATCATATTAGATTTCGGCTGTCGTCGACCAGGTTCACAACATCTCTGCCAGTCGTTTAAACTTGATGATACGCACGTGGTGGTAGACAGTTGCAGTTGAGATACCTAGATCAATTGATGTTGCTTTCACAGGGTCGAGCCGACCTGCTTCACGATGACGTGTGTAACATTCGAATGTTGCGATTTCTCGTGTGCGATCTTGTTTTTTCGATGATGATGCGATTTCTCGCCTGGCGCGTGGTGACAGCCCACCCCAAATACCGTATTCGATGTTGTTGACGATTGCGTAACGTGCACATTCGTCTTGCACAGGACATCGATTACATGTGGACACTGCACGTGCAGCACCAACATCGGACATCATCGCTGGGAAGAAGTCCAATGTTGGTGCGTTGCGACATGACGCATACCGCATCCATGATGATTTAGAGTCGATCAACGCTGGATAGTCGATCGACATTAGATCAGTTCGTCAGCCTGCAACGGTTTGTTTTGCACCACTGTAACTTCGAAGTGTTTCAATGTTTTATTGCCTGCAAGTTTTTCTACCTTGGTGTGTTTGATTGTGATGCTGTCACCAAGATTTGGTTTCTTGTCGGCGAGCAGTCGCAGCAGTTGTGATTGCGATGCCAGGACATCGTATTTGACACCTTCAACGTCGATCGACAGCGATGGGTATTTGTTGCCGTCAGGCATTGTTGCCACTCTGATCGCAGTTAACACACCGCTGATCTGATCACCTTCGTTTTCAGGTTTCCATTTGTTGTAATCACCTATCGGTTTTTCGAATTCTTGCCAGTTGATATCCATGTTTAGTGTTTCCTGTTCTGTGTAGTGGTTATTGTTTAGCCTTACCGCTTGTTAGCAGTTCGGACATCTGTATGATCTGTTCGATTGTGCATTTACCCAATGTCGCACCAAGTGTATCATCACGTTGAATCGACGTTTGTGATAGCACTTTGTCGATCAGTTCGGTTGTGCCGTCGACTGGTTCTAATGCGTCTAATATGAATTCGACGATCAGTGCACGTCGCACCGATGGTTTGCCACTGAGTGAGATTGTTCGTTTCGCTGCTGATGCTTGTTTTGCCAGTTCACGTGCTGTGTCTTTGATCGCTTTGCTGTTTTTATTCAGCCGTAAGCGTAGAAGTTCAACGTGGCTTTCAGATACCAGCAGTTCGTCGACGGTTTGCGATTCGTCGACAGCGGGTTGTGCTGGTGGCTTGGCTGTTGGTGGTCGTTTCGGTGGTGTTGCCAGGTGCATGAATTGCACGCTGTGTGTCGCTTCGATTTGGATCAACATACGTTCGATGTCGTTTAGTTGTTGCATCGTGTGCACGTGGTCTGTTTTGAATGTTGGCATGGCTGGCGACCAGGTGCGCAACAGTTCAGCCAACGCGTCAGGGTAGTTGGTTTTGATGTATTCGATCCGTTTGCGCAGGTTGTCTTTTTTATCGACCACTGCTGCAGGGTCTAGAACTGGTGCTGAAAGTTTACCCAGTAAAAGCGGTTTGGTCGGTAGGTTGTGAACTGCTCGAACAGCGCAAAAATACTGCCAGCCTTTGTCGATGTCACATTCGATAACTTCGTAGTCGCCGTCTTTAGCGAACCTGACTGCGACACCGCGTGTGATTTTCGGCATCGGGCGTGCAACACCGTCGTCGCCGATGTATTCTTCGCCGTTTGCGTAGGCTGACAGTTGTGCTGCGACATCAGGGTAGATCGCTTTGCTGGTTTTGTAATCTAAGATCACCAGTTCGTCGCCGTATTGTGGCAGTTTGCACACCATGTCGAACGACCCTGCGTATTTGATTGTCGAGTTAAACACGGTGGCTTCAACCAGCACTGGTGTCGGCTGGTGTTGTGCAAAAAACGCACGCAGTGCTTCAACGTAGCCATTGATCTCGTCAGCCCATGTTGGCAGCACCCCTGTGCGTGCAAATGTTTCGGCTACGGCGTGCACATCTGTGCCACGTGTCGCTGCACGGTCTAATGATCGTAGCGGTTCACGTTTCAACAGGTCGACTGCTGCTTGGTCGTCTAGTTCGAGCCAGGTGTTTTTCATTTTGACTGCGTATTTGGCGACTTCGCCTGCAGCCCAATGTTTTAGGGCGTCGCCTTTGCCGACGACGTTGAGAACGGTTGTGACTGACGGGTATTGTGCACCTGTGATCGGGTGTGTATACAGTCTGCCTTGATATGTGGTTGTTGCTAGTTTTGGTGATGTCATGTTGGTATCCTATCGGATAGGTGTTGCACAATGGTGAACGTTTCCGTTGTTTTCCTTTGTCGGGGGGTTATGAAAGCCAAGTTGTGTGGCTTTGACGCAAGGGAAAGCAACGGAAACGTCAAGGAAAGCCCGTCGAGCGGGGTGGCAGAAACGGGCGCGGTAGTAAGAAGGGAAACCACCGCGCCCGCCGCCGCAATCGAGCCGAAAGGACATAACGACTGATGCGACATCTAGCGACCCGACGACCCGAAACCTAGATCGCCGCGTGAACTCGCTGTCAAATCTGAGTTGCACCATTGTATCATAGGGGCGATCAACGGCATTGGCAACAGTTGAGCGATACGTTCATTTGGCATGATGGTCTGCTGTTTATCGCCGTAGTTTTTGCACACTGCGAACAGTTCACCGCGAAAACCAGCGTCGATCACCGACAACGGTATCAGCAGATCACGTTTGCTGAACGACGACGACCTGCCTACAATCAGCGAATAGTAACCTTCAGGCAGTTCAACGTGCACACCTGTCGGCACTGACACACGTTGACCTGGTTCGATAATGAACGGCTCAGTGCCGTTGTAAGCCAAGTCGAACCCAGCGTCACCTTCGTGTGCTTGTGTCAACTGGTTGCCTTCACCTGTCCAGCGTGCAACCAACGGTGCACGTGGTTTCGGTTTGTTGTTGTTCGCGTTGATCACCGCCTGGTTCACTGCTGCATCGATCTGGTCGACGGTGAACACTTGCACGTTGTCGAGTGACGCCCAATAAGATTCCATTAACGAGTTGTCACCGAAATCACGATCACCGATAATCACAACAGGCATATGGTGCTCTAATGCGATACCGATCTCAGCGGGCACACCACGTGTCCACGTTTTGCTAGGTAAGTAGCACAGCACGCTGTCACTGTCTCGCAGCACCTGTTCATTGTGTTTTTGCACACGTGTGTCGAATGGCTTGTTTACACGCCAGGCGTGCGACGGGTCGAAACACGTCACACCGTCGTGCAGTTGCAGTGCGTTGTTGATCGACGTGGTGATGTAACTCAACGAGTCACATGCTTGATCTATCGGATGTGCGTAATATACTAGTGCCATTGTTGTTTCACTGCTTTCACTGTTGGTTGTGGTCTGACTGTTGTTTCGTCGATGATCGTGTTGTCGATGTCGCAGTAGATCACCAGTTCGACGGTGTTGTTGATGTTGGCGCGACGTTGTGCGGTTTCGATACCTTTAAGGTAGAGTGCACGTGTGTGGCAGTAGTTAACTGCGTCGATACCTGTGTTCATTGTGGCATCACTCCTGCTCGACCTGCTAACACCATTTTGCTGTAGATGTTCAAATCGTGCCAGGTGTCGTCTGACGCTGTTTTGCCTTGTTCGGCTGCGGTGATCACACGTTGTATCTTACCTAATGCGTAGAACATGATACCAAGTTCATACATTTGTGCATTGGTGATCTCTAACCCGTATGATCCACGTTCGTAGATCAATTCGTCGATGTCAACACCGCGCACTTTCATCATCTGACGCCCGATCTCATGTAGATCACCTGTGCCGTATTCGGCTAGTTTGTCCATCATGTCGTCGATTTCGGTGGTTGCCTGTGCGATCCACCATTTTCGCAGTTTGTTTTTGGCTCTCGTGTTTAGCATGTCAGTTACCTTTCCAGTTGTTGATTTGATATTCGAGCATTTCGTGGTCGATGATCGCAGTCGCTTGTCCTGTGCCATACATCGCAAACGGTGAACCGATATCGGCAGCACGTCGTCTGATCTCATGTGTTTGGTCGAAGTTCAGTGCGCTGTAAAGCCGATTGTATTGTGTCTCTTTGTGCAGTTGCGGTGCGAGATAATCGGTGAACATCAAGCATGGGTGCATGTGGTCGTTTGCACCGCCGTTCGCCACAATCGCTTGTGCTGCTAGTTTCGCATCCCATTCACCGATACGGCGTATTTTTTTGGTGACGGTGGTGCGTTCAGGCTGTATGTAGCCGTCGGTGCGTGCAGACAACTGTTCCCATGTCAGTTCGTTGAACAGCGCACCGCTGTTGCCAGCGACACGTATCGGGTAGGTGCGATACACGATCCAGGTGTGTATGTCTCGTGGGCGTGACGGGTCGAGCGGTATGAAACCGATCTGTGCCAGCAGATCGACGTTACGACAATCACCGCTGGTCGACTGCGGGTAGAACCCTGTGTGCATACCCAGCCCGTAGCCCTGTGTGCCTTCAACGATGATGTTGCTAGGTGTCGCACGGTAGTGCTCTGATGCGATGAACCGTGCGGTGTTTAAACACCACTTCGATACGTCGCTGTTGTTGATCGCTGTGGTGGCTTTGCGCATGATACGGTCTGCTCGCGCAGCACCGATACCTTTGGCGGTTGAGCCTACACGGGCGTTCAGGTCGCTACCTGTCTCCAGGTCGACATGTTGCTGCTCGACGATGGTGGCTGATGGGTCGATGTAGAGCCGACTGCTGACATCAAACCCTGCGTCGTCTAATGCGTCGATTTCGCTAAGTAGCACATCAACTGAGATTTCGCTACCTTGTGCGATCACCAGTTTGGCTTCACGGTCAACCACTGCCGCAGCAGGGATTTGTCGCAATGCCCACACTACGCCGTTGTCGTCGACGGCTGAATGTCCAGCGTTGCTACCGCCGACACGCACCAGCACTGTCCTGGCTTCACGGTTGCGGTATTGGTGTGCGAGTTGCGCGGCGACATGTCCTTTCGCTTCGCTACCAAATTGCCCGCCTACTATACAGTGGATTGTCATTGTTTTGCCTTTCGTTGTGGTTTATATGTCATTGTATTGCTTTTTCGAAGTTACGTTCTTCAGCGTAGTTGCGTATCTCGTATTTGTATTGGTCGATACGTTTGAAGTAGTGCGGGTTGTCGGTGATGAAACGGCGTGCCATCGCAGGTGTGCAGTTGCCCACTTCGCTCAAACTGCGTGTCGTGACCACGATATACGGATTGCTGTCGCACCAGGTGCGCATTGCGATGCTCTTGTCGTTAGCAGTTGGTGCTGGTTTCTCGATGTTGGCAGCATCGGCGTAGATCTGTCGCATGTCGGTTTTGTCGATCAGTGCACGTTCACGAATTGTGACGTTGCACACCGCTTGTTTCAGCCCGTAGTTGGTTGCCCACCATCGCATTTTGGCTGTGGCTTCTGCTTGTGTGTCGGCTCGACGGTCTGACCAGTCAAGTTGTGATAGATCATTCATTGTTGTTACCGTAGTAGACGCTTGATGCGCTGATCTTCATCGGTTCATATACCACGCCCTGTTTCTTTAGCGCGTTGTAAGTGGCTCGTGCGCTGATGATGATCGCACCCATTTCGGAGAAATCCATACCACCACCACCACCGTCACGGTAGTAATTCGCATCAGATACCAATTCTAGTGCTTGTTCTTCTGTCAATGCAACAAAAAAATGCGATTTGGTTTCTTTTACTAAGATATCTTTGATTGAGATTAACTCACCGTATTCTGCATCGTCGACTGGCGCGGCTCGCAGCAGTTCACGATAATCGTGATCTTCTATAAAGCGTTTTGGTAATTTGTAAATTGTCGTGTTCATTGTTGGTTGTCCTTTTGTTGAGTTGTCCATACCTAAGATCTTACCACACCTGATATATGTTTGTCAAGTCGGTTTTCAAACCGCGTCGCGACGGCATTTCCAGGCGACGGTCAGCAGCAACCGTCAAACACCAGCCGATCACCCTATCTGCACCGCTACGGTCAACATCATCGCAATCAACCGCATACTGGTAAAGGTCGATCAACTCAGCATCGCTGTATTTGGCGAGCATGCCGACCAGTTGATCGACCAGTGTTGTTTGCAGTGTCATTGCGCCACCACACCAGTAGCATTCTCATCAGCGTATTGTTCGAGCAAACCGCCGATCGCACTGATCTCTGCATAGATCTCTTGTGCAGTTGACCAGTTGCCGCTAGCGATGGCTTGTTCAGCCGATCGCAGCGACTCCCTGATGTAACGATGGTCTTTCCTGAATGAGTTCAACGTGCGTGCATTTTTAGTGCTCATTATGCCACCACCTTTTTGAACCACTTGCAGTAGCCGTGATCACCTTGATCTTGACGCTTGGTTGATTCGACAGTGCGAATGATGCACTTCACTCGAACTGGTGTTACTTCAATCACGTAACCTGCGCGTTGCTTGCCGAATCCACGCACTTGCACCAGATCGCCGATTTTGGTGTCTGCATTCGGTAGTGGCAACGCTATGACGTCAGTGGCTGACATGAATGCTGTCGACATTGTGATGTCTTTCAGTTCAGCCAGTGTTGCCACTTCTGTCTGGTGAGCGATGATGTTCTTTTTCCACTTGCGCATTGCTGTCGTGGCTTTTGCCTGTGTGTCGAACTTATACCAGTCGCTTGTCATCACAGTGTCGGTTGAAGTGTCGAGCACAACCCATCGCAGATCTGTTGTGTATTCGCAGCCGATTGCACGCCAGTCGTTGTCTGCGCCGTAGATGTGACTGTGTTCGACGATCATGCGACGCAAGATCACTGTCAACGTGTCAACATTGCCACTAAGGTGATGTGCTCGTTTGCTGACGACGCTGTCGTAGAATGCTTTTGCTGCGATTTTTTCAGGCATCGCATAATTGCCTTTATCATCGTAATAATAGTCACCCCATGTGAATGTGGTGGTGATTGATGTTGCTGTCGTGTCCATTGTTCGGTGTCCTTTGGTTGTGGTGGTTGTTAACTTCATAAATTAATCTTACCACACCAGTCTACTGTCTGTCAAGTATTCACAACAACCTGCCTCTCGACCCCGTCACGACGGGCTTCGAGCCAGCACCCTATTTCTTGGCGGGTTTGACCTTCGAATCGACAACATGCCACTCGATATGCCTGTCGACTTTGCCATCAACACCATCAACTTTGCGACCTAAAGACCGCAACATATCCATCACTAAAGCATGGTCAACTGAGTTCTCATGGCGTGCACGTTGAAGCAAAGCCACAATGATCGACGCAACAGCAGCGACAATCGCAGCAGTGATCATTGTGAAAACAGCGATTTGAAAGCACTGTCAACCGCACCTGGATTGTCAGCCATCTGCGGCGATAACTCGACATGTATCCAGTCACCATGTGGCGCACCTGACACAGTTGGTTTCGTATATTTAGACCAGGCTTGGCGATCGCAACGCCAGGCACGACCATGTGGCTCAGGGAAATAGTCGATAATCATCTCAATACCTAACAGTTCTGCGTTCTTGACTAACAGATTGCACCACTCGACTGCGTGTTTGCGCCCGTTTTCTTTGCCTTTGCTGCCCATTTTCCTGTAAGACAAATCGCAGGCACGACCAGTGGCATGCACTGACAACGTGGTTTTACCACGCATGTTGCGCACCACATGGTCGCCGTTGTTCCAAAGCGCATGGTCAGATAGCAATAACACTCTGTCGATGAACGCTTTCATACCAGCGCGAACACGTTTGGCTTCGCCGTCTGTGCTACCTGTGTATGGGCGTGTCATCTTGCCTGGCGTTTTTTCGCAACAGG
>Ga0181365_1000164_pt1 | contig 13895 bp, 5 predicted proteins | sample Fa13NDMM110DN_FD_130097 | JGI IMG/M metagenome (GOLD analysis project Ga0181365, IMG submission 130097) | Freshwater viral communities from Lake Michigan, USA - Fa13.ND.MM110.D.N | ecosystem: Environmental > Aquatic > Freshwater > Lake | place: USA: Michigan | collected 2013-09-24
CCGGAGAATCTGTTATAGGACAAATACAGGCTTATGCTGGTAATTATGGCATATCTACTAACCCCGAAAGCTTTGCTGTTTACGGTTATAGAAAATATTTTGTAGATAAAAATCAAAATGCAGTATTAAGATTATCACAGGATGGCATAACAGAAATATCAGCTTATGGCATGCTAGATTATTTTAGAGATAACTTAGCTTTAGTTGGTGATTTAGGAAAATTATCAGGGGGTTGGGATATACATAATAAACAATATGTATTATCAATAAAACCATCTAATAGTTCATACTATCAAACCGTTTCTTTTGACGAGACTTCTAATGGCTGGACAAGTAGATTTTCATATAAACCAGATTTTGCATTAAGTTTACGAAATAATTATTATACACTCAAAGATGGTAATATATGGAAACACTATGCTGATCCACAAGCAACTTCTATTAATTATTGTAATTTTTATAATGTGCAAAATAATTCGTCTGTAAAATTAGTCCTTAATCCTGAATCTTCAATGTCTAAAAACTTCAATACTTTAAATTATGAAGGCAGCAATGGGTGGGTGTTAAATGGCATATATTCAGACTCTGATATAGGATTACCTATATCCGCCACGGCAGACGCTTCCAATCTAGTTGATTTAGAGAATCAACTGTTTTCAAATAGTTTTAAAAGAAAAGAAAACAAATACTTTGGTAACCTAATAAATAATACCTCTTCCGCATACGGTGAAGTTATATATGGCCAATCCGTTAATGGAATAAAAGGATTTTATGCTACGGTAGAAATGTTATATGTACCGCCGCCATCTCCTACGTACGCTGAGTTGTATTCAGTGTCTTCAAATTATGTTAAATCATCATATTAAATTAAATAAAATGGAATTAAAAGCAAGAGCATTACAAGAATCAGATTGGGAAACTTTACAAGAATGGTGGGCAAAATGGGAATGGCCGGAAATGAGCAGGGATTTACTTCCTTTAAATGGATTAGGGGGATTAATAGTTTGCAAAGGCGATATACCAATAGTTGCAGGATTCTTATATTTAACGAATTCTAAGGTGGCTCAAATGGAATGGATTATATCAAATAAACATTATAGAGGGGCTGATAGAAAAGACGCTTTAGAAATGTTAATATTAGGACTAGAAGAAGTAGCGTTAAGCGTTGATAAAAATATAATACTAAGTATTGGTAGAAATACTGGATTAATAAATATGCATAAAAAATTAGGGTATACGGTGGACGAAAATGCATCGTATGAAATTTCAAAAAAATTAATATAATATGGCAGCAATAACAGCAGTGGCAATAGGAGCCGGAGTAGCTATAATAGGCGGAGCGGTATCAGCACATCAAGCAAGTCAAGCAGCAAAAGGCGCGCGTAATGACGCGAATAGCGCAAAGGCGTCAATGGAGGCGATTAGGGCGGCTAGACAGCCTATAACAAATCCTTATGCAAATACAAAAGACGTAAGTGACATGGCAAAAGATTTATCAGGTATGATAACAAATCCTTATGCTGGCTTAGGTGTTGCAACACAGGCGGCGGAAATGCAGGCTGAAGAAGCGGATATAGCATTAGCAAACACATTAGATACCCTGAGATCAACCGGAGCAAGTGCGGGTGGAGCAACAGCTTTAGCTCAGGCAGCCCTTATGAGCAAGAAGGGTATTTCTGCATCGATTGAAGCGCAAGAGTCTCAGAATGAAAAATTGCGAGCACAAGGAGAAGCAGAAAAGAATCAAATGAAAATGGCTGAGCAACAAAGGTTGCAAGGAATACAAATTAGCGAAGCACAAAGAGTTCAAGCAGCTGATGTTGCGGGTAAACAATTTATGTTCGCGGCCGCGGAGGATAGAACTAACGCAGACTTAGGTCATTCGGCTGGGGCATTAACACAAGCAATGCAAAATAACGCGTCAGCTCAAGCTGGGGTAGCTGCTGCGTGGAGTGGAGCAGCACAAGGCGTTGGATCAGCTTTAGGTGGGCTAGGAGGAGCCATGGGAGGCGGCGCGGGAAAGTAAGTGCCCTCGAGGGAGGGCTTACGCCAGCGGGACCAGTTTCTTTGGCTCCATCTGCCGCATCACAACTTGCATCAACATCTCGTCCAAAACTGTATTAATAAATAAAAAAGTAAATAATGAGTGCATACGATAATCCAACAATAATAAAAGACGACTCGGCATTAATTTGGGGACAAATGGCCGGTGGGATTGCTACAAGCTTTATGGAAAGTTTTAATGCCGCTAGACAACGAAGAGACGCGGAGATAAAAGCAAAAGAAGAAAGAGAAAAAGATGCAAAGGATCAGATTTTAAGTAATCAAGTATTCCTTAGCAAAAGTCAGTATAATAGCCAAGCTAAAATGGCACAAGCTGATGAGGAACTAAAAAAAGTAGGCGTAGATTCGGGTGGAATAGATATGTATAATAAATTCACAATTAGTACAGGGGAAATAATTGGAGAGAATGATCTTAGTGTTGCTAGGGTTGTGCAAAGCAAAGAGGAATTAACTGCTAAAAAGGCATATTCATCGCAGGTGGCATCGGCAGATACAAATTTGAAAAATGTGATGGGGGGATTGTACTCGGACTCGGACGCGATTAAAAGCGGTAAAATTAACCAAACAAACATGGGCAGTATTAGATTTAACGGAGACAACGCGTTAAGTCAAGCTATTAATAGATCCACAGTGATGGGTAATACATTCTTTGATCCTACAAAAACTACAAGAGACCTAATATATGATGTTAAAGGTGACCCTTCAGACATGACTTTACTAATAACTAACAAAATCGGAACAAAAGACGATGTGCTTAAGTTTCTTAAAGAAACAAATCCAGGCATTAGAAAAGCTGACGGTGCCGTAGATGCAGCTTATTTTGAACAAGAATTTGAAAGGGGTCTTAAAGCAAAAACCGGATATGGTATTGTCGAATCTAAAGACAAGCCAGGTCAATATGAATTTAGGTTTGAAAGAAAAATAGATAAAGATTGGGATGGATCTTTATATTCAAATGTACCTCAAATAGAATACGGCAAATCGCCTGTAGACGCTGGAATATATAGCAAAGATGGCGATAATAAAATAGGCAATCAGTTTATTAAAGGATTGGAGTTTGCGGATATAGCTAACAATGCGGGCCTAAATAAAAATCAAGGCACCGTAAAATACGAAAGGCAAGAGGTTGATATGGATAAAATAATATTAGCCATGAAGCCTAATTTTGTTGCACAAGCAAATGGACTAGTGGCATCTTATCTTTCAGATAATAATGTTGCAGATGGTGTTTTAGCTCAATTAGGCTTTGGGACTAATTATCCTTCAAAAGTATTTGCAACTTTATCACCTGAGGAAAAAGTAAATAAGCTAGTAGCGGTAATGGAAGAAAAAGAAAAACAAAATATAATTACAAAATCGAACCTTAAACCAATTAAAGACGATAAAGGGGTAGAAAAATATTATATAATGGACGAAACAAACAATAAGATATTTTCTGATGCAACAACTAAAAGCAAATCAAACAACGACGGCGGTGGCGGGAGTGGTAAACTAACTGAAGCTGAAAAAAAATATATTCTTGAGAACGAGAATATTGTAAACGCATTAAATCTTGATGCAGGTACAAATGGAACTTTTGATGGTCACCACGGGACAAGTGTGATGCATAAAGACGGAAGATGGACAATTACAGACAATAGAGGATTTAAGGATATAGCGCTAACAAGTAAAAAACAAGTGGTTGACTACCTAAGAACCGGAAAATATAAAAACAAAAAATAAGCCAAATAAAAAATAAAATAATTTATGTTAGAATATGAATTAAACGGTAATGTATATACAGAGGCAGATTTAATTGAAATGGCCGGAGGTAAAAACAAACTCTCGGCTTATATTAAAAGTAAAGGTTTTAAATTAGCTTCTAAAAAAACAAAACAACCCACTAAATTTAATGAAACATTTGGTGAGAGTGTTTATAAAAAAACGTTTGGTTTTGAAAATCCCATAAAAGACCAGTTTTCTGAAATTAATAAAACTAAGAAGAAAAAAATACCAACGGTAGCGCCTGAACTTATTATAACTCCTGGAGTTAATGATTTTGGAGCACAAATTAATGGTGATATAAAACCATGGAGCTTCAAAGAAGAAGGACTTGGTGTTGTGGGTAAAGCAAAAAAAGCTGCTGAAATAAAGGCTAAAGAAAAAGAAAAAATAAAAACAGCAGAAGAGCAATCGTATTTAGACAAAACAAAAGATTATAGAACAAGGCAAGCTTTAGACGAACTTAGTTTTGATAATCCTAATAATATTAATTATGATATAAGTAAAGAAAGTGTTGTTGAAACAGTAAATAATTTAAATAAAAAAATAAATAGATTAGGTCTCGAAGCAGAAGAATTTGGTGAAGAAATAATTTTTAGGAAAATTGGTGCAAACGAGGGGTTTGGGGGAACTAAAAATGGAATGCATTTTGATTTGAACGATGTAAATGGGATGAATAAGTTTGTTTCTGATTTTGGTGATCAAACATATGCTAAAAAAGTAAAAGAATCTTCTAAAACCAAATATCCTAATTTATGGGAAAAAATAACTCCTCCTGTATTATCGGCGAAAGAGAAAAAAGAACAAGCAACTAAAGGATTAATAGAAGGGTTTAAAAGTTTAGATAATGCACGCGTAAATTACTCAGGCTCTATGACTATGGGTGGCACCACTGGTGATCCCGTAAATAAAGATTCATTTGAGAATCCTTATGATTATGAATTATACAAGCAGTGGAAGAAAAACCCCGATGGTGTTATTGCTCTTCCAGAAAGTAGAATAGAAGCTTGGGACAAAACTCGTAAAGAAAAATTTATAGACAGGGCTTCCACAGATTACGCTAGAACATTGGCTCCTGAAGATAGAAAAAATCTACAAATATTAACGCAAGAAAAGGTAAATGATGTTCGATATGCTACAAAAAGTTTAATACAAGATATAGACGCATATAAAGTAAAGGAAAAAGATTGGGGTAAAGAAGTAGAATTGTATAAAAAAACACCAACGCCTGAAAAATTAAAAGAATTAAAAGCTATATCATTAAGTTTAATAGATGAACAAAATGAAATAGGTAGTAAGCAAAAACAATTACAAAGGGAATCAGATTATGCCAGCACGGTTTTATCCCCGGCTATTACTGCTTTTGGAGCAAATTATAATAGAATTAATCAATTGCAGAGCGCAACGGAATCTACATTGACCGATGTTGCTGTCGCTTTTGATGACATAGCCGCGTATGGATCCTCCACTATATTAGGTGTTACTCACGAAAAATTAGTTAAAGATGATAGTCTAGGTTTAATACATACCGCAAGTGAATTAGCTAAACAAAAAGAAAGATACCAGAAGAGCATTGGAATAACTGATATTAATACCCTTGGTGACGCTGGAAATTGGTTAATGAGCTCTACTGTAAATACATTGCCTTCAATAGGTATGGCTTTTACAGGTGCTGCTGCATTACCTTTGTTTTTCGCAAGTGGCTATGGTGGTAAAACAACTGAAATGGCTTTAGAAGCAGAGGAGGCTAAAAAAAGATTAAGTGAAAATAATTATGAAATTAATAATACAACTGATGAATTTGTAAAGGCTCAATTACAACAACAGATTGCTGCAGATGAAAAATTATTAAGCTTACCAGAATATAAAAAGTTTGCAGCAAAATCACTTTTTGGAGCTGCCGAAGTTGGTTTTGAAATGATTGGTACATTAAAAATACTTAAAGGTATTGGCAAAGCAGCAAGAATGTTGCCTAAAAAAACATTAAAAGAAGGTCTATTATTTGCCGGCAAAAACGCAGTTAAAAGTTTTAATACTGAAGGTTTATCTGAACTTGGCACTACTTTAACTGATAATTTTGTTGACATACATATATTAGGCGAAAATAAAAACTTTTTTGAAGGGGGCTTAGAATCTTATGCTCAAGGCGGATTAATGGGAGTTGGTTTTGGAGGGGTCGAAACTTATAACGTTATGAAGCGCGCTATTACCAGCGAACTGGCAGCCAAAAAACAAAGTAGAAGAATGCAAGACATTGCTAATCAAATTAGTGAATTAACAGGAATTAAAGGGTATAAATTAGATCAAAGTATTCCTTTGCCTATGCAAACTCCAGCTGTACAAAAATTAGTAAATGAATTAGTTGACGAAAGCGAAAGTATTGAAAGTAATATTATTGGTAGATTAGGTGTTGATTTAACACTGGAACAAGCAACTCAAGTTGGAGACGTTAATAGACAGATTAGAGAGGTTAATAAAGATTTTTCAGAAGCCGCAAAGGATTCTAATTTAAGTCCTGCGCAATTAAAAACATTGGAGACTTATTATAGAGGTAAATTTAATGAATTGGTAAATCAAAGAGAAACATTGTTGACCGATCCGGTTGCTGCTGTTGAAAATAAACAAAAAAATATTGAGGCTAGATTTGAATTTGATCTTACGCAGGGGTACGGCATGTACAACTATCGTATGCAAAAGCTTAGTGTTGGACAAGTCACAAATACTTTTAACAATTTAAACAACACAACTAAAACCGATTTGCTTCTTAAAGCTAAAACCGAATTAGAGCAAGAGACAATTGGTAGCACAAAAACTATTTCCGAAAATGACATAAAAGACAGGGCTTTAAATACCTATGTTAAAACCCATTATACCAAAGCCATAAAAGATGGTATCAAAAATGCTAATGCTTTTGCGGAAAGCAAAGGAATGGATGTAAAAATAATAGCTATTGAGAACATACCAGATAGCATAAATGATAACGGAGAAACCGTAAAAGGACAAACTGTAGAAGAACAAATGCTTAATATACTTGAAAACTCTGAAGTTGATAAAGATAGCGAAGGCTATAAAGAAGCAGTTCAGGCTATAAAAGATGGTGAATTAGAGGGAGCTAACACTACTATTGACGGAAAACCTGTGGTATTAATTAATATGCCATTATCTGTTGAAAACAACAGAACAGGCATTGGATCTCATGAAGTATTGCATACGGCTGTTAAAAAAGCTTTTGCTGACCAAAAAAACATAAATAAAGCGGGAGAAAGCTTATTACAATATCTTGAAACTTTTGATCCAAATTTATATGCGTTAGTAACCGCAAGAATAGATTCAAGTTACGTAAAAAGAGAAAAAGCAAATGTTAAAACCAAAGGTGGATTAAAGCAAGCTAATTTAAGGCTTAGAGATGAAAATGGGGATATTATAAAAAATGAATTTTATTATGAAGAGGCTTTTAATGCTCTATCTGATATTGGATCAGATGGAATAAAAATGCCTAAAGATTCCTTAAATTCAATTAGAAATTTTATAAATAACTTATTGCCAAAAGATTTTCCTAAATTTAAGGAAAACCAAGGAGCAGATGTTTATCAATTTGTAAAAGATTATAATAGAGAGGCTCACTTTGGTAAAAAGAAATCAGCAAACACAATTAATTTTTCAAGTGGAATAATAGGTGACGATCAAGAAAAAACAAGGTTGTCTAAATCTTCAAAAGAACTTAAAGTAGAACTTGAAGATCTAAAAGAAAATGAAGGTGATTATGACCCATACGAGTTTGATCAAGAAGTACTTAAGTTAGAAGGCAAAATTAAAAGAGAAATTGAAAAAGAAAAATCAGGTGTTGCTACTGTAGCTAAAAAAGAAGTAACAGAAGAAGATGCCGATAAAGAAATAATAAAAAACGAAAGAGGATCTATATCATCTGATAAAGTCCAAAGAATATACGAAACAAAAGGAGTAAATGGTGCTCAAGAGATTATAGATCTATTCAAACCTATTACTAAAAAATTAGTAGATAAAAGGATGGATGCTCCTGGTTTTGAAAGAAAATTGTTAACAGATGAAATTGAGACTGGAGAAGGAGGTCTTTTATATCTTATTAAAAGTTATAAACCTGAAAAAGGTGTTCCATTAGCGGCTTATATAAATAAACAATTACCATTAAGGGCTATTGCAGCTTCAAGAAGGGTATTAGATAAAGACTTTAGTAAAGACGTTACGGAGGAGAAAGGTCTAATAGCTGAAGAAACTGTTTCTGAGGCAAAAGAAAAGCCAAAGTATAATAACGCGTTAGAAGCAAAAGTTTTTAGCCCAGAGATCTTAAAAACAGCCACAAACAAGATAGTAACAATAGTTAGAACATTGAAGTCTAGGATTGATGCTCCTATTACATTAAATAGAACTGTAACGCCATTAATTTCTGAAATTAGAGATGAGGTTGGGAAGCAATTAGACATTGATATAAAAACAATGTTAGGCGGTAAAAAAGACGGTGTACTTAAAAAAGAATTACTAAGAAATAAAAAGTATATTCTTGAAAACATGACCACCACCTGGTTAATGGGTAAAGACGGGCAAGGTGGTATACCACAAGCTATTCAAAAACAAATTAACGGAAAATTTGTTAGTTTTCCTGATTGGGTTGGCCAGAAAATTGATAGAGAAAAAACAACAACAGATCAAGCAGGAAGAACTTCTGGTGCGGAATTAGTTAGACGTTTACCTAATGTAAATAATAATGTTTCAAACGAAGACTTTCTGGCTCAAATAATAGGTCCAGATGGTAATCCTATTAGAGGAAGAAAAGAGTCAGTTTCAAAAGCAATGGCCGAAGAAGGCGCTTTTGATATTATCAACGCTGATCTTGCGGGTCAAGGGCCTATTTACGAAGCGTTGTCAGCTAATCAGACTAGATTAGGGGCTGAAGTTATGGAAAATTTTCCAGCAGTATTCCAAAAAGATTCAGATAGGGGTAATATTAAACTTTCTAAAACATTTAATAATTTTGATTCAGCACAAAAACAATATATAATAAATAATTCTATTAATTTAGCGTCTGAATTGTCTAATATTAATTATAACCTTATTCCTGATGAAGATGATATTTTTAAAGCATTACAAAAAGTTTATAATAATGGAACCATATCTAATGAAAATTTAAAAGAATTATCAAAAGATATAAAAAGTTATTATACTCCTATATTAGCTCCTTTGCTAAAAAAACAAAGTGCTGATTATGTAAAAAACTTTATTAATGCTTCCCTTGAAGAAAATAGCAATAAATTAGATTATCAAAAAAATAATCAATTAAAAGACGCAGATGGTAAAATTGTAGATAGCATTGGGATACTATTTAATCAACAACAATATGTTAGACAAGCTCAATCATTTACTTCTAAGTTTATAACTAATTTAGGAAAAAAATATAATAACGAGGAATTAAGCGCTAGATTAAGAAAAATTGGTTCATTTTTAGCGTCGCAAGCTCAAATTGGGGACGATAGTCTTACAATAGTAGATAATAGATTAGAAACTCAAACGCCTAGAGTAGCTATAGACAGAAAAACAAAAAAAGAAAAAAAGAAAAGAGCGTCGGATCAAATATATTCTAGTAAAGTATCATTTTGGACGGCAGCAAAGTTTACTTTAAAAGACATTGGAGTTGTTTTAGAACCTGGATTTAGTAGAAATAGAAAAGGGTATATTGAGGATGATTCTAAAAAATTATACGCTAATAGAAATAATGCGGAATATTTAGAAAATAAGAAAAAAACCGCTATAGAAAACCAAGAATTTTTATATGAAATATTAGATTGGTATTATGACCCAATAAATAAAGTTCCTGATACTGCTAAAGCAATGCTTTGGAAAAGTTTAAATTCTAATCAAGAAAGTCCTTTAAGAAAAGCAGCTATTGCAAAATGGATATTTAATGAAAATTCAGGACCAAAAGATTTTGGAGATTTGCGTTACGAACATTTGAAGAGTGTTGATAAAACTAGGGCTCAATTATACAAACTATTTAGTGGGAATTTGTCTAAACAAGAAAGAAAAAACCAATTTGCTGATATAATGGAAGACTTTAATGTCGCAGTAATTCCTATCTCTATGGATAAAGAAATTGGAGCGTCTGGCTTTCAAACAAAAGGAATTGCCGGCGATGTTTCTGAAGGGGCAAGATATTATAATATTGTAACAATGGGCAACCCTGCACTATATTCCTTAATAAATTTAGATCCTAATGCAGAAGTAAAAACATTGGGGGATGGGTTTGTACGATTTTCAAAAACATATGATCCGCAAAATGGAATTAATATTGATGCGGTTGCAAACTCATTAACAACAAAATATTCTAAATCACCAAAAGGTATATCTGTTTTTGATTTTGATGATACAACTGGAATTACCAAAGGTAGTGTGCTATACACAATGCCTGATGGCTCTAAAGGTAAATTAAATGCGGAAGAGTTTGCTAAAGAAGGAGCTAATTTTTTAGAAGATGGAGCAGCGTTTGATTTCTCTGAATTTAGTAAAGTTGTAGATGGTAAACCAGGTCCTATGGTTGAAAAGATGAAGAAGATGATTGGTAAATTTGGGCCAGAAAATTTCTTTATTCTTACAGCTCGTCCGGCAGAAGCAGCAGCCCCTATCCACGAATTCCTATCATCAATAGGTATTAATATACCATTAGAAAACATAACAGGGTTAGGTAATAGTACAGCTCAAGCAAAAGCAGATTGGATGGTTGGTAAAGCAGCTGAAGGATATAATGATTTTTACTTTGCAGATGATGCTCCGCAAAATGTTGAAGCTGTTAAGAAAGCATTAGATACGCCGGGTATAAGTTCAAAAGTGCAACAAGCTAAAATTAAGTTTTCTTTAACATCTAGACAGGACTTAAAATGGAAACAAGGAGATGAAGATTTATCTGCAAAATTTCAAGTAAAAGGAAACGATTATAGAATTTCTATGATTGAAACTGCTTATATGGAATACAATGATGATGTACAAAAAATATTATTTGATTTAGTAGAAGAAAATAATCTTGACGAAGAAACTACTATAGCGGCTTATGATGGTGAAGCATATAACTTAGAGTTTTGGGATAAAAAACAAGGTAATGGAATTACCGGAACCGGCAATGCAGCTGAAGTGTTTGGCGTTGTTATTAATGGAGTTACTGAAAGGATTAAGAAAAAAAATATTGAAGCATTAGTATTTACCGCAAAAGAATTTAGTCGTATTAAATTATATGATGCAATGACCGTTGTTGTCGCAGATAAATTAGGGTGGAATGTTTATTCAAAAGAGGGTGTTTATATATTAGCAAAAAAGCCTAAAACAATTGGATCAACAACTGGAGTAGGAAGTTTAAAACCTGTTCAAAATGTTTTAAAAGTTGTTGATGTTAAATCGCCTATTCAACAAAATAAAATCAAGTTTAGTAAAACTATGTCTGATGATTTTAATAGAATCATTGAAGAAAATAAAGGCGTAGAAAGTTATAAGGTGTATTCTGATATTACTGCTAGAAGAAGAGGAATAAAGAAAAATAGATTTGATTTTTATGTTCCACCATCTGCGGCAGATTTTGAATTGTTGCTTTATAAGTTTATGGGTAAAGGCGAATTAGGTGAAGAGCAAAAGCAATTCTTCCAAGACGCTTTAATAAAACCATATATAAATGGAGTAAACTTAATGGACTCAGTAAGACAATCTATTAAGAAAGAATATAAAGCATTGTTAAAGTCATTCCCAGATGTTAGGAAAGATCTTGAAAAATTAACACCTAATAAAGACTTTACTTATGATCAAGCAATGCGTGTTGCAATATGGAGTCAATATGGAACAGAGATCCCGGGATTATCTCAAAGAGATGTAACCTATTTAACTGATCTTATTAATAACGATCCTGAACTTGCGGCATTTAAAGATGGATTAATAGTAATGGGTAGACAAAAAGACGGTTGGTTACCACCAGGTACTTTTTGGGATTCTGATACTATTATTTCTGACTTATATAATATAACAGAGGGTGCTGGTAGAAAAAAATTCTTAGGTGAGTTTATTGAAAATACAGAAAATATTTTTGGTAAATGGGAGGACGGTAGATTAGTTGGTCCTAATATAAATAAGGTAGAAGCTGTATACGGAACAAACGTTAGAGAAGCGTTAGAAGATTCTATATATAGAATGATAAACGGTAAGAACAGAAGTATTGGCCAAGACAAAGAAACAAGCGCTTGGAGTAGCTGGGTGAATGGTTCAACAGGAGCAATAATGTTCTTGAACACCCGTTCAGCTGCATTACAGATGCTAGGGGCTGTTAACTTCTTAAACTGGAGAGATAACAACCCGTTCAATGCAGGTAAAGCATTTTTAAATCAACCACAATATTGGAAAGATTTTTCTCGTATATGGAATTCAGATAAATTAAAAGAACGACGTGGTGGATTAAGAGAAGATGTTGCATCTGCTGAAATTGCTAATGCTGCAGCCGGTAGTAAAAATAAAGTTGTTGCAGTAACATCATATTTATTAAAGATAGGTTATACACCAACGCAATTAGCGGATAGTTTTGCTATTGCTTCTGGAGGGGCACCATTTTATAGAAATAGAATTAACTCTTATATGAAAGAGGGCTTAACAGAACAAGAAGCGGAAGCTAAAGCATGGCAAGATTTTTCAAAAGTGTCTGATGAAACGCAACAATCTGGTGATCCAAAAGATATATCAAAGCAGCAATCAAGTGCAGCTGGTAGATTATTATTAGTGTTCCAGAACTTTACAATGCAGCAATCCCGGATCGTTAAAAAAGCCGCGTTAGATCTTAAAAACGGAAGGGGTGATGCTAAAACTAATATATCTAAAATATTTTATTACTTAGCGGTGCAAAACATAATGTTCTCTACATTACAACAAGGATTATTTGCAGTTGCATTTGATGATGATGATGATGATAAAGATAAAGATAAAAAGAAAAAAACAAAAGAAGACGCAGCCATTGATGTTGCAAACGGGGTATTAGATAGTATACTCAGAGGTACTGGCTTTGTTGGTGGTATTACTGCAACATTAAAAAATACTATTATTAAATATTTTGAAGAGCAAGCAAAAAAACAAAAAGCAGAATATGCCAAAGTTGTTCTTGAAGTTGCAAATATGTCTCCGCCAATTGGATCTAAATTAAGAAAAACTTATAGTGCGTTACAACAAACTAAATATGACAAAGACTTAATAGCAGAAAGAGGATGGGGCGTTATGCAAGATGGTAGAGTACATTTAGGTCCTATGTATTCCGTAACTGGTAAACTTGTTGAGGTTGGAACTAACTTCCCAATGGATCGATTAGTTAATAAGGTAGAAAATGTTTCACAGGCTTTTAATTCTGAAAACACTGTAATGCAAAGAATTGCGACAGCCGCGGGTTATTCCCCTTATACGGTAGGTATTGAAGGAACTAAAGGCGACTTGCTTATAAAAGAAACTGCTAAAGAAAAAAGAGCAGAAGAAGGTACAATAAAATCTATAATAACAAAAAGAGAAAATGCTATAAAGTTAGAAGATAGTATTAATAAATTATCTATAAAAGAATATAATAAATATATAGATAAAAGAAATCAAGACAAAATAGATGCAAAAGAAAAAAGAAGAAAAATTTTAGAAAAATTAAACGCAAATTAATAATAGTAGGCACCATACCTAAAATTGCGTAAAAAAAGGGGATTCACTTATGTGGTCCCCTTTTTTAATTATTCCGTTACTTCTTCTTTTTCTTTAAGCTCTTGTTTTGCTTTTTCAGATATTGCCGCTATTGCATTTTCATAGCCGGGCATTTCCTTAATAAGTTGGTACATACCAATAACCATTGTTTTTGAGTTGTCAATCTCTGTTAACATAAAATCTACTATTCGAGTTAAAGATTCTATCTTATTCTTCATCATTACTAATTCGTTTTCTTTCATTTTTTTATTTTATAAAACATTACAAATACTACTCTACTATCTACAAATTCATTAGGATACTTACTTTGAAATTAATTACAAGGATAAGATATTAATCTATTA
>Ga0181365_1000165_pt1 | contig 13823 bp, 11 predicted proteins | sample Fa13NDMM110DN_FD_130097 | JGI IMG/M metagenome (GOLD analysis project Ga0181365, IMG submission 130097) | Freshwater viral communities from Lake Michigan, USA - Fa13.ND.MM110.D.N | ecosystem: Environmental > Aquatic > Freshwater > Lake | place: USA: Michigan | collected 2013-09-24
ACAATGTTTTGCAGTACGTTAAAACTGCGGTCAGTGCCAGCGCCTGATCCGATACTCAATTCACCTGTGTTAGGTATATATCCTATAGCCATAATTTAATATTTAATTCTTACGTAGTCGTCGCCCCCTACATACGGTGCGCCACTACCACTAATCAAGACAAGAGTCCCCAGCGCACTATACGCATTATACAATGACCACGCGGTGTTAAAATAGTTTCTAGTCGAAAGGGTATCTCCTTCGCTCAAGTACGCCGGATTTGGCGTCAACCCCAAATAGTCAGCACCGGAATAAACGTATGTGAGTGTTTCATCGTATCCGTTTATGTTAATATTCGGTATGCATATGTGAGTACCACTATTACTAGCAGCAAATGCTACGTATACTCTGCAGTATTGATATATAGATAAGTCTGTTTCTAAATTGAGATACCGGTCGAATACTAGATCAGTTGTATTTTTGCAGTCGACAACTACCTGCCTACCGAAGTCTGTAAAGCGGACTCTAGCCCTCTTAGTAGTTGAAGAACTAGTAGAAAATAAAGTAAACGGAGTGTCGAAAGCTGAAGCGGTAGAGAGGTTTTCCGTAACAGTTAAGAGTGGATAACCATCATCAGCCAACCCTCTAACTGCGATACTATTATTAGGCGCTGACGACAACCCATCAACACCTGTCGCGCTAGTAGCAAACCTACCATCGAACGATAGGCATACACCTATCTCAGCATCGAGAATACCATCAGCAGATAAAGCTGACAGGTTACCGCCTACACAAGCACTCAATCCCGATACATTAGAATACCCGTTGCCAGGACCAGCACTAGTTCCATCTGGTGCTACACGGAAGAAGGGTAAAATGCCGATCAATATACCACCAGTGATAGCATTACCAGAGATAGGGTAAGCCTTATAATCTACCGTTACAACTAAATCTTTATTAAAGTCAAATATCTTAGTAAAGACTACGCTCGATGACTTGAAGTCTTGTAAAATGTTTGTTGCGGGTGTGCAAGGCATATTATGCGATTACTAAACAATCGTTTAGTATACTTAGGGTTGAACTATCGAAAGGCGACAACACCTTGGTAAATCCTATATTACTGAAAGTGTTGTTGCCGAAGTTTTCTGAATGTAAAAACATATCAGCTTTCATCATCTCAACGGTCATGTTATATATCACATTCGATAACTTGAAGGTTATCTTGGTATCATAAAATAACCCCGAGGAGTCTTTAGCAAGATATTTTATCGTGAACTTACCTGTGTCTTTACCGTAGTTTAAAATCGGGCGTTCAATCTCTACAATATTGATCGCAGAAAGCGATGTACCAGAAAGAGTGAACGCGGATAACGTGTTAAAGTTAACTGCAAAGTTTGGATACAATTTCTGTATATTGTCGAAATCGTACCTATAGAATTCAAAATATATCTCCTTATAGTTAGTAGCACTAGCAGTGCTAAGTAAATTAGTTGTAGCAAAGTATACCTCTCTCTTAGTTTCATTAAACCACGTATTAGTGAAGAACTCGAATTTTTCATTAGTTCCTTTGATTACGTAATTGTACGTATCGGGGCGCCTTATGAATATATTGTTATCATAATCAAATTTCAACGTCTCGAACAGTAGATAATTATCAGTTTCGAATATTATATTGTCATATATGATATCGAAGAACTTAACCTTAGTCTCTAGTTCGCTCTTGATCGCTGACGGGTATTTTATAAAGAACGCACTAAGAACAGCAGATACCGGGGTAACCTCTGTTCCTGCGTAATCTCGGAAATACAAATCGCCGTGTACGTTATATTCTTCGTAGAGAGATAAGTCAGCACTTAACGTACCTACCGCGCTCACTAACTGGGTCTCTGCACTGCTGAGCGTCTCGCCTATTAGATTATTATTTTCGAAATAATAACGATCAATGTACGTATCTTGTAATGATTTGAATGTGTTTAAGAATGCGGCGTTATCTATAACATCCACGTTCTTATTGGGATCAAACCCGCTTAGACATTCTAGCACGGTAAACACTATGAAGTCCTGTGTGATCTCAAACTCCAATGCATCGTATATATTATCAATTGCAAAGGGAGCGGATCTATAGAAATCTAATTCTGGATAAAATTTAATACACGGAATAAAAAATTCAAAATTTGCAGTACTCAGAAATTGAGTATTGAGGATTAAATCAACTGGGGGATTATAACTACTAATACCGTCATAAAATGTTTGACCGTCTAACTCAAATAGTGTTATCGTTTCACCTTGTGTTGCGATATGTATTACCTCTGGGTCTACTTTCTTTTTTATTTCTTTGAATAGCGCAAATTCATTACCGAAGATATCTTGTTTGGACTGATACAGTGTCTTGTGGTTGTTAACCAGCAGGAACTGCTGTCTTTTATCTGTAGGTTGGAAACTGAATGGAATTTGTTTAAAGACGTCACCGTTAGACCAATTATCTTTGGCTTCGCCTGTGAAAAATTCAACCGGATCACCTACTCGACTAACCCCAGCGGGATCATAATTCAACGATTCGGACCGGGATTGATATCCTCTAAACTTAGTTAGATAATCACTCAGAGCTTGACCGAATCTAAAAGTATTACTATTGATTACTTTTAGATTTTCAACACTTTCGCTATAACTAAATGGATTATCGAAATTAGTTCTAGAAAGACCGGTTATGTTACCATATTTAGCTGGATCCGGGAAGACGTATATAGTGCTAGAAGCGACATCGGTTATGGTACCATTTAACTCAAAGCAAAGGAAGTTTTGTACACCTGTCTTGCTGGGTTTGAAGAAGGAACCAATTTCAGATTCTTCTACCAGCTTGTTGCTGGGGTGATAAGCTACCGTAGGGAAGCGTCTATTCAGATAATTCTGAAACTCCGTAGCTTCAAATAATTTCCCCACTTTGAATTCTTTCTTTTCGTTTGAAGAAAGGTAGTAAAATGTAGTGCCGCTAAAATGCTGTAATGCATCCCTTAACGTATCTATTCTAAGATTGGTATTTTCAAGGTCATTCACCAATGTCTTATAATCCTGGTCTTTTAAGAACTGGATATCATTTGCGCTAAAGTCTAGATTGACTGCAAAGTTATTACCAAGTTCTTTGAGAACTACCGGGTATTTTTTAATCTCTGCAACTACCGACTTATCAAAGTCGATGAATAATTCCGGGGAGAATTCGTAACTATCATCGCTGAAAAACTCTGCCCGATCACCCGTCGCATCATAACCAGAAGCGGGCAATGTTGAGTTGATGTCTAAGTAATTTGTTTCCTTGTCTATTAACTCATCAATATCTATTTCTAGTTTTGATTTTAAGCCTTCTGTGGTGACGCCTGCTTCGACCAGGAGTTTATTGAGTTCCGGTATTAAGAAACTATTGTTAAGTTCTTCAGTTATTGCCTTCTGTAAACTAAACGCTGAACCTTTAATGTTACTCTTATAAACTGCAGACTTAGAAGTATCTCGCAGAGATGCAAAATATAAAGCAACATCCTTTATCTTCCTTACGAAAATTGGTAATATAGCTGCTGCGTTTACATCCTTTGTAATATCTACATTCTCAACGAATCTACGTTCGCTTTGAGTCAGTAAGTTTACTGCTATATTTCTGAATAATGAAACGTAAAGGTTCTTTACCAGATCTTCTCGGTCTTGAGCTGATGCATTTTTTGTAGTAAACCAATCGTTGACGTAATTCTTATACTCATTTAATAGGAAATTAGGATCAGTCGAAAGCCCGACAAAACGCCGAGCCCAATCTAGAAACGGCAAAGGGGCGGTTTTATCGATAGCATCTGGATTAGTGCTATCATATACAATAGAGCTCTGTAGCTCGAGATCGAAGAATGTCTTCTCTTTAGGCATTTAGATTATTTAACTGTTATAAACTATATCAGTGCCACTAAGGAACAATCTAAGGCCTTTGGTCATTTCATAGTTGATGACATTGTCCATGATGCCGTCGTTAGATGCCCAGTCATTATATCCGCTATTGTAGAAGCTCAAGGTCAATGTCGAGTCGTTCCAATTAACCACTGAATCTACTATACCCTTATCTGGGTTATCTAGATAACGGTAGAAATCGTAGTACACCCCTATTTCGGTGCCGGATACGCCAATCGGCAAGGTTAATCCCCAGCCCCAAGCATCATTGTTTATAGCAGATAGGTGCAGTGTGCTGCCTAGGCTGTAGTCCGATAACGCCGCCGTGCTAACCAACTTATATAACTCGCTGAACTTCTCATAAGAGACTATATACTCGCTAAGCGATAACGTACCTGTATTGATATCTATGCGTTCACCTAAGTTCACTGCGAACCCAGGTGCGTTGGTTATACCTACTTTATAAAAGTCTAGATTAAAGTGGTTTAATTCACCGAATAGTTTTTTATGTTTAATTGATAGTATATCCACAACACGTCGTAATTGCGGGGGATAATCATAATTAACGCCTTCAACCGGTATACCAACGGAGTTACACATAGATACCAAGCTAGCTACATTGGCGGTATCTACGTCAGACGTGTTCTCGGTAAAATTAGCAATCTTTTCATATACAGTTTTACCGAGTTGATATGGGCGACTAGTAACACCACCGAAGATAGTGCCTAGGAACTTATCAAAGAAATTATTCTTGTCCGCTAACTGATCGCTTATTCTAAGTTTATCGAAATACTGCTTAAAGCTGAAGTCTTCATTATTCTTTACGACATTATATACACCGTCATACGAATGGATGCTGAATGGCGTACTATTGCCGCTGATAGAACACAATGCCGATATTATATTGGAGGTAGTATCTGCATTATAGTACTGCGGATTGTACACTGTCACAGCTGCCGATAGTTTAGCGATAGATATGGAGGTAGGGCTAATAAAATACCCCTTAAAATACCCGCCATTATCCGCCGGCAGCTCTTCGATGAAATCAGCGTAAAAGCTTACAGACGAAACAGATGTGAAAATCGATCCATTCCCCGACAGGAGCGCTAATGCTACATTGTAGGTAGCTGAAGTAGTGCTGAGATTATATACATTAGAGCTGAGTAGTGGATAGAACTTGGTTGAATACTCTGATGAATCTTTAAGCTTCACTACAAACGGTATCTTAGTGTTAACCCAAGATATTTGGGGTATGTTGAAAGTGCTAAGTATAGCATCGCCATCTGTATCTAAACCATTAGTGGAAAAAGATAAATGATGTGCAGGATTATATCTTATGCTTACTACTGGTACGGTTGTGGGTTTAGTGTTTAAGTATCCAATACTAGGTGATACAGCGGAGTAATATCTCTTCTTGAATGTAACATCATCGTCAAATCGAGAAGTGTCTAAGCTCGCAAATAGTATTACAGGCGGTGAAGCTGATAAGAGGTTTTTGGGTTCATCGCTTGTGTAATACACGTCTGCAAATCCAGATGTACCAGCGAGGAAGGAGCCACTATCCGAGGAGTCACATATCTCAAAATCATCGTCGCCTAACCGGGCGTATATTGATGTATCTTCAGTCTTAACAGAAGAGGCAGGTACATACTCAACACTTAGGCCTGCTGGTTCCTGTGTTGTGAACTTACTCTGACTATCCAGGTGAGCCCACGGATCCGAACTGTACCGCTTGACATTTATGTATGGATCAACACTGCCGGATGCATATAGATTAATAGTGTATCCATATGCGCTGAGCGACCCGTAAGACTGCCAGCTATTCCGTCTCAATAGCGTTACCAGACCTCGCTGCCCTGCTTTGATATTAAATTCATTACCCGTAACACCACTGAATTCTAAAGAATTATCAATAAAATCATATACAGAAATAACAGGTGTGAAAGTATCAATGAAAGACTGACCGCCAGAACCATATACGTATAATACTACCCGATACTCACCCGGGAATTCATAAGCGTGAGTTGCAGTTGGTGCATCCGATGTTGTGCCGTCGCCAAAATTCCACAGTACTTTTGTATTGGATATTACAAAGCTGGGGGTACTTAGAACCGGTATAAAGGTGAAAGTGCTCTGGGGTAATGCATACCCCGAGAGCGATATTTCATCTTTATAATTCTTAACATCGAAATTTATTAATACTAAGTTACTCATTAGATATAACTCTTATTTTGTTTACGAATGTACTTAAATCTGCCAGTATGGGGTATTTGAAATACGGTAATTGTATATTTTGCTCAACAATTCGTATATCCGCAACAGGGTATACCGGATTGTGCATTAATAAGCTTAAGCCCGGAAATGATATGGTAAAATTATTATTTGATCTTACCGTCTTAAAATCGACAACGCCTTCAACGTTTAATACTTGAGCAGACAAGAAATTAATATCTACTAACAATCCTAGATTATCGTCAGTTGTTTTAAAATATTCGGTGAAGATATTCGCAACGTCTTTCTGGATCCGTTCGAAGTTACGACGCGAAGCTCCATTAGCTATAATTTGCAAATAACTCTCATCGCCGATAGTAGCCAATAGTTTCTCACCCGCATCTTTTACACCGAAATCCGTAACCACATAAATTGGATCCATTAATACAACTTCACTATTTGCTAGCTTATACGGTGCGATTTCGTTTGAAATTAACTGTTTCTGTGACTGATTGAGATAGTTTAACCGAGAAGTTAAAGATGTTACCTTTTGGAATCGGGGCACTGTGTATACATACACATTGTTGAAACTGACACTAGAACCGAAAGATACTTGATTGAGCAGTACTCGGCTTTCAGCACTAGGCTTCTCTACACCCAAGTCAAAATAATATTTCAAGTGGCCATTGATGAAATCTTTATTATTAACTGCTTTGACACTAGACATTATACCTCCAAAGTTTTTCTTAACGAATGTCTCGTAATCTTTGGTCGCTAATAATCTAAATTGAGTCTTAAATGTATTCAATGCATTATCCTTTATGCTCTGAACACTTTCAATGTCTCTAAACTGGGTTGATGGATCGCTATTGGAAAATGCAATCTTGTTTGAGTCTGCTATGGTTAGTCGGGTGAGTCTATTCGATAAAGTATCATTCAAAATAGTATTGAAGCGATCCGATGTATAGAATAGCAAAATAGACCCATTTAAAGAGTCGACATCCACCTCACCCTTCTGCCTGTCTGTCTGGAGATAATATATAGCTACTTCATCATTTGCGTTTAACTGTTTACCGAAAATGTTATTACCAAATTTAACCTCATATCGGCCATTTTCATTTAAGCGTATTTCATATTTCTTAGCAGCGAAGTCTTCTAAGAATAGAGATTCAGTGGGTTGATACAATTCAAAGGCTGGTACTATTTTGGAATTATCTTTGACATAGATATCTATGTTAAAATGATCTATGGAGGAATTAACCCCTTCTTTATCGACCGCTGTAATAGTTATCTGCTCATATGGCTCGCCCGTTGAAACGTAAGATGGATATTCGACTGTCTTACCTTGGTATAATAAAGATTGGTTAGAGAGATCGCTTAATATTTCCACCCCGGATGTATTTTTGAAAAATGTAACATCCTCGTTGAATGTATACGAGACACCATTCGCAGTGAAGTATGAATATCGCGGTATCGTATAAGATCCCGAAGCCAATTCTCCGCTACCTACCGACTGGAATGGTAGTGTGGCAGTCTGCATACCTAGCGGATTGTAGTTTAATACCTTCACAATCTTGTTGATATTCTCATACAGAGACGCTTGCGAGAATTGACTCTCTGAGCTAGTCTGGTTCAAATAAAATAAAAGAGTATGATAGGAGTAAGCAATTATCTCAATAATGGTAGATATGTTGCTGCCTTGATAATTCTGATCAGTAAAAACGCGGCTCTGGTTAAGCCTATCAACTATCAGATTGCGAAGGGTGAGTGCATCAAACGCTGCATACCCATCTTTCGGCATTTTAAAATCGCTATTGTCGGTCATATTAGTTAAATTTAAACCCAGAATTACTTAATGTTCCCGCCGAAGTAAACGTCGTATCAGCCCCAAGTAAAGGGATTGCATAAGCTACTATCACTTCATACTGATTCGCGTCTTCGTCTTTTATTATCGTCACACCGGTCACCCTGACCCGAGGTTCGAAGCGCCTGACCCCCTCGACAATCAAGTCACCTATAAGTTGGGCATTAAATTCATCTACCGGCAAAAACAGGAATTTCTTCAGATTTAACCCAAACTCAGGCGTCAAAGGCCTTTCGCCTGGTGATGTATTGAAGAGATTATGCAGGGAATTCATCACGGCGCGCCTATCATAGCTGATAACTGCGTCCTGAATCTCATTGTCTTTACCTAATTCCGGGTTTTTAGTATACCCAAATTCCAGATCCAAGGCCATATCAGCATATATCTGCTGATTATTTGTGCGTCCAAGCGCACCCAGGCTCTTAATTTTTATATTAGCCATTTATTATATTTATTTGATAAAATGAGTATACGATAAATAAATACTTATAAGATGAAATTTACTGAAATTTACGAGAACACCATAACTCGGCATGTCAATGGCGGGTTGCTAACCGGTGACCTGGTAAAATTTAAGAAGAATGCTATACACTATCCTGCCTTCGAGGACCAGGAAGAGTTGAAGTTTTTGATACGCGCACTCATGGCTAGCGACCTAAACCTGCGCGTAGTTAACATCAAGAACAGCTCACCCGCAGTTATGGGCGGCAGTAACACTGACTATATCAATAAGCCTACTGATCGCATAGTGGATATCGCTCAAGAGATTGCGCCTGGTAGATTTTACAATTTCGTCTCGGTGCCCTTAGTAGTTCTGGATGTAATAAACACAGGTATTAATGGATCGCCTATCCCCGATAGCTTAAAACGGAAAGACACTACACAGATTGAGCCGCGACTGGTTGACATCAAAGCTGACGGGTTGAACGCGTCAACTATCAATCAGACAATGAAGTCACCCGATGCTAAGGGTAAACTGGTTGATGGTGATCGTACTCTCAAGAACACCAACATCAAAATCCCGTCAAAGTCTGCTAAGGATACCAAGTATACAAACAACTACCTACCTAAGGGTCGTTAAGCTAATACAAGCCGCATAACAGTTGATCTCTTGATCCGCTACGAAAGCAGATCTATATAGATGCTCTGCTATAGTTAGCAAACTCATCTTACGCTTTTCAACATCTGATTCTGTTTGATCGATGTAGTTGAATAACGACTTGAGCAGGTTTATGTAGTCGCTGTTAAACAGTGATTCATTTGTAATAAGATACTTTCTAAGAGAGGCTACATCCTTCTTAGATATAAATGAATACAATGTTTCACACAATTCATCTGTAGTATTTTCCGGTAGAATTAATTCACCACCAATACTGTATTTCTGCAATTCATTGATACATCTACGAATATCTGGGTATATATTCTTTACAAATTCTACAAATTTATTCTTGCATTGATCGCTTACCTTGATACCTTCTTTGCGCAAGACAGTAAAGCAATGAACAACTACTTTATCTAGCGGTGGTGTAAGATCAAAACTTTGGCATCTACTCATCAAAGCAGGGATAATTTTATATTTAAAATTGCCGGTAAGGATGAATCTTGTTACCCCGCTGAACTCTTCCATCGTGTTACGCAATGCTCGTTGAGCATCTACGGATAAGGCGTCGGCTTCGTCTAGGATAATGACTTTAATTTTACCATCAATGCTCTTTGTCTGCGCAAAGTTGATAACTTTATTTCTAATAGTATCAATACCATTTTCATCACTTGCGTTGATATAAAGGTACTGACATCCAAGCACATCATTGACAAGTATCTTTGCCAATGATGTCTTACCGATACCCGGATTACCCAAAAATACTAAATTAGGAATTTCTTGCTTAACCGCAAACTCTTTGAATGATCGCTCGTTAGTTGGTGATAGAATGATATCGCATAGCCGTTTAGGCCTATATTTCTCCACGAAAAGATTATCAAACATATTATTTGCCAGATGAGCCAAACCCCTTTTCACCGCGGCCCGATTCAGATGCTGTTCCCCATTCGAGTTCGATGTCTAGGCTTAGATAAAAAACAAACTGAGCGCATCGATCTCCCGCTTTAATAACGTAGTCTACGTCTGAAAAATTGTACAATTTAACGCCGCAATCTCCTCGATATTCGCAATCAATAATACCAGGATGAGCCATCAAACTACTTTTGAAACCTAAACCAGAACGGCTCTCAACTTTAAACCAATATCCGGGAGGAATATAGCCAACTTTGATGCCGACTGGCACAACCGCGCTACCTTTAGCAGGTAATGTAACATCTTCTGTAGCATACACATCGAACCCTGTGTCACTTTTGTGATTCTTCACTGGGAGTTTCGCGTTCTCGCTGACTTTGACAAACTTCACTTTAGGCATGTAATTTAGGTCTTCCATATTGAATTATTAGGTATTCTGAATATAATATGTTTAAAATATTATTCAAGTGTAATAAACCGCTATTAAATAATTCTAATCTAATGCAAAAGTTCACCGTTATAGGCCATCCCGATATTAAGAAAGAAGAGCTCCGCGCATGCAATCTGATGGGCGTACTGTCAGACGGTACTCTCGTTTACGAGAAGGGAGCACATCTCAAGCCTGCTGTGGAAAATAGGGATTTAGCAGAGGTTTATTTGAATATCAATAAACCAGATCATCGATCAATCATAACAGAAAATTCTGCGGTATTCAAAAATGGACCTACAACAGGTGTAAAGCTAAAGGCAGGGCAACCCGATGCGGTGACGCAAAAAATAATGGATCTAAACGAGCACATACAGCGAGTCGATTCTAATGTCGCATTGCTCGAGAAAGAGGTTACTGAAAGAGACAACAAGAGGATATACACCGAAGCGATGAACGTAACTCAAAAAGAAGTGGATACGGCAAAGCAGCAAAAATTACTAAGCGATAAAGTAGAAAATTATAAGCAGGAGTTGCACAAGGAATTTAAGGTTGTTGCCGAACAGTGTAAGGCTATATTTGAATCTAGATTAAGCAATGCGACAGATAGCATATCGCAAAAAAGCTCTGAATTAATCGATTCCGCGGTGAGCCGTGAATTATTTGGCCTAGAAGATAAAGTTTTAATATCGACCAACATGAAACTTGCAACTGAAGCTAATAATCTAAAGAATGAGTTTCTGAGATTTGCTGAAGAGTTGAAAAAAGAACTCAGATCTGCAATAGAAGAGAAGGCTAACCGGATTACATCTGACCATATATCGCTGGACGCAAGATTAAAAGCAATTGAGCGTAAGGTATCTGAGCAATCGTTGAATTTATAAATATGCTTATGACAGAAGACGGTAATGACTCACTTATAGATCAGTTAAAAGACTACAATAAAGTAGCTGAACGTGTAATGGCAGAGCCGGATCCTCTCAGAAAAGAAGACGCAGAAAGGTTTGTCATACAAAAGGCAGGTGAGTTGGTTAATGAAAGCTTGGAAGTTATCCGGATCATGAGAGAGACGGTTTCAACCTCGCCCATAGCCATTGAAGTAGAGGCGTTCGCAGCCCTAATAGCAGCTACATCCAGTACATTGGAAACGCTAAACAAGCTTATAGTCACAGATAAGAAATCGGAAACCGTGATGAAGATCAAAGAGATGGACATCAACAGCCGTAAGATGTTGCTACAGCAAGAAACTGCAGGTCAACTCCTTCTTACCCGAGAAGAAGTATTCAAGAAACTGTTCGACCGGGTCGGCGAGAAGGTTATAGATGCCCAAGTGATTGACACTACGAATCAAGATTGCTCTGGTCGCATTTAATTATATTCTTGATCTTCTTAAGCAATGCTTTGAAGTCAGGAATAGGGATCTTAGGTATAAGTGAGAGGATTTTCTTAATAATCGCTTGCTGTAGTTTGGCTGAAGCTATAGTAATGAAATCCTTAAATACAAACTTCTTCATCCTGAGACTGAGAAGCTTATTAAAATTAGTAAACAATTTTGTTTGAAAGTTGATCAACCCAGTGAAGTCGAGTTTATACTTAAAGCCATCACAAAATATCTTTTTAAGCTGATTTAACGTAGCAAAGGGGGATTGAGTTGTAAACTTTAGTAGTGTCGCGGGTAAAGCAATCAACGCAGAAGCAATCTTAGTGACGGTTATCGGAACCTTTATAGGATCAACTTCTTTTTTAGCTATTTTAACAACCTCTTGTTGTTTGATTTTGGATAAATCGAATTTTTTCTCTTCTTGATCCACCGGAGTAGGTGGAGCGGTATTCGCCACTTCATCCTTAACCTTGTTATTTGAAGCGGTTACCTGATTGACCTTACCAGTAGCATTTAGTGGTGCTGGTTTATCGGTGGCAAGCGGTTGCTTCGCCAGGGATAAGGCGTCGGTCCTAGTGGCGAATGCATTCAGATCTGCTCCCACTACTGATAGCATTACGCGGTTGGTGCTCTCAATCGAATCTCTAACGCGCTTTATCTTCTTACCGAGTAAGTCATACTTTGATTTGTATAAATCACTTAAGCCTTTACTTTTATTATATGCACTGCCTAGCTGAGTTAGGTCAACACGAGTAATGAACTGCAGATTTTTGCTACTATCACCCGGTGCGTATCCCATGTTGTCATTGATGGTGTTATAATAAGTAACAAGCTTGAATACTTTATCAAAGTCAGTCTTTAATTTTGAAGCTAAATCAGGCGCGGCTTTACGTATTCTGGTATAACTACCATAATCTGATATGAGATTTAACCCATGCGATTGTGTAGAATTTCTATCTTTAATGTCCGGGTTAGAATCAACTGTGCGTATGATATTATACCGGTAGAGGCTGGTGTTTTTCTTACTAAGCTCGTCTGATAATTCTATAGTGTGATCACGTAATTTGCTCTTAACCCCAGCTGTGTATACAACCGGCGTTGGGTAAAATTCCACGTTAATATCATACACGGGAATAACCGACTCAGTTAAGTAATATTCTGTGTTAGTGAGTAACCCAATAGAGTCGCTAAGATCAATAAAGAAATTGTTCTTAGTGCCTAGATCTTTTGATACTATATTTTTAATATCAACCACGGAAGCATTATATTTCTTAACCCAGAAATCAATAAACTCATTATCATAATTTTCAAACTTACTATTGAGCTTGAAAAATTCTCTAGCATTAGAAGTAACGAAATCTGATTGGAAGTTTGAGTTATTAAAGCTAATGAAACTTTTCAGCTCTTCACTGAATCCCGACACTACTTCTAGGTAAGAAGTATACTTCTGGATAAACTCATATGAGTTAGCATAACTAGCTTCAACTAATTGAGGAAAGATTGTCTTAGTAGATGTATTCATTATATGTACTCTCCTTTGAATCCGATATCTTTGTAGTCGTACACTTTAACTGCCACGATATCATTCATATACTTATTGTCTCTTATTATATGACGGACACTTACAATGAAGTATATACCTAGCATCTTATCGTCGATAGAACTTGCCGGTGCATCATCATTGCGATCAATACCTATAAACCGACAAGCTTGTCTGTATGTCGCACCTTCAATGGAAAAGTTAATACAGCTATTCATTAGAATAGCATTCTTAAGCACATTGCTACGACCTACACCCAAACGCTGCTCGGGCGAATAATTGGATGTAGAATATACATTGCGTGTATTTTTCTGTTCTTTCCGCGTTAGGTTACCGTACAGATTTGAAATGGGCTTACCTTTATCTCCCTTCAAATTCTTGACATAATTGTCTTGGAATATTGTTTGAACAGAATCAAACGTGTTATCCTTTGCATCTATGCTAAACGATTTACCACTGTATGAATAACTATGAACTAATGAGGATGTG
>Ga0181365_1000169_pt1 | contig 13728 bp, 18 predicted proteins | sample Fa13NDMM110DN_FD_130097 | JGI IMG/M metagenome (GOLD analysis project Ga0181365, IMG submission 130097) | Freshwater viral communities from Lake Michigan, USA - Fa13.ND.MM110.D.N | ecosystem: Environmental > Aquatic > Freshwater > Lake | place: USA: Michigan | collected 2013-09-24
ACCCCCGTCGTTTCCGGCGGCGCACACAACGATAATCCCCGCCTTGTACGCAGCTTGGATAGCGGCGTGCAGTCTCTCGTCTGGCTGTGAGGAGCCAAGAGACATGGAGATTATGTCACACTGAATTCCTGTGGCGTACTCCACTGCGTCGGCAACAGATGCGTTGCTGCCCATACCGGAGTGGCCGAGCACCTTCAGGCTGTGCAACTTCGCACGGGGGGCAATGCCGCGTGCGTTTCCACGGGTGGCCGCAATGATCCCGGCCACGTGTGTGCCGTGACCGAGGGTGTCATAGAGATCGGAGTCGCTAGAGAAGTTCCGGTAGTCAACGACGCTCTCGTCCAAGGCCCAGTGCTTTGCAACCCCGGAGTCTACTACCGCAATCGTCACACCCTCCCCCTCGGTACGCTGCCACAGGGAGGGGATACCGTACGAGCTAACGCCCCAGTCCACACCGTCCGACTTGGCCGCCACTTGTAGTGCAGAAACCCGGTACGGCGGTAGGGAAACTATGCTCATTTTTCTTACGGGATGTTCCTTACCGTCAGTGCTTGGAGTATGCTGATGATGATCGGGATGATGATCTCGGCCAGTGTCTTCCAGTCGATTTGCAGGCTGGAAACCTCGGCGTTGAGCGAGGCCATCGGCTCGGCGTCTAAGTCCTGAAGCAGACGGGCAAGCACCTGCTCGTCGTCAATCATGGGGATAACAAGACGGGCAACCTTGTCTACGATCTCCCACTGCTGGAGGTGCGGAAGGTCTTTCTTCCACCCCTTTGCGGCGTCAACGATTAAAAGCAGGGTATCGCGGTGGGCAAGCAGCCACTGTAAAACCTTTAAGTTCATGGTCGTATTTCCTTTTCGTCGTTAAGTACGGCCACCGCCACAACGGCGTGACCGGCAATGTCTTTTAGTGTCTCTATAATATCAATTGTCCCCAGCGTGCCACGGAGGCGGCGGCACTTCTCTCCGATTCTTGCGAGCTGGTAGACCCACGGGGTGATGCCGTCCTCGCGTACGCCTAGAGCGTTCTGGAGGGGGTTCTCTCGGCACCCGTAGTATCCCCTCTTTCGGCTTAACAGACGCCACAGGGCCACGCAGATACCCCAGTAGGGGTCGTCGCGGAGCAGGATGTCCAACTCAGAAAGTTTGCTCTCGGCTTGCTTTGATAATTCTTCCGTACTCAGCCCAGAAAGAAGGGTGGTGATCGGGATCATTGGTATCTTGTTGGTCGTACAAGAACGCGGTTCGTGCATGGCTCCACTCCTCTATTACTGTTTCTACCAACAGGTCGGTGTCCAGACTGTCGCGGACACAGATAATCCCAGACTCTTGGTCATCACTCAGCGAGAAGAAACCAAGGCAACCGTCCATCCTAGCCGTTGGACGCAGGTAAATCCTCACCGGGAACATCAGCGGGAACCTCCCCTGCAACCAACGCCGAAGCCTCCGCAGTAATTGCCTTCTCCAGCAGGTGTTTTGCGAGGGCATACATATCCTCTAGCCGTACCGTTAGTAGCCACTCGGTGTTGTTCTTTCGGTGAAGGACAGTTGGTATGTGGTGTCCGGCGTCCCTCTTGGACTGCTCCATCCAAGAGTGGACGCACCCACGCTCGCAACGCTTCACTTCAAAATGAATGCCCGCTAGGTCGGTCTGTATGTCTGGAGAGTCTTTTCCCCCCTGATACTGCACCCCTCGGGAGGCGGTGCAATGCAGGTGGCTGGCCACGGCGGCGGCGGCTTGGCGTTCTCCCCTTGCGCCCTTGGCTCGGCTGTTGGTCACTTGTCGTACCTCCCTGCCCGGCCATGAGAGTCAACGGCATCTATCTACGAGAGCTGCGGGAACTGGTCGGAGATTAGTTTCACCGCCTCAATCGCTGTGCTTTTGTCCAGCGGTCGGGCGTTCTTGCCGATCCACGTTCCGACCTTTGATGAAATGTCAAAATCCATGTGCTCCCCGGCGGTGGGCCAGACACAGTGGAATCGGTAGTTGGTTGTCTTGCAAATAGCGCCGCAGTAAATCATGGCACCTCCGGTTCTGGGGCAGACAGCATATCGGTAAGGACAGACTCCAGGTGGTTGGCACGCGGGGTTGCTGCACCCGACTGAATGAGGTACTCGGTCAGCGACTCCTTTGACCGAACGTCTAGCAAGTCACCAAGCACGCGGCCGTAGCTATCTCGCACCCAGTCGCAGGTTACTAGGGACACTCGCTCGTAGTCCGCGTGGACCTCCAGCCAGTCCAGTATAGCCTGCACGGCGTTGTCCTTGCACCGCACACCAAGTAGGCACAGGGAAAACGTGCAGGTGGCCTGCATCTCAGGCACAAAGTACCGCACCATCAACGTGTTGGGTCGCGTAACTCGCAGGACAGTGCAGGTTGGTGCGTCTGAAATCACGTGTGGCTTTCTCTTTCTTGCAGAAAAAAATCCGGCACAAAGGTCGGGTCTTTTCCAAGGTGCTTCTTGTGGCGAAGCTCGGCAAGATACTGTGGCCGGTAGTTTTCGGGGTCGCTCTCGCGTTTGACGAAAAGCAATGTACCCAAGTTTATGTCGGGCGTCAAAGCGTACACGCGGCCCGAGTGATATACGCCATGACATCTATTACAAAGCAGCAAATAATTTCTTGGGTCGTGCCCACTAGACCGTGCGTTCCCACCACAGATGTGGTGCACCTCCAGCCTGCGGCCAGAGTTTTCCTCCGGCCACCAGCAGACACCACAACGAGCGAACCCACTCCGCCACGCCTCTAGTGCCTTACGTTCCTGAGTGGTCATGTAGGCCGCCAAGTGGTGAGACGCAGCGACTCCCCCGAGGTGAGGAAGTCGCCGCAAAGTAGGCACCCAAGCGGAGCCGACGTAGCAGGGCGTGCATGATTGATTACGGGGTCCACGGCCATTTCGTCCTTTGCCCCGAACAGGCGGCCACTCGGCTGCGTCAACGCTGGAGTCGTAAGCGTGCGTTGCTATCCTGTCGCTAGTTTACACTAGGTTTACTGCCCCTTGTTGCTGTGCTTTCGCCTCTGCATTCGGTGGGACATATACCAGTTGGCAACAGGGCCTATCAGTCGAACGTCACCGCCCCTGCCGCAAAGGCGGGGAGGCCGTCCCAATTAGCGATTGTCTTCCGGCAGCGATCTAGGTTCCACCTACAGAAAGACCGCAGCTCCCCAGTCGGGGCCTTGCGTTCCTTCGCAATGGTATACAACACGGACACGTAAAAGCAAAGCTCGCCACAATATCGGTCGGTTTCCTGCCGGGACACTTGGCCTAGCTCTAGCCGAACCATAGACCCGTGCGTGTAGGCAACCCACTCATCCACTAGCATTAACGGTTGGTCCTTCCACCCGACGTGCCTGCCTTGGTGCATGTAGGTTTTGTACACTGGGCCACGCCGGTTCTCTGGGACCGCCCGCTCAACCTCCAGCATGGTGACCGGCGGCGTTGGGATCATCACCCGCAGCCCACGCAGGATGTATATGCCGTGTGATGTGGACGCCCCGCGTGCAAGGCCGTGCGTGCCCTCATGTGCGTACGTGATTAGGTCGGCGTCTTTGTACGGTGTGTTTAACGGCAGGTGGGACGCAATGTCCAGCAGGGTGGGCGGAAACGTCGCGGGTGGACGAGAGACTGTCTCCACAAACTCCACACCGAAGGCAGTTGCACTAGCGAGCAGGAGCAGCGTCACGGCGACGTATCTCATTTCGTACCTCCCACAGCCTGTCGGGTAGAACGCACCAGCCCGGCACTTGGCCGAGGTCAATGGTAATCCGTACGTTGTTGGCATCGTCCCTCATCACAACCCAGTCAATTGTCTTCGCCTCGTTCATTGCGGTGGCCAGACTTATACCGTGGACAGTGTAGCGGGGAAGCGCCGAGCCAGCAATAAACGCCAGCCATAAAGCAGTGGCAACCATAGTGTTTCCTGTACGTTAGTTCTGGTAGATCGACTCAGACGCAATCAACTTAAAGAGGCGTACCTAATGAGAACGGATGCCACCGCGGCCAGCAGGCACAGAGAAACAAACGCCAGCCCGGCCGAGACTGCACGCATACCATATGCGGTTGCAACGCACGCCGACGCCAGCAGTAGACAAGACGGTGCGATCATGGCCACCTCGGATACAGTAGGCAGCCATAGCGGTTCTCATGCTCCAGCACCTCAATGGCAGAGATGCGAGGAAACACCTTGGCTATCATCTCGCACGTCGCCATCAGTGGCTGCGTGTCAATAAGGTCGCGGTGAACCATGATGTATGCCTGCACTGCGTAGTGGTCCTGAGACGGGTCTTCGCTGTTCTCGCAGTCGATCCACGTCCGTATGATCTTACTGACCGTGCGGAACCTACAGATGTTTTCACGCACCACTGTCTTTGGAAATAGCCAATTAAGTATTCTCACTTTTCGCCCCACGTGTTAATGACCTTGCTTCTTAGATACTCGTTCTCTTCCACCAATATCAGGATGCGTGACCGCAACGTAGCGATCACGGCTCTCAACCTCTCCGCCTCCGTCAGTAAACATTTCTGTGTCACCATCCACTAGCCCCAGCAACTTGTGACTTACCATGAATCGCATCAAAGACTTGGCAGATCGCAAGAAGCTGGTGGGTGCCGACAGCATATCGATTGTGTGCCGCCGGCCCGAGTCCCACACTGGCTTGCTTGTCCATGTTTCGTCCTGGTCTAGCATACTCAGCCACACCCACTTGCCGGTGGGCCGCGACACAAACACATAGATCATCGGTACTACGGTGGCCTTTTCCACCGAACGGTTGTTGTTTACAAATACAGTTGGATATGGGAAGTCCTTCTCGGACGTAAACTTAACGTCTCGCTGCTTAATCTCTATCGCAAACAACGCCGCTGCGTCAGGCGACTCAACGAAGTCCTTTTGCTTATCGTGCCGCCGAACGGTTATCTTCTTTCCATGTGCAACCGCCAAACCCAACGAACGCATCTTGTCAACCCAACCTCTTTCGGCGTCTTGTCCCTCACGTAGCGCAGACGGGAACGAACGAGCCATTGTTAAAACTCCAGCGGTAGTGCGGCAGACCCACTCGGATCGCTCGCTCACGGCTAGGCTCACGGCCTAATCGCAATTGCTTTGCCATCGCCAGTATCTCCTCGGGGGTTGGGTCGCCATCGCAGTAGCCGGAATCAATAAACTCTAGGTGTCGTGGAATCGGTTCTCGGTTTCGCCAGACCGATCCGGTGTGCCGAACGTGTGCGGCCCAGTGAACCGTCCGACCAAACACCTCCGCGATAAACTCATTGTCTGCGTCTGGGATACGCATGGCCACCAGTGCCAGTCGCTCAGGAGATGGCGGCCCGCCGAACGTCTTCATCAGTAGGCACACCCCCACCGCGGATGCGTAGGACAGGTGCATCTTCGACGCCACACTTGCCAGCCGCTCCTTGTTCAGTATCGCTCGCCTCCACAGCTCTGGTGCCGCCGCCAAAGCATAGGGCGATGGCATCCCATAATCGACGGAATGGTCCCGCCTTGTGTACCGCAACTGGCTCTTCATACCTACCTCCTTGTGGGAACGCCTGGTCCAAAGAAAACAACTCTCGGATTTCTCCGAGTGTCTCGTCTACTAAACAGTCTTGCCGGGGGTTATCTGTTTCCACGTCTACCAAGCTCCTTCCTAAACATGCCGCGTATCCAGTGCGTCAGACGGTGATTGCCTGCTGCCCAGTCTACATAGTACTGCGGGAGCTGCGAAAGTGGAACCCCAGCAAACTTACCACGTAGCGGATTTGAGTAGGTGCCGACGCTACGCTTGCCAGTAAAGGCTAGGTCAACCGAGCGAGATGATACCCTGCCGGTGGCACGGCCAGAGGTGTTGTTCCTCATCTGCTCAACGAGGATAGCCGCCGCACGCTTCTCCGCCAGCTTGGCCGCAAGTTCCTGCATCTCCTCTGGTGTCAACGGTTTAGGTGACGAGGCCACGGTCTTCCGAACCGCCGCTATGTCTTCGGCAGGGGCGGTGCAGAACATATCGACCGAAGTAATCAGACGGTGGTCTAGGCTACCGTTGGTCAGGTCAACAATCTTAAAGTGTGTCTTGTCTGACTGAAGTCTGGCCGTGCGACGTGCCAGCAGTCCCATCGTCCCGTCTACCCCGGTGTACGGGCGACCATCTACCACGCCAGCCAGTGGGCGGGTGGCCCGGCCTACGCACTGGAGCCAGAAGGACCGTGAGCGGGTTGGGCGTGCCAAGATAAGAGTTGCCGTGGGTGGAAAATCAAAGCCTATCGCAACTACTTGGCAATTGACCAGCACCTGGGCTCGTCCGCTCTTAAACTCCGCAAGGGCCTCGGCCCTCTCTTCGTCTGGCATGGACCCCCAAATAAATACAGACGGCACACCGTAGTTGTTGTTTAGGAAGTGCGACACACCACGTGCCGAAAACACGGAGGGCGTAAACACAACCGTCTGGCCGTGACGCTCCCGCTCAGTAATCACGGCGACCGCGTGGAGGTTAGCTTCCTTGTTTAGCTCGGCCTGCAACTTCAACTGATGGAAGTCTCCGCCGGAAACAGTAACCCCTGTGAGGTCCATGCTGTCAACGGTTGCGATGGTGCAGACGGGTGGCACTCCGTACTCGTTGTCGATTGCCCACCGCATATCGTAGTTTCCAATCGACTCTTCGTAGAAGTCCATTTCTTTTCCCCCATAAGTGGCTTGCCGTCCATCCTAAACGGTGTTGCCGTGAACCCAGCGATCATCGCCCCGTCATCCTGAAAGTAGCGAAGCATCTCAACCACGGTGTCGCTACACATAATGTGTGCCTCGTCCACAACAACTAACTGAAACCCACTAAGCCGCCGGTATCTTGCCTCACCACCACGCCGTGCCAGCAGCGTCAGCTTGCTTGCTACTACTACCTTAGAGGGCCAGCCCTCGTCTGCAACATACTCGGCCATCTCTATGTCGGGATACCTGTCCGTGATCGCACGCACCTTATCTACGGCCTGCCACACAAGCTCCCTCATAGGTGTGATGATAAGCGTCCGCCCGTCTATCGCCTCGCTCATCGCCACAAAGATGACGGTCTTGCCCGCCCCAGTGAACAACGAGTTAAGCGTGGACTTTACGCCACGGTTCATCGCATCAATGTTGCGGTCAACGCACTCACGCTGGTAGCTTCGTAGAATCATTGGGTCTTATGAAGGGGTGAAAGAAAAAACAAAACCGGGCGGGCATGAGGGAGGATTCACGCCCGCCCGGCGAGCGTCAGAAGGAAGCGAACTCCTCTTCCGGCTCTGTTGCGTCCGTGCTTCGCTTAGGGCTGCCCAGCAATTGCAGCCGCTTTACTTTCAACACCATCTTGGACTTTATCTCGCCGTCCTTGTCCCACTCCTGCCGTTGGAGAATGCCCTCGGCAAGAACGCTCTGGCCACGGACAAGATACTGGAGAACCGCACCCGGCTCCCAGTGGTCACAGTCCATGTAGAGAACACCGCCCTTTTTACCGGGCTCGTTCACGGCAATGGCGTAACGTGCCACGTCCGTATCTCCGACCTTTTTACTCTCGGCGTCTCTAGTCAGGTTACCCACTAGAGTCAACGAGTTATAGGAACTAGCCATTGTGAACCGCCTCCTTCTTCTGCCGCTCGCTTGCCGTCTTTTGGATACGCACCAAAACGTCCGGCGAGCACTTCTTCTCAGACACTCTCAGTCTCACCTTGTCAACCACTAACTGTACTCGCTCGGGCGAGTCTGCCTTTGCAAGCTCGGCCGTTGCAGACACCTCAATCTCTCGGCTCTTCTCAATCGACCAGCCTGCTACTGCTGGACGCTTTTGGGCAACGGGCGTTGCCACGGTTGCCGCAATTGCGTTGCCATCATCGTCGGCCTCGCCGGTAAAGCCGCCGGTCAACGCCATCAACAACGTACGCTTGCCGTAGGTCATTGCCGCACCGAATCCCTGCATGTCCGCCTTGGGATTGTACAGCGGGCAGATACCCGTGAGGTACTGACCACCGTCGTGCCGAAGAGTCCCAACAAGCACCCAGCTACTTACCCCGTCGTTCGTCACAATGCCGGGACGAAAGTCCGGTAACGCAATTCCGTTCGCATTCAGCGGCCCACGCAGAAAGTCGCAGCACTGCGAGTAGGTGGCAAACTGCATCGGCCGTCCACTGCTGTCCTTATAGAAGCTGTTCTTCGCGTCAAACTCCACCACCTTGTACTGCGACTGGGCTAACGCCAGTGCCTTGGTAATCTGGTCTGTCTCCGGTGATGAAGACGGCCCAAGGATAAAGTTATTATCATTCATATACTAGCTCGCTTTCTTTCTTGGTTGCCCACGCCGGAATCTCCAGCTCAATTATATCGCCGTGTTCCGCCGGGTAATACTCCTGTGTCGCCCTACGCAGAGCAACCTCCTCCTGCACTCTCTTCAGTCTCACGCCTGCCTCCGCAACAATGTGCTCCGGTAGATGGTAGACCCTACAAGCGTAGGGTGCCATCGACTGGACAAAAATAAACGGCATGCGGAAGTGCGACAACCCGCAGGCCATCGCCCCTGCCACGTACATGCTTTCTTGCATATCGTAGCCGTAGTCCACCACGGATCGGAACACACGGTCCCAAGTTGCGGAGGTGGTTTTTAAGTCCCACCACAGCGACTCAGTCCCGCCGTCTGGCCGAACTTTCGACGGGTATCCGTTTAGCTCAAAAAAAACGCTTGCCTGCGTCTCTATGGTGGTGCCGACAAGCTCTGCCGCCGCCTTGTTTCTCATAAGAGAGTCGGCCATCTCAGTCAGTTGGATCACCTCGTCGGCCGAGCAATCAATGCCCGTGCAGTTTGACTTCCACACGTCATAGAGTTTTCCTCTCCGTGATCCGTTGCTGGCCAGCACCTCGGGAGGTGGAACAGCTAGGGCGTCGGTGATGCTCTTGCCCTCGCACATCAGAGTGACCAAGGAATCAAACTTACTTCCCGTTCGCGTTGCGGTCGAACCGCCGAACAACGACCGACCCATGTCTGCCCACCGCTGGGCCTCTCCGCCATACTTATAGACCGAGTGCAAGAAAGAACGTGAGTCACACTCGCGTACGGCAAAGTAATCCTCGGCGGGCAAACCAATAATCTTTGTTGGTAGTTCCATGCTTTCCTCCTAAAGAAAGGCGACGACGTGTCGCACAGAGAGAGTGTAGGCACGGCCACCTAAGAAAGGCAAGGCACTACAGAAAACGCCTGTAATCCAGCACGGGACACTTGGTACGGTGAGACAGGTGTCTAGTTTTATTGCGAAAAAACGTGACTGCCTAGCGGTTCTCAATGAAGTCTAGGAGCTGCATTGGGTTGGTTGCGGCGGCAGCCTTTTTCTTTTCGCGTGCCCGTCTTGCTGCCTCCGACTGAATAACCTTATAGAGAAGGTAGAGTTGCCGTTGCTGCTCGGGCATCTTGCGCATTACGTCTTCCGGCACAGTTAGGTTCTCGTACGTGCGGACACCGGGGGTGGTCTTCAGCATCTGAGTCAGCATGTCTCTGGCAGCTAGTTGCTTTGTCCGCTCCTCGTCAATGTCGTGGAACTTCAGTCCGGTGAACTCGTTGACCAAGAACTTCGATGCCTTAACCGGGAATCTCTGTGCCTCGGGAATACGTGCGTCTGAGTACTGTCTCCACCAGCTAAGTGCCTTTGTCCCACCGGGAGTGTTCTGTAGAACCTGCTCGGCCAGCCGACCCGGAGTTCCAAGGGTCTGCTCCAGAGTTGAGTAGGTGTCAGACAACTGGCGACCAGAGTAGAACTGCCGGTTGGACAGCATTTCCAGCGGGCCTTTGATGAGCGGGTTCAGTGCGCCCAAGACGTTCATTGCGGTCTTCTGTACGGCCGACCCGGTCCGGTCCATCGCCGTTAGGCCGGTGCCCGGTGAGAACAGATTGACCAGTCCCTCGTAGGGAAGATCGATGTTCGCAAGTTTGCGTGACTGACCGGAGCCCTCCGGTAAAGAAAGAAACGGAATGCCAGAGGGAACAGAAATGCTTGCGGACTGACGAAGGTACTCCGGTACAAACGAGCCCTCGGCAGGCCGGGAGCCAGCATCGATTGCACGGATAGACTTGCCCATCAGGCCGGTCGGGTTGTTAAGAATCTCGTCTACTACTAAAGGAGCGATGCCCTTGGTGTAGGAGTAGAATGGGAAAAGAGTTTTTAGCTTGCGATCAAATGCCGTAAACGCCTCGGGAGAGTAGTCCACCTGCGTCAGGTCGGACAGTCGCTTGGCCTCAATAGGTGCGTTGCCCTGAACCCGAGCGGAGAGGTAAGCACCAAAGCGATTAGCCGCGTCACCAGAAGACTGGGCACGGTCGGCAAGGTCCAGCAACGGATTAGGATTTCTCCCGGTCATGCTGCGAACAGCCGCCAGGTTAGGTATCGCACGCCAGTTCTCTTTGAAGTTCTTGCCAATGTCTGCCCAGCTTGGCTCGCTTGCACCGGGGAACATCTCCCGCATGTCAACGCCACGCGCGCCACTGCCTGTTTCCTCCATGATGTTGGAGCTTGCGCCGAACCGACCGCCCATCTCAACCTTTAGCCTCTGCACTGCCTCCTCGGTAGTCAGGTTGGCGTACTCGGGGACGTTCTTTTGCATTAACTTGGCGGCTGCCTCGTAGTTACCACCACCGATTAACTCACCGGCACGCCGTGACTCCGGGCTAAAGATACCCTTCTGTGCTGACGCAAACATACCGGAGTATCTGTCGCGCACCTTCGTAGAAGGAAATGCCAGTGCCAAGGTCTTAAAGCTCTTGGTCACTCGGTCGTACGCTTGGGCAAGTGGCCCGGCGTCTTTGGGCTTTACGGTGGCGACCGGCACGTTGGCAGCGTAGTCGTCAATCATCTCTTTTGGAAAAGAAACCTCTGACAGGTCGGGAACACCGAACTCACGCGCCATGACAGCGGGTGCCGTCTCTGGGTCAAACCCTAGCTTGGCCAGTGCCTCCTCGGCGGTGTACACCTGTGCACCGGGACGCATGTTGGACGCCTCGTTGAGACGCCACTTCTTTAGTCGCTCCGTCAGAAACTTAGCGTTGTCAACCGCCCGACCTTGGGACATTGTGTAGTTTGCAATCGCAGCGGCTGGGTTCTCACCAAAGACCGGAACGCCCTTAGATGCGTACTGAGTGTCTAGGTTATTAAGGAAGTTGCCTAGTTGTTTGTAGAGGTCCTCCTCCTTCAGGCTTCGTCTTTCCGTGTTGGACGCGGCAGTTAATAGATCGACACGCTCTAACTGCTCCGGGCTCAGTTGCGTACCGGATTTCTCTAGGGCACTGAGGCTGTCTAGTTCTTTGGTGATGGGGTGTGAGGTCGGCAGTAACGGCAGCGAGCCGGACTTCTCTGCCTTCTCCAGCACCTTGTCATACAGCCCGGCGTCGGTCGGGAAACTCGGGTCGCGTCTTCGTAGCCAAGACGTAAAAACATCCGCGTACTCAGACGGGGCGGACGCAAAGATCGCGTCTTGTAGGTCAGCGTCCATCGACATTTGGTTGACCGTGTCGTAGGTGCCCGGCACGTCTAAGTACGCCTGTCTCCCGGCGTCCATGTTGCTGACCGACGCAACTTTTTCTGCGGTGCGTGCCTTTGGTGAAACGTAGTTAGGGTCGCCCGGCTGACGAACACGTGGGCGAGGCGTGTCAAACCCAACCTGCTGCATCGGAAGAAAGGTTGCCCCGTGTACGGACTCGGCCCTACGAGCTGGAGCGCCCAAGTCTCGTAGTTGCTTTAGCATTCGCTCTCGGTCTAGCCGGTACTTAGCAACAAAGTCGGCTTGCGGAGCCTTTGAGCCTGGGCCGAACGCAGCTTGCAGTGCCCTAAGGCGGTCGTCCAACACAGGTTGGCGGAACGCATCAACGTCGTTCAGGCCATACTCGGACGGCATGTTGCTGGCAGAGGGTTTGAACGAGCGGCCGGTAGCGGTGTCGTAAAAATCCTCGGGGGCCGTGAGTTCGTTTTGCAGGTAGCGACTGTAGTCTGCCGGGGGAACGTCCGGCAGCTTGTTGGATAGCAAGGCGATCTGATCTGCGGCCAATCCCTCTCGCCGTAAAACATCCGCGGCCTCACGCGACTGGTTCAGTACACGTGCCTCGCGTTGTCGGTCGGCCTTTAGGAACCCCAAGACGGCCGGATTAAATAACTTACTGGCACCACGCACGGCGTCACCCAATATAGGTGCACCACTAATTGCTTCACCAAGCCTGTCGCCGGTCTTTGCAAGGAAGTCACCTGCGGCCTTACCGTACAGGTCGCGTGCGCCCATCGACTTCCACGGCAGATCAACTCGGTTCGTCGCGGACAGGGCGTCGTCAGCAAAGGTTGAAATGTCGCCGCCCTGTTTACCGAGCCCGGTGGTAAACGCCTCCCACGCCGCCTCCTGCTCGGCCGGTGGTAAGGAGTTAATCACAGACCGAGGTGTGCTTGCTCGCATCCACTGACGCTTGCCCGCGAAGTCATCAGCAATGGCGGCCTTGTTGAGCGCGTTGTCCAGCAGACCGGCCTTCGTCATTGCCTTGCCAGCAATTGTCCTAGCAGGGCTGAAGAGACCAGCAAGACCGCCGGATGCGTACGTCAGTGGGTCCAGCAGCACCTCGCTCGCCAGTCCACCAAAGAAGTTACCCCACGTATCCTCGTCGCCTACAAGCCCGTATTGTCGCCCAAGCTCTCGTCCAGTAACACGGTCGTCTGAGCTTTCGTACAGGGCAGACAACGCCTTGCCCACACCACCCGACAGGCCACCACGCACCATAGCACCGGGCGTATCTAGCAACCACCCAAGGCCAGACAGCCCACTAGACCCGGCGTTTGCCAAGTCGGTGAGCATGGACTTCTTTCTCTCTGGGGGAAGAAGGTCCTCAATCCTCGGCTTGCCAAACGGAATGAGGCCGAGCGGCTCCATGTCCGTACCGTCTTCGTACGGTAGGTACAGGCTATTGCTGCCGTACGGATCGTAGAGGTCGTACAGAGGAGAGCGTGCCATGTTGACCCCTAGATACCTGGTTGGCCCCAAATGCCGGTACGCTTGTTCTTAATGCGACGAACCGCGTCCATTGCTTCTCGCTCCTCGTAGCCACGGTCCATCAGGTCTTTGACGGCTTGGTTTTGTTCGTCTATCGTAAACGCATCGTGTCCACCACCTATTAAGGCACTTCGGGGCGGGGCGTACCGGTCACCGATCATGGTGTCTTCGTCTGCCTCACGCTGCCTACGGTCGGCCTGTACGTTCTCTCGCCGCAACCCAGCGGCTTGTTGTTGTGCCAGCGGCCCATTGGCGGCACCACCTCCAAGCCCGCCACCCAAATTGCCCCGAGCGTCTAGCTGAAGCCCGGCGGCCTCTACTTCATTTGGCCCCATACCGCGGCCTGAAAGCATCTGTACCATCGCACGGTCGCGTGCATCGGGGCTTAGGCTGGATAGCAGCGCATCAATACGGGATGTCTCTGCGTTGACAGTACCGCCGCCAAGTTGAGCTTGGAACCGATACGAGTCCTCGCGTTGCGTAGCCTTTCTGTCACGGGCACCTAGCATGGCCGCATCCCTTTGAGCATCGTCCATTTTCGCTATGGCCTCTACTGGTCGGCCGGTCGCTTTTGCCACCTCGGCATTACGGAGGCGTAACTTCCTTGCGGCCATACTTTCTCGGCCCTTTTCTAGCATCGCCTCGTACTCTTCCGGCGACATTTTGTTTAGCTCTTGCTGACGCGCAAACCGCTGGCGGCCA
>Ga0181365_1000170_pt1 | contig 13672 bp, 16 predicted proteins | sample Fa13NDMM110DN_FD_130097 | JGI IMG/M metagenome (GOLD analysis project Ga0181365, IMG submission 130097) | Freshwater viral communities from Lake Michigan, USA - Fa13.ND.MM110.D.N | ecosystem: Environmental > Aquatic > Freshwater > Lake | place: USA: Michigan | collected 2013-09-24
AGAGAGGATGAGACCCGTCGCACCATATCGTATCTCCCCAAAACCACCGAGCGTGGCGGAAACTGGCGACGACCAGCCACGACTAGAAACTATGACGCCCGACGGCATCAGATCGCGCGCTATTGAAATAGTTAATTTTGCTAAAGACGTTTTAGGCGTAGAGCTTTACCCGTGGCAGATTAAATGCCTGCATGGAATTACGGCGTTAGACGACGACGATAATTTTTTACGCCGGGTGTCGCTATTGTCGGTTGCGCGGCAGAACGGTAAGAGCCTTTTAGGCGCGGCCGCTATTGGCTGGTTTCTAACTATTGAGGCACCACGGCGGGGCGGTAACTGTGTCGCTATTTCGGTAGCGCACAAACTCGATTTAGCGGTAGCCATGTTTAAGTATTTGGCCCCAATTCTGCAAAAGCAATTCGGCGCTAAAGTTTCGTGGTCGTACGGCCGTAACGAATTAGAGCTACACGGCAACCGGTGGATAGTTAGAGCTGCTACCCCACAAGCGGGCCACGGCTACAGCGCGTCGTTTCTCTACATTGATGAGGCATGGGACATTTCCGAGGACGCGATAGATACCGGGCTACTTCCTACTCAACGTGCTGTTACTAACCCTATTTGTTTAATGGTTTCTACCGCTGGTACACAAAATAGCCATGCGCTTTTACGCTGGCGTGGTCAGGGTTTACGGCAGATAGACGCGGGCGAGGTAGGCCCTATGTATTTTGCTGAATGGTCGCCCGGGCCTTTACTAGATCCAATGACACCCGAGGCGTGGAAAATGGCTAACCCGTCTATTGGTCGTGGCGGTTTAACTATTGACGTTTTACATGCCGAAGCTAAAGCACCTAACCGGTCGGCGTTTTTACGATCGTCTGTAAATATTTGGACGGCTAGTACGACGGCATGGCTTGAGCCGGGACTATGGGCGTCGTGTGCCACTACCGACCCGATACCTAGGGGCGGGACATTATCCGTAGAAACTTCATTAGACGGAACTAGATACGTGGGCATTAGAGCAGTACAAGACGGCAACCGGTCGTTAGTTACTGTTGCTTTTGACGTGGACAGCCTTGCGGCAGCGTGGCAAAAGATAGCCGAACAAATGCGCGACCCGTCGCTACAGCTAACCATTACGCCACCTTTTGAGATTTCATGTCCCCGCGAATATGACAGCCGCCGCGCCATAGTTGGCTATCGAGAATTAGGACGATGGACGCAAGGCGTACGCGCTTTAATTGTTGAGGGACGCGTAGCACACTCGGGCGAGATTTCGCTAATAGAACAAACCGAACGCGCCGTACTTGTACGCCACCAGCAAACCGTAGCCCTATCTAGTGCTCGATCTAGTGGCCCTATTGAAATGGGCCGCGCTATGGTGTTCGCTGTAGCTATGGTTTCACGCCCGGCAAATAACGCTAAACCGATAGTGGCGTTTAGTAACGGTTAGTGTTATGTCGGTTTTGGGGCGCGTCGGGCGCCCCAATTCCACCCCAACGGTTAAACCTTGTGGCATAATGCGCCTATGGCTTTATTTCGTCGCGACACAAAACCCGTTTACGGCATGGCCGAACCTGAAGTAAAAGCAGCTGTAGGTTACGGCTACGTACAGCAAGGCAACCAAGGCGCAAGCCAAATAGGCCCGCCGTATTTTGCTTATGCCGAAGATGGTGCCCGCGCTAAATGTATGAGCGTCCCAACCATTAGCCGCGCCCGTGATCTCATTGCGTCGGTCATCGGTTGCCTACCTCTTGAGATGTACACGCTGCAATGGAACGGCGAAGAAATGGAAGAAATCCCGTTAGCGCCCCGTAGTTGGTTGCAGCGTTTAGACCCCGACAACACGAATAACTTTACGTTTAGCTGGTTATTTGACGATTTATTTTTTATGGGCGTCGCCTACCTACACGTTAAAAGTAGGACGGCCGACGGCTACCCGGCATCGTTCCAACGTTTACCGGCAAACCTAGTAACCACTATGGATCAGCAAGGGGCGATAAGTTACGGCCCGTCTAAACAGCTAATGTTTTTAGGTTTACCGCTTGACTACAAAGATGTTATTCAATTCATTAGCCCTATTCAGGCGCTAACTACCGTAGCCCCGCGCGCTATCGACACCGCGCTAAAACTTGAGCAAGCCGCTAACCGAAACGCCGTAGCAGTACAGCCGTCGGGCGTACTTAAACAAACTGGCGGCCAACCATTAAGTAGCGAGGAACTAGCGCAAATGGCGCAAGCCTTTAACGTGGCGCGCATGTCTAACAGCGTGGCCGCAATCTCGGAACACTTGAGCTACAGCGAAACCAGCGCCACCCCCGACAAAATGCTTTTAAGCGAGGCTCGCAACTTCCAAGCGCTCGAAATGTCACGCCTAGCTAATATCCCCGGGTTTTTATGCAACCTTTCGATAGGTGGTTACAACTACTCAAATAATGCCGACGCCCGCCAGCAGCTATGGCTATTTGCATGCAAGGCCTACGCCACATGTATTAGCGAAACATTGAGCAGCGACAACGTACTACCCCGCGGTACCTATGTACGCCTAAACCCTAAAGCCTATTTAGCGGCCGATTACATGGGCGACTACGGCGCAGACATGCCCGAGGAAATGCCAACAATCACCGAAACAGTTAGAGTACCTTTAGACCAATGATTAAATTAACTGCTACCGCAATCACAGTAGACGCCGCAGCACCGGACGGCAGCCGCCCGGGCCAGCGTGTCATTATGGGCATTGCCGCCCCGTATGGCGTAACCGCAAGTGTTTCTAGTGGCGAGTCTGTGCTATTTGAGCCGGGCAGCCTTACCGCCACCGATCGCATGCCCCGCGTTTACATGTTCCACGACTCAAGCCAGCCCGTCGGCATTGTTACACAGCTTGATAACTCAAGCCCTAACGAACTGTTATTTAGTGCCCGCATTAGCGCAACACCGCTAGGCGATACAGCGCTCACCCTTTCGGCCGACGGCGTACTTGACGTGTCGGTAGGTATTACCCCGCAAGAATGGACAACCGACGATGCCGGTACTATGCGCATCACGGCAGCTACCGTAGACGAAATCTCGCTAGTGCCACAACCAGCATTTAACGCCGCAAAAATTACCGAGGTTTATGCGTCGGCAAGTATCCACCACGACCCCGACAAATTAGATAATAATGAAGAAAACCCACTAGACGAGGAAACCCCCGAAATGGAAAAGACACCCGAAATCGCAGCCGTAGAAGCAGCAACACCAACAGCGCCAATTTGGGCAGAGGCCCCACGTCGCTTTACATTGCCTAGCCCGGCCGAATACATGGCCGCCTATGCGTCTAGTTCGTCAGAATTTGCAACGCTTAACGCGCGCATTAAAGCCGCCGCGCCGGACATTACGACCGGCTCGACTGGTGGAATTTTGCCAGAAATCATCACGGGCAGCGTGTATGACTCGCTAAATCCGATCAGACCTTTTGTTAGTGCAATCGGGACTAAGGCGATGCCTACAGCTGGTGCAACATTCCGCCGCCCGAAAATTACTGTACGACCTACTGTTACGCAGCAACCGACAGGCGAACTAAACACGCTCGATCCGTCTACTGTGACCGTGTCAAATAACGACATTTCTAAACTCACATTCGGTACATACGTCACCGTTTCCGAGCAAGATCTCGACTGGACAGACCCCGCCAGTATTAATATCATTCTCGAGCAGTTGGCAATCGCCTACGGACAGGCCACCGACAACTACGCCGTAGACCAGTTGGTAGCACAGACAACACAAACCGAAACGCTTACAAGCTTTAGCGGTGCAGACATTACCGAAGCTGTTTACGGCGCGGCATATCAGATCAGTAACAGCAGCAACTACCTACCTACCCATTATGTAGTTAGCCCCGTAACATGGGCGAAATTGGGTATGGCCGTAGACAGCTCGAACCGTCCGGTATTTCCATACGTTGGCGCGCCCGGTATGAACGCACAAAACGCGCTCGGTACCCAAGCCGTTACATCATGGAACGGTAACCCGCTTGGGTTGTCGCTTGTGGTTGATAAGAACATGGCAGGCGGTACAACTACCGGCACATTGTCCGGCGTTGTCGGTCACGCAGCAGGCCCCGCAGCTGGTTTTGAGTTTTACGAACAAATGAAGGGCGCTATTTCGGTAGACGTTCCTAGCACATTGGGCCGCACTATTGCGTTCCGTGGCTACGCGGCTGTGTTCATGGCCGACGCTACTAAATTCGTTAAAATCGTAAACGCTTAGCCCGAAAGGCGGTTAGCCGCCAATGGCTATTTACACAGTCACGCATAAAACGCTAATAACAAATTACGCGTCTTTACAGTTACTTGAACCGCACGACATTTCCCCCGGTGACGCTGTCACCGTTGCCGGGGTAAATGCAACGTTTAACGGATCGCGCACAGTTTACGCCACGCCCGAATATCTTTTTATTGGGGTAAGCACCGAGGGTGATTTAGAGTACGACTACAACCAGCCGGTGCCGTACCAAATTATTTACGCGCTTACCGCCGACGATGTAGAGCGCACAGCAACCACAGGCACCGTCACTAACGACCTAGTAGCTTGTCAATGGATCACAGCTACGGATATCGAGGACTGGATCGGCATAGGCACAGCGACCGCCGGCGATGCGGCCTTCCTTATCGTGTGTGCAGCTGCCGCAAACGAATTTTGTTTTACCCGCAGAAAAATTGCCGGGTATCAAGACGTGCTAGCGACCGCCCCGAACGGTGCAGTAAAACTAGGCACGACCCAATACGGCGGGGCGCTGTACCGCCAGCGCGGCGGGCTACAAGATTTCGCTACTTTTGACGGCTACGGCGTCGGCAGCACCACAGGCCTTAACGGCACCATTAAACAGCTATTGGGCATTGACCGCCCAACCCTTGCGTAATGCCCGTACCAGCCTTTACAGACCTGTTTAACGAGTGCCTAGACGACCTAGCGGCGAAACTCGCTACGATCGCTGGCATACAGGTAGTAACCGACCCGCGTAACCTTGTACCCCCATGCGTCTTTATTGACGCCCCCACGTTTCAGGCCTTTAACGGCAACATAGTTAAGATGTCTTTCCCCGTCCGGTGCATAACTTTAGGCCCCGGCAACCTAGACGCCCAACGGTCGCTATTTAATTTAGTAGCAAAAGTGTTAGACGCGTCTGTAGGTGTCACCGACGGACGCCCCACTATGGCTATTATCGGGGGCGTAGAGCTACCCGCCTACGATCTAAACATAAACATTCAAGCGCAAACCAGTTAGGCATAAAATGTACGTAATTCTTTCAGAGCGACTAGGCACACCGGGGGCAAAATACGACCCCGCCGACGGCGTAAACATTGACGCGCTAATAGCTGGCGGGTTTATTGGTCGTAGTTCCACCACTAAGGCCGCCAAATCTGCTAAAACAGAGACAGACACCGACACAGAAACCGATACAAAGGATTAACCCCTATGGCTATTAGCACACTTTTAAGCAACCCGCACGTAATTATTAACTCGGTCAACATGTCCGACCAATGTACGGCCGCCAATTTTTCCATAGATTACGCGCAACTTACCGCGACGGCGTTCGGCAGCGTAGATAACGTGTACGTAAAAGGTTTAGGCGACCATTCGCTTACCCTTTCGTTTTACGGATCGTTTGCAGCTACTGAAACTTGGGCAACACTTAACGGTTTAGTAGGCACCACCTTTACCGTTATCGTGTCACCCGAAGCGCCAGCAACACCGGGCACCTATTCGGCCACCAATCCGGGCATGACCCTAAGTGGCACATTCCTAGCCTCGCTACCTGTGAACTTTGCTCTTGGAGAGCTTAATACTATGGATATCGTATGCACCGGCGGCGTTTACACGCTCGACGTATCATAAACTAACCACCTAAACAAAGGCCCGACAATGAACATAACCATTCGAGTAACCCGCAACGACGGCACCTACGACGTACAAACCAATTTAATGGTGGTTGTGCTATGGGAACGTAAATACAAAATGCGCGCCAGCGATTTAGCAAGCGGCGTAGCAATGGAACACCTAGCGTACATGGCATACGAAGCTAGTAAAATGGCTAATGTAGTAGTGCCGGTTTCATTCGACCAATTTATTAAAGAGTGTTCCGCGCTGGAAGTTGTAGATAGTGAAAACCCAAACCCTACAGAGTCGGCAGCTACCGCCGACAACTAGCCGAACTACTGGTAGCGGTTCACTACTGGCCACCGGCGATAGATTTCGACGCAGCCGATTTAGCAACCGTAGTAGATGTCTTAAACACTCAAGCCCGCGACCGAGAGCGATCTAATGCCCGTCGTCGCTAGCGCGCAAGTATTCGGAATACAGCAAACGCTGGCCGAACTAAACAAATTTGACCCTACGTTCAGACGACAGATAACTACAGACATTCAATCAGGCGCGGGCCGTTTAATTGTAGAGTCGGCGCGGTCAATGATTCCGACCGACTACCCGCTATCGGGTATGGAACGCGGCTCAATGATTGCGGGCCGTAACGAAACTATTTACAACATTAAAAACGTTAGCGACGGCGTTAAAACTATTGTAGGCAAACGCGGTAGCCGTGAACGTACAGTAACGTTTAATCGCCCGTTAATGCTAGACGGCCGACGCGTAAACAATGCCTACACACAAACCGTAGATTTTAAGGCCCGCCCCTATGCGCTACTGGTAGCACAACAAAAAAACGCCGCCGCGGCTTTATGGGATCACGCCGGCATTCGTTCCGGTTCGGAGTTTGTTACAAACCTAATAGTAGACGGCAACGGCCCTAACCCGAGAGCGGGACGGTCGCTTATCCCGGGTGTAATTGCTGTTATGCCAGCTGTAGAGGGCGAACTATCCAAAATAATAGACCGGGTATCTGTCAAAATGAATAGAAACCTACAGATAGTAAAACCCTAATGGCAATCAACATACCCATTCTTTCAAGCCTAGATAGTAAAGGTTTTGAGAAAGCCGCCCGCGAATTTAAGGCGCTTAAAACTAATTCCGAGAAATCGGCGTTTGCCATTAAAAAAGCGGCCATACCAGCCGCCGCCGCTATTGCATCTTTAGCAGCCGTAACGGTTGTAGCTACTAAAGCGTTCATAGCCGACGACGCAGCGCAGGCACTACTAGCGGGCACACTCATACGCACCACGGGCGCTACAGACGCGACCATAGCCGCCACAGAAGTTTACATAAATACGCTTTCTCGAGCGTCGGCCGTTGCCGACGAGGAACTAAGACCAGCATTAGGGACGCTTTTGCTAGGTACAAAAGATTTAAACGCGGCGCAACAGTTATTAGGCGTTGCGTTAGACGTTTCGGCTGGAACGGGTTTAGATTTAGCGTCAGTTTCTAGTATTTTATCTAAAGGGTACGCGGGCAACACTAAAGCGTTAAAGGCATTGTCTCCCGAAATAGCCGCGCTCATTAAGGGCGGCGCGTCATTTTCCGACGTGCTTACAGTATTGCAGGAAAACTTTAAGGGTGCCAGCGACGACGCAGCTAACAGCGCGGCCGGTGGTTTTGCCAAACTTAAAATAGCTGTAGACGAAACCATAGAGGGCATAGGCGAAAAGCTAAGCCCTGCCATAGATTATTTACTACCGGGCTTAACCAAAATAGGTGAATGGGCGCAAGATAACACCGGCTTTTTAGTTATCATTGCGGCCGTTATCGGTACGGTTGCTGGCGCTGTAGTTTTAACAACTGCTGCTATGGCAATATGGAACGCCGCAGCAATCATTACAACCGCTATAAATGCTGGCCTTGCGTCATCATTTTTTGCCGTACAAATCGCAACCGGTATCGGTATTGTTACCGCCATTGCCGGTATCGCCGCTATTGCAGCTGGCGCTATCAAGTTAAAAGGCATTTTAGATAAAGCGGCGAAAGCACCTAAACCAGCTAAAACACCACCGCCAATAGATTTAGGCCCCGGGCTAGCCGAACAAGAAGCCGCACAAAAACGACTAACAGAAACCAATAAAAAAGCAAAAGCCGCCGCCAAAGCCCTAGCCGAAGAATTGGTAAAACTTAAAGACACTTTACGGGAAGAAATGGTAGCCGCGTTAGAAGCCGCCAATACCGTACTAAATGACGCCATAGAAAAATTTAACGATTTTGCTACTTCAATTTCCGACGCTGTTAAATCGTCGTACAGTTTTAGCGACGCCCAACAATCGGCCAGCAACAACTTACAAGCCGTTGCGCAAGCGTCCGACGACGTTGCTAAAGCTCAAGCCGCTGTAAATAAAGCATGGCAAGGCAGCGACCCCGAAGCCTTAACGGCCGCCTACGACGATCTAGCGTCTGCTAATGAACGGTTAAGAATTACCCAAAACGCCCCACTAACTTTTATGGAAAACTTGCGAAAGCAAGCCCTAAAGGTTAAAGATTTTGGCGTACTAATTAACCGCCTAGTAGCTGGCGGCCTATCCGAAGTGAACCTACAGCAAGTGTTAGCAGCTGGCGTAGACGCTGGTAGCGCAATCGCCACCGAACTTTTAAGCGGTGCCGGTAACATTCTAGAGGCAAACAACCTAACGGCAGACGTACAAAGCATCGCAGACACCGTAGGAATAAACAGCGCCGAAGCGTTTTACCAAGCCGGGATAGACGCAGGCGAAAACCTAGTAGCCGGTATCGACTCGGTAGTACAAAACTACTCGATAAGCCTTAAAGGGATTAAAAGCGCCGCAGGTGTTGGCTACCTTACTAGCGGCTTTAGAAGCGAAACCAGCAACCTTATGGGCGGCGGCGCTGCTAACCCGCTAGCCAATTTCAACGTGGGCGGTATCGCCACGCTAGCCGACGGCGGGATAGTAAATAAGGCGACTCTAGCAATAATTGGCGAGGGCAACGGCCCCGAAGCTGTCATACCGTTAAGCCAAATGGGCAATTTTGGCGGCGATACAAACGTAACTATTCAAGTAAACGGCGGCGACCCGCAAGCCGTAGTAGACGCCCTACGCCGCTACATGCAGCTTAACGGCTCGGTACCTATTCGAGTATCGGCCTAATGCCCTACACGACGCCTACCGTAAACTATTGCGCAACCCTAGACGGCACCTACACGTCTTTAACAGGCATTCAATCGGTATCTATTAGCCGCGGCCGCCAGCGTTTCTCGGACAATTTTACCCAAACAAGTTGCGTAATAGATTTAATACCCGCCGCTACTTATGCCGTACCGCTAGCGGTAGGTCAATTTATAGACGTACGTACAACCAATTCGGGTAGTTCCCCGGCGTATTTTGTAGGCACCATTACCGACGTGCAGCGCCAGTATTCCATACCGTACAACACGGTAAGCGGCGTGGCACCCGCCGACAGGATCACAATTACAGCAACCGGCGCAATCGGGGCAATAGCTAAAAATACCGTTAATGCTGACTTTATAGTAAATACTTTTTGCACAGACTCGATAGGTCAATTAGGCGTAACTATATTGGTTCGTTGCGACCCGGTAGGCGGGGTATCTAGATTTCCGCGCAACTCGACTAACATTTTATCGGACTTTCAGGTGCTAGATGTAATAAACCAGCTGCTACGAACTGGCCAACTTTTCCTAGACGATCTAGATAATTTACGAACTACCCGAGTGACTTTCTACGGCACCGAAAAAAGCGCCGCAACTACTTACGCACAAGGTCAAGGCGCAACTACTTACACGTTTACCGACACGGGTAGCGGTTTTGCGTTTAACGACGTGCAATTTCTTAGCTCGGTACAAAACACATTTACGCAAGTACAAGTAACTTCTACAGGGCTAGTAACGACACAAACGGCAAGTAGCGGCGCGGCCCCATATAACACCCTTGTATACGACACATACAGCGAAAGCGAAGCAAACGCCCTAAGCCTTGCCGGGTACATAATTAACATGCAGGCAACCGCTACAGCTGTACCGTACTCAATATCAACTAACACAATGGCTGCCCCGACTTGTACTAATCTCGCCATGCTTTCGACAACCAGCGTTTACACCGACCCGTCGGCAACCATGACCCTCGGATCAGCGGTATCGGTCACGTTCCGCGGGACAACAGCAACGGCCACTATTCAAGGCATAAACACCACGTTTTACCCTGATTATGCTACGGTACAGTTGTTTTTATCGCCGTCGTTGGGTACACCGTTTACGCTTAACTCAACTACTCTCGGCGTTTTAGACCAAAATAGATTAGGTTTCCCATAATGGCAGTTAAAACTTTTACAGCTGGCGAGGTATTGAACGCTAGCGACACCAATACATATCTAGCTAACGGCGGTTTAGTGTATGTCAAATCTACAACCGTCGGCGCAGGCGTAGCAAGCGTTGCTGTCTCTAGCGCATTTTTAGCAGATTACGACAATTACCTAATAATTTACACAGGTGGTGTTTTAAGCGCGGCAACAAACATTAGATTACAACTTGGCGCAACAACAGCAGGCTATTATTTTAGTTTTATTTATAATCCTTACAGCTCTGCAACTGTGTTTGCAAATGTGAACGATAACAACGGAGCTATTTTTAGTTTTGTAGGTGCAGGGAACACAAACTACGCCAGATTAACTGCCAACGTTTACAACCCTTTTACAGCACATAGAACTGCTATTGCTACGCAATACTCAGACGCATCTAACGGTGGTACAGGCAACGGCTATTTAGACAACGCTACTTCCTACACTGCTTTCACTTTGTCACCTAGTACTGGCACAATGACAGGCGGAACTATTACCGTTTACGGATACCGAAAGGCATAACCCATGACACGACCACTAATACAAATAGACGATGTAGCCAGAGAAATGACCGAGGACGAATACGCAGCGCTACTAGCTACAGGGTGGACACTCGAGGCATCAAGTGAAGAATAGCCTAATTCTATTGGTGTTTTTAGTGTCGCTAACAGCATGCGCCGATCGTGTACGCGAAAATTGCGACACTACAAAAGCAAACGGAACATACGAAAGTAAATGCGCATGAAACTAGAAAACAGACTTAGCAACGAAGAAATAAAAGCACGATTAATCCTTGTGGTAGGCGTATGCCTATCGAGCGCGTTTCTATTCTCTATTGTTGCCTTGCTCTACGGCCTACTGTTTGTAGTACAACCAACTGAACAAGCGCCTAACGATAGTGAAGCGTGGGCCATTCTGTCCCCCATGCTTATGACACTTGCCGGTGGCCTTATTGGCTTGCTAGCTGGTAACGGCCTTAAAGACAAACCAAAAGACCCGCCAGCACCGTGACAAACCGCCCATACCCTTACTACCCCGCGTACGACGGCGGTAAAGAGACACCCGGCATACGCAAGTTCGTAGATTTAATGGGCAGGCGTTACGGCTGTACGTCGTTAGGCACCTATGTAGTACGCAATATGCGAAACGACGCTAACCCCCCGCAGCTATCCGTACACGCCACCGGGGCGGCCGCCGATGTTCAATACAAAGACGAAAAGCAAGCGCGCGCTATTTGGGACTGGTTGCTAGGCAGCTCAATTATTGACGGTAAGACGGTGCAACATTCCGAGCGTTTAGGTTTAGTAGAACTGCATTGGTACGCCTACGGCGACTACGGCGCGGGCTACCGCTGCTCACGTGGCGAGGGTAAAGCCGGGGTAAAGATATTCACGGCCACAGATAACGCCGGTAGTTATCAAGGTTCGCCCCGGTGGTTTCATTGCGAATTATCTAAAGAAATGGCCGCCGATGCTGCCAAATTTGAGGCGGCGTGGCGTAGTTTGCCTAAGCCGTAAGGGTTTTAGGGCATTGACCCCACATAGCTAGCGTGTTTCGCTAGGGTTTTTAACACCCGACGAAAGGCTAACACCATGCCCAAAATACTTTTACTACCACTACTGCTATGTACGTTTGCCGTGCCAGCTCGAGCAACTGCCGCACCAGTCAAAGACTGCCCGCAATACCACAAGCAACTACAGGCCCACGGTTTACCGCCTAAAATCTTCGGCCCGATCATGTACCGAGAGTCGCGCTGTAACCCCGCCAGCAAATCGGCGCTACGTCGTAACAGCACCTACGATTTAGGGGCACTACAAATAAACAGCAGTTGGCGCACCGTAACCGCACGAACATGCCGTGTAAGCCCGTCTGTGGTCGTTACAGCGCTGTTAAAGCTCGACTGCAACCTAAAGGTAGCGGCCGTGTTGTACAACGGCGGTAAAGGCTTAGGCAACTGGCGCGCAACTTCGGGTAAATGACACACGCCCTATTCATAATCTGTTATGGTGACTGCACATTTCCCGACGAAAGGTACCCCGACAAAATGACAAACCATAAGCCCGGCTGGCAAATAGCTAGCCAATACAAACCGCTAACACTTTTAGCCCGTGACCTACGCAAGCATGCACAAACCCACGCGTTCGACGATGGACAGCTAGTAGCAGACCTTTTAGCCGCCGCTAATAATCTCGACGTGTTCGCTATGGATCTCGAGCGTCGCATAGATGAGGCGGGACTATGACCGCGCAACCGTCACTATTTGACCGGATAGTAATTGACACGCCACCTAGCGAGGCTGCAATAGCCGAAGCAATGCGCAAGGCCATAGAGCGCTACAGAGCCGAACGGCCACCACTAGCGGGCAACCACACCGTACCCGGCAAAAATCCTGTAAGTCAGGCTGCCGCCCGGCGCGCTTTTGGTCGTTCCGGTAACGCCCGCGAACGTATCTACAACGTCATTAAGGCACACCCCGACGGCCTAACAGCACACGAAATACGCCAACTAATAACAATGCCATTTAACACCGTGGCAGCGCGTGTAAGCGACCTAAATCTCGAGGGCTGGCTAACAGACACCGGACAGCGCCGCCCCACAGACACGGGCGCTATGGCTACCGTGTGGGTAATTCAAGAATGAGTAACTACCAATTCTTTACGGCTGTCTTTTTTGGTTGGGTATGCCATTCGTTTTACGCAGCTATGCGACGAATGAACCGCGAGATAGAACGCGAAAAACTACAACGCGACCGAGATAGGTACTACCGGTGAGTTTTGACCTATCCGAATACGTAGACGTTAAACACCGCCTAAACCTTGCGCTACATAAACACCCCGATTTACGCATAGTTGAGGACGCCCCCGAACTAATCACTATTGGCGAACGCGTCTACATTCAATGCGCCGTTACCGTGTTTCGGTCGGCCGATGATCTACTACCGGGGCGCGCCTACTGTTGGGAAGTATGGCCCGGGCGTACACCGTTTACTAAAGAGTCGGAACAGCAAAACGGCGCTACATCGGCGCTCGGTCGCTGTCTCGGGTACATGGGTTTTGGTATCGATACAGGCCTAGCGTCATCGAATGAAGTACGCACAGCACAGGGCAATAACCACCCGAGCACAGACAAACCTACGGAACGGGCAGCGGTTGGCTCGAGAGCTACAGCAGCGCCAGCATCGCCACACTTCCCCCATGTCAACAGCGACAAACCCCGAGGGTTAGCAACAGACGCACAGTTACGGTTACTAAATACAATGCTTACCGAGCGAGGGCTACCAGCGCCCGCAGCTGGCATCACATTTACCGAGGCCAGCGACGAAATAGGCCGCCTAAAAAACATACCGAGAGCTAAGTAGCGTGGCCATAAACGCAGACATAGCGCGCCTACAGGCACAGATAGACGAATACCACAACGTAAGCACAGACTTTAGCGAACTGGATTACAC
>Ga0181365_1000176_pt1 | contig 13540 bp, 10 predicted proteins | sample Fa13NDMM110DN_FD_130097 | JGI IMG/M metagenome (GOLD analysis project Ga0181365, IMG submission 130097) | Freshwater viral communities from Lake Michigan, USA - Fa13.ND.MM110.D.N | ecosystem: Environmental > Aquatic > Freshwater > Lake | place: USA: Michigan | collected 2013-09-24
TAGAGTTAAAACCATCTCGATAAGTTTCATCTTATCGTCTAGTTTATCTACAAGCTCAACATCTCGAATATTATAATTGATGTAATTGGTGAAATCGTTTTCATAGAACTCATGAATAGTTTCATAACCTAGTTCGTGAAAATCTAATTTCTTTTCACCAAGTTCAGTCAATGCTATATGATCTAGACGATATGATTCTTGTTGTGTGTATGTAAACTTCTTATACATCTCTAGATAATCAAGGACTGCAACACCTACGATCGTTATTAGTATGTGTTCCTTTCCCATGAATTTGGTCGTCTTCTCATTGATATGTTTCCACGGTGAAAGGCGTTTGCATTCTTTTTCATCTAAAACCTGGCGAATACGATTGACTAGATATGGAATATCGAAGAAAGATATATTCCATCCAGTCAAAATATCTGGTGCTCCGTAGCGTTCCCATTCATCTAAGAACGCCATCAATAGATGTCTTTCGTTCTTACAATGAATATATTTTACGTCTTGACGTTCTGGCTCATAATTATTGCAACCAAACACATAGAAAATTTTATCTTTCTTAAGTGTGATTGCTGTAATTTCTTCACTAGCAGAATTTACATTCGGAAATCCATTTCCCGCATATACTTCGATATCTATATTAGCGACTCGAATTCTATCAATATCATATACAACTTCATTTCGATATTCTTCATTGAGCCAAGCATATTCGTATCTGGAAAATCCATAGATAGGAAATCCGATAACATTTTTATAATTATCGATGAAGTTTTTAGCTTCAGTAACAGAATCAAACTCTATTGGTTCTAGGGGTTGACCTTCTATGCTAGACCAAGATGCGTCTGACTTGTTCTTTGCTGGAACAAATAATTTAGGTTTGTAGTGTATTTTTTTAGAGAATGCTCCGTCGTCATCGTATCCACGAACAAGAACATTATCGCCCCACAGAATGGCTGATGTGTAGAATTTTCTCAAAGAATTTCCAATAAGTCAATAACATATTATACTTCATTTACATCAAAACGTAAAGGCTTATTTTGAAAAAGGAATAATATTTCCTGTAGTTTTTGCTACAACTATTCCAGAACCAAATGCCGAATTATACGCATTTCTAATATCTGCATTTGGTTCGTATGAAAATAAAATATGCTGAGTTGAAATTCGAATTTCTTTATTATCTGCAAACATCAAATAGTCTGCTAATCCCATAGATGGTCGACCATCACGACCATTTTGAATAATCATAGATGCTGGGGCCTTTAAGGTAACATATGATTCAGCTGATGACATATCTGCAATAACTTCTTCACCGTTAATCAATCGTATAATCAATATATCATTCATTATTTTTTCTTTGCCTTTTCTGGAACCTTCTTACCATCAAATTTTTTGTGAATTTTAACAATTCTGCATTTTTGAGTAGTCTTACCCTTTACAGTTACATTTTTGCAAACTTTTTTGCTCTCAGCTGCATAAACACTACTATTCAATCCAAAAAATAATAATGTTCCCATCAAAATTAATGCAGATAGGTTTCTAACCATAGTAATTTTCCTTTAGTTAAAGTGCTGGAGGTTCTTCCTGTTGTGGTTTTTTAATTGGTGCTACAGGAATTGATACTGCGGGAATCGGTGCTGCTGGAATCGGTGCTTTTGGTGGTTCAATATTGCTAGATGCGCCAGCTACCTTCTCTTGTGTCCTACCAAATGCAGCAATGCCTAATACCGCACCCATAGCTATATGAAATAATCCAGCACCTTGAAGTGTGAGTGGCATCCATTGAGAAATAGGTTGCTTAGTCAAAACTTGAGCCAAACTCCAAATAATTGGAAACACTGCCATATCTAGTAAACAAATAATCATATAAGTCCAACCCATAGCAGGTCTCCATTTCTTTTGCATCCAATCTTCTTCTGCCATTTAAGCTCCTAAAACGTGCAGAGCATGGGCATAATGTTTTTTTCGATCCTCAATTCCAAGAGTTCCGCCGTTGATACGTTTGGTCATTGTTAAAATATCGCCGCTATCAGCATATTGGTTTAAATTATTCTCACTCCAAAAATATGCAGCTGATTGAACAGCGCCCTCAAATGTCGAAAGATATTCTGGTAATTCTTCAATAGGAGTCTCGATACTTTCTGCGAATGCAGTATAATTATCCTTTCCTGTTAGTTGAATCAATCCACGACCACAATAACGATATCCATCACCTGATGCTTCATCACCATTACCCATACGATTACCATAAGCACGATTTGCGATCATCTCCGGCTTATGTGCATATTTATTTGCTATTTCCATTGTTGGAAATAATCTCGGCCAAACTCTACATAAAGATGCGGCCTGATAATTTAAATTTTCTTTCAGTGCCTTAAATCCTCCGCTTTCATGAGCACATTGAGCAATAAAAGCAGCAACTCTTTGTGGAGTCGTTATATCATAGTCAGGAAGCACTTTAGATAAAGCGTCATACCATTCATCTAAATATGGTGTACTTGGAAGAATTTCTTTAAGATGATTTTTTGTGAATTCGAATGACATGGACATAGAAAATATACCTTATAGAATTTTTTCTATTTATAAGATAGGGAGGATAATTCCCTATCTTATCTCACATATATTTTAATCTTTTCGAAGTTTTCTGACTTGTCCGAGGTATAAGCATATAGATCTATATATCTCGATAAGTTTAGCCACGATCAGCCTCCGTCAAAAATTCTTTAACATAGGCGTCATTTGTAACATTACGAACGGGTGGATAAAGAGATGTGTTAATCTCAATCTTTTTTGGCTTTTTATTGTCAGGAACAATATACTCCAAAGAAATTTTGAGCATACCATCTTTTAAATCTGCATTTCGAATTTCAACATTATCTGCTAATTCGAATTTTCGTTTAAAAGATCGATCAGCGATTCCTTTATGTAGGAATTCTTCTTTAGAATCGCTAGTTTTTGCTGATGCAGAAACAGTCAAACTTCCATCAGTCAGTTCTATATCAATATTTTCTTTCGAGAATCCAGCAACAGCTAATTCAAGAACGTAGAAATTCTTTTCTGTCTTTTTGATATTGTATGGAGGATAACCCGGAACAGCTTTACTAAGCGCGGTATTGAAGAGCTCAAGACGATCAAACATCTTATCATAACCAATTGAGAACGGATCAAATTTATGTAGGTCTAACAGTGTCATATACATCTCCTTATATTAAGCAAGATTAAAATAAAGCTCCCGAAGGCAGCTTATTCGAAAACAATCGACTGATTGTCTCTGAATTTATTTATAACGTAGTTTCAACTAGATCGTTTTTTTCCTATGTTATATTTTTGCTCTAATATCCATTCAGATTTTTCTTTGTATGCAATAATCTTTATCTGTGATATTGGAGCGACTGGACTTTTTGTTTTTTCTGGATTGATAATTTTATATAAATTCCACTCTGCAAGAAGATTGCTAATCGTATTTCTACGAGCAATATCATCCTCAGAAAAATTCGTAGGCTTTCCATCCAAAGCAAAAAGCTCTTTGAAATGAACGATGAAATATCTATTTTGTTTATGTAGAATATGACAAGACTGGAATATTTTTTTATCTTTCTTTGAAGCTACACCAATTCGTGTCAGAGTTTCCCGAATCTTTAGAAAATCGTCGGGAGATTCTAATAGAACTTCAATCATGTTATCGACTATTATATTCATCATAAGCACCTTTAATACATATATCTAGTATTTATAATAATCTACTTTTTCGTTCCTCCAGTATAGATGTAGTCTTTCACAATTTCAAACTGTTCATTCGTTAGAATCTTCGATATATCTATGGCTTTTCTAAGATTACACTTATAAACTTCTTGAATTATGTCTAATTTTTTAGATTCTTCTGGCTTTAACCACTTACTAAACCTTTTACGACTTCGAAGGCTTTTCATATAGAAGTCATACTGTAATAGATTATCTAGATGACCCATACGATTCATTTCATTTGCATACAGAATAGAATCAGCGTGGAATGATAACGAGCGATTCGCTAAGAAAGGTTTATAATCTTTTTCTGCAAGATCATCATTCTCAGTTCCTCGCATCATATCTTTTTTGATATGACTCACACTGTTTATATAATCAAATGGACTACTCATAATCTATTTGAACTGACAATCAGCCATGATGGAAGTCATACAAGCGGCGATGTTTATCTCTTGATCTACAACGAATGCGCTCTTGTATTGATAATCACCAAGAATCAGAACTAATTGAGGAACAGATTCCGGCTTAAGATAATCATATGCAGATTCATATAATTTACGAAAGAGAGTATTTGTTTCCATCGCGTTATTCTGTGCAACCCATTTCCGCATAGAAGTAAAATCGCGCTCTTTAAGGTATTTAATAATATCTTTCAAATCTACATCTGCAACCTGAGCTAAAATTCCGGCATCGATTTTACCAGTCGCTGCGTGGCGTTGCAGTTCGTTTAGAACGCGACGCCAATCCGGAAAGAATTTAATGATAAGCTGTGAAACAACTTTCTTATCGTATTCAATCCCTTCTGCTTCTAGAATAGTATAAGTTCTTTTCAGGAACTGTGTCGCAAGTTCAGCCTTTTCGTTGGCATCTATCTTAAAATCAATAACAGAGCATCGAGAATGCAGAGGAGCAATAATTCTATTCTTAAAATTGCATGTCAGAATAAATCCACAATTACTCGAGAACTCTTCCATGAAATTGCGAAGAGCTGGCTGAGTCGAATTAGCATTTAGATAATCCGCTTCATCCAATATAACATACTTCCGATCTGAAGTGAAAGAAACAGTTGCAGCATAATTTCGAATATCATTTCGAAGCGTATCGATATTACCATTCATCGATCCGTTGATAATAATATAATCGCCATTAATCTCGTCCAACATCGCACGAGCAACTGTTGTCTTTCCGACTCCTGACCCACCACTCAATAATAGATTTGGAATTGCTTTATCATCAACAAACTTTTGAAAGACTGTTTTTAGATTATTGGGTAGAATACAATCTGATATTTTGTGGGGGCGATACTTTTCAACAAATAAAAATTCTTCACGAGCAAGCATTTAAACTCCATAATATAAATTGCAATTGTTAGGTGGCAGTCGAACCTTGCTCTGTTGCAATCCAATACTCAATATCACCAGTCTTAGATTTGAAATTTGCAATACCTTTGGCTGAGACAGTTACGTCATAGTCACGAGGAAGCAACTTCAAATTTTCTACTTTAAAAATCATATTGTAATTAGTCGTAGAAGTTCCGACCAGATAATTAAAGAAGGCGCCTGCGTCGTGTCGTGAATCAATCGCAGTAAGAGATGCTGATCCATCTTTTCCTAACAGAGCAACTTCTGGCAGCATCATAACTCCTGCAGCCTTAATCGCTTGAGCCATAACTTCCTTCATAATTGTAAATGTGACATCTACGCTAGGAAGAACGATATCTTTTTCTGGAGGAGTTGCGATCGTAGAGATACTAGCATACGGAACTCTACCAAATGCCGGACCATTTTTAATTTCAACAGCTGTTTCACCGAAACTGAACTCAGGATCTTCAAACATCGCTGCTGTGTTGATGAATATGTTCAGATCATAAATCGCACATTCTTTCGGAAATGTTTCTGAAACGATCGCCTGAGCCAGAATAGTTTTCTGTGGCGATACAGTTCGGATTTTACTTCCTGGTTTCAATACAACAGACATATTAATAGAAGAAAAGTTTTTCAAAATTTCAATTGTTTGCTTAGAAAGTTTCATTTATTACTCCATTATTAAAATATAATTATAACACACTCAATTCAAAATGTCAATCACTTCTTCTTCTTTTTCTTCAGCATACTTATATCAGCTGTGGCAGTCACTCCAAGATTAGCTAGATCTACCAATGATCCACCAAACACATATGTTCCTTGATGCTCAAGTTTCATCCACGGACACAGCCAAACTTTCATTCCAGCATCTCTAGCATACTGACAGAACATATAATCTTCCGACAAGTATCTCTTTGTTTTCGGATCAATCACGCAATCAAAATATGCATGAATCTCGCGCGATCCATCAAAATGCTCAGTGCGAACATGATCTGGCTTATATGAAAGATGTGGATATGCGGTTTTGAATTTCTCAAATACACCGCGCTGAATAATCATAAATCCAGTTCCGCCTTCTAGAACTTCAACTGGTTCATTTAGAGCGATAGACTCTTGACCATCTGTCGGATTGAAAACATAGTCTCCAACATATTTCTCTAATTGTTGTGGATCTTTATCTGCAAATCCACGATCAACAGCCTTCTTAATCTTCTCCCAAGAAATACATTTCTTTGGATATGGACCACAAACAACTTCTTTATCGCTTCCAGTTTCTGCAATTACAGAAAGAGCGATTACATCGTCTGGATCAAAACCAATATCTGCATCGATAAACATTAGATGCGTGCAATCGCTTCGCAAAAATTCATCTACTAGATAATTTCTGGCTCGCGTGATTAGCGATTCGTTATATAGATAGAAAAACCTAACATCCATTCCATATTTGGAAGATAGTATTGCTAGGTCAGCAGACGATTTACAATATTGACCAGTGCACATTCCACCATACATTGGTGTGGCAACAAAGATCTTTCGTTTGCGAAGTTCTTCGATAGATACTGAGATTTCAATAGACATAATATTTCACCTTTAACATTCACATCAAACACTTATTTATATTCAAATTCAGTATATTTGTATCAACAATAGAAAAACAGGGGAATTAATTCCCCTGTTTTTCTATTGTTGATACAAATATACTGAATTTGAATATAAATAAGTGTTTGATGTGAATGTTAAAGGTGAAATATTATGTCTATTGAAATCTCAGTATCTATCGAAGAACTTCGCAAACGAAAGATCTTTGTTGCCACACCAATGTATGGTGGAATGTGCACTGGTCAATATTGTAAATCGTCTGCTGACCTAGCAATACTATCTTCCAAATATGGAATGGATGTTAGGTTTTTCTATCTATATAACGAATCGCTAATCACGCGAGCCAGAAATTATCTAGTAGATGAATTTTTGCGAAGCGATTGCACGCATCTAATGTTTATCGATGCAGATATTGGTTTTGATCCAGACGATGTAATCGCTCTTTCTGTAATTGCAGAAACTGGAAGCGATAAAGAAGTTGTTTGTGGTCCATATCCAAAGAAATGTATTTCTTGGGAGAAGATTAAGAAGGCTGTTGATCGTGGATTTGCAGATAAAGATCCACAACAATTAGAGAAATATGTTGGAGACTATGTTTTCAATCCGACAGATGGTCAAGAGTCTATCGCTCTAAATGAACCAGTTGAAGTTCTAGAAGGCGGAACTGGATTTATGATTATTCAGCGCGGTGTATTTGAGAAATTCAAAACCGCATATCCACATCTTTCATATAAGCCAGATCATGTTCGCACTGAGCATTTTGATGGATCGCGCGAGATTCATGCATATTTTGATTGCGTGATTGATCCGAAAACAAAGAGATACTTGTCGGAAGATTATATGTTCTGTCAGTATGCTAGAGATGCTGGAATGAAAGTTTGGCTGTGTCCGTGGATGAAACTTGAGCATCAAGGAACATATGTGTTTGGTGGATCATTGGTAGATCTAGCTAATCTTGGAGTGACTGCCACAGCTGATATAAGTATGCTGAAGAAAAAGAAGAAGAAGTGATTGACATTTTGAATTGAGTGTGTTATAATTATATTTTAATAATGGAGTAATAAATGAAACTTTCTAAGCAAACAATTGAAATTTTGAAAAACTTTTCTTCTATTAATATGTCTGTTGTATTGAAACCAGGAAGTAAAATCCGAACTGTATCGCCACAGAAAACTATTCTGGCTCAGGCGATCGTTTCAGAAACATTTCCGAAAGAATGTGCGATTTATGATCTGAACATATTCATCAACACAGCAGCGATGTTTGAAGATCCTGAGTTCAGTTTCGGTGAAACAGCTGTTGAAATTAAAAATGGTCCGGCATTTGGTAGAGTTCCGTATGCTAGTATCTCTACGATCGCAACTCCTCCAGAAAAAGATATCGTTCTTCCTAGCGTAGATGTCACATTTACAATTATGAAGGAAGTTATGGCTCAAGCGATTAAGGCTGCAGGAGTTATGATGCTGCCAGAAGTTGCTCTGTTAGGAAAAGATGGATCAGCATCTCTTACTGCGATTGATTCACGACACGACGCAGGCGCCTTCTTTAATTATCTGGTCGGAACTTCTACGACTAATTACAATATGATTTTTAAAGTAGAAAATTTGAAGTTGCTTCCTCGTGACTATGACGTAACTGTCTCAGCCAAAGGTATTGCAAATTTCAAATCTAAGACTGGTGATATTGAGTATTGGATTGCAACAGAGCAAGGTTCGACTGCCACCTAACAATTGCAATTTATATTATGGAGTTTAAATGCTTGCTCGTGAAGAATTTTTATTTGTTGAAAAGTATCGCCCCCACAAAATATCAGATTGTATTCTACCCAATAATCTAAAAACAGTCTTTCAAAAGTTTGTTGATGATAAAGCAATTCCAAATCTATTATTGAGTGGTGGGTCAGGAGTCGGAAAGACAACAGTTGCTCGTGCGATGTTGGACGAGATTAATGGCGATTATATTATTATCAACGGATCGATGAATGGTAATATCGATACGCTTCGAAATGATATTCGAAATTATGCTGCAACTGTTTCTTTCACTTCAGATCGGAAGTATGTTATATTGGATGAAGCGGATTATCTAAATGCTAATTCGACTCAGCCAGCTCTTCGCAATTTCATGGAAGAGTTCTCGAGTAATTGTGGATTTATTCTGACATGCAATTTTAAGAATAGAATTATTGCTCCTCTGCATTCTCGATGCTCTGTTATTGATTTTAAGATAGATGCCAACGAAAAGGCTGAACTTGCGACACAGTTCCTGAAAAGAACTTATACTATTCTAGAAGCAGAAGGGATTGAATACGATAAGAAAGTTGTTTCACAGCTTATCATTAAATTCTTTCCGGATTGGCGTCGCGTTCTAAACGAACTGCAACGCCACGCAGCGACTGGTAAAATCGATGCCGGAATTTTAGCTCAGGTTGCAGATGTAGATTTGAAAGATATTATTAAATACCTTAAAGAGCGCGATTTTACTTCTATGCGGAAATGGGTTGCACAGAATAACGCGATGGAAACAAATACTCTCTTTCGTAAATTATATGAATCTGCATATGATTATCTTAAGCCGGAATCTGTTCCTCAATTAGTTCTGATTCTTGGTGATTATCAATACAAGAGCGCATTCGTTGTAGATCAAGAGATAAACATCGCCGCTTGTATGACTTCCATCATGGCTGATTGTCAGTTCAAATAGATTATGAGTAGTCCATTTGATTATATAAACAGTGTGAGTCATATCAAAAAAGATATGATGCGAGGAACTGAGAATGATGATCTTGCAGAAAAAGATTATAAACCTTTCTTAGCGAATCGCTCGTTATCATTCCACGCTGATTCTATTCTGTATGCAAATGAAATGAATCGTATGGGTCATCTAGATAATCTATTACAGTATGACTTCTATATGAAAAGCCTTCGAAGTCGTAAAAGGTTTAGTAAGTGGTTAAAGCCAGAAGAATCTAAAAAATTAGACATAATTCAAGAAGTTTATAAGTGTAATCTTAGAAAAGCCATAGATATATCGAAGATTCTAACGAATGAACAGTTTGAAATTGTGAAAGACTACATCTATACTGGAGGAACGAAAAAGTAGATTATTATAAATACTAGATATATGTATTAAAGGTGCTTATGATGAATATAATAGTCGATAACATGATTGAAGTTCTATTAGAATCTCCCGACGATTTTCTAAAGATTCGGGAAACTCTGACACGAATTGGTGTAGCTTCAAAGAAAGATAAAAAAATATTCCAGTCTTGTCATATTCTACATAAACAAAATAGATATTTCATCGTTCATTTCAAAGAGCTTTTTGCTTTGGATGGAAAGCCTACGAATTTTTCTGAGGATGATATTGCTCGTAGAAATACGATTAGCAATCTTCTTGCAGAGTGGAATTTATATAAAATTATCAATCCAGAAAAAACAAAAAGTCCAGTCGCTCCAATATCACAGATAAAGATTATTGCATACAAAGAAAAATCTGAATGGATATTAGAGCAAAAATATAACATAGGAAAAAAACGATCTAGTTGAAACTACGTTATAAATAAATTCAGAGACAATCAGTCGATTGTTTTCGAATAAGCTGCCTTCGGGAGCTTTATTTTAATCTTGCTTAATATAAGGAGATGTATATGACACTGTTAGACCTACATAAATTTGATCCGTTCTCAATTGGTTATGATAAGATGTTTGATCGTCTTGAGCTCTTCAATACCGCGCTTAGTAAAGCTGTTCCGGGTTATCCTCCATACAATATCAAAAAGACAGAAAAGAATTTCTACGTTCTTGAATTAGCTGTTGCTGGATTCTCGAAAGAAAATATTGATATAGAACTGACTGATGGAAGTTTGACTGTTTCTGCATCAGCAAAAACTAGCGATTCTAAAGAAGAATTCCTACATAAAGGAATCGCTGATCGATCTTTTAAACGAAAATTCGAATTAGCAGATAATGTTGAAATTCGAAATGCAGATTTAAAAGATGGTATGCTCAAAATTTCTTTGGAGTATATTGTTCCTGACAATAAAAAGCCAAAAAAGATTGAGATTAACACATCTCTTTATCCACCCGTTCGTAATGTTACAAATGACGCCTATGTTAAAGAATTTTTGACGGAGGCTGATCGTGGCTAAACTTATCGAGATATATAGATCTATATGCTTATACCTCGGACAAGTCAGAAAACTTCGAAAAGATTAAAATATATGTGAGATAAGATAGGGAATTATCCTCCCTATCTTATAAATAGAAAAAATTCTATAAGGTATATTTTCTATGTCCATGTCATTCGAATTCACAAAAAATCATCTTAAAGAAATTCTTCCAAGTACACCATATTTAGATGAATGGTATGACGCTTTATCTAAAGTGCTTCCTGACTATGATATAACGACTCCACAAAGAGTTGCTGCTTTTATTGCTCAATGTGCTCATGAAAGCGGAGGATTTAAGGCACTGAAAGAAAATTTAAATTATCAGGCCGCATCTTTATGTAGAGTTTGGCCGAGATTATTTCCAACAATGGAAATAGCAAATAAATATGCACATAAGCCGGAGATGATCGCAAATCGTGCTTATGGTAATCGTATGGGTAATGGTGATGAAGCATCAGGTGATGGATATCGTTATTGTGGTCGTGGATTGATTCAACTAACAGGAAAGGATAATTATACTGCATTCGCAGAAAGTATCGAGACTCCTATTGAAGAATTACCAGAATATCTTTCGACATTTGAGGGCGCTGTTCAATCAGCTGCATATTTTTGGAGTGAGAATAATTTAAACCAATATGCTGATAGCGGCGATATTTTAACAATGACCAAACGTATCAACGGCGGAACTCTTGGAATTGAGGATCGAAAAAAACATTATGCCCATGCTCTGCACGTTTTAGGAGCTTAAATGGCAGAAGAAGATTGGATGCAAAAGAAATGGAGACCTGCTATGGGTTGGACTTATATGATTATTTGTTTACTAGATATGGCAGTGTTTCCAATTATTTGGAGTTTGGCTCAAGTTTTGACTAAGCAACCTATTTCTCAATGGATGCCACTCACACTTCAAGGTGCTGGATTATTTCATATAGCTATGGGTGCGGTATTAGGCATTGCTGCATTTGGTAGGACACAAGAGAAGGTAGCTGGCGCATCTAGCAATATTGAACCACCAAAAGCACCGATTCCAGCAGCACCGATTCCCGCAGTATCAATTCCTGTAGCACCAATTAAAAAACCACAACAGGAAGAACCTCCAGCACTTTAACTAAAGGAAAATTACTATGGTTAGAAACCTATCTGCATTAATTTTGATGGGAACATTATTATTTTTTGGATTGAATAGTAGTGTTTATGCAGCTGAGAGCAAAAAAGTTTGCAAAAATGTAACTGTAAAGGGTAAGACTACTCAAAAATGCAGAATTGTTAAAATTCACAAAAAATTTGATGGTAAGAAGGTTCCAGAAAAGGCAAAGAAAAAATAATGAATGATATATTGATTATACGATTGATTAACGGTGAAGAAGTTATTGCAGATATGTCATCAGCTGAATCATATGTTACCTTAAAGGCCCCAGCATCTATGATTATTCAAAATGGTCGTGATGGTCGACCATCTATGGGATTAGCAGACTATTTGATGTTTGCAGATAATAAAGAAATTCGAATTTCAACTCAGCATATTTTATTTTCATACGAACCAAATGCAGATATTAGAAATGCGTATAATTCGGCATTTGGTTCTGGAATAGTTGTAGCAAAAACTACAGGAAATATTATTCCTTTTTCAAAATAAGCCTTTACGTTTTGATGTAAATGAAGTATAATATGTTATTGACTTATTGGAAATTCTTTGAGAAAATTCTACACATCAGCCATTCTGTGGGGCGATAATGTTCTTGTTCGTGGATACGATGACGACGGAGCATTCTCTAAAAAAATACACTACAAACCTAAATTATTTGTTCCAGCAAAGAACAAGTCAGACGCATCTTGGTCTAGCATAGAAGGTCAACCCCTAGAACCAATAGAGTTTGATTCTGTTACTGAAGCTAAAAACTTCATCGATAATTATAAAAATGTTATCGGATTTCCTATCTATGGATTTTCCAGATACGAATATGCTTGGCTCAATGAAGAATATCGAAATGAAGTTGTATATGATATTGATAGAATTCGAGTCGCTAATATAGATATCGAAGTATATGCGGGAAATGGATTTCCGAATGTAAATTCTGCTAGTGAAGAAATTACAGCAATCACACTTAAGAAAGATAAAATTTTCTATGTGTTTGGTTGCAATAATTATGAGCCAGAACGTCAAGACGTAAAATATATTCATTGTAAGAACGAAAGACATCTATTGATGGCGTTCTTAGATGAATGGGAACGCTACGGAGCACCAGATATTTTGACTGGATGGAATATATCTTTCTTCGATATTCCATATCTAGTCAATCGTATTCGCCAGGTTTTAGATGAAAAAGAATGCAAACGCCTTTCACCGTGGAAACATATCAATGAGAAGACGACCAAATTCATGGGAAAGGAACACATACTAATAACGATCGTAGGTGTTGCAGTCCTTGATTATCTAGAGATGTATAAGAAGTTTACATACACACAACAAGAATCATATCGTCTAGATCATATAGCATTGACTGAACTTGGTGAAAAGAAATTAGATTTTCACGAACTAGGTTATGAAACTATTCATGAGTTCTATGAAAACGATTTCACCAATTACATCAATTATAATATTCGAGATGTTGAGCTTGTAGATAAACTAGACGATAAGATGAAACTTATCGAGATGGTTTTAACTCTA
>Ga0181365_1000177_pt1 | contig 13536 bp, 12 predicted proteins | sample Fa13NDMM110DN_FD_130097 | JGI IMG/M metagenome (GOLD analysis project Ga0181365, IMG submission 130097) | Freshwater viral communities from Lake Michigan, USA - Fa13.ND.MM110.D.N | ecosystem: Environmental > Aquatic > Freshwater > Lake | place: USA: Michigan | collected 2013-09-24
GAGATGGACGTGCAGCTGACCTGGGGCGGAGACTGGAACCGCAACGCCAGCACCCAGGATCAGAAGCTGATGGACTGGGGGCACATAGAACTGTTCAACCGATGAGAAGGCGCCCCAAGTGGGCACAGCACAACCACCGAAGAAGGAAGACGAAGATGCAACAAGCAGCACCCGAGCAACCCGTGGCACGGCATGTCCGCATGTCGGTCGAAGCACTCAACGACATGGTGAGGATGGTCCAGGAACTCCCCTGGCGCCAGGCGCAGCCCATCCTCAATTGCCTGACCCAGCACGCGCGCGTAGTCGCGGACGAGCCTCCGAAGGCAGCCATCGTCGCCGATGTTGCCGAGGCGCCGCTTGATTCCATGAAGGAAGAGGCGTAATTATGGCGACTGAACGCAGCGATCAACCCTCTGCGGTGACCCTGGCCGACAGGCCGCGTCCCCCAGATGAACATGTAGTGACCTCCGACGGTCCCCCCGTTGTCGAGGAACCCAAGAAGCGCGCGTCAGCCGAACCGAACCCTGATAAGGGCGACGACCTGGATGATGACCAGGATCCCGACACGGCACCGGGAGACGACGCGGGGCAAAAAGAGCCCAGGCGGCGGAGACGAAATAGAGGTGTAAACCGCGACACTGCCCGACAACTCGCTGAACTGAAGAACCAGACGGCGACGATCCAGGCAGAACAAGCGGCCAGCAAGTCCGAAATTGCCAGGCTCAACGCGGAGCTGGAGGCAGCCAAACAGGCCGCTCTCCCGGTCCCGAAGAAGCCGAGACTCCAGGATTATTCCAACGAGGAGCAATTCGCGGCGGCGTGGAAGACGTATGAAACCGCCCTCGACAAGAGGAAGCCGGCGCAAGCGTCCGACCCCCAGACCACCACCCAGCACAGACCAACCGAGGCGCCGATCCCTCAAGCTGACCTGGATTCATTCCATTCAGCCGGGATCTCCACTTACGGCCGGGACGGATGGGAGGAGATCAAAGCAGGCGGCGACAAGGTTCAAGTCGATGTCGACATGGCGCGATTCATCGCGGCGGCCGGCAACGATGGCGCCGTGATTTACGCACACCTGACCGAATTCCCCGAGACAAGTGTCCAGATCAGCAAGATGAGCGCCGCGGCAAAGTCCGAAGCCCTGGTCGAGCTGAAACGCCAGGCGAAAGCCGGCGAGCTGGATGACGGCACGGAGATCACGTCGGCACCCCTCTATGACGCAGACGAGCGTGGTAACGGAAAACCTGGAGAGAAACCCGGCAAGCCGAGAGGCGAAGGCGGCAAGTTCACCACCAGCGCACCGACACCACCGACAAGCGGAACACGGACAAGCGGAGCCGGATCCAAGAACCCCGAGACGATGAGCTCGGACGAGTACGCCGCCTGGCGAGCGACTCAGGAACTGGCAAAGCGCGGCATCTACCCACGATAACGGGAGCCTGAATCGGGCTCCCACACGGAGCCCGAGAACATGGGAAACACCCTTATCACCCCAAGCATCATCGCCAAAGAGGCGCTGTTCCAACTGGAGAACAACGTCATCATGGGCGACAAGGTGCATCGCACCTACAAGAACGAATTTGTCAAGATCGGCGACACTGTAACCATCCGCAAGCCGGTGAAGTTCAGCGTCTCCACTGGCGCCACTCGCGTGAACCAGGACGTCGTGGAAACCACCACGTCGATCGTGGTAAACCAGCGTAAGCACGTCTCGTGGAACTTCTCGACTCAGGATCTGACCCTGACCATCGAGGAGTATGCTGAGCGTTACATCAAACCTGCCATGATCGTCCTGGCGAACGACATCGACCGATCGCTCTGCCTGGAAGGGAAAAACACCTTCTTTAACCTGACCGGCACCCCTGGCACCACGCCAGCGACCTTCGCCGCTCTGGGCGGCGTGGCGCAGCGTATGGACGACGTACCTGTTCCCGACGATGGAATGCGCGTCCTGGTCCTGAACCCAGCTGCTCGATGGGCGCTGGCGAACGGCCTGGGCGGCACTGGCTCGGCCGGCGTGTTCAACGCTGACATCGTGCAGGGCATGGTCCGTCGCGGCCGGCTCGGCCAGATTGCGAACTTCGACATCTATGGCGACCAGAACATCGTCACCCACACCACCGGCACCTGGACCGGCACACCCCTGGTCAACAACGCCGCCTTCGTGAACAACACGAACGTGGTCGCGTTTGATGGCATGGTAGGCGCGCAGGCTGGCGCACTCCGCCAAGGCGACATCTTCACGATCGCAGGCGTCTTCGCCGTGAACGACATCAGCAAGGCAACCCTGCCAACCCTGAAACAGTTCGTGGTGACCGCTGACGTGACCACGGCCGGCGGCGCTGGTAGCGCCACCGTCTCGCCAACGCTCATCAACGGATCCGGCACGGGCATCCCCGCGTCTTATCAGAACGTGAGCGCACTGCCCGCGGACAACGCGGCCATCACGATAGTCGGCAGTTCCGCCGTGCTGTACCCGCGCAACCTGGGATTCCACCAGAATGCGCTGGCACTGGTCACTGTTCCCCTGGAGCTCCCGGACTCCGCAGTGTTCAAGGCGCGCGCTGACTGGCGTGGGTACTCGATTCGAGTCATCAAGGACTACGACATCGACACCGACAACGAGATCATCCGCCTGGATATCCTCTATGGCGTGAAGGCGATCTACCCCGAGCTGGGCGTGCAGCTGACGGGTTAACCGTGGCGAACCAGCTGATAGGATTGACGGCGCCCGAGGTGGGCGCCGATCAACAATCAGAAGGAACAGCCATGTCAGAACCACGAGCGTATTTGTATTCGACCGACTGCCCAGAGGGCAGGATCTTTGAGGGCGCCGACGCCATCGCGGCCGCCCAGAAGGATGGATGGTTGGATAGTCCCGCCAACTTAAAGGCGAAAGTAGGTGGCAAGAAAAAGGCCACCGATGACGACAGCAAGTGAACTGATAGCGGGGGCTTTGCGCCTCATCAACGTACCAGGCCGAGGGGCAACCCTCGCGTCTGAGGACCAGTCGAATGCACTTCTCGCGCTCCAGGAGCTGCTGAACACCAACGCGGTGAGCAAGCAATTCGTTCCTGGCATCAAGCGCCACTTCTTCACGCTCCAGACCGGATCCATCTACACCTACGGCTCCGGCAGCCAGTACGACTTCAGATCCGACGCCTTCGGCGGCTTTCTGGGCGACCCGGCGCCGATCGGCATCGAGTCGGCTTATGTCCGCATGGGCTCGGTCATCACCAACAACGAGCTGGTGAGCGAGTACCGCTTCGGCAACGTCTCCACCTGGATCCTGACCGGCGGCATGTCGATCTCCGACAACGAGCTCGCGGTCCAGTCCGCAGTCGGCACGGCCACGCAAAGCCTGCCAGCCGCGAACCTCACCGGCACCCGCACTTACACCATCCGCATGTCGATCAACGTGAACGCCGGCAGCGCCGTGGTGCAGCTGCGCAACAACGGCGCCGCATTCGTGTCCTACACCCTCGACGCCAGCGGCAACTACGACTTCGATTTCGTGTGGCCAGCCGGCACCGTGCCCGATGTTCGCGTGGTGTCGACCATCGCCGACGACTTCACCATGACCCTGCTCTCCATCATCGAGCGCGGCCAGCCGCGCCTCGAACTCCCAGACGGCCAGGGCACCGACTTCATGTGCCGAGTGATCGACCAGGCGCAGTACAACCGCCAGCCCGTGAAGGGCGCCGGTGGCAACAACGGCCAGGGGCGCGTTTACAACATCCTGTATTCGAGATCCGCGGGCCAGGCTGGCGAGCTGCGCCTCGACGTACCAGGTAGCGCCGGCGACATCCTCATCATGGACGTGCTAACGAATTCCCTGGTGATCGAGAACCCGAACGACGACATCAACCTCAACCCCGAAGCCATGCAGTGGTTACGGTACGCGCTCGCCGACATTGTGTCGGGTGAGTACGGAAAGAGCCTCAATCAACGCCAGGTGCAGATCATGGAAGACGCCTGGGAAACCCTGGCAGCCGGCACCATGCGGATGAACACGCTCGGCGTGGATCCTGGCCTACGCACGCGCCGCGGCCGCTTCGGTATCACCACGGGGAACAGCCAATAATGAGCCTGAACAACATCATTCGACCCGCAAGCCAAGTGCAGACCAGCCAAGGCCGGCCGCTCGCCGGCGGCAATGTCTATCTGTACGCGCCCGGCACCACCACATTCATCACGGCTTACAACGGATCTGACCTGGTGACGCCATTGCCGCAGCCTGTGCCATTGAGTGGCTCGGGCCGCGCAAACATCTGGATCACGCGCGACGTGGATATGTTCATCTACGACCGCAACGGCAACCTGGTGCTGACCGAGCTCAACGCCAACCCTGACGCGCTCGACACCGACACGGGCAGCGGCCTGGTGCCAAACGGATCCTTCGAGGACGACACGGACGCCAACGACGTGCCCGACGGCTGGACCGAGGTGGCGCTATCCGGCAGCAACAACGGCATCGACACCACACGATCGACCGATGGCGCCAAGTCATTCCGATTCACGTCCACGGGTGTCGGCGGCGGCTCGCTGGTGACGACAGACTTCTTCCCGGTGACGGACCTCCAGGATCTGAGCGTCTTCGTCGACATCCAGGGCAGCATTCTCGGGCCGAACAACCGTGTCCGCGTGGAGTGGTACACCGTCCTGTTCGTGCTGATCTCCAACTCTGACCCGTACAACGTGACCAACACGCCGGTCGGCGTGTGGACCTCTCTGACGCTGACCTCGACGCCTCCCGCGACTGCGCGCTTCGCCAAGTTGCGATTGATCGGCATCGATCCTTCCGTGCCATTCAGCGGAAGCACCTGGTTCGACCGGGTAAACGTGTTCTACCCAGCCACTGGCGCCGGCACGTTCAACAACATCCGAATCCAGAACAACGAGATCATCAGCCTCAACACCAACGGCGTGATCGACATCAAGCCGAATGGCACGGGCTCGCTGAACCTGGGGCAAGGGACCACGGGGGCGCCGCTGTACGCAGCCAACGCCAACGGCGGCAGCATCAACCTGCAAAAATCACGGAATGCCGTGTATGGCTCGCACACCATCGTGCAGGCGGCTGACACGCTTGGATCCCTGGGATTCGCGGGCAGTAACGGCACCGCCTTCGTGGTGGCGGCCGACATCTTCGGCGCCGTTGACGGCACGCCAGGCGCCGGGACCGACATGCCAGGGCGCCTGATCTTCAGGACCGTGCCCGATGGCTCCGCAACCCTCACCGAACGGGTGCGTATCGACAGCGCTGGCAAGGTCACCATCTCCGGGCTGACCTACAGCGCGCAGTTCGTTTACGGGAGCTCCGTCCCCTGGCTCGCAGTAATGTCGGGCACATCTGACGGGATTGCATCCTCCCGCAACTCGGCGGACGTGAACGGCGCCTTCCTCTTTCTGAGCAAGTCGCGCAACACGAACCAGGGCAGTCACACGATCGTCCAGAGTGGCGACGCCGTGGGCCGGATTGATTTCCGTGGCTCAGACGGCGCCACCATGCAATCGCTGGGCTACATCGAGGGGGCAGTCGACGGCACGCCTGGCGTCAGCGACATGCCTGGCCGCCTGATGTTCTTCACCACGCCCGATGGGTCTGCCACGCCGGTTGAGCGGCTGCGTCTGAGTCAGGCATCTCTGGATTTGCAGAACCCCGGCGCCGCCGATATCCCGTTCATAGCCCGCAATTCCGTGGGGGGCGTGCGCCTCGTAACGCTCGCGTCCGGCCAGGCGCGGATCGACCAGACCAATTCGGCCGGTACTGCGGAAGATATCTGGCTGTCGTTCACGCGAAATGGCGCGGTCACCGGCTACCGAAACAACCTCGCCAACTGGTTCGGCGCCAGTCAAGGTTTTGGCGTTCAATCGACGACCGGTTCATCCACGTTGCTGGATTTGTACAGCAGTGTTGGCGGGCTTGAGGGGCGCGTTATAACGTTCAACTCGGGCAACATGACGATTCGGTCGGAACTTGTGAGCCGTGGCGTTGACTTGGTTGGCCTGAACAGTGTGTCTGCCTACGCATCGCTACTCTCCGGGGACCCAAACGGGATCCTCGCACTGTATTTCAACGGCAATGATCGACTGCGCACGCAAGTTAACGGCGGCTCGGCGGGCAACAGCGCCAACGTGAGCCCCGCATCAGGCGTAGGGCAGATGCTCTTTAACGGATCAGGGTATACCGGAGCAGTCGCGCTCGATGGGACGGCCATGTATATCGGCCACAACTCCGGCTCACGCGGGCTGAACCTCGTCACCAACTCGACGCAACTGGGCGTGGCGATCACCGCAGGTGGAGCAGTTGGGCTCTACAACAACGGCGCCGAGGAACTGCGCACGCAGCTGGCCACGGGCGCGGCGAACACCAGCGGCGCCGAGGTGCGGGACTTCGGCGGCGTGTTCCGCGATGTGGGCTTTAACGTCATGCCGTTCGCGACGAACAACAGCGCCACCACACTTAGCCGCACGCACCTAAGCACGTTGCAGGCTCACCTATCGGGCACAGTGGCGTGGACGACGCCAGCGAGCAGCGACACGGATTTCCCCACGGGGGGCATCATCAACGGGGTAAGTTCGGCAGCGGGGCTAACCATCGCGGCAGGCTCAGGCATGACGCTAAACTGGTTCACTGGTGCGACGGTGACTACAGGTACCCGCACCATTGCAGCCGGAGGCGTGTTTACGCTCCTCCGGGCCAGCGCATCGGAATTTTACATCTGGGGGAGTGGCATAAGCTGATGAGTATCGCCCACTTCAGTAGCATGACAAGCGCCAACAACGTCACCGTGCAAATCGACGATCATATCCTTGTCGGAGTCGGCGTAGACCCCGGCTCCTCGTCCGCCGGCATCATAGTCACCCGCGACGGGCGGATCAGGCTTGGCGAGAGCAATACCTCTACGACACCGACCTACGTCGATGCGCCTGCTGTCGAATGGGCGACACCGAAGCACGCAACGGTGGGCGATGCGTTCGAGGTCCGGATGGATACGACGGGCGGGACATTAAGCGTCGGCACCGCGAACACCTGGCAGGCGCTCACAAGTGATCGCACCTACGAACGTGCAACCACGGGTGCAGGGGCAAATAACTACAGCGGGACGCTGCGCATTCGGCTTGCCGGCGCGGGGGTTGACTCGGACTCGGGCGCCCAAACGCTTAACACGTCGGTGATCCTCTAATGGCCGGGCGCATCCAGATTCCGTTCGTCGGGCCGCAGTCGGTCTCCAGATCCGTCATGGTGAACAACCAGGCGACCGTGAACTTCATGCAGGCCATCAAGGGCGCCGGCGCGAAGGCGCCGATCGTGCTCGAAACGGCGCCAGGCTTGATCCAGCGCCAGGTGGCGGGGGATGGATCCGTGCGGACGGCGCAGATGGTTGCCAGCAAGTTGCGCGTGGCGGCGACTGAGAACGAACTGTATGGCGTCTATGGCACCAGGCTGGTGGCGCAGACTGAGGCGGCAGGCAACGTCGACGTGGGCACGCTCAACGCCAACCCTGGGCGGGTGGTCATCGCCAAGGGCCGGCAATATCTGGCGATGGTGGATGGCACAGACGGCTACACCTGGGACGGCACCACCTTCACGCAGATCGTGGATCCCGACTTCCCAGGCAACACGGGCGCCGGCTCGCCGACGTTCATCCTGTACCTGGATGGCTTCTTCATCGTCAACGACGCGCTGACCGACAACTTCTTCATCTCGGCCGTGGAGAATCCCACCAGCTGGAACGCGCTCGACTTCGACGCGGCCAGTGTGGCGCCAGACAATGCGCTGGCGATCGCCGAGGCCAACTCCCTGCTGTGGATCTTCGGCGACGAAACCAGCCAGGCGTATTACAACTCCGGTAACCCCGACTTTCCGTATCAGATCGTCCTGTCCGCCACGCAGGACGTCGGCATCCTGGCGCCCGACTCCCTGGCATCGAGCGATGATGGCATCTTCTTCCTGGCCACCACGCCGCAGGGCGGCCGGTTCGTGTACCACATTCGCGGGCAGAGCGGCCAGACCATCAGCGGCGACGAGCAAGAGGACTTCCTCACCACCGTGACGGATCCGACCACAGCCTTCGGATTCGTCTACAAGCAAGCCGGCAAGTCGTTCTATGTGCTCCAGCTGGGGCCAACCACCGGCGCCGATGCGCGCACGAGCTCGACGCTGATCTTCAACATGAAGGCGCAAGCCTGGGAAACACGCGAAGCCTTGGACGGAACCGCGTGGCTCGCGGGCGGCCATGGGATCCTGGGGAATGTGAATGTGATCGGCAGCCGCCTTCAGGCGCTGAACTACACGCTGGACCTGAACACGTTCGACAATGGCGGCGAGGCAATGATCCGCCGGCGTCGGTGTCAGGTGGTCCACAACATGAACAAGCTCCTGGACTTCTGGAACCTGATCGTCGACGTCCAGGGCGGTGTCGGCACGGCGGTCGCAGCTGGCGCCAATCCGCAGCTGAAGATGCGTTATTCCGACGACGGCGGGCAGAACTGGTCCGACTTTCTGATCGAAGAAGTCGGCCGTATCGGGCAGACCATGAAGCGATGCGTCTTCGACCAGCTGGGCATCAGTCGCAACCGCATTTTCGAGATCGAATTGTCTGAAGCGGTGAACCTGACCATCATGGGCGCCTACGTTGAAATCAGCGAGCTCGACAACTGATGCCATCCCTCGAACCCATCAATGACCAAAGCCTGGCCGAGCGCGTGCTGCGATCGTTTGAAGCCTGGCGCCAGAAGCTGATCCCATACCCGGACTACTTCACGGGCGCGGGCACACCTGAAGGCGTGCTATTTGCATCGAAAGGCTCGACGTACTTCAACACCACGGGCAGCGCGGGCACACTGCTCTACGTCAAGAACACGGCGGCAAGCCTAAACACGGGGTGGGTGGCGTATGGTTAACCTGGTCGCTGGCCAGCTGAAGGACATCAAGCGCGCCATCGGCGGCCTGGAGAAGCTCGCCAGGGTGAAGACACCCGAGCAATTCCGCGACCAGATCCTGTCCTACGAGAAGATGCTGACTGACATGCCGAGCCACCAGGTGAAGCTCGAAGTCTTCCAGCTGTTCACGCCTGGGCTCTACATCCGCCGGATCCGCATACCCGAGGGCACCGTGCTGACCGGTAAGATCCACAAGGAATCCTGTTACTCGATGGTCCTGTGGGGCCGGATGCTGGTCATCACCAGCGAGGGGCCGAAAGTGGTGAGTGGACCGTGTGAGTTCATCTCCCCGGCTGGCGTGAAGCGAGCGGGCATGGCGATCACCGATTGCGACTGGATCACCGTGCATCCGTACAACGGGCCGGAGCTCAGTGCCGACGAGATGGCCGACGTGTTCACAGTGACCCAATTTGAAGAAACCGAGGAGCAAACCGCATGAGCGTCGTTTTCACCGCCATTACCGCCGGCACCGTAGTCAGCTCTGGCGTCTCCTTACTCGGAGCAAAAGCAAGCAGCAAGGCCGCGGGCCGCGGCGCCGCCGACGCCGCGCGGGCCACACTCGAATCCACACGGATGCAGACTGATGAGATCCGCCGCCAGTTCGACTACCAGCAACGGATCCTTCTGCCCCAGGTGCAGCAGCAATACAACGCGCAGCGCGCCTACAGCGACCTCCTGGGTATCAACGGGCCAGACGGCGACGAGGACACGTTCTTCGACAGCAACGCCACACCACGCCAACCAGGTGGAAGTCAGGAAGGCACGGACGGCAACACCATCCAGGGGCCGCGCTTCAGTCAGCAGCAACCAGCCGCGCCGCGACAGAAAAGCGAACGCGAGCAGGAGATCGAGGCCCGGATCGCCGGCATCCAGCAAGCCTTCGACACGCCTGGCGCCTTCGGCAACGGCGGCCGCCAGACCGCGCTGCGGATGGAGTCTCGCCAGGGCGAGATGGAGCGGCTAAAAGCGGAGTTGAGCACGATCCAGGAACCGTTCATTGCTGCTGAAGCGGCGCGCACCGGCACGCGGATCGGCGCACCCGGTTCGTCAGGCTTGCGCCAGCCCGCACCTGGTCAAACAAGCAGGTTTCGGGATCCGACCAAAGGATCCTTCCGCGACCCGAACCTGGACCCGACCAGCCTGGCCGAATCCTCGACCTACGCCGACACCGTGCGCGGCAACCTGCTGGCGCCAACTGACGCGGCGGGCGACGAGTATCGGGGCTACATCGACAACAACCGTATCGCTTCAGCCAACCCGAACGACAACGCACTGGTGGCTCGGGCTCGCGACGTGACGATGACCGGAATGCGCGGCGGAGTGCCTGGAATGACTGCCACGCGAGGCGGCGACAGCCTGGCAGCGGGCGCAGCTGGCCGCGGCGTCTATGGCGAAACCTTCGAGGCGTCGCCTGGCTATTCGTTCTCCCGCGAGGAGATGGAACGGCAACTGGAGCGAACCGGATCCGCTGGCGGGCCGAACATCGGTGGCCGCGCCATCATGGAAGCGCAGCGACGCGCAAAGGGACTGGCGGACCAGGAGTATTACAACTGGGCGAGCGGCCGCACCAATGACCTGAACCGCTTGGCCGGCGCCGAGGCGACTGACGCCAACCGGCGGGATTCGTTTGCCGAGTACGATCTCAACCGAGGCGACAGCTTCGCGGAAACCGACCTGAATCGCGGCGACACCGCGCTCGGCAACTGGGAGAACCAGCGAGTCACGGACGTCGGTCGAGGCGACGAGGCATACCAGAATTACCTGCAACGTCGAGCTGGCGACGTGCAACGCCTGGATAGTGCGGCATCCGACACCGATCGTCTGACCGCGGCGGACCTGCAACGCAAGGACCAGGGGTATTACAACTATATGGCGGCGCTGCGCGAACAAGCCGGCTTTGGCGGCGGGCCAGCGGCGCAGGCCGTGAGCGGCAGCCAGGCCGCGGGCAGCCAGGCCGCGGGCGCGTATGCAACCCAGGGTGGTCGACTCTCCGGCATATACGGGGATCTCGGCACCAGCCGGGCTAACATCCAAGGCGACGCCTGGCGGGCGGGCGGCACGGCCGTGAACACCGGCATCAATAACTACCTCAGCGTGCGGGCATACCGGGGGACACTCTAATGGGCGTGGTTCAATCTCGAGGCAACGCACTGCAACAAGTGAACTTTGGCGCCGCCGTGCAGGCTGGCCAGGAAGCGCGCTTCAACGCGCTGCGCAACCAGGTGGCTGGCCTGGATGCAGACGAAGCCGGGCGGATCGCCAAGGCGCGCGAGGAGTACCACAAGATCGTGGGCACGTTAGACAAGGCGCCAGACCGTATCGCCAAGATGGAATCCGTGGGCCTGTTCGATGAGGCCGAGAAACTGCGTACCAGCACGGTGGCGATGATGAACAGCCAGATGGAGCTCATGACGCAGGAGCGCCTGGGCGTGGACGCAACCAACTACAAAGCCTGGCGTGAGTCGAAGATCAAGGCGGGCGTGCCTCCCGAGCTGTTCCCGACCGAATACTCCGACAGCTGGTTCCGCAAGGAGCTCAAGGACCGGCAGAGCAAGCGTCAGGTGCTGACGCGCAGGACCGGCACACCAGAAGGCGGCGTGCAGTCTCTGGACACCGAATACTTCGATGGCGAGCAAACCTGGCAGGGCACTCCCTACAATGACCCGGACGACATGCCGAAGAAGGGCGACGAGCCGTGGCAGATGAAGCCGGGCGACTCCAACTCGCTGCGATCGGCCGTGGTTGGATCCATGGGCGGCACCTGGGATCCCATCAGCGGATTGCCGAAGGGGCTCGACAAGGGCGCCGAGCTCAAGGTCGCCGGCATCATGGAGCTGGCATCAAGGATCTACAAAGAAGGCGGCGGATCCATTCCGATCGACACCGCCGCAGCCCAGGCCGTTCGCCAGGCTGGGTACGACGTGCCCGTGTATGGCGGCCGACCAGGTGATCCGAACGGCGTCAGCGATCCGTTGGGGCTTCTCAGGAAAAACTGATGCCATCCAAAAAGCTCGCGGACTACCGGGAACAATATCCGCAGTACAAGGACATCCCAGACGACGAGCTGGCCGAGGGCATTCGCCGGACGTACTACCCGGACATGCCCCAGGACAAGTACGAGGAACTGATCCAGCTGCGTGAGCCCGTACCCGAACCAAAGGCGGCGACGTTCCTGGAGAAAGCCGGCAAGTGGTTCAACGACAACAAGGGCGGGCGCCAGGATCCATTGGCTGACGAAGATGTACCCGACACCGGCCCGCGCGCCGTGCTGAAGGAGTTCGAGGGGCCGGCCACCAGCGAGGACGCCATCCGCCGCCGCTTACAGGAGAACGCGCAGGCGCCCACGACCGCACCACGCGACCCTGACCGGAGCGATCGCGTCGAGGACATGACCGAGCAGTGGAACACCCTGCTGGACCAGACCGAGGAGCAGGAGTTCCAGGACTGGCGGAAGACGCTGCCGAAGCCGCTTCAATCCACCTGGGACTACGACTTGCGCGGCGCCTACAAGGCGGGCGCCAAAGTCTCGCCAGACCAGCACATGACGGACAAGTTCAAGAAGCCGAACCATCCGACATTCAGCAACCAATCCCAGTATTCCTTCGATGACCACCAGGGCGGCACCTGGTCGCCAGACAACAAGACGTTCACGCCATACCAGGAGCCGGTGAGGGATGAGCGTGCGTTGTGGGAGCAGCTGTACGCCGGATATGACGAGTGGCAGGCGAATCGCGCGAACAAGCGGGCATTCGGCGCCGCGCAGCAGTCAGCTGGTGCCGAGGACGTGGCCACGGGCGTGGAGCGGGAAGATTACATGCCTCGCGGGCCAGGAGCCTTCCGGCAGCTGGGCGCACGTCGACGAGCAGCTGCGGCGCAAGCTGGTGATGCTCAGGCGCAGGCCGACATCGATGCGGAGGTGGACGCCAAGCGCGCAGCACTGACCACCGAGCTCCAGGCCGCCATCGATGAGGGCAGGACGCGCCGAGAAAGAGCGGCGACCGTTCCCTTCTCGCGTGAAACCGAGACGCTGCTCGGATCCAAATCGCCTGGCGAAGCCGCCATGAATGCGATGGACAAGCCATACAAGATAATCGCCGAGCTCGGCATTCGATCAGTGCCCAACATGGCGGAAGCCATCCCCCTGGCGCTTGCAGGTGGATTTGCCGGCGGGCCTGTCGGCATGGGTGTCGGCCTGGGCATGGGCTCCGCTATGACCGAGTACCGATCCGCATTCAGCGAGTACCTGGGCAAGAAGGGCGTGGACATCAACAACGCCGAGGCAGTCATCGAAGCCACTCAGGACAAGGAACTGATGCGGGCGGCCGTGAAGTACGCTTCCTGGCGTTCCGGGATCATCGGCCTGGTGGATGCGACCACCGGCGGCCTGGCGGGCAAGCCGTTCGAGTACGGGCTCAAGACGCTGATGGGCCGCGAGCTGGCCAACCTAAGCACGCAGGCCGGCATCCAGACCGTGGGCGGCGTCACGGGCGAGCTGGGCGCGCAAGTGGCAACCCTGGAGGCTGGCGAGGATCTTCGCTGGGGGGAGATCACCGCCGAGGGTGTAACTGAGGTCTTCACCCCTCC
>Ga0181365_1000180_pt1 | contig 13494 bp, 13 predicted proteins | sample Fa13NDMM110DN_FD_130097 | JGI IMG/M metagenome (GOLD analysis project Ga0181365, IMG submission 130097) | Freshwater viral communities from Lake Michigan, USA - Fa13.ND.MM110.D.N | ecosystem: Environmental > Aquatic > Freshwater > Lake | place: USA: Michigan | collected 2013-09-24
CACTTAGTGTTTGTGGTTCTAACAGAAATCCATGAATCGTTATGCTCATTGTGCCCTCTATGTTTTCTGGGAGTAATGATTAAGGCACCAAGAGGATGCGGCCACCGTTGGCTAATGCCTGATCTATACTGGCTAAGAGTTCCACCATTTTCTTCTGCTGTTCGTCTGGCTTCTTTTGTATTTGTTCAAACGCTTTGGCTTGGGCACTAAAAGTATTTTGTTCAAGCCCACCTTTAGATTCAGGTATTGCTTTGTGCATCTCTTTAACCAAAGCATCTTTTTGTGCTTGCAGGAACTCAATACCTAATTGATTCTGTGCCATGTCAGCCATAGCTTGGGACAGCGGGTCCATCATAATGGGCCGCTCCCCCATAAATTCTCTTTGTTCTTTCTTTATGCGGAGTAGTTCTTTTTCGGCTTCTGTTGCTCGCAAAAGGAATGTTATTTCTTCTCTTTGTTTAGTTAATGCTTCTGCTGCTGCTTCTGTTTGCAGTTGTGCAGCAGCAGCACGTCTAGTCTCCAAATCTGCTATTTCTGCTTCTACTTGTTTTAAGTCATTCGTAAGTTTAATTTGTGCATCGAGTTGCTCTTGGGATGTTATGCCCATCTTCTCCAATCTTTCCCTGATTGCGAGTAATGCAGCTTGATCTTCTGCATTTCGAGTTATCCATCCTGTGTCAAACACGTCTTCCAAAGCATTGAGTGCTGTGAGATCGGATAGGATACCATCTAAACCTGAAGCACCAACCAAACCTCCTAGTAGTATTTCGCCAAATCCGACTCCATTACCCAACATCATGTTATTGAGTTGTTCATACAGTTTTCTGGCTTCGTTAATGTAGTTTTCTCTTTGCCCAGCACTGGCGGCTGCTTCCATTCTGGCTATGGTATTGAGTGCTTCTCGTCCTGATGCAATCCGTGCAGCATCTCCACTTTGGATCTCTTTGTATAAGGCTTCTTCTAATTCACTCCTTGATTCTACACCGCCTAATTGTAGGGTTACCATTTCCTTGGCGGTAACGCTGTTTACTCTGCTATTCCGTTCAATTTCGCGTTCCAGTTCCAGTAATTTTTCTTTAAGACGTAGTTGTTCATTTTCCGCTCTGATAATTTCACTACTGAGGGCTGTTGGATCTGTTACACCTGCTTGCGCTCGTAGTCTTATTTCTCGTTCCAGTTGGCTCATTCTTACGGCGGCTTGAGCGGCAGCAACGGAATCACCTCTTGCCATACCTATAAGTGCATTACGCAGCAACTCCTCTAAAGTCCGTGCTTCGGCTACAGCATGTGACAGGTTTTCTGCAAGTAGTGCTGCTCCTACAACAGCAACAGTAAGCCCTACAGGGATGGCGGCTGTTGCTAGTGCAGTTTGAAAAGCTGGTGCTTGTAATGAAATAAGCCCACGAGCAACCATGGTTAGATTGTTAGACGCACCCAGCAAGGCAGAACGTACATCACCAAATACCATACCTTGGATGAAGTCTTCGGCAGCGAATGATGCTTGCCCCATCACACCAGTCATTACACGGGCAGCATCTGTGGTTTGGTTAACATGTCTGGCTGCTGCTTGTTGTGCCCTTCCTTGCCTTACAAGTGCTACTGTTAGCCTTTCAATTTCCCTGTAGTATGCTTCATCCGTAAGGATTGCTTTACCTGTTGTTACGTTAAGTTTGGTTTTTAGAGTATCAAGATTTCTTATACTTTGTTCGTACTTCTCAAACGCAGTCATATTCCTTTGTATAGTTTGATTTACTTGTTGTTCTGCTGTTACTTGTTGCGCAACAGCTTGCTGATGCTTCTTTCCCATCGCGGCACGATTACGGGCTGCTTCATCTGCTCTCATATTACTTAGTGCATCGCGTCGTGCATCATCAGCAGCACGTTTAGCATCAAGTTGCTGTGCGCGAGTAATACGGTTTGCGGTGTCTTGTGTTGCACTTCTTCGTATCATATCCTCGCGTAAGTTGTCAAGTTCCTGTTGCTGTAACTTTGCGGCATCAGCTACGGCTTTTGCTTGAGTGGCTTTTTTGTTGGCAGCATTGGCAGCATCAGCACGGTCTGCCGTGTCTTGTATTGCACTTCTTCGTATCATATCCTCGCGTAAGTTGTCAAGTTCCTGTTGCTGTAACCTTTCAGCATCAGCTACGGCTTTTGCTTGAGTGGCTTTTTTGTTGGCAGCATTGGCAGCATCAGCACGTTCTGCCGTGTCTTGTACTGCGTATTTGTTTGTGATGAACTCACGTAGATCATCTAGTTCCTGTTGCTGTAACCTTTCAGCATTAGCTACGACTCTGGCTTGAGCGGCTGTTCTATTGGCAGCATTGGCAGCATCAGCACGTTCTATAGCATCTTGTACTGCGTATTTGTTTGTGATGAACTCACGTAAGTTGTTTAGTTCCTGTTGCTGTAACTTTGCGGCATCAGCTACAACTCTGGCTTGAATGGCTGTTCTATTGGCAGCATTGGCAGCATCAGCACGGGTTGCAGCGTCTTGCAGTTCTCTTTCCTTATCCTTTTTTTGGACAATGCGGGAAATTGCAGCAGCAGCATCCATTTCTGCTTTAAGTGCAGAAGGGTCAAACCCACCATACATCGTTGGCTTTATTTTGTCTTTGAAAGCCCGTGTAGCAGCAGCAGCGGATTGGAGTCCGCTTTGTACACCTGAAGCATCAATGCCCAATTTGATGACAAGGTCTGCGATGCTGGTTGACTCTGGCACGATGTATTCCTACTTCTTTTTGTTCATAGCACGGATGGCATCATAGATGGCAAAAAACCCACTCCTGAGTGCAGAAGCGGGTTTTACTATGAGTTGTGTGATACGGTAGGTGTAATCCCTTTGGGTTGTCCAATCTTTTACCATCCATGGTTCAACAGAAGTTTTACTGCTGTGCCGTTTCATCTCGTGTGAGATTGTCATGGACAACAGATCATCTGTCATACCCCACTTGTAGTTTGTCCAGAACTGCTTATGTTCAAGTAGTTCTGACAGTGGCATGGATTCTATTTCTGATATTGTTTTCCCCCAACGACTACATAGGAAAAGGACAAACCAATGTAGATCGTCGGGAGTAATTAGTTTTTTGTTGTGTCCACCCACAACTCTGTGCGAATTATAGTATTGAGAGTTTCCATTTGATTGACGGCTAAAGCATCAAGGAACCCGTCAACCACTCTGGCTAGGTACACAACATCCAAGTCTTCCAATGTCTGTCTGACACTTACTGATTCCTGTACCTTGAGTGGCCATGTCTCTGGATCAGCAGCATGAAAACTGTTGACAAGTTGTGAAAGATATGGCTTCCCGTTTTCATACAGACAAATCAGGATACGAAGACCTGAAAAGTAAGTACCAGATACATGTCCTTCATCAATCTGTGGGAACTCTTTTAGCTTGCCAATGAATGCAGTGGCAGTTCCTGCTGATGGTTCAATCATTTCAAATGTGTCAGCGTCTGGGACTGGGACACGCTTGAGGGGCTTTAACAACATGTGGGGGTTCCTTGAATGGTTCTGAGAGTAATAAATGTCGGGATTTCACCGACTTCCTCACTGTAGTGAGTATGGGCCAACTTTAGACTGGTGCTGTTACGTCAATGGCATTGATCTTATATACCAATTCAGCCAATGATCGTGCGTCGTTACCATCGGACAAAACTGTACCTTTGGGTGTGAACTTATTGCAGTAGCCGGTGATCACCAATGTTGGGCCGACAGTTTCCCCTGTGGTTGCGGGGAATTCAACAATAAGGTCACCAGTACGTCCATCCATGAACGCTGCAAATTCACGACCACCCCAAGTATCATCGGGGTCCCAATCCACAGTGAATGAAATGGTGCCCATGTCTACGATTTTACCGGATCGGAAACTTCGGATCAGGTTGCCCCATGCGTCCAATGTTGTATTGGAACAAGTGGTCTCAACATCACCTCGCGTGAATCCTGAGTATGATGGCCCATCGGTGACACATGCGTAGACGTTGCTGGTGGCATCCACTGCATCAGGGATGGGACTGGTGCCAGTTGGGACGGTAGTTTGTGCAAAGAACCTAACTTTAATTCTTGATGAATCACGATCTGACATGGCTATTCCTTTGGTGGTAGTTGATGAGACGGGTTAGCAGGTGGCCTTACCAGTAAAGGTTAATGCCAGCATGGTTAAGTCGGGGGTGGACTGTCCTTCTTTGAGCATGGATGTTTCTCGTTGAGATTCAAACCTCAAGTAGTTAATGAACACTGTACTGCTGATGAGGTGACTGGTTAGTTGTGTTCTGCGTCCTGACACCAACGGTTGTAACACTGCCATAACGGATGTTACCAATGTTTTCCGTTGTACATTGTCATGTGCGACACATATCACGTCAAGTTCAAACCCTACTGTTTCTTTGTTGGCCGAACCAGCTAACCCTTCTGAGCAATGGCTGGGTGTTAGGTCTCCTATACTAAAAAAGACATATCCATTGGGAGTGGACTTTAGATCCAGTGAAGGAACGAAGTCGGACTTATACACAGGGATTGCTCCCATGGCACTAACCAGTAAAGTTTGAATCCCAACATCTAATGGGTAAGGACTGCTCATTACTTGGCGGCTTTCCTAATCAACTCAACAACACGATTTTGAAAGGTGGCACGTATTGAGTCTTTGGTTTCAGCGTAAGTTTGTTCTATGAAATGGTGCCCAGCAAATCTGCGGAATCTGTGTGGTTGTACTGGCCCCTTGTCCATGGCATTGTACCCACGTTCCCACAGATGAAGGTAGTATGCTGGGATACGTTTCTTTGGTGCATTTAGTTTACGTCGGTATGTGGATCGTACTTCTCGGCGTTGGTTACGTCTGGAGAATACTGGGCTACCATCGGCGGCATGTCTGGCTACTGTCCCCCAATTGATCTGTCTGTATGGAGCGGTTTTGAATTTGGGAGATTTTTCGTTGAGTATGGTTTCAAACGCTCTACGGTCTACTCCCACCATTCCGTAAAATCTGTTGGGGTTGTTCTTTGAGTTTCTATACTTGGTGGTAATGGCTCTGAATGTGGCACCAGACGATTGCTTGGATGTGCCTCGAAGACTCATCAACTTGGCTTTAAGTACATTCTTGGGAGTCACCAATGCACTACGAATGGCTTGCCTGACTATGTGTCTGCGTATTTTATCTACAATGGATGGGAAGCCTGCTTTGACTTCTTCCGGTAGATCCAATGAGATTGAAAATCCAACTATGGGCATAATGGTTTCTGGGAGTAATTAGATTAGAGACGGCAGCAATTGTACGCTAATGGGCTGCGATACGTTCTCCATAATATAGATCCACAACTTCTTGCGGTCACCCCAATTGTCAGTGGCTGGGCCTTTAATGGAGAATACTTTTTGGAGGGATGGGATCACACAAAACATTCCTTCAGTTATTTGGCTGGCTGGTTTGCACCATTGCCCAATCAGAATGAATTGTTGTTGTGTTTGGACTCTACCTTCAGCAGCAATCTCTGATGGTTTTAGAGGTGTCTCCATGGAGAACGGCCCTCTGTAAGACAGGGTGAACTCCTGTGTGAGTTCCCCACTGGCTGTGGCTACATCAGATGGTGTCCAGAACTCACAGACATGCCTTAGATTGGGGCGTGATCTACGGTTGTACTTGTTCATCCACGACTCACTTTCAGCCAATCCTCAGCAATGTACCTGATGGCTCTTTTGTCATTGAGAAGTTGGAGGTCACGCAGATGGCAGTAGCCTTGTGGGAGTTCTGATACTGAGCCATCGGATATGGCATCACGGTATTCAAACAAGTGGTACGCCAGTATTTTCAACGCACGAATGGTGGTCTTGGGTACTGCTGTAAATGAGGCGTAGCCAGTGGTGTACTCAATGGTGATTGGGTATGGTTGCTCATCATCAATGTTGTCAAATAGTTGAGTCCAGTCACTGCACCATAGCTTGGCTGGTTCCCCTTCATAGAGGGTGTAGTCGGCTGATGATACTGATTGTGTGTTGCCGTCGTTGTCTGTGAAGTTGAATGTGGTTAGTGCGAACACGCTGCCGAAGGGCAGGAACATCAAACGGTCGGCAGTCAGGAATGCTTCATATGGGAGCAGTAATGTGACTGACTTGGTAAGAATAAACCTCCATTGCTCACGTTCACAAATTTGGATGCACTCGTGCATTAAGTCTGTAAGGTCTACAGGAAGTGAAGCCGTGGGTGTATCAGGATCAAAGCCAATGTTGCGTTTGATGGCAGATAAAAATGTGTCTGTTACGATGGTCGTGATATCGGATTCACTGGACCAGTCGATTATGGCAGGCATAGTATTGGTCTGTGTGAGGGATGTGTAAACAAACCGCAGTATAATCACCCCCGAGACTATACTGCGGCTGCTTGCCCACAAGAGGCATCCATTGTTGATGTAGGTTGTTGTTTCACATCGCAGTGTTGGTAGCGGTGGACGCTGGAGAGGTGAACAAGAAACCTTGGTTATGTCAGCACACCTGTCCCAGTGGGAGTCAGATTCTTGTACTGTCGCATCCCATCAACTACTACTGCCAAGTCCACAGGATTGCTTCCTGAACCTGTGACACGGAAACATACGCTGAGGAATGTCCCGAATCCACCAGCGACATCTTCGGCATAAGAAACCTCTGAGGAATCTACTTCCACAGACATTTCCATGTTGGCCAACGCAGCACTGAATACCACAGTCTTTATGACTGTATGAGTGCCGGAACCGTTGGCCAAAGTATTGCCAGTGACAGTCACAGTCATGGCAGCAGACAAGTCTGCGTTGTTACACACCAGCATGGCACGATCAAATGGGACTGAAATTACATAGGCATTGGCAATTGTTGTGAGGGTCACTGTTCCCAGTGCCTTCACAAACAATTCGGACGACAGAGTGGTGAACTTTTGAGTAGCCATTTATAAAACCTTTATTGAATGGTAGTTGGAAGTGTAAGAAAGGTGGGAGGCCCGTTAGGTAACCTCCCACCTTGGTGACTACTCTGAAAGCGGACAGAGTAGTCGGGGTTCATTATGCAGTAGTTGTTGACAACACTACAAATGGTGACATTGTCAGAGATCCACGGTTTGGTGTCATTACTGAAGTCCACCATGGTCGGGCATCATCGAACGATGTGAACAAGAACACTTCTTCACGTTCGAGGAATCGGACATGGATAGATCGGCTTAAAGTGCCTGTCCCACGTTCACCAAAGAGGATCTGCGAAGGATTGACACAAGCAAAGAAATTGTCATTCCATTCACTGATGATATTCCCGTCACCGCTGGCGATACCATCCATGTACTCTGTCCAGATGATGGGACGACCCAGAAGGGTATCATAGTTGTCTGCACCATCTGCTGCATGAAACAGTTTAACAATGCCAGCGTTATTTGGCGATTCCAAACATAGCTGCACAATGTTTGGGTACAAGTCAAGGGATGCCACCCATACAGCGTTGCTGTAACCCCAAACACGTTGCCGCATTTTGAGTACATTTAGGCCCGTTATAATTTGAGAAGTGGACTGGCCATTTTCTCGTAGAACTTGAAGACGGGACAAGTTGTTGGCGTGTAGGCATCCCAAAGGACGACCGATACCATTGCCGTATAGGAATTCTTCCATACGGTATGATCGTGCTTCCTGTCGAAGCCCATTGTCAATCAAAGCGGCGATGGAGATTGGACTGTCAGCCATCAACTGGTTGGTTGCAGCAGCAGCACCATTCAACTCGTGTGCTTTGAGGGAAATCATTTCCATGGCTGAAGTTGACAGTGTTGGTGCTGTCGTTTCTTTGCCACGGTAAATACGGAACCCACCAGTCACCGATGTGCGATGGTCTTTGTCCACACGAGAAGGAATATCTACGATGGGTGCTGACATTGGGATTCGAGTGGCACCACCAGTCAATAGATCAGCTTCCGGTTCCAACTGCATAATGGTGTTGATGAACCCCCGTGGGACAGTCATCCCTGCGGATTCCCAATTGGCCTTACTGAATTCATCAGAGCCAATGGCGTTCATCACACTTGCTTTTAAGCGAACATCAATGACATCAGGGTTACTCTTATTCTTGTAGGCATTGATGACTGCCCCCAAGTATTCCTGCTGGTTGTGAAACCCAAACTTTTCTTTGTCGTCTTCCCACAATGGGCGGGAAGTGATGCCACGAGACAAGTCCAGCATCCCGTTGGAAGCATTGGCAATACGACTGGTTGCCAGCAATGCGGCACGCCGTTCAGCCAACCCTACTTGAGTGGAACTGACAGCATTCTGTACAGATTCAAGACGATCTACAGCGTCCTTGTATTGTGTCAATTCTTCTCGTGTGATCTTGTCACCTTTGGTGTCAAACACATCAGTGATGGTAATCAGCCGAGTACGTTCATCCTGAAGTTGATTAGCCGTCATGGTTGGGACATCGGCATTCTTCACTGGGGTGTCATTGAAACACAGTTCAATTGACTGGGCATGGGTTGCCATGGTTGGGTTCCTATACTAATGGGTTTTGTGTTGAATGGTTGTTGATTCTGATTATGAGCGTTGCGTTAGCAGAATCATTCAAATGAAAGTAATTGAAGTGGTGTGTACTGTCAACTACTTACTATTTATTTCAAGAACTTACTCTTGATATTTCGCATTCTGAGTTGAAGCCGCATGGCATCCATTTCAGTGTTATCCGCAGTGTACTTGTCTTTGACTGTTTCTGGGATAGATAAACAGTTCAACATGGCGGTGTCGGGACGGGCATTCCGTACAGAGTGAAAGAACCCTTTGTCCACAGATTCGGAAGCTGATAGGTAGGTCTCAGCTTCCATCATGTTGATGATGGTTTCTCTGGCAACAGGAGTCCGGGCAGTGAAGATGTCAACTATGGAATCTCTGTGTGATTCCCAACGGGCCTGAGCATTGGCTACCTCCTTGAGAGAATCAATGCGTGCGTACATGTAGGGGTTGTGCATCATAAACAATCCACCATTGCATATCTGCCGATCAGTACCAGCCAATGCCAGCCAGCCAGCAGACGAGAATGCGTAACCATCTACAACAGTGGTTACTTTACCGGGGTGTTCCAGTAATCTGTTGTAGATGGCCAGTGCAGAACCAACTTCACCACCCGATGAATTGATTCGTACAGTCAAATCTCCTTGGGGGGCTTCTGAGAGAAAGTTAGTCACGTCGCCTACAGTTACAGCGGTGTCACCTTCGTAGAACTTGTAAGGGGCTATTACATCATAAATTTCAAGTTCTTTGGCTTGGTTGAAGGCCAAGCGGCACTCTAACAGTTGACCTGATGGGAGTGCTTTACGATTCAATACAAGTGATTCCATTTTCAATCCCTTCAGGACAGGACGCATTGGTTATCCATTGCTCACGAAGTGTGGACATGGTCATTGAGTTGATGGTGATTACATCATTCCAAGATGATAGTTGATCACCCAGCATGGTGTAAAATTTACCATTGGCGGCATAGAACTCTGTACGAGACGCTTCAAAATCATCGGGACGGGATTGTTGCTTCTGTTCCAACACTCGTGTTTCATATTGCTTCAGCCCATTGATGACGTTTATGAATGCTTTATTGGCTGCTGGTCGTAATCGTTTGTCAATGGTGTCCTTATCTGGGGCTTGGTTAAGTTTGTCTTGGGCTGCTGCGGAAGTGTGGGCTGCTTGCTGATCCATGGCTTTGGCGGCATTGTCAGCTTGCATCTGTGCCATGTCGGCGGCACCAACAAATGTGTCAATCTCTTTACGTTGGAGTTCGTTGGATTGTTCTGCTTGTTTTTGAAGGTTGAGGCTGTGGTCTACAGTCATCAAGTTGACCGGCACATAACGCAGGTTGTTGGCGGGATCATTGGGGTCGATGTGCATACCCAGCAAGTTGGCAGCGTACTGACGATCTATCATGCCTATCTCGAATAGGTTGCGGAGAGATGTAGTAAATTTGTCAATGACACTGCGGTACAGATACAGCAGTTCAAATTCAAAGCTGAATAGCATCTGTGATGGGAGTGGGAGTAACTCCGTTCTGAATTGACTACAGATGCGGCTTATAAATGGCCCCATCCCAGTCTGAATAAATAATGCCACAGCTTGGCTTAAATCAGCAGATCCTGCTTGGGTTCCCATGTATGAGTGTAGAAGCACTGGTGGGACATTAAAGCCCCGTGACACGTCTTCTACAGAGAATGCACGGGTCTCAATAAATTGGAGATGTTGGAATGGGATACCCATGTGGACTGGTTTCAGCCCTTGTTCAAGTACACGAGTTTTGAAGATGTCTTCAAGTGGCGCGTTGGGGTCTTCGTTAAAATTGGCTTCAATGCGACTGAGAACTTCGGGTGCCAATCTGTTTTCAGTGGTCAGGAACATCTGCGTGGCTATCCCACGAGAATAAAATCTCCATCCAAATTCTTCAGATGCTTTGTACAACTCCAATGATATCTTTGAGTTGGAAATAAAACCCTGACCACGATGATACTCAGAGTCCAGTACCTTGCCTTTGAAGTGAACAATGTCATCACGGCATAGCAGTACGTATTCGGAATTCATATCACGAGAAGATAGCCCTGCATCAATTCGGTAAACCAATTCTCCTTTGGTGGCCAATCTGCCTGTAGCCAACTTCTCTTGACCTGTTGCACGGTAGATGTTGGCGGGTGGAATCCTTGAAGGATGGATGTAGTAGAGGCGTGCTGTGCGGCCTTGTTGGTCTTTCTCACGGATGTAGTAACAGTTGCCATCCATCAGCACATCATAAATGATCTGTAAAAGTGCTTCATCTGCTGACAGTTCTGGGTGGAAATAATGAGAAAACAGACGTGACGCAGGATGCTCTGTGGTGGCCACTACACGGGTTTTACTCTGTGAACCGGGTTCAAGAGCGTACATGCGACGTGGGACACCCCCAATCATGCCTGTGTAAATGTCCAAAGCACATTTTACAGCGGACAGTTTAAGAGCATTGGAACTCTGACTTGAGTATATCTGTTCATGGTTGATCACTCCAAATAAGTTCTGCCATGTCAAAGTAGAACCACTGTTCATCACCATGTCGAACAGGTTCTTTACCGCTGATTTTTTGATAGTGGCTTCAGGTGATTTGCGTGGCCATCCAAACATTATTTAAGTCCTCTGATTTCAGAGATTGTTTCTACTTCAGGGTATAGGTAAGAACCTATTGCCATAAGTCCAGCAACTATGCCGTCTATCTTATTTATTGATTTTGATCTATCGGGTCTGACTTGTCCATCACGAGATTGGACAATCACCACATTTCCAATCATCCAGTCTAAGACAGGGTGACCACCATGGAACAGTTGATGATCCAGAGATAGTGCTTCCATCCTTCTGCATGGTTCATTCATACCCGCAAAACTTTGAGGGTATGCACGAGCAGGGAGACCATACTGTTTAAGACTGGTGAAGATGTGGTGGGCACCCCAACGGTCAAAACAGACTTCTCTTAGCCCTCTGAAGTGGGTGAAAATACCTTTTTGCTTGTTCCCTTTTTCGCCTATCATTGCCGACAAGATAAGGTTCTCATCTACTGTTTCTTGTGGGGATGTACTGTTAATGAGTCCAGCTTCCCACCATATATTGTAAGGGAGGTTTTGTTCCATACTTCGTTGGTAAATGGATTGGGCAGGTACCCATCCCCAATGCAACATAATTCCATAGCGTGGGAACCAAAGATTGAGAGCAGCTATATCTTTAACTGTGGCATTGTCATAGCCAGCGTAGCATTCTTCATCCTTCAGAAATTCAATCTGTTTGATGTACCATGACCAGTACAATTGGAATCTGCCAATGTACACATCCAAAGATGCTGATGAATGCCACTTGTCCGACAAAGCAATGTTGTGCCATAGGGAGTGTTCTTCAATCCACTTTCGAATGGCTACGATAGAGAGCAATGGAGTTTCTGGATCAGCATTGCCATTGGCCCAAATGTGTTGAGGTATCCATGCTGTTTCAGTTTTGGTACGGACATTCAAATGTAGACGAAGAAACCTATTCAGTTCATTGGGGTTATTTTCAGCATTACGAACCAGTCTCTGGAAGTAATCTTCAGTAATGGAAACGCCGAAGTTGGGATTGGCTTTACGCCATACTTGCTCTGATCGAAAATCATCTGAAAGTTGGGCTTCATAGATTACTGGAAGAAATGTGGGTTCCCATTGCTTGTCTGTGGCAATGGCTTTGGCTTTCTCATACAGGTTGTTGCAGACGGAAGGCCGGTCAAAGTCAGCAGTGGTGGTGTACACAATAAGTGGTTGTCTGCGGGCACCAGTTCCTGTAACCATAACATCAATAAGGTCGCTGTTGGCATGAGCATGTACTTCATCCACATATACAAAGTTGGGAGATAATCCATGCTTGGTATCGGCAATTGAAGATAGGACTTTGAATACAGACCCATCAGTGTGTTCAAATGATCGTGTGGAACGAAATACTTTGTTGTCTCGTAGTCGTGACAACAATCGTGGGTTGGTTTCAATGATGTACTGACAATGACGAAAGTTGAGGGATGCCTGTTCAATGTCCGCAGCACAACAAAAGTTTTGTGCTCTCTTTTCACTATCTATATAAAACATAATCAGGGATAGGACTGCTCCGAAGGCTGTCGTCTTGCCATTTTTTCGCGGCACATATATGAAGCATTCTCGGAACCTTCGGTAGTTGGTCCCTTCTTCTTTCCAACAGAACAAGTTGGCATAAATTCGTGATTGCCATTGCTCAGGTATAAACGGCAGTCCTGTGTTTTCTGCTTCCGGGTAAAAACATTCATTGGTGATGAATGCTACAATCTTGTCCCACTCCTCTGTATCGAAGTAATATCCTTTAGCAGAAGTGAATGGATCGTAGAGTGGGATGCCTTTTAGGAAAGTGGTGGTAACAACTTCCTGCCATTGCCAGCCAACCAATTTTCCTTTCTCATACAAAGTCTCTGGTATCTTGAGTCTACTGGGTCCATGGATGTAAGAAGAAGCTGGGTCAATTTCCAATTCAAGGTCAAGCATGAGTGGGGGTTCTGCTTTGTTTAATTGTCAAAAAGAATGGTGTCTGTCTCAAATGACATTACCTCATCTTCATCAGATCCTGTTCCTGTCCATGTGAAAGTAAGTACACCTGAGTATTTATATCCTATCAACCCTTTAATGGTTTCTGAAGGTAATAATTCAATGGTGGCGTATGGGGCCTCATCACCTGTACCAGTTCCGGGTGGGTCTGTGAATGTGGCAGTCCCAGATATCGTGCGGGATGTGTCTGTTTCGCCATTACGTTTGATGGTAAATGTGGCAATAGCATCAGCAAAGTACAGGGTGCCTGTGACCGATATTGGTGTCCCATCTGTGTCAACAATTGGGATTTGAATACTCCTACCATTGGCTGTAGTGTAAGAATCCCCAATGGTAAGTGTTCCGGGGAAGGAAGTAATTGTCCCCGGTTCCAATACCGCTGCTGCCAACAACGATGTGATAGCAGAAGCGTTGCCTATCAG
>Ga0181365_1000181_pt1 | contig 13472 bp, 10 predicted proteins | sample Fa13NDMM110DN_FD_130097 | JGI IMG/M metagenome (GOLD analysis project Ga0181365, IMG submission 130097) | Freshwater viral communities from Lake Michigan, USA - Fa13.ND.MM110.D.N | ecosystem: Environmental > Aquatic > Freshwater > Lake | place: USA: Michigan | collected 2013-09-24
AAGAAAGTATTAGACGGAAAAAAAGTATGGTATTTGCCGTTTTGGAAACCAGCAGACCATATATATTTAGCAGAAGCAGAAGCATTAGTAAAACAAAGAGAAGATGAATTAGGAATGGAAGCAGTAAGAAATAAAATGTCGCAAGAAACGGGAGTAGATTTAAATAATATGAATAATAATAAAGCATTAGCATTAGCATTAGGAGCATCATTAGACGGATTAAGTTATACACCATTATCAGCACCATTATCAATAGTAGCATCAACAGCATCACAAATGATAGATAGTAATTTGGCGGGAGGAGCAGTAGCAATAGGATATACAAAAGGAGAAGGCATTAAAGAACAAAATAGCAAAGTATTAAAAATGGCGAAATTATTTGAAAATATTAATAATAGTGAAAATGGAACAAAAATGGTAGGAGGAGGAATGACCGAAGAAGAATTAAAAGAGTTTAATGAAATGAAAGCATTAGTAAAAAAACAAAATGAGGAATTAGAAAAACAGAAGAAAGAAAATGAAAAATTAACTGATAAATTAGCAGATGCGTTAGAAGATAATGAAACGGGAGCAAAAAGAAAGAGAAAAGTTAAATCTTTTGATGCTTATGATATATTAAACTTAAATAAGTTTTTAAGAACGCAAGATGAAGTATTTTTAAATCCCGAAGTTTATGAGTATGATGAAGATAAAACCGCTTTTGATAAGTTTTTAAAGAAAAACCCTAATTATTATAGAGAATATCAAAAGAAGTTTATAGAAGATTGGAGTGTTTCATCGCAAGAATGCGTAATTTTATATTACGGAGTAGGAAGCGGAAAAACCATGATTGCCGTTAATTGTGCCGAACAATTCGCAGTTTTAAATCCTAATAGTAGTGTATATTTTTTAGTCCCCGCATCATTAGTTTTTGGAACAATTAAAGAAATGTATAGAAGAGGAATTGACCCGAACCGAAAAAATGATAATGGAGATTATATATATTACTTTGTATCATATCAACAATTTTTAAATACTGATTTAATATTTCAACCAAATAGTTTATTAATAGTAGATGAAATACACAATTTAAGGAACTTTTACACTATGGCGATTACGGAGAAAATGAATGCGAGAAAATGGAAGACAACAGAAAACTTTTCATTAGTAGGAACAAAATTAGGTATTACATTATTACAAAATGAAAATAAGTTTTTAAGAACTATTTTCATGACTGGAACGCTCTTTGTTAATTCTCAATATGATTTAGAACCGATTATATCAATAGGTTATAAAAAAACACCTTTATATAAGCATAAAATAGATGATTTAAAAACTTTAATTTTAGACCCTAAATCATTTAAACAATATTATCAAGGTTTAATTAGTTATTATAAAATTAGTGAAGATAATAAAGAGTTTCCATCAACAAAATATCATTTTGAAAAGGTTGTTTATGACCCCACAGAAGCGTATGAATTGACCCCTTACAAAGCAAAACAAATGCTTAAAAAAATGAAAGAAGAAAACTTGGACGATGATGATTTTGTAATAAATAATGAATATACTTATAAACAATTAAAAGATGGTATGAAGAATAATGATTATGAAGATTTACTAAATAAATTGCCCGAAAAAGATGCGTATTTAATGAACTCACGCAATCAATCAATAGTAGCAAAAGGCAAATGGATAATAAACTTTTTAAGAAAACATAAAAAAGAGAAAACAATAATTTATAGTCAATTTAAAGGTTATACATTAGAACCATTATATAAAATTATAAATAAAGATTTTAAAGAGTTAAAATATGGCGTAATAGATGGTAGTTTATCAGCAACAGAAAAAAAAGTAGTCATGGATAAATATAATACTAATGAAATAAATGTTTTATTTTTTACATTATCTATAAAAGAAGGTATTTCATTTAAAGAAACTAATAATGTTATAATAAATGAACCTTACTGGAATTACGCAATTTTAGAGCAAATTATAGCAAGAGCATTAAGATTAGATAGTCATAAAAAAGGAAGTAAAAGTATAGTAAATATTCATTTATTAGTAGGAGTTAAAGGAGGAGAAGAAGATGATGATGATGATAATGAATGGTTTAAAGAAGCAGATAAAGTTATGAATAATGGAATTAAAAAATTATTATATCCCGAGACGAAAAAACTTAATAAAGATGGCGAAGAACTTATAAGTTATGAAGGAATGGATAAATATGGTAATTTATACGGACAATCACCCGATATAAGATTATTTAATTTAATGTTTAATAAACAAGAAGGCATTAATAGATTTGAAAAATTATTATTAGCACAACCGAGATTTGAAGAGGTAAATGATAATGAAAATAATGATTTTATAAAAACTTATAATGAAGCATTATTAGAAATCCCCGACCTTACAAATAAGGAAAAAATTAAAATGAAGAGGCAAATGTATAAAGATTTTTATGAAAAAAATATAAAAGAAGTTAATATGAGATTACAGAGATTTAGTAGTGATACAAAATATAAACTAAATAGAAATCCCGACCTTACAGAAGATAAAATTAAACAAGATTTAAATATAGATAAAGATAAGATTAGAAAAATGATAAAAGAAGAAAAACCTTTAACAAAAATATTAGAAACATTAGGAGGAATTGATAAGAAAATAATTACAACTTTTCAAGCAAACTTTACACCGCAAAGTGAAGTAGAATTATTAATAAATTATAGTGGAATAAAAGAAGATAATAGAACAGATTTAAAAATATTAGAACCAACAGCGGGAATAGGAAATGTTGTTAGAGGTTTAGTAAATATGCCGTTAGGAGCAAACATGTTTATAGATTGTAATGAATTACACCCAACATTTTTCACAATAGGACAATTATATTTTGAAGGCATAGATAATATTAAATGGAGTAATTGCGATTTTATGACTTTAAACTCTCGTGTAAATTATGATTACATTTTAGGAAATCCGCCATTTAATATAAGAACACAGAGAATAGTTTTTGATAAAGAAACAAAATTAGCAAAAAAAGAAGATGTTGTCTATCATGATATAGATTTTGTAGCAAAAGCGTTTAATATGTTAGGAGAAGGCGGAGTTTTATGTATGATAATAAGCGATAGATATTTAAGAGATGGTGCTTTGCCGAAGTTTGATATATTTAGAAAACAATTAGCAAAATATTTACCAACTCACGAAGTTTTAAAAATAGATGGAGGATTTACACAAGATATATCACTTATTAAAGAAATGGAAACATCAACGGGAATGATATGTTTAAAATTAATTAAAGATGATTTAAATGTATATTTAGATGTAAATAAGACTGACTTTTTATATAATAGAGATAATCCCGCAGAAATAGAGAAATATGAAAAAATTAAAAAGGGACAATTAAAGGAGAAAAAACTATTAAAAAAACAAGGAGAATTATTGAAAAAACAAATTGAGATAGAAAAAGTATTACCAAAAGAGAAGAAGAAGAAGAAAAAAGAAGTATGACTATCTAATGAAAAAGAAGATGAAAAAGAAGATGAAAAGAAAGATGAAAAAGAAGATGAAAAGAAAGATGAAAAGAAAGATGAAAAGAAAGAAGGAAATATTAGTATAATTATTAAAGATATAGAAGCACCAAAACCCGAACCAACACCAATAAATATAGAACCTATAATAGATAGATTAGAAGAAAAAATTAAAGAGTTTGAAGAATTAGGAAGACAATACAGCGATGAAGGAATAGATTATGAACCCCAAGCAACATTAGGAGTAATCGCATATATGGAATTATTAATTGAATATGATGCTAAATGTGCTATATTAGGAAACAGCGACATTATAAACGCTTTAAGTGTAAATGTAGGATATAAAAAAGGAGAAAAAAGAAAAGAATTAGAAAAATATTATAAACAAGCAGAAGGATTAAGTAAAGATTTATTAGATTGTATAGAAAGAGGTGTAAAATTGATTGCTATACCTTTTAATTTTTATATTGTAGGTGTAGGGTCGCATTCTAATATGTTAATTTATAGACCCGATAAAAAAACTATTGAAAGATTTGAACCACATGGAAAAATATTCTTACATAATTTAAACAAAAGTGATGATTTTATTAATAGTGTATTAAAAACTATGTTTGAGAAAAAAATGAAACCATATTTAAAAAAATACACGCCAAAATATATACCCGCAAATGAAGTATGCCCTATGAGTAAGGGTTTTCAATCATTAGAAAATGAATTAAAAACTATGGAAAAAGAAGGAGGTGGTTTTTGTAATTTATGGAGTTTATTTTTTCTTGAATTAATGTTTTTAAATCCAACTTTATCAACACAAGAAGTATTAAAAAAAGCATTAGTTATAACAAAATTAGAACCCCAATATATAAAAAATCTAATTAGAGGTTATGTTAAAAAAACTGAAAAAGTAATAGATAAGTTTATGAAAAGAATTAAGGACACAAATGGATTTAATTATATAGATTATAAAGCATCTAAAAAAAATATTGTTTTAGATAACAAAAAATTATTAATTATGACTGATGAAGTAATAAAGTATTATTTAAATATAGGCAGTAAAAACACTCAATTAGAAGTATATGATGAATACAAGAAAAAAAATATAAACGCAAAAGATTATTATGAAGAATATAAAAAATTACAAAATAAATATAGTTCTCTTTATAATTATTTAAATATGAAAAGTATAGATGACCTTAATAAAGTAATTAAAAAAATATATAAAGGAAAATATAAATATTCAAAAGATTTTGAAGATTTAGCAATTAAATATATATTAGGAAGTGTAGATTACAAACCCGATACAGAAAAAAGTATATATAAATTAATTTAGTTTAAATATATATAAAAATAATAATAAATAATTATATATATAAATGTCGCAAACAAACGATTTTAGACAAGCAAATAATCCCGATAGAGTTTATTACGATATATTACAGCATAATATAGGAAGAAACACAGAAACACCCGCCCGATTTATAGAAACAACTGATACACCTATTATTAATAATACGGGAGATTATAAAATGAGTGTTGTAAGATTTCAAATTGATACTCCAAATATGCCCGTTTTAATAGTTCAACCAAATCAAGATAAAACCATAGCAGTTCCAACTTTACTTACTGGAAAAAACTATACACCAACAGAATATAAAATAACTTTAAATTATCATCATCAATCATCAACATCATCAACACCATTAGCAACAAAAAGTTTTTTTATTAACTGGAAACCCGAAGACCCGACACTTTATAAACCGACTTATGATGAATACAAAGACGGAAAACATATAAATTATGAATATTTTTATTGTTATTCATATTCTTATTTTTTTGATTTTATTGTTAATCAATCTATACAAATTGAATATGGGACTTTTATATCTAATAGTTTTGTTTATGCGGACTTACAAGGAGCGGGAAGCGAGTTTATTGAAGTATTTTCTAACTGGGCGTATCCTCCTACTATTGAATGGAGTGAAAGTGCTGAAAAAGTATTTATAGTTGTTCCTCCTTGTTATTTAACTACTAATGCTGAAACACCAACTAATTTTTCTAATAGTAATATATTAAAATTAGGTAATGCTTCGGCAAATGTAAGTGGATTTAATCATTTTTTTTCAACCTCTATAACTACATCTGCTAATTTTTATACATTAATTTCAACTTTTCCCGCATTTTATACAGAAACAACAACAAATTATCAATTAATTTTTAGAACTACATTTGCCGATAATAACTTTTATTCAACTGGGGTTTCTTTTTACAACTGGGGTTATACATATATTCCAACTACATCTCCTTCCTTTTCTCCGCAAGACCCGCCAAATGAAATATTAGACTTTGGAAAGTTTCTTTTAAGAGGAGAGCAAGAATGGAGTTCAATTGATTTAATAACTCCTATAAATAGTATTGTATTTATTTCTAATACTTTGCCTATTGTCGCAAATCAACAATCAGCAACAAAGAGTAAAGATAAAAAAGATAGTTATACAATAGAGGGAGAGCGTTCAACAACTCAACATTTATTAATGATTACTGATTTAATGAGTAATCAACAAGGATATAGACCAAATCTTTTATATGTTCCAAGCGGACAATATAGATATATAACTCTTACTGGAAATCAACCATTAAACCAAATAGATATTAATGTTTATTATCAATTAAAAACTGGTAATTTAATCCCTTTCATGCTTACAACTGGCGGGACAGCATCAATTAAAATATTATTTGAAAAGGTTGTATTAGGTGAAGCAAAAACTTTACAATTTTCTAATATGAGTATGAGAGATTTAAGACTATAAAAATATTGTTTAGAATAATTTATATATATTTATATTATTAATATATATAAAAAAATGAGTGCTGATTTCAAAACCGCTTTAATCAAAGATAGTCGCATCGCTGGTATAACTTCGCAATTAACTTATGCTGTAATGTCGGGTGGTTCTTCCGTTAATTATCAGTCATTCCCCGCCATTTCGCCTAATTCAACAAGTATTACTTTTAATGTTAATGTTCCAAGTGAAAATACTTTGGTAAATCGTGAGGTTCTAATTAGGACAAAAATTAATTTTACTATGGAAATTACTGGTGTTGCTTCGGGACAATATGCTTTGGCGTTAGGTGAGAAAGATGCTCCCGCTCCATTTCCATTAAATCAGTTATTTCAAACCGCAACCGCTCAAATAAATAATACTTCCGTTTCGGTTAATTCGCAAGATGTTCTCTCTTCTATTCTTGCTATGACTTCGCAAGAGGAGGTTTCTAAATATAATGGTATGACCCCTCATTTGTTAGATAATTATTATGCTAATTTTGGTGATATTGCTACAACTGGAAATAATAATCCCCTTGCTAATTATCAATTCGCAAATTACAATCCCGCTTATAATCCTCGTGGGACACATCCTATTAAAATATTAGGTATTAATAGATTAGTTTCTCCTTCAACTAATTCAAAAACATTAGTTTCTTCGGGTGCTACTGATGTTTTCACTATTGGACTTCAAATAGAGGTATGCGAACCTATTTTCTGCTTATCTCCATTTTTGTATGGTTCGCCCGAGTTCAACTCACAAGCATTAGTCGGTGTTTCAAATATTAATTTTAATTTTAATATTGATAGTGCTTTTAGACGCTTTTGGACTTCTGCTAATAGTGGATTTACTCTAAACTCTATTAAAGGTGGTATTAGTGTTCCTACTGATAATGCTAATAATACATCTTCCGTTTTCCCCGATTGCGAAATGTTAGTCAATTTCATTTAATCGCAACCCGAAGACAGAATAGAGGCGAGAAATGTTGTTCCATATTTAGACCTTCCCCGCTATATTACATCAATATCATCAACTTTAACTGCTACTGCGTCGCCTACTACAACTTTAACTGCTAATAACATAACCTTAAATTGCCTTCCCGATTACTTTTTAATAAGCGTAAGAAAGCGTATTCAAGATTTTGAATACTATGAGGCATCGGGTTTCCTTGCTATTCAAAATATTAAAGTTAATTTAAATAATGTTAGTGGTTTATTATCAACTGCTTCACAGCAAGAATTATATAGAATATCTCGCAAAAATGGTTCGCATCAATCATGGGAGGCATTCTCGGGACAAGTTCAAAAAGGTTCTGCTACAAATGCGACAAATGCTTCGGTTGCTTTAATGCCTACAATTGGTTCGCTGTTAGTTTTATCTCCCGCTATGGATTTATCCTTACCATCTTACCTCTCAAATGGTTCTCTCGGTTCATATAATCTTTCCTTCACTATTGATGTTAAGAATTATACAAGTGCGGATATTACTAATAGTGAAATTGTTGTAATTGCTTGTAATAGTGGAGTTATGACGACAATTGCGGGAAGTTCAGCATTATATTCGGGCATACTTACAAAGCAAATGGTTATTGACGCAAAAGCGATGGGTTCATTAGACCCTATTCAATCCGCTCAATATGTTCGTTTAGTTGGTGGAAATATGAATGAAAAAATGTTGTCTAATGTTGGTGATATGCCTATGACGAAAGAATATGATAAACAATCATACGCAAAAATGAAAGGTTTTGGAGTATCTTCGGGTGGTGGTGTATCTTCGGGTGGGCGTTTATCGCATATGACTACAAGACGCTAAATATTAATAACTACATGGAAGCAAAGGCGACCTTTTAGATTACATTTACATTATTTTAAATTATTACAATAAATAATGTAAAGTAATATAATAAATAAATAAAATAGATTACAAATAGATTGTTTTAAGTAATAATTTTAAAATTATTACAAATTATAATGTAAAATAATTTAAATAGAGTTAGATTATAATATATAGTTAAATTATTTTAAATTATTTATTGTAATAATTTAAAATAATGTAAATGTAATCTAAAAATCGGCAATAAAGACTTAAAAATTGTTCTCAATATTGTTTGTAAAAATAATATTTAGAATTATATTTAAGTTATAATTATAATATAATATATATATAAATGGATAATAAAAGTATATATGCTTTTCTTTCTATTGATGGAGAGCAAAGTTTAGTCGGTTCAAGTGCGGATAAGAATATATTATATAGTGCTGATTATGATTTGTTAGAAAATAAATCATTTAATAAATCAAGTGATATATATAATCATATATATAAATTATTTAAAGATAAATATAATGAGGCATTAAAAAACCCTAATATATGGATTACTGATTTTAAATGTGGTGTATTTAGAGGACAACCGCAAAAATGGAGTAAAGAAGAAATAAAAAGAGGTTATAAAAATATAGATGGAAATATACTTTTATTTACTGATTGCTTACAGCAAAAAAGCAGAATTAAATTAGATATAGTCGCAATTGATAAAGACCATAATATAACTGAATATAGTGATATATATATTATAAGAATTGGAGAGTTTAATTTAACTGATAATGTAAATATAGAAGATATTAAAACATCAATTTTAAATGATTTTTATTCTTATGCTAATGATAAGAAATATTTTAAAGCATTAAAAAGATTATATAGTTATGCGAAAATAACAAATGCTAAAAAATTACAAAATGATTTAGTAAGTATATTTAACTCCTCATTAGGAGAAGATTATAAAACTATGAGTGATTTAAACACTTTATTATTGTTATTAGAGCAAAAGTTTAAACCGATTAATAAAGAAATTATTTTAACTCATTTAGAGATGATGAAAATTAATACTAATAAGAATAAACTTAAACCATCTTTAAATACTATGATTGATACTATAAATAATAATATTAATGAAAAATTAATACCTCTAATTAAAAGTAATAAAAATATATATGTTTATTTTGGTTCTAATTTTTAATTATTTTCTTTTGTTATATTATAATGTTTAAAAATAGTAATTTTTCAATCCCCTCTAATTTAGATGTTGCTGATATTATACAAAGAATACAAACCCCTTTAACTGATGCTGATGTAGAAAGATATTTTGGAAGTGGAAAGAATAGTGAAGTAATGAAATATAGTGAAATAAAAGATTATAGAACTATTGATGATTTGTTGCCTTTACCTATTGATTTTAGAATTGTTTTAGTAGAACAAGAAAAGAATGTCGGTCACTGGGTTTGTATATTAAAATATAAAAATGTTATAGAGAGTTTTAATTCTTATGGAAAAGATATAGATAAACAAAAAGATACTTTTGGAACAATTAAGAATAAACTATTAGGACAACAGACAGACTATTTAACTAAATTAGTTAAGAAATCTAAATATCAATATGTTATTAATAAGACCCCTTTTCAAGCACACGAAGACGGCATTAATACTTGCGGGAGATGGTGTATATTAAGAATTATTGCTATGAAAGATTTATTCATGGATTTAGAAGCATTTAGAAAAATGGTTATAAAAGGTTGTAATGACTTAAAAGTAGAACCCGACGCATTAGTTAGTATTTGGATTAATTAATTTATTTTCTTTTATATATATAAAAATGGATATTTCTAATCATCATATAGAGAATGAAACGATAGAACCTAATAAAGATTTAGATAGAAAAATATATGTAAAAAATTATAATACTAATTATTATAAAACTCATAAAAAGGATATTTTAGAGCAGAAAAAACAAGTTAGGAGGCAAAAAATACAAGATGATAGAGAAGCGGAAATTAAACTATGGAAAGAGAAAATATTAAATAGTGAAAATCCTTTTACATTAACTTTTGAAAAATCTTAAAATTAAATATATAAATATATATATAAAAACATGGTTAATATTAAATTAATTGATATAATACCATCAACAAGAAAAAATAAAAAATTAGTAGCGTTGTTTGAAGTTAATTATAATACAATTATTAAAACTCATTTTGGAAGCAAGTTTAGCAAAACTTTTTTAGACCATAATGACTTAACAAAAAAAGCAAATTATATTAAAAGACATAAAGCATTAGGAACAGAAGACTATGAAGACCCTTTTACTCCCGCATCTTTAAGTATGTATATATTATGGAATAAACCGACATTTGAAGAGAGTTTAGAAGATTTTAAAAAAAAGTTTAATCTTTAATTAATTTTATTATATATATTTATATTATAATTATATATAAATGAATTATGAAAATATAGGAAAAGTTGTAGCAAAAGTTATTAATAAAAATGATAGAAAAAAAGATAAAATTATTAGCATAAGTGATAAGACAGCAGATTTAGATAATCCTATGAATAAAATTGTTTTAACAAAAACTTTTGAAACTATACAGCAAATACCTAATAAACAACAAGAAAGACAAATATTATATATTACGGGAGCATCGGGAAGCGGGAAAAGTTATTATACTCAATTATATTGTAGTGAATATAAAAAGTTATTTCCTAAAAATGAAATATATTTATTTAGCAGTATTAATGAAGATAGTAGTATAGATAAAATTAAAGGATTACAGCGGTTTATTTTAGATGATGCTTTTTTGAAAGAAGAAATTATAGCAGAAGATTTTAAAAATAGCATGGTTATTTTTGATGATACTGATGTTATTTCTAATAAAGCATTAAAGTTTAAAATTAATAGTATATTAAATATATTACTGGAAACTGGAAGACATTTTAACGCAAGTGTTATATACACATCACATATAGCAACAGCGGGAATAGATACAAAAAGAATATTAAATGAAGCACATTCTATAACTATTTTTCCATCATCATTAGGAGGACGGAGTTTAAAATATTTATTAGATAATTATTTAGGGTTTGATAAAGAGCAAATTAAAAAGGTTAAAAAATTAGATAGTCGCTGGACTACTATATGTAAAACTTTCCCTATGGTTATATTAAGTGAAAAAGAAGCATATTTATTAAAGAATGATGATTAAAAAATTAGGCATTCATCATTTAAAAAACCATATTTTTATAAGTATTTTTATTATGATAAAAGATTTTAAAAAAGTATTAGAATTATAATACTTTTTAATTTATATATTTAATTATTAATTAATTATATATATATTAATATATTTAGGAAAAAAAGGACTTAAAGAATTAATATGTATAATATATATAAAATGAGTATTGTAAATACTAATGCCCCCGTTTGCGAAGATTGCGATTATCAGTTCTATCAAATTAAACCGATTAATGAGGACATAAAAAGCGTTTATGTAGGAAAAACTAAACGCAATATTGATAAGAGATTTCAAGAGCATATAAACTATGTTAATAAAGGTTCTAATAGAAAAGTATATAATTTTATTAGAGAAAATGGCGGTTCATCTAATTTTAAGATATTACTTATAGAAAGTAAAGAAAAACTTAAACCGATAGAAGCAAACAAAATTCAAGAATAACATAGACAAAAACTAAACGCAGATTTAAATACTATTAAATGTTATATATCACCCGACGAAAAAAATAAATGGAAGCAATTAAAAATTACTTGTGAATGTAAAGGACATTATAGACAAGACAATAAAGTTCATCATTTAGCAACTAAAAAACATATTAAGTATTTAGAAAAGAAATAATTATAAAATATATTAATATTATATAACAATATAATATGAATAGTTTAGAAAAAATTATATTTATTTATATTTTACTTATATATAAGATGGATACATATTATATTATCAAAAAAATTATTGATATTAGCAATAATGATGTTGAAGTAAGAACCATTTTATAAGCATTTAAATAATATATATTTTAATATATATTATTATGATAATTAAATACATTTATGATTTGGTTTGTAATTCTTTCATTAATTCTTTATGATTTATCATGTAAAACTTTTTATTGTCTTTATTGCCTTTTGTTATGCTCTTAAACTTATAAAAACTTATTTTCATGTGAAACGCTATTGGCGACATATCATAGTTATTATGAATACTATTTTTAAACCTTATAAAATCCTTATATATATCTATATTATCTTTCCTCTCTATATAAGTATTATCTATATCTATATATTCACTACATAAATCCTCTAAAAATAATAAAACAATATTTCTTTGTTCTGCCGTTATTGCCTCATCATATTCGCTCTTTGGAATATCAAATTGAGTAATTGTTTTATTAATTGTTAAACCCATTAAGTATTCATAAATAAATAAACAAACATTTTTATCTTCCGCATATTTAAAACCTTCTTCAAAATAAGTTTTATCTCCTACTTTATCATCACTACATCTTATAAATAAATCTCTTCTTTTGTTCTTGCTTGACGGGTCAGCATTATTAGTAAAAGTTATAAATCTATGATTACTATTAACTTCTATACTATCTTTGCCTTTTGCGTTTATGATAAGCGTTTTATCTGTGATGAGTGCTTTTTTCATATCATTAGCATTATAAAAATTACTTTTATTTGCTTCATTAAAAACAACCAAAACACTATCTTTCATTAAAGGATTAAAATTGCCGAAAATATCCCGTTGCGGATTTGTTGTTTCAAATACTTTTTTATTACCCATTATGGTTTTAAGAAAATGTAAGAATAAACCTTTTCCGCTTCCTTCTTGCGAAACAAATATTAACTCCATAGTTTTTGTTTCTGTGTATTGAAACATTTGTGCTAACCATATTACAACAAAAATATATAATTCTTCATTATAATTAACTAATAAATTAACATGGTTTAAAAAATATTCTAAACCTTTTTTATTGTATTCATAATCATCAACAATTAAATTATATTCTTCACTTTCCGCATAATTTAATATTTCCCAATTTTCCCATAAGTTATAAACATTATTCGGGCATTTGCTTTCATCTACAAAAATCCCTACTTTATCGTATGTTCTTGCGTCAGCATCTTTCAACCATTTATCTATAAATGAAATAGTTGTGAATTTATCAACTTGGAAATAATCCGCATAAAAATTCATATATTTAGTTCTAAAATCAGTTAGACTATACTGATTACCATTACAATAAAAATTAATATCAACTTTACAATTATTTTCTTCAAAATCCGCTTTTATCGCTT
>Ga0181365_1000182_pt1 | contig 13417 bp, 16 predicted proteins | sample Fa13NDMM110DN_FD_130097 | JGI IMG/M metagenome (GOLD analysis project Ga0181365, IMG submission 130097) | Freshwater viral communities from Lake Michigan, USA - Fa13.ND.MM110.D.N | ecosystem: Environmental > Aquatic > Freshwater > Lake | place: USA: Michigan | collected 2013-09-24
AATTGATGACATACGAGGCCATATCGCGGCTGCCGTGGGCACGCAGGCGAATCGCTCAGCGAGTCATGGCCCGCGACTCTGATGCGTTTTTGGAACTTGTCGCGGCTAAGCTAGCCGAGTCTCCTGACGCTGCCGAGCTGCACGCAACAATCGATTCTGAGGCGTTCGACAGCGATACCCCTATGTTAGCAATCGATTGGGAAAAACTGGAAAAGTGGATTGATCTGATCCTCAAAATCCTGCCTTTAATAATCGCTTTTATTTAGGGAGGGTGCTTCGATGATTCGATTTGTGCTAGCACTGCTTTTCGTCCTACCAAGTTCGCTCGGTCTAGCGCAAATCGAACTTTCTTTCGTCGCGGCCAAAACGATTGTCGGGGCCACGAATCCAGAGTTGCTTCCAGGTGGCAGAATCCTTATGGAAGGGGATTCCGCACCAGCGGTATCGGAAGTCGCAATCATCCGAGTCGCTTGCGTTGAACGGGTTCGCTTGCGTGCTCAAAAGTCGATCAAGGAACATGCCGAACTAATCCTAATTAGCGAGTCCACCGATGTGGTTTCGAAGATCGTGACGGCCCGCTACCTGCTCGCTGGCGAAGGTAGCTACGTCATCGATGCTATCTCATTTTCGTTTGATCGGTCAATCGATGTGTCAATCGGTCCCGATCCTAAACCAGATCCTAAGCCAGAACCTAAACCAGATCCTGAGCCGAACATCGACGTGAGCAACGTCTATCACGTTGGACAGGTCGCTTACACGTCAGCTCCATCGGATGCAGTTACTGCAAAGACGATCGCTAAAATCTACGCTGTCAATGCGGATAAACTTTTCGGCATTGGTGGGATAGCCGACATCCAAATTGTGCTCAAGCTAATCGATGTGCAATTTACCACGAAGCAATGCACGTCGAAAGAAGCATGTGAAAAGTGGGATGTGTGGAAGCGAGAAGTATCGAGTGCGATACTCAAAGAGCAAACTAATCGCGGGCAGTTTACACGGCAAGACTGGTACTCGGCTCTCAATGAAATCGCCAAAGCATTGGAGGCTGTAAAATGAGCGACTTACTGCCAGTCAATGAAATCATTTGCGGCGATAACGTAGCGACGATGGCGACGTTTCCAGATGCTTGTATAGACTTGGTTGTAACGTCACCACCCTACGACAACCTGCGAACGTATGGCGGGCATTCCTGGGACTTCGAAGGCGTTGCTCAGCAACTATGGCGAATCATCAAGCCTGGCGGCGTTGTCGTCTGGGTTGTGGCCGATGCAACTATTGACGGCAGTGAGACAGGTACTAGTTTCCGGCAGGCGTTGCGGTTCATGGAGATCGGGTTTCGGTTGCATGACACGATGATTTACGAGTGGCAAAAACCGTTTCCTGAAAGCAACCGATACCATCCGGCTTTCGAATATATGTTCGTTTTTTCAAACGGAAAACCATCCACATTCAACTGCATAAAGGATCGGCAAAACAGCTACTACGGAACTGAATGTAAGTCTAGGATGGAACGCCAACAGGACGGAACAAACAGAAGACCGAATCGTCAATATGTCGTTGGAGAGTTTGCATCACGTTTCAATATTTGGCACTGTCCGTCGTCTGCAAACGAAAGCAATCAACACAAGAAAACAACACTTTCGCACCCAGCTACATTTCCGCAGAAACTAGCTAACGACCACATCCTATCTTGGAGCAACGAGGGCGAGATTGTACTTGATCCGTTCTCTGGCTCAGGCACAACGGCAAAGATGGCAAAGCATAACGGGCGGAAGTTTATCGGTATTGAAATCAACGAAGAGTATTGCGAGATAGCACGCAAACGACTTAGGCAATCAGTTTTTGATTTTAAAGAAGCCACGCTAGAGCCGTGTTTGGAGGCTGTAAAATGAGCGACGAACTACTTCCAATCGAACGCATGGGCTACTCGATACGCAACGAGGACCGCGAGTACCTAGAGGACGTTGGCGAACAACCCAGGCTACTGATGAGAGCCTTTCAGGATTCGTTCCCCGCATGGAACGCAACAGCAGATCCGCTCGGCTGCATCGATGTGGTCAATCAGGGCAATCAAGGATCATGCCAAGGGCAATCCATAGCTCTCGTGTTTTCAATTTGCTATTTCTTGTCGACTGCCAGGCGTGAGTCGTTTTCGGCGGCGTGCGGTTATTATTTATCGCAAAAGTTATACGATGGCATTCGCGGCGATAATGGTTCGACGGTCTCGGGCGGAATGAAGCTTGCGACTCTGCATGGGATGTGTCTTGAATCAGATTGGCCTTACCCATCGCAATACAATCCAAGAGAGCCAGCCAACGTACCATACCTATTCAAACTAAAAGCCACGAAGCCGATGCGCACGGTAGGCGATTGCAAGGAGTGGCTATCGCTCGGTTTGCCAATCCAGACAGGCATGAAATGGAATACCTCGGCAAGTAAGGAAGTAGTCGATAACTGGCAACCTCTACGCGGCTCAGGCGGTCACTCAACGACGTTTTGGCAACTGTCGAATCAGGGCAACGTGAAGAATATAAATTCGTGGGGCAAGGGGTGGAACGGCGACGGAGTTCACGAATTCACCTTCCTTTCGATTTCTCGCATGCTTCAAGATCCTGACACCGTTTTGATTGGCTATTCGCCTGATGCTATGTCCTTTCCGACTCCGACTCCGATTGGGTTATAATCATGTGGGAGAAGCTGGCAGACGCCTCGCATCCGATTTGGAAGCTACTGCGATACGTCGTAACAGGCATAGTTGTCGCTGGTATTTGTGCGACGTTGTACCGATGCGGATTTGACCCCAAGGACGTTGTTTTGATCCTTGGCGTTATCGGAAGCATGGTTGGTTTTGATGTTGTTAAAGGGGCTACAGTAGCCTCGCTTAATCACGAAAAGTAAGGAGAAGTGAAGATGGTAAAATGGTTTCTTGTTGTCTTGGTATCTATCACGTGCGCTAGCTCGGCTCTTGCTCAATGCGGCGGAGCGGTTCGTCTTACGCCTGTTCGATCATTGATTGCCTCTCGTCCAATGCTAAGCACGCTGCAACGAGTCCGCACAAACGCCATGGCGCGAAGGATGTCTGCTTGCCAAGGCATGTCGGTTCCGCGAGCTGCGGAGCAATGCACGGTATCGACGCAAATTATTGAGACCCCGTTTGTTGCCAGTACTGTGGCAACGTGCGAGAACGGACGCTGCGATATCGTACGGAGTACGCCTGTGCGGTCAGTAGTGTCGAGTGCCTACCAGCAGGCGTTAGCCTCGGCACAGTACCGAGCAGCGAACAGGATTAAAGGGCACAGCTACCTAGACACACATCGCACGTCGGGCGTGGGCTGGGCATCGCATGACGCATCACCCAGCACATGCCTTGGTAGAGGCGGGGATGCTTATGCGGTCGCTCAGGGTAGCGATGGTTCGTTTTACGCAACCAAGTTTCGATAACAAGTTCGATGAAAACTATGGCCGACGTACAAACAGACAGTACACTTTTAGCCTGGGTCATTGCAGGGGTCGGTGGCGTCGTGACAACTCTAGTATCAGTCGTTGCCTACTTGTTTCGCAAATCGGAATACGATAACGCACAGGCGATTTTGAGCTTGGAAGAACGCAACGAAAAGCAGGACATAGAGCATGAGAAAATGGTGATGCACATTCAACGATGCGAGGACGATCGAACGCAATTGTTTTCTCAAACAGCGGTGCTTGGCGCACAGGTCGCGGCACTTGCTGAGCGAGTCAAAATATACGAGGAATTCAAAAAGTGACAACGTACAGACCAGAGCCAGCCGGACTCGACAAGCTATCCATCACGGCAAAGACTCTTGTGACGGCAGCAGTTGGCGACCACGTTCTTATTGCTGATTTGAGCGACAGCAGTAATCTAAAAAAGGTCACTGTCCAGACGATCGTTGATATCGCTAGTGCGGGCAACGCTTCTACAGTCACAACAAATGCAAACCTAACTGGCGATGTCACATCAGTAGGTAATGCAACGACACTCACTAACGCACCAGTAATTGCCAAGGTTCTCACTGGGTATACTTCTGGTGCTGGGACAGTTGCATCTACCGATTCTATTTTGCAAGCCATTCAAAAGCTTAATGGCAACGATGCGACGAATGCAAACCTGACCGGTCACGTTACGTCAGTCGGTAACGCAGCGGTGCTCGGCTCGTTTACAAAAGCACAACTGGACGCAGCAGTTTCCGACGACAACATAGCTTACGTTGGACAGGCTAATACGTTTGTCGGCAATCAAGCTGTCACAGGTGGCATCACCGCAAGCGGGCAGGCTATTTTTCGATTGTCTGGTGGTGTTTCCGGCACTGACGAAATTCAAATCGTACCAGTAGCTACAAGCTATATCGTTGGCTCGCAAATATCTTCGCCAAATGGTGCACTAGACGTTAGACAAGCCAATGGATGCTACTTGCATTTAGGTAGTTCGGCTGGTGGGGGGGTTGTGGACGTAAGAGATAATTTAATTGCCCTCAAACAATTATCTATCGGACCGCAACAAGTAGCATTAACCGGTACGACTCCAGGTATAGTTAATGTCGCCGGTGGCATAACCGCAAGCGGTGCATTTACCTCGACAGCCAACGGTGCAGCATCAACACCCGCTAGTATCCTTAGCGGCACTTGGTTTACGGCAGGTACAGGTACAACGACGAAGCCACAGTTGCTAGTGGAGCCAACCGGAACGACATCGACGGGCTGGAACACGGCTGGAACTGGAATAGGAATAAATGCAGCTAGTGGGTTTTCAGGCGACTTTTTAGCTGGACAAATTAACGGTATTTCTCTAGTGCGACTCAGAGCGTTCGATTCGGGAAACGGTCAAATAATAGCTTCGACTTTCTCTGATCCAGGCGACAGAATGGAGTTTAATTGTCGTGCATCGGCAGCTTTTTTAAAAATAAATTCGACGGGTGCAATTTATTTTAGTAGTGCAAGTACGGCGTATAGTACTCCAGATATAGTAATCTCTCGCAATGCCGCTAATGTCTTGCAAATCGGCACGTCAACCAACAACGCACTAGGCTCGCTGCTGCTCACGAACCTAACCGCAAGCGGCACAGCAAAACTAGGCATTTACACAGTAGCCACCCTACCAAGTGCCTCATCAAATCCATACGCAGAAGCGAACGTGTCTGACGCACTTACTCCTGCGATGGGATCAACTGTTGCATCCGGTGGGGCAGTAAAAACAAAAGTACGATCTAACGGAACAGACTGGACGGTAGCAGGAATATGAAACCTTACGAACTATTAGCACGATTCAAATCCGATGGCACCATTGCAGGCTGTCATGTGCGAACAATTAGCACAGTGGACGGAAGGGATTACGAAAGCGAACCTGTACCGCTTGCGAATGCAACCGATCCAGCGTTTGTGGCTTTTGCGTCTACATTTTCAGCAAGCGTAGTTACTGAACGAGACGCATTAGCAATCGACAAAACGAAGCTTACAACCGATCTTGCATCAAAGACATCGGAGCATGATTTGGTTAAAGGTCAGTACGATGCTTTGGTGATTGAAAAAGCTAAAATTATTGCCGACAACCAAACGGCAATAGACACCGCAGCGACTCAATTCGAAGCCAAGCAAGCTGAACTAACATTAGCTAACGCAGCTAACGCAACGCTTCAATCACGCTTCGATAAGCTGCTTACTGACCTGCCATTCAACCCACGCATAATTGATGCGGCGTCGTTTTACGCACGAATCTCAAAGGACGAATTTGCATTGCTGTCAGTATCAGACGATGCGACAGTGAGAGACATTGCGAAAACAATTTTGGCATACAAAGCAAACGACTGGCCTATCGTATTTGAGTCGCCAGAAATGCAAGGGATGCTAACGTACTTGCTGCTCAATGGGTCGCTGTCCGAAGGCCGCATCGCACAACTTACGCAAGATGCAAATTATTCAGAGGCTTATGTCGCCCTATGATATTCGACAAGCTAGTGAATACACCTATATATTCAGCGGTCACGGGACCAGGTTTTAACGTAGGCCAATCTGTCTACACGTTGCCAGACACAACGACAAAGATTTGGCACGAAAACAGAGACGGTCTGCACGCGAATTATGAACAGTATTTTGACAACTTAATTCGCAAAGGCAACTCGACAAGTTGGGGATTGAATTCATCTGAAAAATACATGAACGGGATCGTGATTTCAAACTCGTCCACAGCTGCAGCTGCAAATGCTAACGAGGCAAGCGGTAGCAATACCAGACGACTAGATATAGGTGGTCAAACTTTGTACCACGCTGTTCGTGATTCTTGGCGGCAAGGCTGTTTGCAGTTCTTCCCAGAGCATCAGGACTACGATGCCATTGATTGGTACAAGGTCAATCAGCCTTACGTTTTTACGTCACAGGGATCGTCAGGTAGCGAAGGCGAAGAAGTACAGCGATGCAATGAGATCGTTAAAGCACTCAAGCCAGAAGTGCGAGAATGGATGATTGCAAACCAACGAGTCGGTGACGTTGTTGCGTATTTGATGCGATCAAACATGCCAAACTGGTATCTCGATCCAAAAAATCATCAGCCTGTTTTGAGCATGAAGTGGCCGTCTGCTGAGGATCTTGCTTTAGCAGCATCACTCACGATTGACACGATGCCCCCAAAACTTTCGATTAAACTAATCAGCGATACCTCCAAGCAAAGCGACCTGTTGCGAACTGACGAAGTAATCGGACTTAAGAGAGTCGATTTGACGCAATCGAGAGTGCTCGAAGTCGAATTGGTATCTGACAAGCCAAACGCAACATTTGTTTGGATACAAGGCCAAGGAAAAAGCATCATTGCATCGAATGGCAATCGAGCAACAATCACAATACCTTGGCAAGCGAATTTGGAAGTAGAAGGCCAAGACGGACATAAACTAACAAGCAACCGCATGGACGTAATGGCAGTTGCTCACGATGGGACGCACTTTTCATGTCCCGTTTTTATATCTGAGTACACAACCCCAGAAGCAAGAGAGTTGGCCCCAAGAATGAATGAAATAGCAATTGCAGCAGATGATAGTTTTGTATGTAAAGTAAATGGTGTTCAAGTATCAACAGGCAGTCCGTGGAATCAATTATTTAGAATTCCTTACGAATGGAAACAAGGCAACAATCTAGTTGAGATTTCTGTTACTAACGCAGGTAGTGCTGGTGGATTACTTGCATCGCTATTCGTGGGTGAAGTCGAAACAGCATCGGATAAATCCTGGGAAGCTTCTCTGGATAATATATCATGGGAAACACCAGACAAGATAACTCCCTACGGACAAGGACCGTGGGCTAGTAATGTCATCGGTGCCAAACCCAACACGAAAGCACAATGGATCTGGATTTCAAGAGCACCTGAAAATGCTACAGTTCATTTTCGCAAGAATGTAGTGATCGGAACTCCAGATCCAGATCCGAACCCAGATCCTTTCGAGGGCAAAAACGTAGTCAAGCAAATTGTTAAAGAAGGTGAATGGATTCGCCTAAAAGCACCTGACGGATTTAAGCTTGGTGATGTTTTGTTTGCGTCCTATGGCACCTCGACTAACTACGTCAGGGGTGCTTGTCACTCGTCGGCTTCGATGAATCTTGTTGCTGCAGCCAAGACAGCGAAATTGTTAGAAGTGCAGGGTAGCTATTTAGTATTTGGAGACCCGTGCTACGGCGTCAACAAGACTCTTGCTGTTGCTGTTGAATTGGTTCCTGAGTTATCACCGACACCTACACCGACACCGACGCCCGACCAATCAGAAGATGTCACACGACTGAAAGCGGAATTTGCTGCAATCGCATTCAAGCTAAAAATTACAATCCAGAGCGAGAAGGACGCGCAACTTAGGCTGGAAGTCTTGCAAGAAAAGATATTGAATTTCAAAGACGCACTAAACGAGATAATAAAATGAACTTAAACGCATTAGCTTCCGAGATCGCACGAAGATCCGAAACAAAGAAAATCAACCTTGACGTAACGCACGTCAAGAACACGCTTAGGAATTTATCTGAATTGCTCAGCGAATTGAGTCTGAACGAAGCGGTAAAACTGCTCGATAAATTGACAACGAAAAAGAAGTGAAAGCATGGCACTCACACTGGAACTTATAGCGGGTAATTCGCCAACGATCCAACTGTACGTTCGGGGTGCGCTTGACGTTGTAGGTGCACCTGTCGGCTCGCCGATCGCTGGCGTCGCTCAGTTGACGAACACATGGGTCTATGACTTCTCGATGGTTGGCGTAGCGTATGCCGATTACTGGGTGCAGCTCGATGGCATATCGACGCCTGACGGCTTGCCGTTTCCGCTGCGGCTCAAGGATTCAGGTGTTTACTACGCAGATCATTGGTGGCTGATTGACGCAACTGTGACAGCTACTCCTACTATACCGCCAGCAATAAGCGGACTTTGCAACGTACTGTTTGCGGTTACACATAACGCTATCGTCGTTGAAGGAGCCTCTGTAGTAGCAGTTTTAGAGGACCAAAACAATACGCTAGACGGCTATCTTGAAGCAAGAACTGTCGAGTCAGGATTTACAGACGCAAGCGGATTCTGCACGCTTACGCTTGTTCAGTACGGAGAATTTTTAACAGGTGGCAATTATCGCATTAGAGTAAAAGACAGCTACGGGAAACTGCTTTGCAATCGGTTGGTAGTTATACCAAATACATTAACTGCAAACGCGCAGGACTTGGTGGACGCATAAAAAATGAAGCTATGCAAATGCGGCCAAATAGTAAAAGACCGATGCTTGCGTTGTAGTCCAGTTAAGGCACACGGAGGAACAACGAAGGAACGTGGGTACGGATCGGACCACAAACGGGCAAGTGTACTATTTCGCACGCTGCATCCATTGTGTGAAAGATGCGTAATGCTCGTCGGTGTTCTTGAAGCGAATCCTTCCGAAGAACTACACCATATTTCATCGATAGTTTTAAACCGAAATAACAGTATGAACCCAAACAACTGGCTATCACTTTGCCGTCGATGCCATGAAGAGATCGAGGAAGATACCGCACAAGGATTGACGGTAAGACGGTGGAGTGACAACCATTACGAAGACACAATCAACGGATAAAATGAAATTATGAAAGGCAGAAAACCATACTCGCAAGCTGTTTTGAAGGCAAGCGATGCGTTCAAGAAGCACCCAGAGCGAGAAAACAAGAACGAACCGAAACCAATGGAAGGGGCACCGAACAAGCCAGCACACATTGAGGCAGACTTTGTAGCATCCCAATATTGGGATCACTTCGTGCAGCAGCTCGACGAGATGAAAATCCTAACTAAAGCGGACAGATCAATATTGGAAGTCTTGTGCGAATTGATGTCGTTTCGTAAGAGTGCTTTTAATGCCAGTGATATAAAGGAGCATAAGCAGTTGTGTGTTGTCATTAAAGGATACTTGGCGGAACTTGGTCTGACACCATCAGCAAGATCAAGACTCATTGCCAAGTCGCCAGATACAGAAGACGCATTCCAAGAGTGGCAGAAAGGGTTTCCAGCAGCTAGTGATAACTGACTCGATACGAGGTCGTGTCCACAATTACATCGACGGTGTTCTCGATGGTAGTGTCGTTGCGTCAAAAATGGTCATTGCAGCATGCAAAAGGCACCTGTCAGACCTTGAAAAACAATCTACTGACGAATTTCCGTACTACTTCGACATGCCCGCAGCACAGCGTAATTGTCAATTCTTTCCGTCGGTTTTAAAGCACTCGATTGGCGAGTTTGCGAAACATCCGTTCGAATTGTCAGCGTTTCAATTGTTTTGCAACTGGTGCATTTTTGGATGGAAGCGAGATTCTGACAACTCGCGCAGGTTTAGAAAAGTCTACATCACGATGGGCCGGAAGAACGGCAAGTCTTCCTGGATCGCTGGCATGTGCCATTATCTCGCTTGCGGGGATATTGACCCTGCTACCGGAACCCCAGAAGCCGTTGCTCAAATACTACTCACGGCAACGAAAAAGGAACAAGCTAAGGTTGTGTATTCCGAAACGGAGCGCATGCGATTTCAGTCGCCAGCATTATGCAAAATGAGCCACGTCAAGTACGAAACAATAACCTACAAGTCGAGTGGAAGCTATATTCGAACAGTCGGCAGCAACAAGCCTTTTGACGGATTGAATCCTCATGCGGTTATCATGGATGAACTGCACGCTTGGCAAGAACAGCACAGGCCATTTTATGACACAATGGTTACTGGCTCTGGATCTCGCACGCAACCGTTGCATATCATTATTACGACAGCAGGCGACGAAGACAGCCACCTATGGATCGCTGACCATGATTATGCAGTCGATGTACTAAACAGCGTGTTCCAGGACGAAACTTTATTTGCTTTCATAGCCCAGATGGACGAGGGAGACGACTTAGGCGATGAATGCCTTTGGAAGAAGTCCAATCCTAATCTTGGCGTCTCGGTCAAACTTGACTATTTGAAGCAACGATGGCTTGAGGATAAAAGCACGGACGTTGGTCGAAATCGATTTAAGCGATATCACGGCAATATGCTGGTTACCTCGCTATCGAAGGCGTTCGATCCAGTTTCATGGGACAAGTGCGAAGGTCAGTTAAGCGATTGGAACACTGCTGATGCAATTGGTGCAGGCGTTGACGTTGGATCAAGAGATGACTTCGCGGCATTCGCGGTATGTGCAAGGTTTGTAATGAATAACGACGGCGACTCGCCGGTTTATCGGTACGAGGCAAAGTCGTTTGCCTACATCGCAGACGACACGAAGCGAGACCTGTCTAAAATACCGTTTAGCACATGGATCTATTGTGATTTACTACACAGAGAAAAATTTCCAGTAAACGCGCTCTATAATGACCTGTTATCGCAGTGTCGGCAATTCGATATCCAGACTGTCGGCTATGACCCCAACAATGCTTTGCAGCTCGGTGAGGATTTGACGCGAGAAGGAATCGTTGCATCACGAATTGCACAGAACCAACTCAATTTCAATGAACCTATTCGAGATTTCCAGCAAGCAATCATCGACGGAAGGCTGATGCACGATGGAAACGCACTTCTAAAGTGGTGTGCAGGTAACGCTGTAATTGCTTCGGATCGAAACGAACGATATATGTTTGATAAGCGGTCCAGCTCAGATAAGATTGATCCAATCGTGGCAATAGTAATGGCGTTCAGGGTCGCATCTCTTGCACCGGCTAAATTTACAGGAAGTTACTTAATAACATGAGTGCCACAGGACTTTTCAAGCCGCTTCAGTGGTTTATGAACTACATCAGCGGGAACGAAGAAGACACTCGCAACATCGCACCTGAAAATGCGGTGAAGAGTGCTGCGTTTCTCTATGGTGTCCGCAAGATTAGCAACAACTTTGGAATGTTGCCGTGTTCGCTTTATCGAAAGAAAGGCGACTCGACACTCGTGCAAGATTCGCACGCCTCGCACATAGTATTAAAGTCTGCACCAAACGCTTACCAAGTGCCATCAATTTGGAAGCAGCAGCACATGAACCATGCTCTGTTGTGGGGCAACGGACGTTCGTATATCTCAAGGGAGAAAGGAACTTTAGAATTGATCCCTCTCATGCCAGATCGAACAATCACATGCATGGTAAAGGGAGAAAAGATTCACGCCTGTAAACCGGATCGAGATGATCGGTTTGATCTGATGACCGACATGCGAAAGAATCCCGAAGAAACAGTAGTCATTAAAGACATAGACGTAATACACACGATGGGATTTACGCTCGATGGCATCGAGGGGATAAGTCTAGTGCGAATGGCTGCAATAACAATTATGTCAGACATAGCAGCCGACAAGCATAGTCTAAGCCAAGTCAAAAAAGCTTACTCTGGTGGCCTTGTCCTTGAGGCACCGCCAGGCGAGTTTCGAGAGGAAGCAAAAGCAAAAGAATTTCTTGAGCAATGGAGAGAAACACACGACGGCGAAAACAACGCTGGCAAGACTTCACTACTCCGAAACGGAGTCAAAGCAACCGTTCTATCAATGTCAAACGCTGACGCTCAAATGTTCGAGGGCAGGAAGTTTACACGCCAGCAGATAGCACTTTGGTTAGGGCTGGAATCAATCCTCGGAGACGATAACTCAGTTTCATACAAAAGCCTTGAGCAAAAAGTGCTCGCCTACTTAATGAACTGCCTTGGTGCTTGGCTTACTCAGTTTGAAGAACAAGCCAACGCAAAGCTTCTCAACGATAGGGAGAAACGGGGAGGATATTATTTTCGTTTCAACGACGGTGCGTTACTCCGAAGCGACAAGACCGCAACAGCCGAGTTTGTTTCAAAGCTAATTGCGGCTACGATTATTAACCGCAACGAAGGGCGGGCGATGTTCGACCTGAACCCAGTCGATGGCGGTGAAGTTTTTGCAAACCCTGCTACAACATCAGGAAACAAAGAAGAGGATACTGCACCTGTTAAACCGAGCAGTAACGCAACTCAAACATCAAAGTCAGTGGACGACATTCTTGAAAAAGTGTTCTCGGAATACGTTACAGTCGAGGCGAAGCGGGTCCAAGACCTTACCAAAACAGGGCCATTCGTCGCAAAAGTGGAAAAGTTTTACGCTCAATGGGAGCCTAAACTCGCTGACAAACTAGAGGAATTTGGACTGGAACGCGACAAAGCACGCATCCACTGTGCAGAATCGTCCGAACAACTGGTCCAAATAGCTGAGAAAAACACTGAGAAAACACTGCAAAAAGCAGTGGAAACCTGCACAAATACCTGGTCAATCAGAGCAAAACAACTAATTATAGGATGATCTTATGTTGAACGTAAATAATAAGACGGGTGAAATTTTTTTGTATGGCGTTGTCGGGGGTGGAATGTTCGATGACGGCTTCACTGACGGGGATGTCGGAGCGGCACTAAAGGAACTTGGCAAGAAGCGTGCGACTGTACGCATTAACTCGCCAGGCGGTTCTGCGGATATGGGTATAGCTATCTACAACGTGCTAAAGGAACACGAATCAGGCGTTGATACCGTCGTTGACTCGCTAGCAGCGTCAGCCGCAAGCGTAATCGCACTCGCTGGTGAAAACAGGCGGTCGGCAATCGGCTCTCGCTGGATGCTGCACCAAGCACTCACGTTTGATATTGGAAATGCTGACCAACTGCGCAAAACAGCAGACGTTCTCGATAAGTACGACGAGTCGTTGGTCGAAATCTACTCGCAGTACATGCCGACAGGAACCGATGTGATGGCGATATTGAAGGCTGAAACTTGGTACACAACCGACGACGCAATCAAGGCAGGACTTGCAACGGAGTCTGCACCGAAGACAGAACAAAAAGCAAAATTGGCATCCTGGTTTAAGAATCCGCCTGCGGCGATGTTGCAGGAGGCGAACGACTCTGGCTTCAGGTACGTGGCGAAGGCGAGACTGGCAAGGTTTTAAAGGCGACAACGCT
>Ga0181365_1000183_pt1 | contig 13338 bp, 13 predicted proteins | sample Fa13NDMM110DN_FD_130097 | JGI IMG/M metagenome (GOLD analysis project Ga0181365, IMG submission 130097) | Freshwater viral communities from Lake Michigan, USA - Fa13.ND.MM110.D.N | ecosystem: Environmental > Aquatic > Freshwater > Lake | place: USA: Michigan | collected 2013-09-24
GCATTGGGGTCACGGGCGCCTGGCGTTGGAAACTTCGACGCATCCATACCCTCGATTGGACTATACGGTTCGGTAGAATTGGTCACGGTCGGCTGCGGTGGTGCCTGTACTGTCGGCGTGGGCGTATTGAGAGCCTGCTCAAGTGCTGGATCTCGTGTGAATCCACCAGCGTCAAGCCCTAAACTCACGGTTTGTGGGTCAGGCTGCTGCCCAAGTCCGCTCTGTAAATCTTGCAGACCTTGGGCGCGGTTGGCGATAATCTCCGCCATCATATCTTGACGCTCTTGTCCCGCCATGTACATGCCACCTGCACCCGCCGCCGCATTCATCAGCGTCGCAGCATGTTCCCATCCGCTAGGTGCCACCATAAATCGATTGCCTGCCTTGACCGCCCCTTTGGGCGTCATGGCTTGCTGCGTAAACAGGTTGGCGATCTGCTGCCGACGCTCAATATCTTGGAGCTTGAGGGCGTTCTCAGGCGAGAGATTCTGCCCTAGTTGCCAGTTTTGCCCAATATTGCTCGTTTGAACAAGGTTGGGAATCATGGAACGAGTAGGCATTATTCACCCCCTGAAGTATAAATACCGCTGGCATTCATGTTGTCATTCGGCATCGCCGTGGGTGGTGCTGCCGGCATATCCACTGGAGGGGTCAGCAGCTCTTGTCCCGCGCCGTATTTCTTATTCAGTTCATCCAGTTGCTTCTTCTGTGCGTAGGCACTGGCAAGGGCCATTAACCCACCGCCAAGCCCACCCATGCCGCCTCCCATGCCCGAGGCTCCTTGCATCCCGCCACGACGAGTCTGCCACGCGGCAGGACGGTACTGTGACTGTGCCGCCATCATGGCGTTGGCCACCTTATACTGGCTATTCGCGTCAGCACGTTCTTGCCAGTACGGACTGCTCTGGCCTGGAAGCGTTACACTAGGCTCAGGTGCGTCGAACATGGTGTCTCCCTTAAGAGCGCAGAATAGGGTTGCATGGCATCGTGCGTCGCCTTCACGACCTGCGTCAGCTTCGCCATATAGTCGAGATGCTTCTCCGGATGGGTTCTCCGCATCCATTGGACACGGTCGAGTGAATTTGCCGCAAACGCCGTACAGTCATAGCAGTCAAGGCTGGAATGTGCAATGGCGTAGTGGGCGGGGACCGACGGCATTTCCGCATGCAAGTACGACAGCACCATCTCCTTGGTCCACTGTTCGATGGGATGCCACACCTTCATGCCGAACATGGCACCCCCGTTAATCGTGGTGGAGCGGCGCGGTTCGTCGGCCCGTTGCCCTCGTATCACCATCGTGGCCCCCAGATCGTGCGACGCCTTCCACAGCGGGAGGGCAATATTGGCGAGGCAGCAATTTGTATACGCTTGAATCCGTACTGGCTTGGCATGGGTCATCTGCTCCCCACTCACCGTATGGTCCATCGGCACAACATCGGACGGCATCCCCATTTCGGCCCATTGGGCATCGCGGTCGGTGACGATCTCCTGCCAGTTGGGACACAGCGCCTTGGCCTGCTCAACCACGGCCAGCGCCTCAGGATAATTCTTGCCGGTATTGACCCACAGCACCGTGATCGTGTCAAGGTACGGACGTAGGAGGTACAGGCACGCCATCGAATCTTTCCCGCCAGAAAACCACAGAGCCATTTTGTCGTGTCCAGCTAACACTTGATAAACCTCCACACGGCAGGATCGACACCAGCAAAGATGTCATAAAATGATGCTCCGAACGTCCGGACTCCGTATCCGTCGTAATCCTCTGGCTTCATGGTAAAGTCGAGACGAAAGCCAACCGCATCTGTCGGAATAGCCGCAGCATCGTCCACGGTATACTCAACGAGCCGTTGCATCGCGTGTCCATCGCCATCCCACCGCACCATATCCACAATAAACAAAATACCGCCAGCCTTGAGCAGTCGATGGGCTTCACAGAGCGTTTTTGCTCGATCTGCACTATGCCCCAATGCGAAACACAAGAAGGCCGCATCGAAGGTGCCGTTACCTTCACTTACCGCGTCAAAGTCTTCACAATGCTGCGGCATGGCAGGATCAGCATAGGCCAGTTGCACGGGACTCAGGTTGACCAGCGTAAAAAGTAAATCGGGGCGGATAGCGTGCATGACCCGCGCCATCTCACCCGTACCGCAGCCAAGATCAATGACCCGTGCGCCGTCTGGCAATTCCGCCCATCCAAGCAGCCGCGCGATATGTTCACGCTCGGTTGGCGCAAAGCGAAACATCTGAAACAGCCGATGTCCAGCATCGACGAGTTGCGGGGTAGCTTGTTCGACCAGTGTGAGATTCATAGTTTAGACCACGACCATCGCTCCAGCGCCCATCGCTGCGCCACCCAACTGCATCATCCCGCTCATCCTCGACGAGGCGGCTTGCTGCTGGGCATTGTAAATATCAGAGCCGTAATCGGCTGCCGCCTTCGTGGCCTCGAAAATCGGCGGCGGCGCAATATTTGTATTTTGCGAATACCCTGGCATCGTGAACGGATTCTGGACTTGCGTATTCGAGAGTGCCGCTGAAATTTCGTTGAGCGGCGTCTGTCGCTTTGACAGGTACTCGGCCTGCTGGGCGCGACGCAGATCGGACATCTGCTGGAATTGCAGTTGTGCTTGCGCCGCTTGCTGTTGCTGTGACTGCAAGCGTTGACCGTATCCGGTCGTACCCACAGACATTTCCTGCCCAAATCGCGCCGCCTGCTCCTGCATCGATTGTTCGCGCAACGCGGCTTGCTGTTGGTACCCCAACTGTGAGGCTTGCTCTTGCTGCCCAAACCGCGCCATTTGCTCCTGCATAGATTGGTTGCGAAGGGCTTCTTGCTGACCATACGTAAGCTCACCGGCCTGCATCCCCTGCGTAAACTGTTTCATTTGCTCGTCAAGCGAGGTCGCCCGAAGGCCCATCTGCTGCTGGTAGCCGAGTGTGGCGTTCTGAATGGCCTCCTGCTGCCCTTGCTGCCGTGTCTGGAGGTCCATCCCATACTGCCGCGCCGCCATCTCGTCTGCGGCCAGCACCGCCTGTTGACGGGCATCGTTCTCGGCACGGGCCTGTCGGTCCATGTCGTACTCGTAGGCGCGACTGCCTCCACGAATGCCCTTCGCAACTAAGTTTGATTGCAAGTCCTCGCGCTGCATCGCCAAGTCCTGCATAGGACGTGCTAACGCTGCCGTATACGCCTGCTGCCGAAGCGCCTCGCTGGATTGTGGCATGGCAGGAAGGGCTCCTGGTGCATACGCGCCGGCCATCCCAGGCAGTGAGGATCGGTCCAACACGGCTGGCGCCTGTGTCAGGGCTGCTTGGCCTGGTAATGCACTCAGATCGGTTGGGGTCAAACCTTGAACGGTTGCTTGAGCCGGGAGCGCATTGGGGTCCAGTGGTGCCACAGGGGTTTGCGGAGCAATGGTTCCACCGGCCTGATAGGCATTTGGGTTTGGGTTTAAGTTTGAATAGTCAATGGGGGTCCCAATCACCCCTTCAAGTGATTTAGCACCCTGTAATCCAAGCTTCCCAACCTGTGTTTTTGTCGCGAGGTCCTGGTCGTAGAGTGCCTGCTGTCCAGGACTGAATGTCTGGTACAGCGTCGGCTGATCGTCTGCAGTCGTGTAGTCGCTCCTGTTGGGGGCGGCGGATCCACGAAGCGTTCCGCTGATGCCGCCGGGGAGGTAGGGGCCGCTCTGCTGACTCGCCTGATAGTCGGACATGGCCGCATCATAAGCAGATTGGTTGAACTCCCCAAATTTCACCGTCTGCGTCCCGTAGGGACTGTAGACGTTGGGGTTATTCATCTTACCAGAGAGCCGTGCCGCCTCGATATTGGCCGCGCCCTGCTCTCGCGCTGATCCCGCGTAATCTGGAGCCGGAGGAGGACTTGGATTACCGCCGCCCATAATAAGACTCCAATCGTGAGATATAGGATGGGTCAAGAAACGGACAATACATGCGCGTCATCGTATACAGGTGTAAGTCTGAGGTATCACGACAGGCATTCGCCAGCACCGCTTCTAACTCAAATCCCGCATGTTCTAACACTCGACTGCTTCGTACATTGCTTGCTGAGACCGGCGCAATCACCTTATGCGCCTTTGCACAGTCAAACGCATACCACGCCAACATCGCCAGAAACGCACGATTCATCCGTTCAATCGCCATGTGCAACTGAATCGACTGATGATTGTAATTATTAAAGATGGCACCCGCCACAATACGCTCTCCACGGAGCAGACCAATGGAGACGGAAGTCTTGCTGTCATAGTGTCCATCACAGGCCCGTTCGGCGACCCACTGTGACACCGCATCGTCCGAAACGATAATCGTATACGACTGTTTCGCCAATGCAAGTGTCTGCATAGTCACATTCCCTACCATAACGTACACAAACTGTCAAGGCTACAGCGTGCCACCCCGTTCAAAGACATAGTCACAGGCCGTCCATTGGATATCAAGAAGGTTTGTGGACACTTTGACTTTCCCCGCCACACAGAACCCTGGCCATGCACTCACCGTCGTCCATCGCTTGACAATTTCTAATCCCGACACCCAGTATCCGACATCCCACAGCGAGGAGTCCCACACGCCTTCGGCCACCACACTATACGTCGGAGGCGCGGCCATCACATCATCCTCGAAATCCACATCAATATCCGTGCGATACGCCATTTCGCCATTAGAGATTAAGGTGGGGCGGAACAATGTAAACCGCTTTACCGATCCGCGTGTGCCAAAGTAGTTAAACGAGGTCTTGCCATAGGCGATGATTCGATCTGACCCGTCCACATGCCCCGTCCATGCCTTCTTCACCGTGGTGCCAGTCGTAAAATACAGGACACTATCCATCACACAAAACGCTTCGGCGTTCCACCCATTGAACTGGCACCATGCTTTAGTAATAGTATTCATCACATATTGATCGTGTGTCCCTCCTTCAGCGTGAGGCACGTTCACAATCATGGCCGCTTGTGCAGGGAAAACGGTGGCTTCCCATCCAAATACATCGGCATACAGCCGTGCGGCGGTTGTGAAGGTCGGCTCAATCTTAAAGGAGAGGGCGTTCTTGTAGTCAATGGAGGCGGACTGGAGTGCCGCCGAAAGCGGATAGGTGCCATTTTCGGTGATAATGACAAGGTCGCCACCCAACTGCGTGACGCACCGACGCCCAACCGGCTTCCCGATATAATAACTGCCTACCTTGGCCCAGCTTGCTGAGGACGAGGGATTAGTCCCTTGATAGACAATCGCTTCCCCTTCTGACGTGATAAAAACCGCAGTATCGTCCTGCCCTCCGCCACCATCGCGAGTCCACGTCCCCATTGCCATTAGAAAGCCGCCACGCTTGCATTCGCCTGTCAGATCAAACTGCGTCAAGGCCCCGCCTGCGGCTGCTGCGGGAAGATACCAAAAGGACAAACTATTATTTTGAATAAAAAAGAGCCGTCCCTTAAAAGAGTTGACCGACACAAGTGTCGTGGTCGTCAACCCCGTCAACGCGGGAGAGCTAATTCCAGTGACCGCCACCCATGACGTCCCATTGTAATAGAGGGGACTATCTACCCCGTTCACCATAATCAGATAATTATTTGTACCATCTCCAAATAAAGCGGTTTGGTGCTTGCCATTGGTACGCACCGCAACCGCTGACCCTACCGGCCCTGCGGCGGTGACGTTATACACGCCAGACGCAGTGGCGCAATACAATTCATGCGTTCCGGTGAGGGTATTGTAGGAGACAAGCGTCTTGCCCGTGCCAGTCATGCCCGTAGCGTGTGCCTCGTACCCTCCACGCACTTCGACATAGGCCGTGCGAGGCATCCAATTATCTAGTGCGATGGCGTCTTGTGGAGGCATTTCCGATAGCCCATCTCGCGTATTCCATCCCCCTAGCGGCGCAGGCGTACTGATGACATGCGTCGTGGGGGAACGGACCGCTTTTGAGCGCATCGGTGCGCGCATTATACGGCCCAGTTTCCGCTCGGCACAAAGATACCGGGCTGTGGGCGGGTTGAATGCAGGTTATCTTGATGGAGAATCGGCTTCCCGCCTTCTCGTCCAAAGGCATCTTTTAGTTGCATTTCATACGAGCGAAAAAGTTCGCTGTATTCCAGCCCTTTTTCACGCATCCATTGCCACCGTAACCCTAATACGACCAGCGACTCAGGGAGGAGAACCGTATCCGTATCAAGGGTAAACGAAGACTTATAAGTCGTAAGGTTTGCTCCCAAAATCCAATTTGTCGTCACATATTCAAAGGCCCACGTATGCCCGGCAGACGGAGCCGGATTAACAAGTAGGTTGCCTCCGCGAATACGGAATTGATAACGTGGCCCCGTAACCACCACCGCCTTAAGGGCTTGCCAGTCCTGCCCATCGACCGGCCCCAGCACGGGAAGCCGGTCGGTACGGTCCCAAATGGTTTGATTTTTAATATAATTAAATCCGTTTGACGCAATGGTTATCATTGCGCCTTGATTTTCCGCTGCAATAGTGGTGTGCGTGGCCTCAAACGTCAGCGCAGGCCACGATCCTCGCCGCGCTAAGTCATCGCCGCCCTCCTCTAAGAGCGTAAGTAATTGCACAATCTGGACATCAGTATTTCCGATGATCGTCGAAGGGGAAGGAACCCCTGTACGTTTACAGACGGATTGAATGATTGTCAGGAGCGACATAGACTCTCCTTATACGGCAGATTCTTTGAGAAGACGCGACCGAAGCTTAGTCGGCTTCGTCTCTACCACATCTGACGTTGATACGTCAACCGCTTGACGGGCCGCAAGGACTGCTACTTTGTCTTGCAAAGATTGTAACGACACCTTTAAATGTTCATTTTCCGTCTGCAAGTCAGACATCTTCGTCACCATCGGCCCTCGGTCTTGAAGCTGTTCGAGCCACGCCGCCGCTTTCTGCTTGAGTTGACGGCCACCCATGCCGAGCCGTCCTGTGCCTTCATCGTTTAACTGCGCCAGAGCTTCAACCGTAAGAACAGAAATACGAATAAGTTCTTCTTGCTGTGACGCCGAAATCATGCCCCATCCCTTAATGGGCGTTCCGTGCAACGGCATTTCCTGCCCACTTTGCCACGCCTTATACGACTCTTCGTATTGTCGCACCCACGTCGGCGGCAACCGCCCCTCATTAGAGTCGCGTTGCAACTGCGCCAACCATTGTGGCACTTTTTGCTTATAGACATCCCTTGATCCCGCCGCCGTGACACAGGCAATATCCACATCCTTAGCAACATACCGTCCCTCCGTCTTACTCGCCTCCATGTCCTGTACCGCCATCCGCTCAAATCGCACAACCGATGGGCGGGCCTCCTGTATTCCAATTGACATGACACTCCTCCTCCGTCAAAAAAAATAATGAGGGAGGGGTGTTGCCACCCCTCCCGTGTCCCCTACTCAGGGAACGCGCACATGACGATCTTCGCACTCGCGTCCACGGCATACGCACAAATGCTATCGGTCACAAGGGCCGACACATCTAATGCGCCGTCGGAGGATCCCACGGGCGTCAGCGCATTGCCATCCGCTCCGGCGGTGAGCGCAAGAGCCAGAGTGGCCGCACCCGTGATCTGAATCCAGCCGTAGTACCCCGTAGTCACGGCGTACTGCCACACACCCGCGCCCAGCCCTGCCGAATCCGACAAGTCAGAGGTCACGGTCGTGGTGGCCCCAGCCGACACGCCACCCGGCGCGTACACATAGGCCACTTGCTGTGCCACAGCCGCCACGGCGCCTGCCCCGCTGTTATGCAGCACATACTTATACTTCTTGCCTGTCTGCCCTTCGTAAACCGTACCCAACGTAAACATCGCTGAACTATCGTTGGCAGTAAGCGTAACTCCTGCTAATTGACCCATGATATGACTCCTTTGTAAATTTTCGCACGATTACGCGTGGATGACGCCCTGTTGCTTACGGTTTGAGCAGGTCAAATTTCCCATCCAAAGGATCGGGATGACCGCTCCATCTTGATTGGTCGGGCGGATTTCTTCCACCACTTCCAAGTCGGCATCCTTATGCACAACCAACTCCAAATAATTGGTGTTAATCATGTACATATGGTCAGACGGAATGCCGCTATTGCCATCGAAGATCACGTCCGCGCTCTTGTACTTGAGCGACACGAATCCGCCGCTGGCCTTTTCGCTATCCATGTACCGCTTAATGCTCGTCTGAGAGCCTTCAAAATACTGATAGTACACATTGTCTGCCACGATGAGGTCTGGGCAATCATCCCCACCACGATCAATGGTCAGCCAAGTCGGTAACATTAACGACCCTTCAATGGTCGAAGAACTTGGCGTGACGCTTAACACCGACGCATCCGTCACCGTGTTGCGCCAAAACGCCCAGGTATTCGCATCAATCCCACCCACCGTATTGGTGTTGGTATCTGCAATAATGGCCTGAAGGCCGTTCACCTGATTGCTTAAGCTGCCTGACGAATACAAGTCAGATGAAAAGTTATTTTTGAACGTCCGCATCGCATTGTTAATCCGGGCTTTTGCCAAATTAATAATACGCGAATCGCCGCTGTTAATAAGCAGCTCACGACCACTTGCGACCACGTTCAAGGCCACCTGCCGCCACTGATATTCTGCCGCCGAAATGACGTCAGATGCCGCAATATTCAGAACATCCCAGTCGCTATAGCGCTGGTAGGTCCCGTTCTCCGCGTAGTCCAGCGGAGTGGCGATGGTCAGTCCACCATCTTCTTTACGATAATTCCCACGCTTCATCATAAACTTGAGCAACGCATTTCGCGTGGACAAGTTGTCTTTGATTTCCTTACGGTGCTTGCGGAACGTGGTCGAAACCAGTTCCGTAAATGTGCTATTTGGGGATGGCATAATATATATCCTTCATGGTTAAGTAACCCGTGATCGAATTTCTGCAAGTGTTGCCGCCATAGTATCTTGGATAGATCCCATTGGCTCTGTCGGAGCCACTTGGGAGGTGCGACCACGGACATTGACGCTAGTGGCCTGTCGGGCCTTCGCGGCTGTCTGTTTCGCGTCGTCTTTCAGTTTAGCCACCTGTGCTGTTTGCATGGAGGCTAACTGCTTTTGTCGCGTGACCGGATTCATCCACACCGCCTTTTCGTAGGCTCCTTGTAGGGAGGTTTCGCCTGACTTAATCATGGTAATGATGTCGTCAGACACCTCGTTAAAGAGGGGGTGGGCTGGATCCGCTGCGAACACTTCGACTTCTTTCAACATCTTGGTGTTGGTTTCGTTATACGCGTGTTGGTCGCGCTGCGTCTGTTGCGCTTGCATCATATTCATTTGCTCACGCATTTGATTCAGCCGTGGATCTTCTGGCGCCGTATTGGGCGCGTTCAGAAATCCAAGGTTTTGGCCGAGTTCATAAAACGCTTGCTTGCGCCCCTGCATATCGCCCTGTGTGAGGCGGTAATGCGCGTTCATCAACGTCTGGACCGCCGTGCGGTCGTCCATTCCGGTCGCGGCAAGCATCGGGCGATACGGGTTAATAATATCTTGTAACGTTTTTCCATAGGTCGCTGACTCTTTATAACTTTCCATCCCCTTGTGCATCTCATCTTCACGCTGGCTATAATACTCCTTCGCCTTCGTATCCATCTTCGCCCAGGTCTCATGGTGTTCTTGGCGCCAAGATTTTGGAGCGGGTCGATCGGGCGTGACAGGCGCGTCTGTGACCACCGCCTCAACTTCGGCAATAGGCGCATCGTGCTGCTCGGTTTCCACCTCTACCGCAGACTCGGCAGCTTCATCTTGAGGAAACATGCTATCGCCAATCTCCGCGACCGCCGCCTCCATATCAAATTCTTTTTCGTTTGTTTCCATTATCCATTCCCTCCGGTCAACCGAGTCGTTCCGACGTCATGCGACTCCATCTCGGCATAGAGTCGTGTGCGTGTCGTCGAAGGCATCTGTTGGATGGCTGCTTCAACGGTTTCCCCCATCGCACGTTCTAATTGGGCATCATTGTCACGCTGTCGCCGGTGGTAATCCGTCTTTACGCCGGGGTCATACGCCTCACATCCATTTCGCTTAAAATCTTCCTGTCGAGCGTTGTAACTGGTGATGGGACGACCATCAATCGGGCTATCATAGCACAGGTCTTGCGCGGCACGCACAAGACGTGGTGCGTGAATACGCCGAGCCAAGACTTCACCGCAATCACAACGTTGGATATCGTCAAAAAACGCAAGGGCAATAAACCGATCATGCGTATGCCCTTTTGGGCATTCAAAGCTATAAACCGGCATTACGCCTCCGCTCCGACCGCCGAAACTTTCATTTGGGACATTGCCAACTGTGTTTCACGCTGAATCTCCGCCTTCCGTAGTTCCGTCTCTTGCTGCATCTGCGCCTTCATTTGCTCGGTGTGGCGTTCCGCTTGTAACGTGGACAATGTTGCCTGCTTTGTCGCCTCAAGTTTTGCTAACTCAATCTGCAACATCATTTGCATCTTTTCACGTTCGAGCTGGAGGCGCGCTTGCTCGGCTTGCATTTCGCGTTGATGCTTGGCGGCGTCCGCCTGCTGAAGTCGCTGCTCTGTGGCTTGAGCAATTTGCCCCTCCATTTGCATCCTTGCTTGCTCCATCTGCATCTTCGCGTGTTCCATCTGCATCTGCATGCCACCGTCGCCCTCTTCCTTTGGCGGTGGCGGAGGCTGCATATCTTTAATGAGATCTTCAATTTCGCTTCCAAAGCGGAACTGCTTTGTAATAGCCAAGAGAAGCGACTGCGCCACTTGGAACGGCATAACCCCTTGTGCCACAAGCGGTCCCACGCCATTCAAGAACTGGCCCACTGCCATCATCATGTCTGACATGTTTTTTTGGTCTTCTACCGCTTCTGGCTCGACCGTGGAATTCGTCTCCATGTCAATCTTGTAGGAACGTTGCAAGTCATCCTTCAAGAGTCCAAGCACCTGCCCCCATGTCGGCTGCTTGATGGCTTGCTGCATTTGCGGATCAGGCGGCTGTCCACTCATCTGTGCGGCTTGCATCACTTGCATGAGCTGTTGCGACTGGATCTCCGTGAGATAGGGCAACCCTGTCGTCTTCGCCCAGGTGTCCTCAGAAAACTTGAGTGCCGCCACTTCTACCATAATTCGCATCAAGTCACGGGCATATCGCTGCACTTCACGCTGTAACCGCTTCAGTCTGAGTGACCCCCACTGTGCCTTAATGTTCTGTGCGGTCGCCGTCTCACTCGCTTTCGACGCGCCTCGCAAAATGTCCGAGATGCCGGTGATTTCGTAAATGACTTGCTTACACCGTTCACGGGCTTCATAAAGTTGCATGAGGACGGAAACGAGTTGCTCGATCGGCATAAACCAAATGGCGTTCCCTAGTCCCTTTTCAGCCGCAAGTGACGACGATTTGTCTGCTGGCACCAGCGCATTATCATCGGCGGCCATCAGCGTCGCCAGATCGTCGCCGAGTTCGGCATCGTACACGCCACGCGCTTTAATCGCATCGACAATGCGGTTAATGCGGAGCGTAATCTTGTTCAGTTCGCAGGCTTGATTTTCATAGATACTATAGAGGGCCGTCACTTCGAGATCGTTAGACTTTTCAATAAACCGCAGCGGTTTGGGGCAATTAAAGAAGCCCGTCAGCCCCAGCGGGTCGTCTTCGACCTTCAGGTAGCCGTGTGGATACTGCGGCGACACATAGCGGACCTTGCGTCCCCCATCTTTATCCCAGATCTGGTATATACACGCCGTTTTCTTCTCGCCACGGTCCCGTTCGTCCGAGTCAGGATCATCCTGTGAGCGGTCCAAGTCGGCGTCTCGTGTAAACGTAATCTTCGCAGTGATCTCAGCCCCAAACAGTCGCTCGGCTTCCGTTTTATCAATAAATTCTTCATACGCCACCCATCCCACTTTCGACCATTTCTGGGCATAGGCAAACAGCACACGGTCCCACTTCTTTGTATCTGTACAGACGAGTTCTGATCCCACATAGCTGGTGTCCGCATCAATCTCCGCATCATATTTCACGCCCGTCACGCCACGACCAGGTAACAGCGCGTCCAGGGTCGCACTTCTCACACTCTCGTCGAACGTCTCATACCCGTCCACATTGGTATCGAGGAGGTACGTCAGCATGCGCTCGGCGGCGAGAGAGGTGGCCTTTCCCAGTGGATCTTCGTCTTTATAGCGACGGCTAACGATAGGGCGCGGTGTTGCGGAGTAGAGTGCGGGGAGCAAGGTCTCCGTGTTGCTAAAGAGAATATTAAAAGCGATTGTCTGATCTTGCTCCCCGTTGTAAATGTCGAGAATGCGGCGACCGCCCTTGCGATACGTCTTCTCACGCCGCTTTGCGGAATCCAGTTCGCTCATCCATTTTGTAACCGTCGCTGAGTCGTCTTTCATGCGCGTCTCCTCTGCCCCTGGGAAAGAGTACCGTTCGGGAGGAGCGAACGGCACCCCCTCCGCAAGAGCGGAGAGCGGGATGTCGTCCATCGCGCTCCTCTCTGATTTATCACGCCTATAGCATAAACATTTTCGACCTGTCAAGCTTCCGCTTTGCAAAATGCGCTCGTCGAATGTCCCCAAAGGTCCGACGATTCTTGGCAAGGAGTCGATCCACCAGCGGCGCCTCGTTTGGCTTATCCTTACTCCGCTTCCAACTTAACGAGAGATACCGGAAGGCGTCACTTGCATGCGAAGACCAATCGTGCGTCGGATTCGGGGTAAAGATCTTATGCGTATCGTCCCATTCTCGGTGATAATGCGCCAACGCCTCCAGTCCCTTTTTGCATTTTGCCTCATCGAAGATGCAGGAGGGGAACGTGGCCCGCGCCGCCTGAATCCCTTCCTGTCGATCTAAGCGTGGCCCAATCGCAAACCGCCCCAGCTTGTCGGCGCCAGCATGAAATTGCTGAAGAATGGATTTGCCGCCCCCCGCCAAGGTCCGAGGTCGCGCATCGTGCGGGAGCCAATGGGTTCCGTAGGTCAGGCTATACTCGTGCCGCTTGTCCTTGAGCAGTTGCAGATAGTACGGGATGTCCTGCATGTTTGAGGCGTGATAATCGAAGATCACGATGTCTTGCCCCACTAACTGATAGAACCACACCGCCGTATCGTCCGTCCGACCTAAGTCCCACGCCGTATTAACCGGCCCCGCCGAGGGATCGAAGACCACGGGCTTAATCCGACCTTGGCGCCGGATGGTATCCAAGCAATCGCCCCAGATACTCCCCATCAGCGCCGCCTCGAAGCTCACCTCATACTCTTGCAGGAAGAACGACCGTCCATAGATCTCGCCGTGCTGCGCTTGCATCTCGCGCAACTCTGCCGACATCTGGTCCGGACTAAACACCCCTGTGGC
>Ga0181365_1000185_pt1 | contig 13303 bp, 1 predicted proteins | sample Fa13NDMM110DN_FD_130097 | JGI IMG/M metagenome (GOLD analysis project Ga0181365, IMG submission 130097) | Freshwater viral communities from Lake Michigan, USA - Fa13.ND.MM110.D.N | ecosystem: Environmental > Aquatic > Freshwater > Lake | place: USA: Michigan | collected 2013-09-24
ATCCAAGCAGCGGGAAGCCAGAACGCCTACCAGAACGCGCAGCAGCAGTTCAATGCTGACCAAGCACGGCGTCAGCAAGCGCAGATGTCTAACCAACAAGCAGGACTAACTGTTGGACAAGCTAACCTTGGGGCAAATCTTCAAACTCAAGCACTGGGTTCAGGGCAAAGTATGCAAGCGCAACTTGCCAATCAAGGGGCGTATGGGCAGATGCAAGGTCTTGGTATGCAGCAGAACCTTTCAGCTAACCAACAGGCGATGCAGAACGCTGCCCAACAAGCCCAGTACGGGTTGGCGGGACAGCAAGCTGGGGAAGCATCACGGCAGTTTGGTGCTAACTACGGGCTTCAGAATCGTCAGCAAGCACTAGCAGCGGCAGGGCAGTTAGGGAATCTGGGGATGCAGCAGTATCAGCAGCAGATGGGTATTAATCAAGCACAGCAGTTAAGTGGAGCGCAAATTCAGGCACAAGAGCAACAGAAACTTAGCCAGCAGTATCAGGACTTCCTGAACCAGCAAAACTACCCGTATAAACAGCTTGGCTTTATGTCTGACCTGATCCGTGGAACACCGACATCAGGTGGTGCAGCTACAATGTATCAAGCCCCGCCTAGCGCGATGTCTTCAACTGTCGGGTTACTGGGTGGATTAGGCAGTCTCGCTGGCGCGTATAGCGCAGCACAGCCAAGACAGTAAGGAGCTAATATGATCGGTCAACAAGGTAGTTTGGGGGTATCCCCCGCAGAGCTTCTGGCAGCTAAAAATATGGCTTCCGGGAAGTCCAACATGAATAAAGAGATTTCCCTTGGTGGTGATCTGACGCGCCTGATGCTGGCTGCGATGCAACTGAAGAAATCCCAAGCCGAGTTAGAGAAGCTAAAACTCACGCGGGGGGCCAATCCCCAGACCACCGTGGCGCAGGATGTGCAAAAAGGCATAGCGCAGTTACAAGGACAGCCCGAAGAGCAGCCCCAAGGTAAGCCCCAAGGTCAGCCCCAAGGTCAGCCTCAAGAACCACCGCAGCAAATGGCGCAGATGGATTCTGGTATCGGTGGTCTACCTGCTGGCGCGATAGACAATGAGGACGCATTTGCCGGTGGTGGGATTGTTGCGTTTGCTGAAGCGGGGGCAGTGGAAGGCAAGGGAGAAACACAAAAAGACAAGTTCATTAGAGAAATGATGCCTGCTGCGGTGCAGGCGGCTAAAGAGCTAGAAACCACTCCCCAAGCTGTGTTGTCAATGTGGGCGCTTGAAACCGGCTGGGGTAACCCAAAAGCCATTCAAGGAAAGAATAACTACGGAAACATCCAATATCAAACTGGGCCTAATCCAGAGAGAGGTATATTAGGAAGCCGCTCCGGAACTGACGCAGGGAATAAACGCTCTTTTGTTGAGTATGATTCACCAGAGTCATTTGCTAGTGACTTTACGCGCAACATAAGGAACCCCGCGCTATATCCAAATTTTAAAAGCGGGCAGAAGACTGCTGATGAATTTCTATCGCAGATACCCCAATATGCAGAAGACAAGAACTATCGGAATAAAGTAATGGGGGTTCATAACTCCTCCTTCGGTGGCGCTGCGCCACCAAAAACTGGTATCGCATCAAGAATTTTAAGCACAGTTACCGGCACTAGTGACGCCAACGCCGCAGAGGTTCCGGGGACTAAAGCCGCAGCACCTACTACCGATTCCAACGGCGTAACTGTAGGGGATGTAGGCGGCGCTGCTGGTGTCGCTGCTTTAGGTGGTAGTGCTATAGTTGAAAGAATTAATAATGCAAGAAGCGCCGCGATTGCGGCTAGAAACGCCGCGCTAAGTGTGGGGCCGTTACCGGGAGGAACTCCTCCTATGCCAAAGGCTCCTATCACGGCTGCATCTGTTCTTGGAAATATGGGGTCAGGAATATCTGCTGGTTTACAATCAAAATTAGCGCCCGTACTTCCTGCAACTAAATTGGGGGCGGCGGCGGCACTAGCTGCACCTATTGCGTCCGCAGTAGATACATACAATACATCTACTGATGACTATTACAAACGGTTTGGTCTCGAACAACCCGAAGGTAATGGATTACTTAGCAATCTTAAAAATTTAGGAGTGCGCGGGCTTGGTGCTGCGTCTGATCTAGGTAACGCACTTACTTTTGGGTTAGCTGAAAAGTATGCTGGATATAGAGACAAATATAATCCTGATGGTAGCCCTATATTAAAAAATGTTGCTGCTGCTAAACCCGCAGATAAAGTTGCTACGCCCTCCGCTCCCGCTGTTCCTGCTCAACGCAATAATTACGAGGCAACACAAGATCGAAACGATCTGGACGCAAGTCAGCAAATTGCCGAACTAAAACCACAAGTTGGCCCAGCAGTATCAACAACGCCCGTTAGAAAATCATTAATGGACATAGCCAATGATACTTTATATAAAGGACTGACTACTGAACCTTTATCTAGAGAGGCTTATGATAAGCAAGTGGATGCTATTGCAAAAAAAGAAGGTACTGACCCAGCGTCAATGAAAGCGTTTTTTGACAAACAATCAGCATCTTTTACCAATCAAGCAGTAGAAGCAAAGAAAAATAGAGATGTTGATCTATGGATGTCCGCAGCCCAAGGATTCTTTGCTATGGGAGCCGGTACTTCGCCAAGAGCCTTACAAAACTTCGCTATGGGTGCTGGGATAGGCGTTAAGCAAGCCCAATCTGCATTAAATGAATATGGGAAAGCTCAAAAAGAAATTAATGCCGCTCAACGAGACATTGCTAAATTTGAAATGTCTCATAGGGAGACACGCACAACACAGCAAATTGCTTCTTTTGATAAAGCACTTGCTCGTGCTGATATTTCTAAAGCGAAGCAACTTGGTATTGCCAAAGATATTTATGATATAAGCAATAAAGAAGAAATATTAAAGCAAAGAGGGCAAGAGTTAAGACAAAACGCAGCGGCTAATCTAGAACTTAAAACCCAACGGCTTAGATTAGATGCTGAAAGAGAATCTAATGATCGTTGGCAAGCGTACCTTAAATCAACAAAAGGTATGACAGAAGAAGCGAACGCTCTAGGGACAAGCCCAGCCGCCGTTCAAGCAAACGCTCGACTTGCCGCCGAGCAAAAAAGAATCCGTGACGAGACTTATAAATATACTTTTGAGTCTAATGGGGTACCAAATCCTAACGAGAAAAACAGGGTAATATCTGATGCAATGAAAATAATTGCGGGGCAATAATGGCTAATGCCGAACAGTTTGCTCAATGGATTGTAAATAACGCTGACAAGCGCGGGACACCAGAATTTAATACTGTTGCCGAGGCTTTAAAATTATCTCAAGTAAAGTCTTCCGCGCCTGAACCAGCAGTTGCCCCCACAGAAGCCGCCCCAGTTGAAAAAACTGAACGCACCTTTGGCGGGACACTCAAGGATATAGGGATATCCGCTTTAAGCGGAGCTATTGGATTACCTCAATCGGTTGTTGGTCTGCTTGACATCCCGACTGGCGGAGCAATAGGCAAGGGTCTTGAATCCTTGGGGTATCGCCCAGAAGAAGCCAAGAAGTTTCTTAAAGAAGAATACTCCCCGGCGCAAAAGGAAGCGTTTAAACAGGTATCTGAAGCCAAGGGGTTTATCCCTACCCTGCAAGCTGCCGTTCGGAACCCAAGCACAATACTCCAGTCTGCAACTGAGTCTATACCCCAGATGCTAGGTGGTATGGGTATAGCAAGAGGGGTGATGGCTGCTGCTCCAAAACTCTCTGCTGCGGTAGCTGGCGGTCTTGGCGAAGGGATACTGGGGGCTGGGTCTGCCGCAGAGCAAATCCGAGAAGAGTCTCCCGATAAGCTGTTAGCTCCACTCCAATCCTTGGCGGCTCTTGGTTCCGGCGCTGGAACCACCGCCTTTGGTATTTTGGGCGGCAAGATATCTGGATCAAAGCTAGGGCAGCGTATTGGCTTGAACGATGTGGACACCATGCTGGCAAGAGGTGGCGCTGGCGCGGCAGAGGCTGGCGCGGCAAAGGCTGGGTTTATACGGTCAGTTATTGGGTCTGGTATTTCCGAGGGTGTTCTTGAGGAACTCCCTCAGTCCATGCAGGAAAAGATGTGGCAGAACTGGGCTACCAACAAACCCCTGATGGAAGGCGTTAGCGAGGCTGGTGCAATGGGCCTTATAACGGGAGCCGCTGTTGGTGCCGTTGGCGGGGGCTATGGTAACTTAACTAAGACCTACCCTGCCCAACCCCCACCGCCACCTCCGGAAGCGCCTCAGATCGATCCTGACAAGTATAGCGCGGTGATTAAGGGGCTTACCGCAGCCATCCCTGACTCCGGACTGACCGACTCCTCCAAGCTGGGGGAAATCTTCAAGGCATCCGGCATTGAGAACGAAGCCGAGGTTTCGGCGTATCTAAACCAAGCGATCACTAGTGGTGAAATCGTTGCCAACTCCAACCCGGTTTTCAATGTTACCGATGCAAACGGCAAGGTTCTGTTTAACACTGTGGAGAAAGCTGTCGCGGACAAGGCGGTAGAGCGTTTAAACGCTGAGGATGCTGGGACTGCTACCGTTGAGGAAGCCTTGGTGACCAAGTTCACCAAGCCCACGGAGATGCCGCGTATCGACTCCAGCGGTAACTTGCTGGCGGCACCCTTGGCGCAAGGCATTGAGGTTCGTGCTGGGCAGTTTAAACAGGATATGTTCAACATCTCCCGTGGAGACACCATTCTTAACCCGGAGCCACTGTCTGCCGAAGACGTAGGGCAGAAGGCTTACCGTCTATCCAAGATAACGGCTGGCTCCACTGAAGCCAATACCAAAGAGATAGAAGTCCTACAGAAGAAGATAGACACCAACAATACCTCCAAAGAGAAGCTGGAGGCTGCTGGTGAAGCCCTTTCTCCAGAATACGCCACCCTGTCTGCCCAAGTGAATGAGAACAACGCTCTTATACAGGCGCAGATAGACGAGGTGAAGCAGAAGGGTAACGCCTTCTCCGGTGATATCTCCATCACCCCGGCAAAGGAGTCAGACGAAGGGTTCACACTGTTTAAACAGGGCAAGCCAGCGGAGTATTTCAAGACCGAGGAAGACCTTAACCAAGCCTTGGCTGCGGAGCCAACTGCTGGGCCGACTAGCGCCAGTCCGGATGTCTTCAATGAGGCGCGAGAAGCCCTACGCGAGAAGCTGCTTCCGTTTATGAAACAGGTGGGTCTGGAGAACACTGGTCTACGGATCATGGACTCCATCGAGAATGGACAGGGGGAGAGCGACGGGAGATATACCGAGCAACTCATCGACATCTCCCTGAAAGCAGCTAACCCTATGGGAACGCTGCGGCATGAAACCATCCATGCCTTGAAAGAGCTTGGGGCATTCACCAAACAGGAATGGAGCCTACTGGAGAGCTACGCGAAGAAGCAGTGGATCAATCAATTCCTTCGCCAGCGGAAGATCGGGGATAGCAACTATTACGATACCTACAAAAAGATTTACCTTGAGACTCACCCGTCCATCGCAGGCTTTGATGAATACATCATCGAGGAAGCGATAGCTGACGCGTTTAAATACTTCAACGCTACCAAGCCGCCAGCCAACATCATCGGGAACATCTACCGGAAGGTGAAAGCGTTACTGGAAGGGCTGGGTAACCAACTGTCCGGGCTGGGATTCCAGACCGCAGATGATGTGTTTAAACGGGTAGAAGCAGGGCAGATGAAACCCACCCGGCAGGGGGAGACTGGTGCTGCGCCGCGATACGGCATTTCCCAACGAACCCCTGAAAATATTGATGAACAAAGCACAGCCAAACCCAAGGCTTTTGTAAAGCCCAAGTTAATCGAAGGCGAAGATGTCGTGCGCGATCCTATCGCACAACTTCTTATCATCAACGGCAGCGATATCCGCAACGTGCCAAAGCACCTTGAGAGCGTTGTTAATGTAATTAATCAATACAACGCATTCCCTGTCGGAGCAAATGCCGATGAAACAATTAGGAACATGCATGAAACCATTGTTAGTAACTTAACGTGGTTATACCGTTTGTTGCCAGCCAATCTGCGCGAAAGAGCGAAGCTCTGGTATGACGGAGCCAACCGTATTGCGAATGATGTATCTAAGAAATACGGGTATACCGTAAACCAAGTTGCTGGAGTTTATGCCGCGCTAAGTCCGCAAAAAGATTGGTTTATGAATGTGTCTCTTGGGGATCGTGTGATATCAATCATGCGTGAACGTGGAAATGAGCGCATAAGCCTAGCTATGAAAGCATGGGTTGATAGCTATGTTAATGCGTCAAAAACAAAGAAAGAAAAAGTATCTCGTATAGAAATGCAGGAAAAGTTTAGGCTTATTGGCAACAAAACTTTAAATGAAATGAGCGACAAAGAAGCCGCCATTTTTGTTCGCGTGTTTGACGAGACTTATAACCCGCGCAAATACAGAATAGTCACTCCCGAAGGTGGGTTTCTTGGGTTTGTAACCAACAACCAAAATGATGAGGTTGATCTAGAAAGCGATTCAGACGTTCCAGAGGGTGATGTTGCATGGGGCGGGTATGGAACAATTGCGAAAGCCATATCTATCCTTCGTAACGGCTCTAAGGAAAATATCTCTGTCCAGCTTGGAGATATGCATAAGGTAAGAAATTTTTACAACAATATACTCGTTCCGAATAGCGCCGCTGGACACGTAACAATTGATACCCACGCTGTAGCCGCTGCGTTCTTTAAGGCTTTGTCTGGTGCGTCGGCTGAAGTTATGCACAACTTTGGAGGGGCTGCTAGTAAAGGACTCCCATCTCCGGGCAGGTCTACGCTCACCGGGGCGTCAGGAACCTATGGGTTTATTGCTGACGCATACCGTGATGCCGCCGCTCGCATTGCTAAAGAAGACAATATAAAGCTCTTGCCAAGAGAGCTTCAGTCGATTACTTGGGAAGCAATACGCGCCATATTCCCCGCCGCATGGAAGCGGGAGAACATGAGTAGAGTTGAGGATATTTACAATCGCGCCAAGAGCGGGGAAATAACCCTTGCACAAGCAAAGAGTGAAACAGAGGCTTTAGCGACAACCAAAGGTAAGTTGATAAATCAATTTGCTTGGGAAAGCGAAACGAGCGGAGACTTCGTAAGCAATGGAGGAAAGTCGTTTGACCAAGATATTCATCCAGATGTTGCAAAGCGTAAGGCGAGGGTTATGCCTCCGCACACGCTCAAAGATACTCTGCGTGTAAACATTACATCAGCAACGGATAAAATTCCGGGGATCGATGTTCTTTTTAAAGAAGCAAACAATGGATCATTGGCTGCGACAAAAGTTATTCAAGACGCGGCGCAATACAATTTGGAACACTTGCTAAGTGATATACCGGGGGCAAGGATTTCGTATGATCGTGGTATTGGACTTTATGGGGAAAAGCGTGAGCCTACTCTTGGTTTAAACATCAACTTTCCTTCTGATTCCAGAAATGTGGTTCTTGCCGCGCTTAATAAATTTTCTAATAACTTCATGCAAGAGCGGTTTGATGTGCGTGAAGCAACTAATGAGAAAGTTGGCTTTGTATTCTCAGATAACTCTTATGCAACTCTTGCCCATAGGTTTACTCTTAATACCGCGTTAAGCACTGAAGAATTACAAAAGATCATAAAAAATTCTGGTCTTAGCGGGATTACGTTTGGCGTTAATAAAAACAAAGAGAATTACATTGAAGCATATTACGTTGCAAAAAATATCGAGGAGTTAAATGATGAGTCAGAAAGAAACAGTTACACAAGGGCTATCGCCGGAATCCGAGAAGGCTTGGGAAAAAGCGCGGCAAGAGTTGATGAAGTCGTTCAAAGACTCTGGCCTTACGGTAGGATCGGGGGAGCAGGATTCGGAGTTACAGTTGACTCCGGGAACCTTGGTAGCCACGTTCCCGCGTCAGGTTCCAAAGACATAAAAACAGCAAAAGTAATTGCTGATTACTTGTATGCCAAGAACCTTGAAAAGGCGACAGAAAAAGAAAAGAAACAATTTCCAAAAACTCTGAAATTAGTTACTCAAGAGAAAGAAATTTCATTTGAGCAACACAACCTTCAAAGAATGATCCAAAAATTCTTTGACTTACTTCCCGTTGAAAACTTAAACAACAGGATGGTAATGAAGGCATATGAATCTTTGGCAAAGGAAGTTAAGCGCCAATATTCTGTTCTTCCTATTAAGGTAGAGGCAAAATTTGAGCGAGATACCGATGGTAACATCAAGCTCGATAAAAATAATAATCCCATACCAGCGGCTCCATATGGGGAGACAAAAAACATATCCATGAATATGCGTAAAGACATTATGGATAACAACCGTCTTTACATTTATCCCACGATGGCTGACTCTTTCGGGCCTACGGGGTATGATTTTTCTAAGCATCCATTATTGAAACCATCAGGGTATACCGATTCAAATGGTTACCCTATGACCTATAACGACCTGCTCCGTGCGGTGCATGACTACTATGCTCACGGCCCGAAAAGCGCATCATTTGGAGCGTTGGGGGAAGAAGCCGCTTGGAAAAATCATATGAGCCTGATTAAAGACCCATTAGCAAGATGGGCTTTAACTATGGAAACCAGAGCGCAAAATAGCTGGGTAAATTTTAGGGATGAAGTGCAGCATCTTTCCTTACCGGAGCGTGGGTTTTCAGAACAGAAGGCATCTCTATTGCCAGTGGAATTCGCCTTAACTGGTGATGCCGCTATAGATAAACCTATGCATGAGTTTATAAAGGGATTATCGTCTTCACAGCGGTTAGGTTCTAAGCCTACAAACCCTAATGAATTTATGAAGCTCATGGGGGAACACAATAAAAACAAAGCATCAGGACAATATCCATCTAGCCTAATAACAAAAGGGAAAATTCCGGGGAAAGGGAAAAAGTTTAGTTTGCAAGACACCGTCTACATCGACGGAGTAAACCGCCCCACAACCAACTCCAGCGGCAGACCCATCTTCGGCACGTTAGAAGGTATCAAGAACTTCTGGCGAGGGTTTGATGAATCTAAAATAGTGGATAAAGAGGGTAGACCACTATTGATGTATCACGGCACCACTCCGCCCGAAGATAGCGAAGGCATCTTTAGCCAATTCAGAAGTTCTGATGACGGGAAGATGGGGAAAGGAATTTACACTACCTCCATAGAAAAATACGCGGAAAGTTTTGCCCCCAGTGGCGCGGTAATGCCGCTCTACATTTCTATGAATAATCCCTTTTATATAAATTTAACCTCTAAGGTTATACAAGGGAAAAGCGCACGGACTATTTTAAGAGAACAAATATCCGGCACATCTAAAGATACATTTGATAAGAATTATTTCAGATTGGATTCAAAAGGCACAACGGAAATAAACAATGCCTTAAACAATGAAATCCAATCTATTACCGATGGCAAACGCCTTATGGATATGTCTGGCATATCTATACAAAGAGCGTTGAAGAAGGCTGGGTATGATGGGATTGTAGTTAAAGACTCAGAGGGAAACTTTGTAGAGGTTAATGCTTTTGACTCGGAGCAGGTCAAGTCTGCCACAGGGAACAGGGGGACATTCTCTCCGAAGAGTAAAGACATTCGTTACAGCATCACCGCACCAGACACTCCAGAGTTTAAACGCTGGTTTGGGGATAGTTATGTTGTAGGAGATGATGGTAAACCTCTTCTCATGTATCACGGCACAAGTAAAGACGAAGATTACACTTCATTTAAAGTTGGGGCGCGTGGAGCTTGGTTTGGTTCTTCTCCGGAAGAGGCATCAAGTTACGCAAATCAAAATGATAGCCAAGGTTATGTCTATGAAGGTAGAGATTTAGTAGCAAAAAACACGGCGTCAAGGGTTATGCCTGTATGGTTGTCAATCAAAAACCCGTATGTTTTGACAAAACAAGACATGGAAAGTCTATCAAAGGGGAGTAGTTATAGGGCGGCGCAACGTAATGTATTTTCAAAAGCAAAATTTAAAGGACACGATGGTATAGATATGGGCGGCGGTGTATGGGTTGTTTTGAATTCACCAACCCAGATAAAATCCGCCATAGGCAACAAAGGCACCTTTGATGAAAACAAAAAAGACATCCGTTACAGCATCACTTCTCCTGTCTGGTATTCTGAGCTTTCCCGTCAAATAGATAAACTCCCGCAAAAGGAAATGACTGCTGCGGAGTGGAAAGCATTACTGGTCAACCCAGCAGAGACTAAGTCTCGTGGTGTGCGTGGCCCTGACAACAAGGTAATCCCCGGTAAATTCATTACCACGGAAGTCCCAGCAACTTCCAAGCTACCCGGCGTGAAAATGAAGGAGATTGATGACACTGAGATACTGGAGTGGCTGGATGTTGCGGGAACATCCTTTGAGGTTGACGATTACATCGACGTTTTAGACAAGAAGTATGGCGTGAAAGAGGCAAAAGGCCCATACGATGTTATTTTGGTTTCTTCAGCATGGGAAGATTCAGACCTTACTGCTGATGAATTACGCACATTCAAAAGCGCACAATCTGGTGGACGCAAAAACACCAAAATATCCACAGCCGAAGTCCAACAGTTTCTTGCGGACGGTGGGTCGAAGATAGAGTTTCAAGACAAGGTGCTGGGAGTTGAAACTAAAGAATCTGATACAGAATATTTTCTTGTAGGTGACGGGGATGGTTACAATGTTGAAGTTAATGGACAAAAATTGTTTCCTGATCCAATAAGCAGCAACGAAGCAAATGATGCAATCGATGACTTAAAAGCTCAAGATCAGACCCAAAGCATTATTGAAAACCCAACTCAATTTAACGCCTACCAACTCCCCGGTGGCACAAACTACCGTGAAGCGTTTGTAACGGTTCCGAATGCTGATTCGTCTGGCAAATGGGTAGATGGTCATGGGGCATATTCTGGGATTAATAACCCAGTAGTCCGTATCCGCTTCAATGACAGGGTAGATGCTGAAGGCAAGAAGGTGTTGTTCTTGGAGGAGTTGCAGCCGCCTAACAACCCTCAATTTGAAAAGATGCCTAAGTCTTTGCAAGACCGTTGGTTAGCTATCGGTCTTAAAAGAATGATTCGCCATGCAGCAGAGGAGAATTACGACAAGATTGCATGGACTACAGGCGAGCAGCAAGTGGAGCGGTATGCGTCTGCTTTGCGGGAGTCTGTTGACTCCATTGAATGGGAGAAGACACCCGAAGGTGTGCATATCAAAGGGTATAAAGTTAAATCTGGAATGACTCGTGATAGCGACATTTCAGAAGACATTATTGATAATGTTGATCGCGCTCTTGAAAATAACGATATGTTAGGGTTTGACAGATTGTTTCAAGCTAGAACGGCGCTTTTAGATGACGGCGCGGGAACTGAATGGAAGAATCGTTGGGATATAAGCGACGCTTACGAATCTGATATTGCCGCAATGCAGGCTTACATAGATGCCAAATTTAAAAAGAAAAGTTTAGTAGCGGATACCACCTACAAAGAAACCGACCTGACTCAAGCCATTGGTAAGTTAATGGCAGATCGCATCCGCAACGATCCTTCTCAGACTGGAACCATTGAAGGGGAAGACCTATCCATTGATTCAGTTGGCGTGAAGAAACTCTACGATGTTGGAGTTCCTGCGCTGGCGAACAAGATACTGAAGGAGTTGGGGGGCGGACGGGTTGGGGAAGTTGGTATAAGAACGCCGAAACCCGATAGCGCATTTATCGCTCGCGGCCCATCCGACACACTTGAGAAATGGAAAGCGGATCAGCAAACGGAAGACAAACAACCCGGCTTCGACATCACCCCACCCCTGCGTGAGAAGGCTATGAGTGGGGTTCCTCGTTACAGCCTCCGCGATGACAAAGAGGGCAAGGTAACGATGTGGTACAACCGGGCCGAGCGGTCATGGGTGGTGCAGTCGTTGGACTGGGAAGGCAACCAGATCGGTGACGCAACTTACGTTTACACCCGGCAGGAGGCAGAGCAAGAACGAAAGTTGCGGGAAGCTGCTGGGGGAGCAACATTGAAGCCCGACATCCATTACAGCCTCCGCGATGACTTCATCACCAAATTTGGTCAGGCTGACTTAACTAACCTAAACAGCAAAACCCATGTCCGTGAAGAAGTGGGATTCGCCAAGCGCCTCGCCGCTGCAATCTCACCTGACAGCCGAGTCAAGCTACGCGCCCAGATAATAAACCGTCTGGAAGCGATTGAGCGGCAGACAATGAAGGTGTCTGTTGACCCGCGATACGGCGGCTCCAATGAATTACTGGCTGATGTGTCTGCCACTGCCGCCGCATTGCAGTCCCAGAGGGCTTCTGGGATCGCTGCTGAGTCGTTTAAACGCGGAGTGCCGGTATACGCCAACGGGTTTACTAGTGTCAGCAATTTAAACGGGACGGTAGACGGATTGATCCCCATATTCCAGCCGTTGCTGAGTAAGTATAAAGACCCGATGGTCTGGCAGCTATTCCAGTTCTATTCTGCTACGCGGCGCGGGGGCCGGTTTATCCAAGAAGGCAGGGAGAAGTTATTCACCCCCGCTGATATCCAAAAGGGGAAGGATTACGGTATTGCTTATCCCGAATTCGACTCCGTTTTTAAGGAATATCAAAAATACAATGAGGGGCTGGTTAAGTTTCAAGTAGACACTGGAGTCCTTACACCAGAACTAGGTCGTAAGTGGATGATGTATTCGGACTACATCCCCTTCTACCGGCAACTCAATGGAGAAGAAACGCTTGGGCCGAAGCTATTCCAGAACTTTTCTGGGGTTAAACCAACGCCGATAGCAAAAGGTTCGGACGTAAAGATCGCTGATTTTCTGGAAACTATCATTCTCAATTCCCGGTCTGCGATTGAGAACGGCATGAAGAACGTGGCGTCTCAACGCATAGCCCGCGATGCGATGCGGACAAACAGTCCCGGTATGACTGACATGGCAAGGAAGTTAATGCCGTATGAAAAGGACGCGGCTGATGTTATCCATGTCCGGGAGAATGGAGTTGATGTCCGCTACAAGGTGGCAGACATCCTGCTGGTTGAAGCGATGAAGGGTTTAGGCACCACCGAGATGGGATCGGTGCTTAAATTTATGTCTTACCCAACAAAGGTGCTTCGGGACTTGGTAACTAAAGACCCCGGATTCATGCTTGCCAACCTGTTCCGGGATTCAGCCCAAGCCTACGTTACCTCCGGCGTGAATATGATCCCCGTCATTGACACGTTTAAACAGGCAGCAAAGATATTAGCCAACCAATCGCCTGAAGCAAAAGCTCTTATGGCTGCGGGTATAGGCGGTGGGTATGAATTTTCTGG
>Ga0181365_1000187_pt1 | contig 13227 bp, 25 predicted proteins | sample Fa13NDMM110DN_FD_130097 | JGI IMG/M metagenome (GOLD analysis project Ga0181365, IMG submission 130097) | Freshwater viral communities from Lake Michigan, USA - Fa13.ND.MM110.D.N | ecosystem: Environmental > Aquatic > Freshwater > Lake | place: USA: Michigan | collected 2013-09-24
ATCCCCATCATCTGCGGCTTGAACGAGCGGGCACGACCCCGTGGCGGCTTCCACGATGGCTCCCACCACATGTCCCCACTTCCCGAAGCTCCCGTGGTCCACGCTCGCTCCCGGCATCCCCTTAGCGTGCCAATGCTTCACCATGCTCCAAAGATACCCGAGCAGCTCCGCGCGGTCGGTCAAAATGTCCTCCTCATCAATCCTCCGCGTGATGTGCCTGCTCTCGGTCCTCACCTCTTCCACGAAAAGATGCACGAACAGCGACCGCCGACGCATATCCGGCGACACCTTCGCAGAATTCCCGGTGACATACACCAGGCACGACTTCTCAGCGGTGAAAAGCTCGGACTTCCCCAGCGTGCGGTCACTCCACACGTTCGAGGTGATGAACCCCTCCAGCGCACCCGACTCCACATCACCCTTCCAGTTATCAAATAGGATGTAAGACTTCCCAGCGGCAGCCACCGACCCCAGCAGCTTCTTCAACTCCGCATCATTCTTCCGCTCCGGTGGTGGCGTGATTTCCACCTTCCCGTGCACCGGACAAAGGCACAAGCGCGCAGCCAGCGTCTTCCCACCACCCTCGCGATTGCAGGTAAAAACAAACGCGGGCCGCGTAGCGAACGCGGGCACCAGCAGCTCACAAAAAGGCGTGAGCATCCCCGTAACCAGCACCGCAAAATCCTTCTCCTTGTCCTTCAGCGGAAACTCACCGAGCCATCGCGCGCGCAGGCCAGCCACCGCATCCTCCGCAGACATCTCGGGCAGTTTCATCTTCTCGATGACCAGCGTCTTAGTCTCCGCATCATACCCATCGGAAAGCAGACGCAGCTTCCCCTTGCGCAGCACCGGTAGCGGCACCTGCGACACCCGCGCAATCTCAGGCAGTTCCATGAGAAATTGCGGCGAAGCAATCACCCGACCCGCAAGCTCCCCGCTCATCATCACCGAGATGTCGCGACCCTTGTTCACCGCGAACTGCTCCAAAATGCAGAAATCCAAAATCCTCCCACAAAACCCCGTGGAGTTCACCGGCTGCAGCATCTTCTGTCTCACATCATAAAACCACGCTTGACCCGCTCGAAAGTAAAACCCATTTCGCGCAGCCAGCTTCCCCATCGCAATCAGAAAGTCACGCGGATCCTGACCATCCCCTGGCATCTTGATCCGCTCGCGGAAATCCCCATCCACCACCACCGGCTGCACCGCAGGCGCGGCTTCCATGTGCTCAGCCTCCCATTCATCGAAAGGGACGATTGCTGCGCGAAGTTGTTCGATAGGTGTGGACATTTTTGTGGTTGGGAAACCCGCGAGGGGGCGCGGGTAGTCAAAGGTCAGTTCTCTTTTTGCTCTAAAAATTTTGCAGCATCCCACTTCTCGGTAGTCGCGCTTTCCCCGACCACCGCTTCCCACTTCATCGTGCTCACCGAGCACCCCGCTGTGCGCAGTGCGCGACCCACGGTCAGCAGATGCGCGACCCCCGCAGAATCCGAGTCACCGCAAAGCACCACATCCCGACCAGCGAGCGCTTTCGTGTAAGACTCCCTCCAGTTTTTCGCACCCATCGGTGCAGTGGTCACGACCACCCCGAATTTCCCCAGCGCGAGCGCATCCTTCTCACCCTCCACGAGCCATATCTCCCCCGATGTGGAAAGGATGGCGGGAAGATTAAAAAGCACCGGCTCAATTCCTTCGAGAGTCCACAGCCACCAGCGACCATCGCGATTGTCCTTCTTCGCTTCCTTGCGACCCGACCGAGTCGCTTGAGTCATCCCCTGCTGCGCGGGCCTGCGCTGGAGAAACGACTTCCGCTCACCCGGACGCAGACCAGGCTCAAAGCGCACAGTCTGATGCTTGAGCTTTCCGTCTGCATCGAGGTAATCATAGCACGCGACAATCTTCGCGTTCGGGTTCCTATCCCCCGAAGGCGCGCCGGCAGTCTTCCACTCCACCCCGGCCATCGTGTGGTAGATCTCCATTGCTTTCTTCCGCTCGCACCCGTGGGCCAGCTCCACCAGCTTCAACTCATCACCACCGGCCTTTTGACCGTGGTCAAAAAAGAGCCATCCATCCCCATTCATCGTCACATTCACCGAGGGCGTATTCTCCCCCCTCCAAGCAGCCACCACCATCTGCGCACGCTTCCCCTCGTGCGGACCTTCCACACCGGGCCAAAGCTGACGCCAAAGCGCAGGCATGGGTAATTTAGAGCGGCAATCAGTGATGCTCATTTTCTGAAAATCTCCTGCACGCTGCTCGACGTAATTGGCATATTTCCTCCGCGATGGTGGTATGCGGCTCTGAGCGCGAGGATGGCGTGAAAATCCATACCGAATAGCTTGAAATCTTGGCACTGCGACAAAGCAGCGAGAAGCGCTTGCAGTGAAACCCTGCACGGGATTCCGTTTTCATCCATGAGCGTGATGGTGTTCATGGCTTAGTCCTTCAGCAGCGCACAAAACGCATCCACTTCATCCACGACCTGCATCAGTATGGCGCGCACCTGATCCGCATCCTCTGGCGTGTATTTCAGCGGATCCACGGCATCAAAATAATGCTTCCAAGCAAGCAACACGGTGTGAGGAGTCGCGACACCCATGCGCGCACCCGCAGCTTGTGGAGAGGCGCGGCGAACCTCCCCCGCTTTGATGCTCAACGCGAGCTGGCGCGCATCGAGGTTGGCTTCGACCGCAGTCTCCAGCCATGTCTTCGCATCAAAAGCATCCTCGCACATCCGGGCAGCCACAAAGTGATGCTCAGGCGAGAGCGACTCGATGCGGTCCTCGGGAGCCACCAGCGCGGGCAGACTTCCGATTTCCAGTTCGAGCTGCTGACAAGTCATCGCGACCGCATCCGGGCCAAGGATGCGCTCCCCTTGGGCCTTCCAGTCTTGAAGCCAAAGTTGAGACGCATCCGAGCATTGTTTCAGAAAACGACCAATGTCTGAAAATTGGTGCAGCGTTATATCAGGCGGAAGATTGAGACTGCGCGCTTCAAACATTTGAAGGCTCGCAGCGATGTGAGTGAGAAGTTTTTTGCTCATGTGGTTTTTGTGGGTTCTTAGCGTTTGACTATGCGGGCGAGCTTTTTGGTCAGCGCGGGATTCAGGCCGAGCAGCCACGCGACACCCGCATCACCTGATGTCACCCTCGAAACCTCACGACATTGGTGAAAGGCCATCAGCGCGGATGCGGTGGCGGAAAACGTAGCTTGTTGTGCTGCACATCCGGTCGATGGATGATTTTTGCACCAAGTCACAAGGGCGCGCGAAGGAGACATCTCACCTCCGGAAATGGCGCTCGCTTCGAGAAGAAAATCCTTAGCGTTTTGGGGAAATGCGGTGTGGTAAATAATTAGTGCTGCGAAGCTCGGGCTGGTTGGCACGAATAGCTTTCCGGAATCATACATCGCGAGCATTTCATCCGCGCTCTCTCCGATGAGGCTAATTCCTTCGTGTATCTGCGGAGATGACAGCTTCATATTTGGAGCGATTCCTGCGCACGAAAGCAGAATCATTCTCATGCTAGCGGCAAGGCGTGATGGGTTCTTGTGGCCTTCCATTTGCAACACGGCGGCAGTGCTTCTCGGTAATCCGCAGTCGATGAGCGCGAACGTTTTGATGCTCGCTCCATTGTTATTTTGCTCCACCGGGATTCCCGTGCAAACAAGCATGATCACTTGCTTGTTTGCTTTCACGACCGCAGTCAGTCGATGCTGACCGTCAATCAAGTTCCCTTCGTCATCGAATGCGATTCCTTGGTGTGTGAGCGCGAAGGCATTGTTTTCTATGTCGCGCACAATAGCGGCAACGGTGCGCTCGTTGAGCTTTCTGTTTCGTGGGTTTTTGTTCTTTAGGACATCATCGGCCCATTGCGGGGTGATTGTTCTTATTTCTGTTTTCATGTGGTTTTTGTGTTTTGTTTCGTTCTAGGGGTTTGAAACTTTTCTCGGGGCGACGAAGTTGATGCGGGCCTTCTTGCAATTCTCCCGCGTCTCCTCCGCTCTGCGGAATCGGTAATTCGTGAGGTGCAGCTTATCGGCCCACCTCAGCGTGTAGTGACTGATGAGCGCGCGCGTCACCGTTTGCTCGTGCGCTTTTCCGCAGTGCGGGCACTTCACCGAGCGGGCCATCCGCTTCGCAGCTTCCGATTGCGATCCGAGCTGCGCGAAATTCGCAGTCCCCGAGGCAAACATCAGACCGAGCACAATGGCTTCGAGATTACCGGGGCGCGAAGGCACCAGCTCGGAAAGAATGATCGCGATTTGATGACGGCGCGCTTTCTCACTCTCGCTGGCGACCTCCCCAGCGTGCCATTCCAGCACCCGGAGCGCGGCCATCTTCGAGATCCCGAGCTTCTCCGCGAGAATCTCCTCGGGCTTGTCGATTTCCTCGGCCATATCTGGCGTGGTGGATGAATCGAAATGCTTCTCGACCACCATCTCCTCGGTAGCGTGATGCTCGTGCTCGCTCATGCGTGTCCCTCCGTGGTTTTGCGAACCTCGCACCCGAGATTCTGAGCGCAGCGCGGGCAGAAAATACGACCCCCGCGAGCCTTCCATCCTTGGCGGGAAAGCACAAAAAACGCAGTCAGTTCAAAGCGCGACATCCGCTCATCGGGCGCGGTGAATGACTCCCCCGAGGTGCAGCGCTCCCGACCGAGCGACGCAGTAGTCGTTCCATCGCACGAGGCTTGGTGGATAGCTTTTGAAATCACGCGACCCTCCCTTCGCACACATCCAGAATCGAACCACCGAGACGCTCCTGGGCGACCTTCGCGGTCTCCATCCGACAAAACTCCGTGGCCATCCCCCGCTGCGTAGTCCAGCGGAAATTGAAACCACCCATATCGCGCACCCAAAGCGTCACCGCTTTTGGTTCCAGCATCATCTTCGCAACCACAAAAGCGTTCACTTCCTCCTCCTTCGCATTTTCAGAAATGCAGCGAGGGGGCGCGACCCCGACGAAGAAACCACCCACGAAACCCCTTCAAGGCTGATGATGAGAAGCGGAAAGCTCATGTCTAGAAAATCCCTCCCGCAACGTGAAGGATGTGCTTTCTGGCAATCCCGAGGGTCTTTAGTGTTTCCGGTTCTTCGAGCTTTCCGCGCTTGGCGAGATTGCGGGCTTCCCGCATCGCGGCTTCGACATTCCGCAGAGCTTCCGTAAGTAAATCATTCAGCTTTTTCATCGCGCACCCTCCATCTCTTCCTCGATTTTGAGCAAAGTCCCCGGACGCACCATGCGAGTCCTCCCGACCTTGAGGAACCGGTGACGCACCACGCGCTCCACCGTATCCACCGAGCAGCACCAGCGCGCACCCAGCTCCTCGAACGAATACGGCGCAGTGCGGTGAATCTCCGCGACCATCACCGCAGTCTCAGCGGGGAAAGCGCTCATGCGGCCCTCCTTTGCGTCTTGGCGACTTGGTGGTTCAAACGATGCTCCTCGTAATTCGCGACAAACTTAAAAACCGTGGCGATGCGCACCCCGAAACGTGACGCAATCTCCCAGTATTTCATCCCACCCTCGCGCATCTCCCATGCACGCTTCCATTTTGGCACCACCAGCTTGCGGCGACGCGCGAAAGCAGCTTCCCACTTGGGCGTGCGAGTCCATGCGTATCCCGCTCTCATTGGTCACCCTCCTTGCGCTCGGCAAAAATCATCAGCACCGGCAGGATAAAAACAGCGGCGAGCATCGCAGGCGCCAGCACTAGCAAAAGCACCCCGGCGAGCGGCATCAAAAACAGTTTGCGCAGGAAACTCATTGCTCACCCCTCGCTTTCCGTAGCGCTTCAAGGTTCTTGAGCTGCTCCTTCGATTCGGGATTCATCGCTCTCCACCCACTGCTCATCGGAATCCCGCGCTTGGCGAGCCATGCGTTGCAAGCGGCGGCGACACTCCTCCAGACCTCCCCGCGATCATACCAGCTAGGCAGACCCGCATCCAACGCGAGCGTAGCCATCAGCGGACGCGGCCCATTGTGAATTTCAGTTCCGTGGTGTCTCACAGCGCACCCCCTTTGCGCTGGTCAAAGCGGGCCAGCATCCGCGAATCCTTTGTCCCCTCATAAAGCGCACCAGCTTTCCACCCGCTCCTCCATCCGCAATCGCGACCCGCGAAAAAAGCGAGGGCCACTAGCGCGGCAAACATCAGACCCAGCATCACAAAAGCGATGGTCGCGGTCATTTCGCACCTCCTGTGATTTCCTCGCACTTGTGGAAAATCTGCAAAAGCACATTCATGGCTTCCTGCGCTCCCGCTGCGACGCTCTCCACCGAGCACTTCGCATTTTCAATCACCGAGAGTGAAGGGTTGCTCGTGGCGACCCATTCCTCAGCATCCCGCAGATTGCAGCACATGCTTCCCATTTCCTCCATGACGGAAAGCACCTTCACGCGCAGCGCATTCAATTCACCGAGCAGAGCGACTTGCTCATCCTTCTCGCAAATCGTGGCGCTCATTTCGCACCTCCCGAAATAAAAGAAGTGGCTGCGTTCAAATCGCGCAGCCACTTCGGGTTGGTCTTTTTCTTTGCGGTAGTCGCGTTTAATGCCATTCCCGCATCGCTGTGGGTGTAGCTTCTTTTTGTTGGCGTCGCGGCTGCGCCAGTGACCCTCCTGCTCGTTGTGTGTTTTTTCATGGTTACCTCCTGAATCCCGACCACCGGGGCGAAAACGAGAACCTCAACACATCCGCGAATGCGGAGTGCGCAGTCCTGAACCGATGATCGGGATTCAAGAGATTTCCCAAGGCTGCGTGATGTAGTATTGAGGTTTTTCATTTGGTCTCGTTTTCGCGTGACGTGATGACATATGGGGCAAGTGCTGACACATCGCAACAAAAATCTTGTATTGCATACAAGTTTTTTTGCTTTAGGTTCTAAAATTAAGTGAAAGCATCACCTCCTCATAAGTGGCCGCAAATCCGCATTTCTCCTACACAAGTGGAGAAATTGAGAGCAGTGCGCGCGTCACTCGGGTCACGCTCCGAGACCGCATCGCTCGACGGCATTTTGACCGAGTTTTTTTCTTTAGTGGAGGCAGATGTCCCCACATTTGGACCCATCGTGACGCAACTTCGTGACACCCGCAAACTCTCGCGCGTGGAGGCCATCACCGACCGCGACACCATCTACGAGCAGCTCGCGCGCATCAATCGCGAGCTGGGCATCGAAGACACCCCTATTGCAGCGGAAGACCCGCACCCATCAGCGCGAAAGCGTCCCCGCTAACCCCCCCCGTATTGCAGGGGCGGTGCGTGGAAGCAAAAGCAGCTTCCTTTTCCTGCGCACAATCAAAGCAAGCTCGATGCGCGCAAGCTGTTCAGACACGGTGAGGGAAACACGAGGAGTGGATGTTTTCATGTAATAGGGAGTCCGCGTCAAACCATAGGAGCCGCTTTTCCGGACGGCAAACCTTTTCACGTGCATAGATGAATCGAACCGCATAAAGTGTGCCCATGCGCTACATCCACGCACTCCTTCTGGTCATCCACGACGACAAAGAGCGGCGTCACAAAGAAACCCTCCGAGCCATGAACCAAAGCGCACTCATGCAAAAAGGCTTCCTCCGACAACTCACCCAGCGCACCCCGCAAGTCATCCATCTCCACTCCTCGCCGACCTTGCGAGCCATCCCGCAAAAACTCCCCCAAGTCTTCCAACATCACCCCGACAAGGAGCAGTGACTCAAACAAAAAGCGTAGCCAAAAGCGAAGCCACTGCGCGCAAGTCGCAGAAAATCAACATAAGCGATAACCTTCGAATCCTTGTCGGCCAACTCTGTTCGCAGGTGGCGCGCAGGGCAGTGAGGGGCTGCGGGAGGCTGCGGGGCGCGAAAAAGTGTAGCCAAAGCGAAGCGGGATGTGTAGCCGGATGCGTAGCCACTTTCCCGTATGAAAATCAGACACAAAGAGAATCGCAGCAAGCCGTGGGAGCTGGATTGTGGGGTGGTGCGGCTGGAGGTGGGGAAAAGAAGGGTGTTGCGGTATTTTTCGACGAAGGCTGAGGCGGTGTCCGCGATGAATGCGATGCGGGCGGGGAGGCTTGAGCACGGGCGGGCTGGTGATGTTTCGGTGCGAGAGTTGGCTGAGGTGGCGCTTTTGAAGGCGCGACTGGCGAAGGTGGGGGCGGGGTTTTCGCAGGCGGTGGAGTTTTTCTTGAGCCATGCGAAGGTGGTGAGGGAGGTGGTGACGCTCGGGGAGTGGGTGGAGCGGGCGCTGGAGGCGAAACGGGTGAGCGGTGCGCGGGAGTCTTATCTCGGTGCGCTTCGGGTGGTGTGGCGTGGTTTTGCGCGGGGGCGGGAGTCGGTGAAGCTGGTGGATGTGGTGCGGGTTGATTTGGAAACGTGGCTTGCGGGGGGTGGATGGGCGCGCAGGACGCAGGCTTCAAAGCTCGGCGATTTGCGGGTGCTTTTTGCGATGGCGGAAAAGGCTGAGGTGATCGCGATGGACCCGACGAAGGGCGTGGAGGTGCGGGTGCTGCGGGATGAGACCGAGGTGACGTGCATGACCACGGTGCAGGCGCGAAGGCTGCTCGATGTGATGCGCGACCATGCTCCCGACTTTCTAGCATACGTGGCGCTCGGTGTTTTTGCGGGGCTGCGCACCGTGGAGATTGAAAAGCTGAGTGCGGGCGATATTCAACTCGACGATGGGATTGTGGTGGTGAGCGGGGCGAGTGCGAAGACCAGGGCGCGCAGGGTGGTGCGGCTTTCGGAAAATGCGGTGGCGTGGCTGCGGGTGTGGATGAAAGGCGGCCACGCTTCGGTGCTTCCGTTTTCGTGGGAGCGTAGGTGGGCGGCTTTGCGGGAGATGGCGGGGTGGAAATTACCGTGGCCAAAAAATGTGATGCGACACACGGCGGCGTCGATGCACTTCGCGATGCACGGGGACGAGGCTGCGCTCAAAACGATGCTCGGGCATCATGCGAGCGAGGATACTCTCCACCGGCACTATCGCGCGGTGAAAATGCTGGACGGGCGAATCATCACGGCGAAAATCGCGGCGGAGTTTTGGGGGATTTTCCCGGGGCGCTGTGCATAGGTAAATCGCCGCGATTGGCGAGATGGGTGCGTGTTTGCGGGGCTTCTCGCCATCACTTGCGAGTTAATTTGATGTGTGCTTGCGGGGTGGGGTTTCGCTGATGAGGGTGAAGAGTTCTTCGGCGGCGAGGGTCATGCTGATTTCTCCGCTGGCCATGCGTTGCTGAAGGTCGTGGAGCGCTGCGGCTTTGGCTTTGAGGTGGTGGGTGTAGGCCATGAGGTCGAGGGCTTCTTCGCGGGCGGCGTTAATAAACCATGTGAGACCACCGGACGGGAGGTCGGTGCGGTGCTCGTGCTGTCCGTGGTCATACTTGATGCGGAGTTCCTCACGGGCTGCGTGGATGATTTCCTCGCGGTCATTGCGGGCGCTTTCCGGGATGCTGGTGCGGTGGGCGAGCGCGGCAATGGTGTCGAGCAGCTCAAGTCGCTCGGTTTGCTCCGGAGTGATGTCGGTGGCGTTCCACTTTTCGATGAGCGTGGCGTGTTCTTTCTTTTCGGTGTCAGTCATTTGAGTCGATGATTCGTATTCGGTTTTTCCACAGGAAGTCGGCCATTGCTGTTGCTGCTGCGTTCACTTCTTCCTCTTCGGCTTTCGGTGAAATGTGGTGGAGGTATTCGTGGATGAGGGTGTCGAGGCGGGATTTTCCGGTGAGGCGTTTGTCGATTTCGATGGTGCAGTCATCCGGGTGGTAGAGACCGAGGGCTTTGCGGCGACCGAGCAGGGAATCAATGACGACGGGCTGTTTGAGTTTGCGGGCCATGTCATTTTTGAGGGTGGAAAAAACCGCGCATGAAATCGGGCATCGCTGCGTAGGGATGCGGGGTGCGCGCGGCTTCTGCTGCGCTGGTGTCGTGCTCTCCTTTTTCTAGCGCGGTGGTGAATACGAAGTTGAAAAACTTGCGGATGTCTTTTTGAGAAAATTCAACCACGCGCGATTCGAGCGCAGGGTGTTTCTTCACAAGTTGCGACCATAGCTCATCGCGGGTCATGTGCAAAAAATTGGCATACGCTGAGCGACCATGCGGCGGTCAGCGTCGATTAGGAGAAAGGCTTGAAGCGGGTCTTGATGTGGGAATCCCGCGCTGGCTGCGTATTCATCGTAACCTTTCAGCGAACCATTGAGCGTGGTGCGGGTGTTTCCCTCCATGTAGGTGTGGTAATGACCCATGAGATTGTGCGCGCAGGCGCGGGTGATGTCTTGCTTGCTCTCCCATTTATTGAGCGGGATCCCGATCCCTCCGATGCCATCGTTGTATTTCACCTGGTGACCGTGAAAGACCCGCATCCTCCAGTCGGGGAGGACTTCGACGCAGTGGACATCGCTTTGTGGTATATCCCACTCGATGCGCGGGCTCTTGAAAAGCGAGGCGAGGTGCGCGTAAATCCACGTTTCATACGAGGTCTCGAAGTCGTTTTTATACTGCATCTTTGGCGTAGTGCGACCGTGGTTTCCGCGCTGACAAACGATGCGCAGTTTCTTGATCCCATTTTGCTCTGCGAGCTTGTTGATGCACCCGATGAGCAATTCCTCCGCGAAGCGACCCTCCTCGATGGGTCCCATGTAGTTTGTCTGCGCAAGCTCGGGGTGGAGGTAACCGGTGATGAAATCCCCTCCGAGATAAAGCATGAGCGTGTCCACGGAATACGACTCGCGCACGTGGCGGAAAAGGCGAAGCGTGGAGTCTGCGCACTTGGCGGCTCGCTTGCGGGCGATGTCGGGCGAAAAGGCATTGAGTCCCCTAACCTTCTGGCGCTCGATGCGCTCCGCAACGTGCCAGTCGCTCCACATGGCGACCGCGACCCCGGATGAGCGACCGATGCGCGATGGCGTGCAGAGCGGGGCGCATTTGAGGGGTTCTTTGATGGCGAGCAGCTCATCAAATTTCTCGCGCCATTTATCCGCATCGTGGCGGGCGCGCTTCACGCTGTCCTTAAGGTCGGCGGCGGCGGCGTCCTTGGCGCGCAGCTTGTTTTCAAGGGCGGCGATGACTTCCTGCTCGGGCGATAGGTCAATTCTTTTGGGCATATTTGGCGCGGGTTTTTGGGTTCACGAAAAACCACTTCCCCTCGCGCTTGATCCCGAGGCGCGTGGCGGTATCTTTGACGATTGATGGAGACGCATTGAATCGCTCAATCATCTCGGTGGTGGACCATCCCTCTCCATCGGGCAGCGTTTTCACAAATTCGCGGATGCGCTCGGTGAGCGTTTTCGAGGAGAGGGATGCGATCTGAGTGGGCATGGCTTTTTAGATGAGCGGGCCATCCACTAACAGGTAGGGGATGCGGTGTTGATTTGCAGAAAGTGATTCGCTCCATGCGCGGGCGATGAATGCGGGATATTGATCGGGCGGGATGGTTTGGCATCCCCAGCTCGATGTTCCGTTTTGTCCTCCGGGGTGGATGTTGATTGCGAAATATCCGCTCTCTTTGTAGTTGCGCGGGTCATTCACTCCTCTGCTTCGCTCGACGGTAAATTCTCCATCGTTTGGCGCATTGAGGTTGTGCGCTTCCTCATCGGTGCATTGGCGCAGCGCGCGGGGATGTGCTTTGTGTGGGCCGCGTCGAAAATACCAAAGACCAGGCTGGAGCACGGCGAAGGGTTTATCCACCCCGGCATTCCATCCCAGACGGGATGGGTCGGTGTTGGCATTGCAGGCCAGCATGGGGAGATGCGAGACGAGGAAGATGGCGTCATCGTAGATCCCGAAATCGTTCGCTTTCTCGACTCCCATCGTGTCGCGGTAATATCCGCGCACTCCGAGCATGGCGACCGGCTCGGTGGCGGTGGGGATTCCGTGTTTCGCGAGGATTTCGCGGACGCGGGTCTCTGCGAGCTTCGGGCGCGATGAGGGAAGCAGGCTCATGCGCTATTTTTGGAAACCGAGGAGCGAGGCGGCATCGGCTTCGATGGCGACGCTTTTTCCATCGTATCCGATGGACGCGGCTCCGTAGGTAAGGCGAGCGGTGACGGGGATGGTGACGCAGCTCGCGAGCGCAAATGGTAGCACTAGTGCGAGTGCGATGAGCGGGACGATGCGGTTATTTTCCACCAGCGAGGCGGTGTCTTTTACTTGGTAGGGGGCATCGGGTGTTCCATTTCCGGTGATGGATTTGTCCTTCGTGAGCGAGCGATTGAGGAAGGCGAGCACCCCGGCTGCGCACGCTGAGATTTTAAAGATGGTTGCTTTCCACTCGGGTGGGAGGATGTTTGCGACTTCTCCGAGCGTGTAGGGTGCTCCGGCGAGCAGGGCGAGAATCCAGCTTACGGTTTCGAGCCATCCGGTGATCGTGGTGCGCCAGTTTGCTCCGAAGAGTTTTTCGATGAGGTTCATGGAACTTTGACGGGTGTCAAAGTTACGCGGCGAGCGGGATGCGCTTTTCCACGCGGGCGAGCATGGCGGTGTTCTCTGCGATGATCTTGGAGAGGTGGGCGTTTTGCTCGCGGAGATAGGCTTGATACTCGTTGTGGATGGCATCAATGCGCTGAGAGAGCATCTGAATCTGGGCCATGAAGTATTTTACAATAACCCACACGGCCAGCAGGCCGATGACGAGCAGCGCGATGAAGAGCCACCTGTCATCGTGCTTGGCGGCTTCGGTGATGATGGCGGGGATGTCGCTCATGGCTATGCTTCGAGCGCGGCAATCTCCGCCTCTGCCTCCGCTTTTTTGGCAAGTGCGGCGGCGAGTTTCTTCTCGCTCTCGGTTTGCAGCGCGGCCTCGCGCATCGCTGTCAGCTTGGCAATGTCGCCCTCGTCAAAAGCGGAGGAGGCTTCTGCGAGCAGCGCGGCGAGTCGGCTGCAGTCGGCTGATAATTCCGCAAAAGCCGCATCCTTCGCGTCGAGTTGCGCTTTGATGTCGAGCCATAGCTGGCCGGATTCGGTTTGAATTTGAAACAGTGATTTCATGGGTTTGTGGGTTGTGGGTTAGGCTAAGAGTCCGGCGTTCCGTATTGCTTTGACTACTTGTGCAATCGTGTAGCCGTCAAACGTGTCGTCCGTTTTGATATTTACCCCCCCGCCGGGGCTTGCAACGGTTGCGCTGGCAACTGCCGTTGTCGGCTGAACGATTGGCGTTGCATTCCAGAAGCTGAGTTTCTGCGTTGTTGCCGCGCCTATCTTCGTTCCGGTCGTCGTGTTGAAAGCGATGTTCTGCGCATCGCCTAAAGTGATTCCGCCGTTA
>Ga0181365_1000189_pt1 | contig 13152 bp, 20 predicted proteins | sample Fa13NDMM110DN_FD_130097 | JGI IMG/M metagenome (GOLD analysis project Ga0181365, IMG submission 130097) | Freshwater viral communities from Lake Michigan, USA - Fa13.ND.MM110.D.N | ecosystem: Environmental > Aquatic > Freshwater > Lake | place: USA: Michigan | collected 2013-09-24
CGAAAGCTGGGCCGGGAGCGGGCCGCTGGGGAGGCATACTATGGGCTCAACGAGATTGCGATTGACCCGAGGCAAACCCCGAGCGACTACCTCGACACGCTCATTCACGAAGGCACGCACCTAGCCTTCCCCGAGCTAACCGAGGAGGCCGTCTGCGCTGCTGCCACGTTCATCTCGCGCATCGTTTGGAAACACGGCTACCGAAAGTGTGACTTATGAATGTCGTCCGCAAATGGAAGCGCATCATGGCCGTCGGCTGTTCGCACGGGCTGCACGCCGACCCGAAGGCGTTGGCGGCGGTGTTGAAGTTCCGCCACACCATCTACAAGCCCGATCACGTCCTAATGCTCGGTGATTTTTGCGACACCAGCGCGTTTAGGTCAGGTGCAAAAGGGACAGCGGATGAGAGCGAGCCAGTTCAGCCGGACGTGGACGGCGGCTTGGACTTCCTCGAAAAGTTAAGGCCGACGCTTACGTTTGCAGGGAACCACGAAGCGAGGTTGTGGCGGCTTGCAAAAAGCCCAAACGCAATCGTCGCCCATTGTGCGACGACGGTGATCGGTGAAATACACGACACCTGCAAAAGCCTCAAGTCAGAGTTTGTGGAATACAACGGCATATATCAAGGCCGCATGATCGGAGGCTTCCGATGGATGCATGGTGTTATGTACGGCGAAAACGCTATTCGTGACCACGCAGAATGCTACGGGAACGTAGTCCACGCGCACACTCATCGCGCTGGCGTTGCCAAGGGTCGCAGGGAAGACAACCCCACCGGCTATTGTGTCGGCACGCTAACGCGGAGAGGCGCGATGGAATATGCGTCCTGCCGCAAATCGACTTTATCATGGAGTGGCGGATTTGTGTGGGGTGAGGTGACGGACAATGCCGCCGTGCTATGGCTGCACGAACAGCCTAGCAACCTAGCCGAGTGGAGACTTCCATCGTGACGGCTAACGAACTCCTCCAACGCATCCGAGACGTAGCGTGCAGGAAGCCAGACGTGATACCGCGTGGCTGGCTATGTGCCGAGCAATGGGCCGTCAAGTGGCAATCCAATGTTGCAAACGTGCGGAGGTCGCTTGCCATCGGCGTGCGCGGTGGCGTCGTCGAAAAGAAACGCTTCCTTGTTCGCACCAACCGCAGCACCGTATTGGTGTCACACTTCCGCGCCGTCGAAAAGCAGCGCGGAAAGTAATTTCAAAAACTCAGCAACCTTCAAACGTCAGGCTTTGCCGTCCCCCCATGCAAATCACCGTCCAACTCACCAGCCACTCCGACCCCTCACGCGGCGAGACCGAACGGCTGGCCCAAGTCTTCCCAGTTGAGTTCCTTCGGAACGGCGAAGGTCGAGAAGAGCTGCTTCGGGAGATAGCGGACGCGGTTCGCGCCATTGCCAGAGCGCACAACGCGAAGTTCAAAGCAGAGCATCCCGGCCACTGAGCTATTAGCAAATTTACTTTTTGAGATAAGCCAAGGTGTAACCTTTCGCACGGGCTGCTTTTTGGCTTTTCTTTTTGTGGCGGCTGTTTAACTTTTGCGCCGTTAGCAAACCGTAGTCAACGCAGTCAACAAAACAAAACATCATTATGAGCCGCAGCGCACCTACCACAGACAAGTCACCCAACCCAGCCGTTCACTTTTTCGAGTGGGCAGGAGGGTCACAGGGCGGGTATCTCCAATTCTGGGACAAGTCCCAAAAGCAGACCGTTCAATGCGACCCGCCTTTCCAGTTCCTCGCGCTTGACGAACTGGCGACGGTCAAGGGCTGGCACGACGCCAGCGAGAGCGGCATCTTCGCCAACGAAGTTCGCAGCACGAAGAGCGAGCCGCTCACCGTGAAAGCGTTTAAGGGCGGCGTTATTGCAGAGGGTTATTACGCCGACATCAAAGCGGCAATCCACGAAGCGGGCGGTTATTACACCACCTCCATTTATTGCGCCTTCAAAGAGGATGGCCGCTTGAAAATCGGAGCGGTGCAGTTCAAAGGCGCGGCCCTAAATGCGTGGGTTAATTTTCGAAAGGAAGCGGGCGGGAAGATTTGGGAAAAGGCCGTCGTCATCACTGGCAGCGAGGAGGGCAAAAAGGGGAGCATCAAGTTCAAGACACCGACCTTCGCATTGAAGGACGTGAGCGAGGAAACGAATGCTGCCGCGAAGGTTCTGGACGGCGAGCTTCAAGCCTACCTGACAGAATACTTCTCGCGCACCCGCCCCGCTGCGCCCGCCCCGCTCATCGTCCCGGCAATCGAGCCGCGCACGCCGAAGCCAGAAGCTGCACGCGCTGACGGCGACGACGTTCCGTTCTGAGCAGCAACAGACCACTCAAAGCATTATGAAACTCATCAAACAGGAAATCACCCTTCCGCCTCTTTTCGGCGTCACCGAAGAAGCTGAGTCCTCGCGCAACGACCTCGTCCTTCGGGCCGTGACAAACGCAATCGTGACCAACCCCGTCGAGCAGAACTCCGCAGTGGACGCCGCGCGGGACATTCGCGGGATGCTGCGCGACGTGGAAGATACGCGGACAGCCTTGAAGAAGCCCTTGCTTGACGCGGGGCGGTTGCTGGACTCGCTGGCGAAGGACTTCACCGCGCCACTCTCGGCGGAACTGGGCCGCATCGAGCGGCTCGTCACGGACTTCCAGCAGGTCGAAGATCGCCGGGTGGCCCTCGCGGAGCAGCAACGCCGCGAGGACTACGAACGGTTGGCGGTGGAACGGCTTGCCGCTGAGGACATGGCCCGCGCTGCCTCTGCGTCAATGCAGAACGAAAGCGACCTTGACCGCGCCCTTTGGGTCGAACTGAAAATGTTGCGAGCAAACGAAACCTTGCAAGCCCTTATCACCGCACCGCCGCCTGAGAAGGCTCGCGCAACGGGGGCAAGCACGCGCAGGGTGGTTCGCTGGGAGGTCTTGGACGTGCGTGCGCTGTATGCGGCCCGCCCCGAACTCTGCACGCTGGAGGCCAAGGCAAGCGCGATTAACGCAACTTGCTTCCCTGAGATGCCCGTCGCAGGGCTTCGCCTTTGGTGGGAGGACAAGACGACCATCCGCCGCGCGTAACAATAAACCAACAAAACATTATGAACGAAGACTTCACAAAAGCAGCGCAGACGGCAGACCTACTCTGCCAAGACCTCCGCGAATTGCACCGCCGTTTCTGCAAGGACGCGCCCACCCTGACGGACATGATGGCCGAGGCTTACGCGCTTGGCCTGCTCAACCAAGCCGTCGCCCTCAAGCGGGAACTGGAAGGGGTGAGGCCGTGAATGACTACGCTGAATTTATCCGCCAGAAATCACAACCCGGACACGACGGCGGCTTTGATCCTACCTTCATGCCAGAGTTCCTGTTTGACTTCCAAAGGGCTTTGGTCGAGTGGTCGGTGCGCCAAGGAAGATCGGCAATCTTTGCGGACTGCGGTCTTGGTAAAACGCCGATGCAATTGGTTTGGGCGCAGAACATCTACAAGCATACCGGCAAGCCGGTTCTGATTCTTACACCGCTAGCAGTCGGAGCGCAGACAATAGGTGAGTCCCGCAAGTTTCACGTTGAGGCGTGCCAGTCGCGAGACGGCAAGATTGAATCGCCGATTGTCGTAACCAACTACCAGCGACTTCACTACTTTGACCGGAACAAATTCGGAGGCGTCGTATGCGACGAGTCCAGCATTCTAAAGAACTTCGACGGCCAGATTAAAGAGCAAGTGACGGAGTTTATGCGGATGATTCCATACCGGCTGCTTTGCACCGCTACAGCCGCGCCGAACGACTACATCGAACTTGGCACTTCATCGGAGGCGTTGGGTAATCTAGGCTTTATGGATATGCTGAACCGCTTCTTTAAGAAAGCGGAAGCCACCACAAGCCGGAGCGATGAATTTAGGTCTGGCATCTACCGATTTCGCGGACACGCGCGGGAGCATTTTTGGAGATGGATTTGCTCTTGGGCGCGAGCCGTTCGCCGTCCGTCCGACCTTGGATTCTCGGACGCTAAATACACACTTCCGCCGCTGCAAACCATAGAGCATTGCGTCCGCGCCTCTACTCCCCGAGCCGACTGGCTATTCGATATGCCCGCCGTGACGCTGGAAGAACAACGGCAGGAACGCCGACGCACTATCAACGAGCGGTGTGAAATGGCTGCTTCATTAGTCGCGCACACTGGCAAGCCCGCTGTCGCATGGTGTCACTTGAATGACGAGGGCAAGCTATTGGAGAAGCTGATTCCCGGCGCGGTTGAGGTTGACGGCGGCGACGATGATGAATTTAAGGAGGAGACGTTCTCCGCGTTTGCTGCCGGTCAAATTCGGGTTCTAGTTAGCAAGCCGGTCATCGCCGGATACGGACTTAATTGGCAGCACTGCGCTCATCAAACATTCTTCCCGTCGCACTCCTTTGAGCAATGGTATCAGGCCGTCCGAAGATGCTGGCGTTTCGGCCAGAAGCAACGCGTCCGCGTGGACGTGATAGCGTCAGAAGGCGAGGCTGGCGTGTTAAATAACTTAAACCGCAAAGCGGTTCAGGCTGACCAGATGTTCGCCCAGATGGTTGAACTAATCGGCAACGAGCTTCGGATTGAACAAACGGACAAACACAAAACAAAACAGGAGATACCATCATGGTTATAACAAGCAAAATAACGGAACGGTTCGCAGCCTATAACGGAGACTGCATTACGGGCATGAAGGCAATGCCGGACGAATGCGTTGGATTCAGCATCTACTCGCCGCCGTTCTGCGGGCTTTACAATTACAGCTCTGACGAGCGCGACCTTAGCAACTGCAAAAGCTACACAGAGTTCTTCGAGCATTACGCCCACACCGTCGGAGAGGTCGCGCGGCTTACAATGCCGGGGCGTTGCACAGCGGTTCATTGCATGGACATTCCCGGCACGGGAAACGGGGCGACTGCGCGTATGGGCGTAGGAGCGAATGCTGGCACGGGACTGATTGACTTCCCCGGCGACATTATCCGGCTGCATGAGCAACACGGTTTCCGGTTTGCCGCCCGCTACGCAATCTGGAAAGAGCCATTGGCCGTCCGCCTTCGCACGATGGCAAAGGGACTTTCCCACAAGCAACTGACGGAAGATTCAAGCCGATGCGACGTAGCAAGTGCTGACTACTTGTTGATGTTCCGAAAGAAAGGGGAAAACAAAATTCCCGTCGTGCATCCGACTGGTTTGCATCGCTACGCAGGCTCGCGGAAAATACCACACGAACTACAGACCTACAAAGGCCACAAGGGAAAGCAGACAGAGAACCGTTTCTCGCACTGGATTTGGCGGCAGTATGCCAGCGCGTTTTGGGACGACATTCGTATTGACCGCGTGCTGCCATACAAAGAGTCCCGCGATCCTGACGATGAGCGGCACGTTCACCCGTTGCAGTTGGATGTTATTGAGCGAGCCGTGACGCTATGGAGCAACATTCACGAAACCGTTTTGACTCCGTTTATGGGTGTCGGTTCTGAGGCATACGGTGCGCTGATTAACGGACGCCGCGCCGTCGGATTTGAGCTTAAGGAAACTTATTACAAGCAGGCCATTCGCAATCTTGAGCTTGCCAGCCAAGGCGTAGAGCCAACCGATGAAAGCCTGTTCACCGATGAAGCCGTGACCGAGGCCGACGCACCGCCTAATGAGTGAACCCCATTTCCCCGCCGTGACCGTGACCGCCAGCAATTCAGCCGTCGAGAGTCGGCAGAGTCTCCGGAGTATTCGGCGCGAGTCGGCCCCTTTCAAGGGCAGCGGCGGGGTTTCCTTCTTATGAAAACGATCTGGCGCAAGCCCACCACGAACGTCGCCCAGCGCGGCGGCATGAGCTACACAAGCGTGATACAAAGAGCGAGCGGCGGCTACGTGTGGCGGCTGATGATCCACGACGAGATGGTTGTGTCGGGCAAGGGCCGCAACAGGACGGCTTGCCTCGATGCGATAAGAAATGAGAAAAGCATTAGAAAGGAAACACAATGAACCGCCCTCCCGCATTCCAATTCTATCCTGACAAGTGGCAATCCCACACGCGGAGGCTATCTGACTCCGCTTACCGAGTGTATCACGAACTGCTCTGCTGGATGTGGCAGCACGCAGACGACCATTGCTCAATCCAAGACTCCCCCGAAGCGGTTGCTTGTGCGGTGGCAATGCCTTTGGAATGCGTTCGCATTGCGCTCGCAGAAATCCAAAACCCTTTCTCGCCGCTGCTTAAAAAAGACGGCGAAAGGCTGGTGTCAAACGGCTTGAGGAAGGAGGCCAGCAAACAGGGAGAGCGGCGAGACAAGGCAAAAACGAGTGCGGACGCAAGGTGGAAGGGTGCGGACGCAATGCGAACGCATACAAAACAAGATGCGAACGCATCCGCCAAGCAATGCTTTCCATCTCCATCTCCATCTCCCTCTTCAAATAAAGACAAAGACAGTGAGGCTCTTGAAATCTACGAAGCCTTTCCGCTGAAAGTTGGGAAGCCAAAAGCCTTGGCAGCAATTCGGAAGGCGATGGAGGAAGTCCCCGCCTCGCGGCTGCTGGAACTCACGAAAACCTTCGCAGTTTCCCGGCCTCCCGGCACGCCGTTCACGCCGCACCCGACGACGTGGTTCAACCAAAAACGCTACGAGGACGACCCGGCAACGTGGGTTCCCGGCGACCTTGGCAAGACAGCCCCGCCCAAAAGCAGCGGCGAATTTTGCGAGGGGTGGATGAACAAGCCAGCCTCGCAAATGACAGACCGCGAAGCCCTCCGCTACGTCCAATCATGAGCGACCCCATCCACAACCTAGAAGCGGAGCAAGGCGTTCTCGGCTGTCTCTTGTATGAGGGTGGGGATGCCTTCCACGATGCCGTCGCGCGCGGCTTGAAAGCGGAGTGGTTCTACGACCTGCGGCACGGCGCAGTCTTCCGCGCCGTGTCCTCGCTAGAGGCTGGCGGCACGCCGTCGAGCATCTCCACCGTGCGCTCGCGGCTGGGCGACGGGTTGGAAGCAGCGGGCGGGCTGGCCTACCTCATGCAACTGGCCGACGCAACTGCCTCGCCAGCGAACCTCCCCTTCTACCTCGACCAATGCCGGAGCGCACTCCTGCGGCGAAAGGCGTCCGCCATTGCTTCCGAGGCTGCGGACATGGCCGGGGGAGACGCGGAAGGGGAGGACGTTCTAAGGCGCATGGCAGAGCGGGCGACGGAGGCGATGGACAGCGTGACGCAGCGGGAAAGCGACCACGGCAACGCGCTGGCGAACCAGTTCACCGACTCGCTTGAAAAGCGGAAATCCCTTGTGGACTCAGGCCAGAGGAGTGGACTGCGGACAGGCTTGCGGCGGCTCGACTCCATGACGGACGGCCTGCAATTCGGCGAGCAGTTCATCATCGGCGCAAGGCCGTCGGCGGGCAAGACGGCGATTGGCTTGACCATCGTTGCCGAGATTGCGATTCGGCGGAATGTCCCGACCCTCATCGTTTCGTGCGAGATGTCCACGACATCGCTGGTGACGCGCCTTTGCTCGGTATGCACTGGCGTCAGCCTTTCCGCGCTCCGGTACGGCAGCTACAACCAAGGCGAGCTTGAGCAGGTCGTTACGTTCAACGCGCGGCTGGCCCTTGCTCCGCTCTACATCTTCAACGCCATTTCAGGCATCACCGGGAGCGAGGTGGCGGCAGTGATACGGCAGCACGCGCGGCGGCACGGCGTGAGGTTTGTCCTTGTGGACTACCTTCAGAAAGTGAAGCCGGACAAGCGCAGCGAGAAACGGACTTACGAGGTGGCCGAGGTGAGCGGGGCGTTACGCTCCGCAGCCGTCGTATCTAACGTCGCGCTCATTACGCTGGCACAGGTCAACCGGGAGTCAGAGCAAGGAAAGGAGCCGAGGATGCCTCGCCTTTGCGACCTCGCCGACAGCGGACAGATCGAGCGTGACGCCGACACCGTTGCGCTCATCCACCGGGACAAGAACAACAACAGCGAGGCCAAGCTGTTCCTCGCAAAGCAGCGCGACGGCGAGACGGGTTTGATTGACCTCTATTTTAACGGGCCTCTCACGCGCTTTGAAGACCACGACAACGACAACCCAAGTTTATGACAGCACTCAAAACAGAACTCGAAACCACCTTCCGAACTTTTGCAGCGGCGATACTCTCGCATCCTTCCAAGCTAACCGTCTCCTTGAACGAAGACCCGCGCGGGAGAGGCTGCGAAGTGGCCGTGCGCCCGTGGAGTCACACCGACAAAGGCAAGCTCATTGGCGGGCAAGCTGAAACGCACCGGGCGATGCAGATCATTCTGTCGGCTGTCGCCTACCGTCGCGGGCAGCATTGCCGATACCTCATCCTGCCAAGCCAGAATGAGCAGAAAGACGACCTGACGCCGTTCTATGAGGCTCCGAACTGGAAGCCCGACGCCGCGCTGGAAATTCTGAACACGGTTTGCGGACACCTCTTTCAAGATCACGCGGCATCCGCGAGCATTGATTTTGAGCGAGGCGGCACGTTGCTGACCGTGAGCGCACCCGTGCTGAACTCGGACGCGACGGCGATGATCGAGTGGGCGTTGAACCGACTGATGCACGCCGTCGGCAACGCGCACGGGCGGCGGCTCTTTGTCAGCATGAAGGCCACACGATGAACATCACAACCGACCCCGGCAACATCACTACGGTGGAATGCGAGAGGCCGTTCACGGTTTCCCTCTCCCCGGTTGACGGCGAGGCCGGACGCTTCACCGCGCTCTCGCCCAGCCGTTATATCTGCCAGACTTGCCGCGTAGAGTTCTCCGCAAAAGCTCCGGCCCTATGCAAGCGGTGCGGCAGCGAGGCCGTGCGCGTCACCTACTCGGTGGACTGCGCGGCGCGGCGATGCACCTGCAAGAGCTATGCGTGCGGCGGGCGCGGCGAGCTTTGCAAACACCTCGCCGCCGCGCTGCTGGTGTTCGCGCTGAGAAAGGTTGCGAAGTGAGGAAGCCCATCCGTCGTGTCTCAAGCAAGCGGGCCGGTGAACTCGCAAAATACCGCCGCCAAGCAAAGCGGTTCATCGAGGCTCACCCAGTTTGCCAAGCGTGCCGGAAGCTGGACGCAAAGGAGATTCACCACACGCAGGGCAGAAGGGCGAATCTCCTTTGCCATGAGCCGCTTTGGTTGGCCGTCTGCCGCTTGTGCCACGACTGGATTCACCGCAACCCTTTTGCAGCAAGGGAGCGCGGCTTGCTTTGCGCCGTCGGGAAATGGAACAGTGCGCCAACATCATGAGCAACCCATTCGCCAAACTCACCCTTGCCGACGCGCTTGCGCACAACCGCAAAGTGGAACTCGGAAGGAAGCCGCTGCGAGTTCACACGCCCGCGTCACTCATGGCCGACAAACGCGAGGGTGAGACGCAGAAGAAGGCCACGCAGTTAATCGCGGCGAACGGACAAGGCTCGCACCTCGAACAGAAGTTCGCAACGCTCTGGGCGGAAGTGGGCGGGCCGAAACTAGAGGCCGAGTTCCGCTTTCATCCGACCCGGCGGTGGCGGGCGGACTTCTACCACGCTCCCTCGCGGACGCTCATAGAAATCGAAGGCGGCGTCTGGGGCGGGCGGCACACGCGCGGAGGCGGCTTCATGGCCGACTCCGAGAAATACCTCGCCGCGTTCCTTCTCGGTTTCTCCGTCGTGCGCCTCACCGCGCCGCAGTTGACGCGCGAAAATCTCGCGGCGGTGCTGGGGCGGATTGCGCCAAACACGCGCGGAACCCCTGCAAACATTGGCTGAAGCGACGCCTAAAAATAACTGAAAATAGTTCTTTACGTGTTGCGCTTTTCGGCTTAGTCTTTGCCCGTAAACAAAACGTCGGTCTAACAAAAACAAAACATGAAAACGCTAAAAATCACCTCCCACCACCACTCCCTCGCCTCCGCAGTTGCTGAAGCCAAGCCTGACCTGTCTTACAATGAAGAGGTTGCCAAACGTGACATTCGGGACGTGGACTTGAATTGCACCCAAGCCGTCGTCGTTGAAGGCGGCGACATTTACTTTGTTTTCAACGCAGACATTCAAGTGCTGAACAAGTTCACGCCGTTCATCTCGGTTCTCAGCGAGGGGAATTTCTCCGTTGCGAGCATCAAGGGGGACACGCTTTCAATTTCCTCGCCCGTGATTCCCAAGACCTCGGCAGGTCGCAAACTCTTCCGCTCATTCGGCAATGGAGTCCTCGCCGCCTGACCTTGCGACACTCCCCCTCAAAGCGGGGGGGAGAACGCAGGGCCAAGTGGCCGCAACAACAAACACAAAACACAAAACAAACACAAAACATCATGAACCTGAAAACCGCACACAACGAATGGGCCAGCCGCCCCGCAGACCAGCGTTTCACCTCGCTCGACGAGTTGGAACTTGCCGTAAGCAACCGCCGCAACCTGTCCAAAACCATTGAGGTGGACGTGAAGCAATTGACCGTGAAGGAGGTTGCGAGCCGCGACGGTAACGGAACTACGCTGGCCTTTAACGGCATCATGGTTGCCACCGAGCCGACGCACTGGAGTCTAGGCCAAGTCGCCACCGCCGCGAAGCTGCCGTGCAGCTACATCCGCAGCATCCCCACCGACCTCGCCGTGCTGAACATTAACCACGGCATCGCCAACCGCGCCGACTCCGGCCCGGTCAAGCTCCTCACGTTGTCCGATACGGATGGCGGCATGAACCGCCTGACCGCAATGACCTCCACTCGTTACGGGCGCATCTGGGACGCCGACTGCGTGAATGCCGTGAAGCGCATCAACGAGCAAGCGGGCGGACGGTTCTTCAACCCGAAAGCCTACCCGCACACGGGCCAGCCGAAAGGCTTTGGCTCGATTGACTCAACCTCCGCGCCCGTCCCGTCCGGCCTCTACGCAAGCGACCACGACGTTTTTATGTTTATGATTGACGGCGGGAGCCGCTTGGAAGTCGGCGAGCGTGCCAAGCTGAACCGGGGTTTCATCGTCTGGAACAGCGAGGTCGGCGCGAAGACGCTCGGCATCACCACGTTTCTGTTCAACGAGGTTTGCGGGAACCACATCATCTGGGGAGCGCAGGACGTGAACACGATGCTCGTCCGGCACTCGTCCGGCGCACCGGCCCGGTTTGACCGCGAGGCTATGCCGCACCTCCTTGACTACATCAACGCCAGCGCAGCCCCGGTGGAAGCCGCGCTCAAGAAGGCGGCTGAGATTAAGTTGCTCGACCTGCTCCCTGCCGCTGCGCTCGTCACGGATGTTTCAAGCGACGAGTTCGTGAAGTCGTTCGCCGGGAAGTTTGCGAAATTCAGCCGGGGCGAAATCCGCGACGCGGTCATCTACGCGAAGGCCGAAGAGGGCAAGTGCGAAACGCTTTGGGACATGGTGCAGGGGTTGACCGCTTCCGCCCGTGAATACGAATGGATCGACGCCCGAATGAACTTGGAGCAGCGGGCCGGAAGCCTTCTGAACATTGCGGACGAACTGGCAAACTAACAAACAGCGGGAAAAGGAAACGTCCGACCCGTTCCTTTTTCAGCACAACACAAAACACAAAACATGAAACACCACACAGACAGTTTGAAATGCCTGCGCCGCGCAACGGCCAGCATTGCCCAGTCGGACTTCATCGACAAACGCTGCCAGCAGATCACGATGGTTTGCCCGCACAGTCCTTACGAGGACAGCAAAACGGATAAGATGGTCATCGCCATTCACGTCTATGATGAGGCCGAAGCCAAAGCCGCGTTCGGCGCGGATGGGTGGACGCCCTCTTTGTCGAAGGGCAACTTCAACAAAGCCGTTGATCAGTTTGAAGTCAGCTACTCCACCGGAAAATGAACGACATTCGCAACACGCACGCCTTGCTTTACGAGGCGCACATCCAGCGCGTCCGCGATTACCTCGCGGACAACTACGGCGCGACGGTGGAGCTTCAGAAGCGGCTCGCCCGCGTCGGCAACCCCGTCGCAAGGTCGAGCTTCACGCGCTGGTTTCACGCCGACCCGAAGAAACGCCAGCAGCCCGCCCTCGGCACGTTCCTGCTCATCGAGCGGCTCGTCGCAGATATGCGGCTGGACTGGGGGCGCAAATGAGCGGGCCTTTTGGATGGGACTACCCGGCGGGCGCAGAGCATGACCCGTCTGCGCCTTGGAACCAGCGCGACGACGAGGAGGACGGCGAGGGCGAAACGCGGCAGGAAATGCGCGACAGGATCGCCGAGGAGAAGGCCGACGCCGCTCGGGATGAAGAGAAGGAGGGCCAGCCGTGAAGATATCACTCCTCATCCTATTCCTCGCCACCACAGCGTCAGGAGCCGACTTCGCGCAATTCACCCGCGCGATCCACCTCGTCGAGACTAGCGGGAGGCTAGGCCCAACCGTAGGCGACGGAGGCCGCGCACTCGGGCCGCTCCAAATCCATCGCGGATGTTGGCAGGACAGCCGGGTCGGTGGACGCTATGAGGACGTGGCCGACCTCGCCGTCGCTACCAGAGTCCTGCGGGCCTATCTCCACAGATACGCTCCACGCGCTCTTAGTGCCGAGGACTGGTTTACGTGCGCGAGGGTGTGGAACGGAGGGCCTAGGGGCGCGAGCCGTTCTGCCACGGTGGGCTACGGAAGGGCCGTTGTAGGGAGGCTATGACGAACACGCCGCAAGCGTGGACATAACCCTTGACGGCGCACCCTAATACGGTGCATAAGTGGACACATTGCGACGCACCATCATCCTAGTCGAGCAGGAGCCAGCCAAGGAGAATGGCAAGGCGCGTCTCTACGGCTATGGGATTCGCGCTGTGGCGTCGCTGGCTGGCGTGAGCGTGAAGACTGCTCGACGCGCCGAAACCGCCGCAGAACTCAACCTCGGCAGTCTGCGGAGTGTCCTAGCGTGGGTGTCGCACCATGAAGCTTCCACGCAAGCCAACGCAGAAGATGAAGCCGACGAGGAAGGCGGACATCGGTCTGTGCTACTGCGGCAACCCAGCAATCGGCTTCGACGCGAGCGGCCCGTTCTGCCAGAGGTGCGAGGAGATCGAGGCATACAACAACCCCAACAACCCCAACAACCCCGACCCGGAGCCGACTGAGGAGCCACAGGAATGACGCCGACACCGCCCAGCCCCCACCGCCGCGCCACCGCCCCGGCTAAGGAATCTTTTTTGACGCCGTTTTATGCCGGGCCCCTCCCTCCCTCC
>Ga0181365_1000195_pt1 | contig 13074 bp, 18 predicted proteins | sample Fa13NDMM110DN_FD_130097 | JGI IMG/M metagenome (GOLD analysis project Ga0181365, IMG submission 130097) | Freshwater viral communities from Lake Michigan, USA - Fa13.ND.MM110.D.N | ecosystem: Environmental > Aquatic > Freshwater > Lake | place: USA: Michigan | collected 2013-09-24
CAATCCCGGCAATTTTGATGTGGTCAAGTCGATTTCGATGCTTGGTGCATCCGTCAAGGAAACCGATAGCCCGATTGGGTTGTTTGGTTCTGGCGTCAAGTTCGCCCTCGCCCAAGCTGCTCGTGAGGATATCGCCTTGAAAATCTCCACGGATGAAGACATCTATTCTGTCTGCGTTGGAACAGACACATTCCGAGACAAAGAGTTTTCCATTGTGAACCTCAAGTCGAAAACTGGCAAGAAAATCAAAACGCCGATGACGACGCGATTCGGGGCGGAAGATTGGACAGATAGCTGGTTCATCTTCCGAGAGTTTTACTCCAACGCTCTTGATGAGGGAAACAGCAAGATTGAAGTGGTGGATGGCATTGAAGCGATTTCTGGTCATACTTGCGTTTTCTTGCCATATTCCAACTTCTCAGAAGTCTACAAGAATCTCGAAAAGTATTTCACGAAACAGCCAGTAGGACTTTTTGTTGATGGCGGCGAAGTCTTCAAGAAAAGCGTGTTTGTTGGTAAACTTGAGGGAACTAAGGTTTCTCTTCACAACAAAGAAGTTTCGATCAACGAATGTCGCGTGATGAACAAAGACGACGCCATCACTATCGTAGCTAACGAAATGGCTAACTGTGAAAACTCAGAAGTGTGGGAAGCGTTTTTCTCTTCGGAAGATTGCTTTCTCAACAACATCAACGTCTACGTTTCCAAATATGTCAACGAAAGAGTGATCAAGGCTATCTGCTCGGCTTTGGTGAAACATTACGGCGAAAACTACTGCCTTTGTCCCAATGTTGCCGATATCATCAAAGATGTTGCGAGTATGGGTTATCGTCCAGTCGTGCTCAAAGGAATTGATCTTAGAATCGAATCCGACGAACTCAGAACATACAAGAGCCTTGACAATTCGCAAATCTGTCGTAACATGAGCGAAACGGAACAAAAAGAGTTTGACACGATCAGAAAGGGGATTTCTGCGTTTGTGCCAGATTGCTGCCGCCCTATTATCAAAGTGATTTCGGAAGGTGCTGCTGAGATTCTTGGGCAGGCTGACATGGAAAAGGGGATCGTCTATATTCGCTGCACGCTCTTTGGGCTGAAAGATAATCACGAACTTATCAACACTATCATTCACGAGTTCGGCCACATTATCACCAAAAGAGGCGACTACGATAGAACGTTTACGGACTTTTTCGTTAGAGCCTTAACAAATCTCGTGAAATAGGGGAAAAGATGAACTGGTCAAAACAACTCGACAAGTGGCTCGAAAAAGAGACTGATATGATTATATCTATCATCGCCATCCTATTTATTATATTTTCATTCTATGGATTGCTTGCCGTAAAATTCAAAGAATGGAAAGAGATAAGAAATCAAGAGCAAAATCAGATAATCTTCGGAATTAAGAAATAAATCCCAACGGCACGAGATTAGCGTTTATATTCGCACTAAGTCCTTACACCATAAGGGTTTATGGCGAAAAAACCGCCGCCCACTTTTTTGCCCTATCTCTATACATATCAACGACTTACATCAAATCTTAACAGCTAACGCTGTGCCAATCGCACAGAAAATAAATCTTTTTATTTTTCACGGAATTAGTGGTCTTTGACCTTTCCGAATGCCGATAATATCTATAGAATACACCATCAGAAACGAAACGTCCACAACCAAGGAAAATCAATGTCACTCGCGAATCAAATCAAAGCAATGCCCAACGTCAACCCGCAAGACAAGGAAATGGTATTGGGACTTGTCCAAGCCTATCGCGATGCGATGGTCATTCCCAATTCGGCAATTCCTTCCGCCTTCCACAACGTCAAGGGGTACGAAACCGGAAATCTTCGCAAGGCTGACACTCACGTCTTTGGCCCAACGGTTGCCGATATTGACAAGAAGTGGAAAAAGCTATACGGTAAAAAGGAAGAACGAAAAAGTAGACAGGATCAAAAAGATGAGCGAGTCACCGCCTATGCCGCCCAATACGCCGCCCAAGGCTCTTTTGAGTTTCGACCAGACGCCGACAAACTCTACAGAAACGAAGCCACGTTCTGCAATCTCATGGGACTGATCGAAACTGACGATCTTTTGGAATAGGGCTTGACAAGCTGAAATGGTATGTTATAATTGACGAACAAACAAACAAAGGGAGACAAACGACATGAAACCGACAGTTGGAATTGGAACGGTTTTGAGTATTGGAAAAGTTGTCGCGATTGAAAACGATTGCGTCAAAGTTGAAGTTCAGGGCAAAGGCATGACCCACATAATTCGTGCCACATTTGGAGAAATAGAATTTCTCTCACAAAAGAAAGCGGTGTAGTTATGATGGTTGGAAAAACGAGTGTGTTGGCGAAGGTTAAAGTCGGTTCGATGTTCTCAACGCTTTATCCTAAGCATGGGAAGTTGAACATCCTCAAGAAGTATGAGGGCGAAGTCGTGGGAAAGAACCGCGACAACCAGAACGGTTTGCTCATTACAATCCGAACCAAAGACGGATATCGTAGCCTGTTGGCCGATAAGATGATTAACCCTACGCCTGCTAAAGTCTAAAGGAATAAATGTTATGACTACCTCTCTTGATGATGATGCTGTTTATATTGATCTTGACGGCTATTACAATTGGGACGCCGCCGAAGAAACTTGTAACGGCGATTCTGAAAATTACTCTTTTGAGGAAATTCAAAATGACGAAGTGTGATCTTATGGCGTATGTTGAAACGACCTTTGTTGTATCATTTATATCATGTTGCGTTTACATGATAGCTAAATGATTGTCAAGGGTGTTTTTTCACGAATATTCCTAACCCCTTATGGGGAATGGAGTTACGGCGAAAAAATCGCCGCCGCAAAAATCGCCGCAAGTCGTTGTCCTGCCTGAACTTACGTCGATTGTCTAAAGCAAAGCGTGTGCCAAATAAATTGTGGCTTGACAAATCTTTTTTGACCTGATAAAATAAGGAATTGTCTTGCCAAATCCCAACGGATCGCCTCTTGATGATATAGCAAGCCAAAAAAGTCATAAGTCAAGGCTGGATAAGGGAATAAAGTATGTTGGGATTCTCTGTCAAAGTTCTAAAGAATCGACTTGACAACGCCGATAATAATGATACAATGGTGACGTACCGCGACGATGTTCGCCGCGACAAACAACTCTCTTTTTGTGAAAGGTTCTTAAATGAACAATGTCGATCTGGTCAAGCTGTATCGTGGTGTTGTTGATCGTAGTGGCTCTTGGAAAGATGTCGTTGCCGATTACCGTATCGCCAACAGCACGACCAAGGCTTCAGACAAGAGTTTGACGGCATATCTGACGAATCGGATTGCTAAGGTGCGTTCCGCTATCATGGACTCCAAGAAGATGACACGGAAGGAAACTCTGGCTCTGTTGCCAGCGTTGATCCGATCATCCAAGGTGTCGAATGATATGGGCGACGTGGTTCAATTCTTGACGACGGCAAAGTGATGGCTTGCCGAAAGATGATAGCTTGACAAATTTAGTTTTTCATGCTATCATCTATTTTTACCAAGGGCAGGCTTGAATTGGGACGGTCCCAACGAGTTCTTATAAAGCTCCGCCATGTTGTTCGACTCAACGCCCTTGGATTATTTTAACCCCACCACAACCTAGGAAAGAAAATGACAAACGCTCCACAGTCCACGAAAATCATGTTTAATTGCTACAAGAAAGATCACCATGAGAATATGGCTCTTATGATTGACGTGAAAATTCCAGTAAAAGTGTATTTTAATCTGCACAAGCGATGTTGGTCTGTCATGCAAAAGAATAAGGTCCGGTTTCATACCGATTATATCGTGTTGGAAAATTGCACCTTTGAAGTTTCCTCGAAAGGCCGCGAGAAAGTCTTGCGAGAAAAACGCAAGAATGTTCACGCTTTTGTTGTTGGTCACATTGTTCATCCATCTAGGCTTCACGATATATACTATGCGGAGGGACTATATGAAGCCTTTGATGATAACGAAAAGTTTATGGAAGTTGTGACGTATAATCCATACGTCTCAAGTTCTTTCTATCAGAAATACGCTCCAGGCATTCGTGTATCGTCTGCAAAGTATGTTGATATGATGTCATCAACAATTGACAAAATTCTCGCCTCACGACCCTCATTTTAAGTTAGAAAGATTATGGAAACATTCAACGGCGTTCCTATTCGCGGAACAGAAACACATCGCGAATGTCTAAAGTTCCGATTGCCAAAAACGGAAAAAGATAAAACAACAAACAAAAAGAAGAAAACAAACGATAAGCGAAAATGGCTTGACCACGATTCAAAGTCAAACTAATTTTGGCTAATTATTTGCGATTGTGAAAAGAGATGCCACAAACCATTGTGGCGTCTCTATTTATGTCAAAAAAAACCCCCCGCGTTTTTTCGTTGTAAGCCCTTGCCACAAAAGAGTTTACAACATTTTTTTATTATTTTAATTATTTGCTGGTTTTCTTGATGATTGGGCTTGCGTTCTACCGATACTAATGTTAGAATTAACATATAACCAGAAACCACCTCACTCTAGGAAACCGATTCATGCTCAAGTTCTCGCCTGCAAACGTCAAAATCCAAGCCTTAAAAGCGGTTCCGGTATTGGCTAAATTCTTGGAAGGAAAGCGGAAAGTTTATTCGCTTGATTTAATTTCTGGATATTCTTGTCCACACGCTCACGAATGTCTGTCGAAAGTTATAGTAACTAACGGCAAGAAGTCTATCAAAGATGGTGCAAATACTCAATTCCGATGTTTTTCGGCTTCTCAAGAAGTTATATTTCCAGCCGTATACAATAATCGGAAACACAATTTCGACACGCTCAAGAAAGCGGATTTCGCCGGAATGGTCAAGTTGCTTTCCGATAGTATGCCTCAGAATTTGGGCGTTTGTCGGATTCATGTCGCTGGCGATTTCTTTAACCAAAATTATCTTGACGCATGGATTGAAATTGCTCGACAAAATCCAACGCGATTGTTCTACGCCTATACAAAAAGCCTTAACTTTTGGATTAAACGCAAGAATAGCATTCCAGAAAACTTTGTATTAACAGCCTCGCATGGTGGCCGATTGGATGATATGATCGCATCGGAAGGTTTACGATCCGCCAAAGTTGTATACTCGGAAGATGAAGCGGCGAGTGCTGGTCTTGAAATCGACCACACCGATGAACATGCCGCGAACCCGGAAACGGCCCAAAAATCTTTTGCCTTGATGATTCACGGCATTCAACCGAAAGGAGGAAAAGCTAGCTCAGCGATTAAGTTACTCAAGAAAAACGGCGTGAAGTTTTCCTATGGCCCCAAATCGAAAGAGGTATAAACTTGGTACATATCATTGTTTTGTTTTGTCTTGCTACGTTTGCGGATAAGTTATCGAAAAGACATTATTGAAAGAAAAGGCATAACATTATGCCTTGCCTCTTGGGGGATTGCCTCAAGGGGCTTTTTTTTTATCGTCGCAAACCTCTACACAGTAACGACTTACGGCGAAAAAACGGCGGGCCAAAAAATCACCCTAAATACTTGTCCTGCCTCAACTTACGTCAATTCGGTAATGCAAACGGCGTGCCAAACGAGATTTCCAAAAACTTCCAAATACTTCCCAAAAGATTAGAGTTGATACCTTGACAACGCCGATCTCAATGTTATAATACACCCATGACTGCGGTTTAGGACCGCAACCCAAACCCAAGAAAGAGGAATGAGAAAATGAGTGAAGTTTCTGTTGCCGATGGTATCCGTGCCGCCTTCAATTTCGGCGTCCAAAAGTTCCCGCTATCGGGACCGGACAACCTGAAAACGGATTGGTACGGGCTGTTTCGAGATGACAACGGACAATCTATCGGTTCGGGATCGGTTTCTAGCCGATATGTCCCGCATCAAGCCGAAGATGTTGTCGCTTTGGTCGATGCCGCGAGTGTGGCGTTTGACGACACGATGAAGGCCCGATATTACTTCAACGAAGGCCACTACGTTTTCCTTGAACCGTCGAAAGATCATCGCAAGGCTATTTTCGGAACTGCCGACAATATCTTCCCGCGAGTGATTATCCGTGCCGGTTATGACGCCCAGCCGTTTGCTGCGTCTGTTGGCTTCTGGCGTGACGCTTGCAAGAATATGTCGATCATGCGTCAAGTCAACGGCACGTCGGTTTCAATCCGTCACACGTCGGGACTGCAATCCAAAGTCGATTCGCTGGTCGAATCGTTTGGAAGTCTCAAAGATGGCTGGAACCGTTTGACGACCAAAATCGAGGGCATGGAATCTCGCACCGTAAAGGTGGCTGACTTCCTCGCGATGGTGTTCGGAACGCCTGATCCTGACTCACAGAAAGCTCTGACGATCAACAAGAATCGAAACGCCGCGATCATGCGACGATTGGTTTCTGAGCGATCAACGACAGGTCGCCAGACTATACAAAACGGCGAAGTGTCTTTGTGGGAAGCGTACAATGGTGTTCAAGGGTTCATCCAGCACGACGCGACCCGCAAAAACTCGGCAACCGATTTGGCCCGAATCGTGATGGCGTCAGAGGACAAATTCGTTGCAATCGCAGAAAAGTATGCTTTGCAACTCGCGGCGGCTTGACAACCCGCCAGATAGGTTTTCTCGTTTCCTCTTTCTTGACCTCTTGGGGATTTTTCCTCAAGGGGTTTTTTCGTTTGTCAAGGGATAAAATAAAATAGTCATAAGTCTTTATGCCGTAAGTATTTAGGGCAAAAAACTGGCGGGAGAAAAATTCGCCATAACTCCATACCCTGTCACGAGTTACAAAATTTCGACGTAAACCCTTGCCGCATAAGGATTTATGGCTCGCATTTTTCTGAGACGTAAATCTATACGGCGTAAGTAGTTGCGTCAAAAAAACTATTTTGGAACCAATAGACGCCGAAATGCGTCAAACGCGACGTGAAGCAATGGCGGCGGTGCTTGTCGCTCACCTGTGAGCAACAAAATCGTTTGTCGCTCACCGAAGGCGGTTTCGTGAGCAACAAAATCCGACGCACCCGTGAGCCTCAAATGACCGACCTGCCTCTTTCTGATTCTGGCCGGATTGATGGGGGTGTGTCTTACTCAACCCCTCTGGATCGGCAATCATGGTATAGCAAGCCAAATTCCCAAATTTCCGGGGATTTTTTTTTCTGGATGGCGGGATTGTCTCGGCCAACCAGCCGGGATCGGCAATCATGGTGTAGCAAGCGACTTTTGGCCCTAATTAACGTTTTGATGTAAGTCGTTACTGCGTAAGGAGTTAGGTATTGAAAAGTTTCGTCCCTTAAGTCTATACACTGTAAGGAGTTACGTCAAAACGCTTCTTTGTCCCGCCCAACCTCTAAGGATCGGCAATCATGGTGTAGCAAGCCAAATTCCGTCAAGTTTGCCATTGACAAATGACGATACTAATGTTAGAATACATAGAAAGGAAACGTTTGATGAATGGGTTGCTAAGGGAATTTATATGGGACAATAGATACAGACTTAAATTCGCTTGTGAGGTGTCTGGTAATTTTAATTCTGAGGTCAGGGAGTGGATGGCTGAAAGCGGTCTTGAGGCCACTCCTGAACAACTTTCTAACCTTAATAAGTTAATCCTTACAACTATAGAAGAAATGGAGAAAGACGATGCCGTATAAGGTTTGTAACAAGTGTCAGACTAAATGTGGGGTTCGTTCATTGTCCTGCACTAAATGTAATGAAGCCTTTATTAAGAAGATGGTATACCAAAGCCCGCTTGCTAAGGCAAAGAAGAAGTCAATACCTATTAACTGGCGAACTCTTAGGAATGGTGACAAGATCGCAGTATTAGGGGCGAGTGGGCCATATTACCTGGGGAAAGATAATGACCGCACATACCTTACAGATAAGGGGATGTATTTAGTAGACAGCATTTGTAATAATGGAATACATGCTCATGGAGAAAATAATGGTAATGCGGGCTATCACTTCCTTTATATGGGTGAAGAGATAAAAAGTCCACTATGTTTTAATTTGTGGAGATCACCAACTAAAATTGTCCTTATCAAGCAATGAGTTGTCCCACCCAACCCCCAAGGATCGCCCATCATGGTATAGCAAGCCAAATTCGCTTTATAGTATGACCCCACATACTGTTTTCCCTTAAAGAGCATTTTTTTTGGATTCACCCTTGACAGTAGGGCTGATACAAGCTAAAATATGGGTATGTGAAAAACGCCCATTTTTGAGGTTTTCGTATGAAAACGATAACTTTTTAACACTATAGAGTATGAAAAGTGTGTTTTTGAACATAGTAAAGTATGAAACGATAACTTTTCTACACTATGGAGAATGAATCATGTATTATCCAGTTGAGTTTACTTTGCCAGATTTACTAAATGAAACCATACGTCTCGCAAAAGAGAACCCTACATATAGGTATGAATCTCCTATTGGATACAATATGTGCCTATATACTGAGGCTAAAGACTCTAAAACCAAAGGATGCCTACTAGGACAAGCCCTAATTAACCTAGACCCCACACTAAGGATACCACTAGATAAGGAATGGTCCTGTTCTACTATAGGGATAGTCCTAATGTATATGTTTGAAAGCACAGAACAGAATATCCCCACATTAAATGAACTCTGCACTATCCAAAGACTTCAAGACCAAGGGGTAGAATGGGGTAAGTGTATACCTAAAACATAACGTTTTCTGCGGGAATACTAAGATTCTCAATAGTGAGAAAATTCTCATTGATGGGAATGGACCACATCCAAATCAATATAGATAAACTCTACATCAATTCATCCATTCATTTATTCATCCATTTATGTATAGTAGTTTTATCATTGGTATATCATTAGTTTAATATGTAGTTAGTCAAGTGTTAGTCAAGTTATTAGTCAAGCTAAATAGCGTTATTACCGCAGTATTTGATACATTTCAAAGGAAAGTCAACCCCGTACAAGCGTTAAAGATTTCTTGTGTGTTTGTCTGAATTGTCTCCAATTTATTTGTCTGTTTTCTCTCTTGTGAGTGTATTATCTAGTAGAGTTCTACTTAGGTAGTAACTAAAAGTTTTCTCTATAAACAGATTAAACTGACACAAAAAAGGAGAAAGGCAAAGAAAATGGCAGACAATAACATGAAAACAATCGCGGAAATGGATACAATAATTGCTAATTTGGAGAAACAGGGAATAGTGTTTGATGCTAAAGTTGCTGAAACGGAAGGTTTGGGCGACTTAGTGGAAAACACTTTGAAGAAGTTTGGTGTCACTGAGGAACGTTTTAAGGAATGGTTTAATCTTAAAGAGTGTAATTGTACCAAGAGAAAGAAGTGGTTGAATAACTTATTCTCATGGGTTAAGAAATAGTTGTGTTTTTCCATACTTTATATTCAAAAAACTAAGAGGATATCACATTATGTCTATTCATTCACACAAAAAAAATGAGGTTTGGTCAGAATTTTTGTCTTTATACGAAGAAGGGTATGAGTATGGATATACTGAAGAAATAACAGAAAACAACTTTGTAGTACCATCAGAAAGCGATTACGAAGATGTGTGTGATGGTGATGAAGTATATGAAGAGTGGGATATTTCCATCGCTAAACCGGGATTATGGGAGAACATAAGAAAGAAAAAAGAAAAAGAAGGCAAAAAATATAAACCAGCAAAACCGGGAGATAAAGACAGACCAGATACAAAACAGTGGAAGAAGCTGACTAAGGGCAACGATAGCGAAATGGCTGTAGACCAAATTAGCAAAATGCACGATCAGCTTATGCAAATAGTCTCTGTTTTGGAAAATGTTGAGTTTCCAGAATGGACTAAAGATATGATTTCTAAGGCAGAAATTTATATACAAAACGTATATGATTTTGTTAAGTCCTATGAGCCTGGAAAATATGGGAACGACGAACAAGAGACAGAAGGCTCAGAATATCAGGGACGAAAAGTTACTTTGAATAAGCCATTCAGAACTCCTGATGGGCCAAAGAAGTCTTCTGTATATGTTAAAAATGAAAAAGGTAATGTAGTAAAAGTCAATTTTGGCGATCCAAACATGAGTATAAAAAAGAACATTCCAGAGAGGCGTCGCAGCTTTAGAGCTAGACATAAGTGTGAAAATCCAGGCCCAAAATGGAAAGCTCGATACTGGTCATGTAAGGCGTGGTAACATACAAGCGATAACTTGATTTAGGAGAACCGCCCATGAAGAATTTCTTTTTAGGGGTTTTATTTACATACTCATCTTTACTTACTTACGCTGTGTTTTCTGGTCCGGGGATTGCCCTACAACCAATTAGTATAGAAATCCAACCAATTATCGTAAACCCACCCTCTAGGTCTAATAGTAATATCCAGCCAATTCCTGATCCTCTTTTTGAGCCAAGAGCTAGTATTGATTTTTATACAATAAAATAGAGGTATTAAAGTATGTCGAAATACTACGTTTCATGTATGGATGTTAAAGAGGTTGTCAACGCAGAAGACCCCATTGACGCATGTATTGCGGTCAGCGTTAAATCTAGCATGATATCCGTTGGTCTAACTTGGTTGGTATCAGAAAAGGGTTTTGATATTCACTTTGACGACATAAGAATACCAGATAGTGAGATTCTAAAAGAGATGGAGAGAAGGAAGCCAAACTTTGACGATAAAGATGAAGATATTTCAGATTTTTCTTGAACATAAGCCTTGATTATTGCCGACAATACCGTATAATAAGACCGTTAAGAATATGGTCACGGTAAAATCATTAAACAAAGGAACAGCTATGAAAAAGTGGACACTATCAAAAGATAACAAGGAAAAGTTCGAGTCGTGGAACAAGAGGTGGACTGAATTAGTTCTATCTACAGATAAAATTGACTTCGAGAAGACCTCGGAAGCGGTAAGAGGCATGTATAAAGCAGCCAAGCTCGATACTAAGAATCTACGCATAGCCCACGTTGCATCTCCATTGATGGGAGCGATTGTTTATGCTTTTGCGGAAGAATTCTATGCCGCAACCGCTGACGCAACTTATGCCGCAACTTATGACGCAACCGCTGCCGCAACTCGTGCCGCAACTTATTCCGCAACCCATACCGCAACTGCTGCCGCAACTCGTGACGCAACTCGTGCCGCTGCCGCAACCGCTGACGCAATCGCTGACGCAACTGATGACGCAACCGCTGACGCAACTGATGACGCAATCGCTGACGCAACCCATGACGCAATCGCTGACGCAACTCATGCCGCAACTGCTGTCGCAACTCGTGACGCAACTGATGCCGCAACTCATGCCGCAACTCGTGCCGCAACCGCTGACGCAACCGCTGACGCAACTGCCGCCGCAACTCGTGCCGCAACTTATGCCGCAACTTATGTCGCAACTCGTGCCGCAATCGCTGCCGCAACTCATGCCGCAACTGCTGCCGCAACTCGTGACGCAACTGATGCCGCAACTGCTGCCGCAACTCGTGACGCAACTAATGCCGCAACCCATACCGCAACTTATGCCGCAACTCATGCCGCAACTGATGCCGCAACTGATGCCGCAACTCGTGCCGCAACTTATGACGCAACTGAAGCCGCAACTGATGACGCAACTCGTGACGCAACTTATGACGCAACTCGTGACGCAACTGATGCCGCAACTCATGCCGCAACCGCTGACGAAACCGCTGACGCAACTGATGACGCAACCGCTGACGCAACTTATGACGCAACCGCTGACGCAACCGCTGAGGCAACTTATGCCGCAACTCATGCCGCAACTTATGACGCAACTTATGCCGCAACTGCTGCCGCAACTCATGCCGCAACTTATGACGCAACTGAAGCCGCAACTTATGACGCAACCGCTGCCGCAACTCGTGCCGCAACTTATTCCGCAACCCATACCGCAACTGCTGCCGCAACTCGTGACGCAACTGACGCCGCAACTCGTGACGCAACTCGTGACGCAACTAATGCCGCAACTGATGCCGCAACCCGTGTCGCAACTAATGCCGCAACTCGTGACGCAACTCATGCCGCAGCTTATGCCGCAACTCGTACCGCATTGGATAGCCCGATAGACGTTCCCGCCTTGACTCATGCCGCCTTAACTAAGCCATACGATGAACAAAACAACTTAGCTCTAATGATTGAGGCCGCAGACAATGCGATTACTCAGAGACTAGGACGAAGCGTAAAAAAGGAAGCAATTAAGAGGATTGCGTCTTGGTATTCACACTATAATGGTGGATCAGAATGGGCTTCGTGGTGTTGCTACTTGTCTTTTGTTAGAGATGTCGTTGGGTGGGAAAGCAAAACTCACGAGAACTACACACACTACGAGAACGCAGCGATTCATGGTGGCCCTAGATTTTTGCACAAGAATTTCGCACTACTTTCTGACAGAGCTAACACTCGGAAAATAAACGAACAGAATCAATTGCACTGCGAAGATGGCCCAGCATTAGCGTGGAATTGTGGAACTAAAAAGTGGTTAATAAACGGAATACAAGTAGACGAACAGGTAGTTATGCGGCCTGAGACTCAGACAGTCAAGCAGATTGACGGCGAAGACAACAGCGACGTGAGAGCTATTAGAATTGATCGTTTTGGGTGGCCTAGATACTTAAAAGAAAGCAAGTCTAAGTGCATATCTGAGAGACGAAACGATATTGAAGGAACGCTAGAAGCTCTGTATAGGACTTCTAGTGGCGAACAAAGGCTGGTCGTGACCTGTCCAACTGGACGTATCTTCGCGTTGGGTGTTCCATCCGAAGCAACTGACTGCATAACCGCACAGCACTGGTTATCTGGTAGCAAAAAATTAAGAGTGCTGGCGAGGACTTAAATATGACTACCGCAACAATTAAAACAACAGCTATACAACGAATAATTAAGCACGCTACGCAAATAGCTGCTGGAGAAAACGAAACCGTTAAGCCGGGACAACCAGCCAGATTTACGGAAGCCTGTACGCCGCAAGATTGCATTTGGCAGGGTGACTTGGGACTGGAAATTGTAACAGGAGTTCCTAAGAGCTTCGTACTTGTGAAAACCCCAACAGACATTGATAGGCAGCTAGTGCCTGGAAATACTCAAGGGGCTAAACACTGCCTTGATTCA
>Ga0181365_1000198_pt1 | contig 12996 bp, 16 predicted proteins | sample Fa13NDMM110DN_FD_130097 | JGI IMG/M metagenome (GOLD analysis project Ga0181365, IMG submission 130097) | Freshwater viral communities from Lake Michigan, USA - Fa13.ND.MM110.D.N | ecosystem: Environmental > Aquatic > Freshwater > Lake | place: USA: Michigan | collected 2013-09-24
CCCGGTCTGAATGTGTCGAGGTCCATGCGGGGAGCGTGCGGCGTGCGGGCCTCGCGTTCAAGCGCGGGTGCTCAGTGGACACTCAGAACGCGGACGGGCGTCGGGGAGTGAGGGGGTCTGGCCTGCGCACCCGCGACATCTGGAGCGAAGACACCACGAAACTCGGCACCGCCGCGATGGGTGCGGCGGTGGCGGAGGCGGTGTAAATCCCCATCCGATCGCCCTAAAATCCTCTAATTGCGTCCGTAGTTTGCACGCGTCCGAGGTAGCCAAGACTCCAAGTCCCAGACGCTCCAGTTACGGTCGAAAAAATTCCGTAATTGTGGTATTCGAGTGTCAGGCTCAGCATTATGTAAGCCTCAGGTAACGCTGCCGGAAAGCGCGCTTTTCGCGCCTCTTGGATGGCTGTGAAGTGTGCGGTCTGACTTGGGTTCGTCAGTAATAAGGTAATGAGAATGCCCGTCGTCCCGAACAGGAGCCATTTCACGGTGGGTTTCGTTTTCGCAGCAGGTGTAGGGGTGTCAATGCTCATGGCTGGTTATTGGGAATCGTGTAGTCAAGCAGAGCTTTATCTCTGCTAGGAATTCTGCTAGGAAATTGCTTTCGCGCCCGCCGCGCCGGAAGCGGTCAGAACGGGGACGGGCGTCGGGGAGTGAGGGGGTCTGTCGAGCAAATTGCACATCAGCCGCCCCTGCACGCAGAGAACGGCGACGAGCAGTCCGAGCCACGCGGCGATCCACCCGCGTGCGATCATCCACAGAACTGCGAACGCGATCGATGCCAGCAACACGCCGAATACCGAGATGCCATTCGGTGAAATATTTGCGCGTACCAGCGCCGAAGCCAGCCGCCGCACCCAGCCATACGACCGTGACTTGAGCGGACGCCGGTCCGCCGCTTCGGGGTTGGGCGCGAGTTCAGCCATCCGCTTTCGCCTATAGGGGCAATGTCGCGGGCACAAGCACGAGAGTGGCCTCGGTGAGCATCCGATATCGAGAGTCGCGAACAGCGAGATGCGAAACGGAGACGGGCGATGGGGTTGGCGAGGGTGGAGGCTTGTCTGGCTTGCTGACGATCATCAGGAGTCCGAGCGCACCCGCGAGGAGACAGAAATCCAGCAACGTGCGCGTGTCGCCTTTTTCGGCAGCGTCTTTTCCGAATGCCCTGAACACCGCGATTGCGGAGGCGAGCATCACGATTCCGTCGCCGGTTGCGAGGAACACCGCGAACAGCGCCGCCGCGCCGACCCATCGCTGCCGACGCGACAGCGCGGAGAATGCCCGCGAGCCGTCGAGCTGCCAGACCGGCGTGAGATTCAGGAGATTGATCCATGCGCTCACATGCGCGACCGCGAAGGCCAGCGGGCTTCCCAGCACGGTGCCTGCGAGCCAGAGCGCGATCGTCGCCCCGAGTCCCCACCACGGTCCGGCAAGGCCCACGCGGGCATTCTCGATCGGCGAGTGCAGACGCTCCTGCAGCCGCACGACCGCGCCGATGCCGGGGATGAACATCGGTGCGGACGCCCGGATCCCGAATTTGTGCAGCGCCGCGACATGCCCCATCTCATGCACGTAAATCGCGAGCACCAGGCCGGCGGCGAACATCCAGCCGAAGATCGACCAGTACGCGCCGAACGACGCGAACATCGAGAGCAGCGTCGCGCCGTTCAGCAGACCGAGCAGCAGGAGCTTGCCCTTCGTCAGCAGAAAGATGAGCGCGAACTTGAACTTCGTCACCGCCAGCACGACAGCGGCGGCGGCCGACGCGAGAATGCCTTTCTTCTTCCCACTGGCGGAATCACGCCTCAGGCCCGCGCCTCCGCCCTTGTCCACCTCCCCGACGAGCGCTTTCACCTTCTCCACGATGACCGCGTGCTGGCGCGAATTCTCCGGCAGCAGCGCGAGGGCACGCCGCCACGCCGAGAGAGCTTCCACCGGAGCATTTGCATTCTCGGCAAGCCCGCGGAGACGCTTCAGTTCCTCGGAGTGAACGAGCGCGCCGCAGACCGGGCAGGCCAGCATCGAACCGGCAATTTCGGTGCCGCAGTCACACCATCGCAGGTTGCGAGGAGGAGGTTCGGAAAGGTCAGGCACCTGCGGTGGATTCCGGGGGAGTGCCGCCGAGCGCATGCGGCCCGGTGATTTCGATTTGGATCCGGCGATTCATCCCCCACGCCTGCCAGAGCCCGAAGCCGGTGATCACCGCGCTGAGGATCGATTCCTTCGCCGCGAGGACGGGCAATTGCAGAGACACCAAGAACAGGCCGAACAGCGCGCCCACCAATCCAGCGGTCTCGACCGGCACAGCGGAATCGGTCCCCGCGCCTTTTGGAGCGTGCTGCACGATTTCCACGATGCCGGCGATCATGAAGCTCATCGAGATCGCGATGTAGGTCAGCAGCACGGCGGCGATCGCGAAGCCCAAGCCGCCGAGTCCGCCCGCCCCCTTGCGGACAGCTTTTCCGACAAACCATCCGATCGCTATCGTTATGAGTGCGAACTCTGACTTGGAGAATGCTATCCACAACCCATAAGCGATCGCACCGATCGCCGCCGCTCCGGCTCCCAGCAACAGCGCGTGCGTGAACCGTTTGCCTGGCGAACCCGTCCCGGCGAGGTGCGCCCGGATGCCCCCGGCACACTTCTCGCACACCATCATGGTCCCCGCTTGAAAGTAATGTCCCGCCAGCAAAGTCTTACAGCTCTCGCAGGCGGGCGCGGCTGGCTGCTCTGATTCCGCTTTGTCGAATTGAAGGTCGTCGCTCATCGGCGGTCTTAAAGCGGTTCGGGTCCGGTCCGGCGACTCAAATAGCGCGTCGCTGCTAGGAAATTGCTTTCGCGCCCGCCGCACCGTGGGCGGTCAGAACGGGGACGGGCGTCGGGGAGTGGCATGGCAGTTTCGTAGCAGCGCCAGCAGCCGATGCCAAGCACAAATGCGCGTCTCGCCACATCGCCTCTCCCTCGCCTACGCTCCCGCCCATGATGCCGCAAACACCATGCCCCTTGAACCCAACAACCAGCGCCTCCTGACTGCCGCGCAGGGCTTCCTTGATCTTGGGCTGCCGCTGGACGCCAACGAGGAGATCGAGAGGATGGACGCCGAAGTGCGGCACCTTCCCGAAGTGCTTGCCGTGCGTGTCGGCATCTACCGTGCGCTTGAGGCATGGCCGCTCATGCAGGTCGTCGCGAGGCAGCTTGCGCTGTACGCACCGGACGAGCCGGACTGGACGGTTGCGTGGGCGTTTGCGACGCGCCGGGCCGATTCGCTGGACGCCGCACGGCTCATCCTCGTGAACGCTGTCGAGCGCCTGCCGGGTGTCGCCGTGTTCGCGTTCAACCTCGCCTGCTACGAGGCCCAACTCGGCGACGTTGCCTCAGCCAAGGCGCACCTGAGCCGCGCGATTGAACTGCGCGGGGATTTGCGGCTGAGGGCGCTGGAGGAACTGGACTTGAGGCCGCTGTGGGATTCGCTGTGACGCGGGCATGTGCTGGAAAAGCAGCACTTCGCTCGATCTCTCAGTGCGCGGCGTCGAAGCCGTCACGGACGCGTTGCGCTTTGGGCGCAGCCGTCTAAGTGCAGTATTTCCAGCATATTGTCTTGGCGGCGTGGGGGTTGAGGGGATGGTCCGTGGACGGGGCGGGTAGCCTTTCGTGCGAAATGCACCCTGCGATTTTGAAAACTCGTAAACGGCTGCGAGGCGTCCTTCGCTTGAAGGGGGCAAATCTGCATCGTTAATCGCCGCCGCGCATCGTGGCGCGGACGTAGGGGGTGCAAGCCTTCTTTGCGACGGCGGTGATGACAATGCAGGGCGATTGACGTTGCCGGGGCGCGGGGGCGCTGCGTAGGCTGGCGGGACGATGGACGACATCCGCGAATGCTACCGAATCCTCGACCTTGAGCCGGGTGCCTCGCTTGAGGAAATCAAGCGGGCATATCGGGAGCTTGTGAAGGTGTGGCATCCCGACCGCTTCCGCAGTGATCCGAAGTTGCAGGCCAAGGCCGGGGAAAAACTGAAGCAGATCAATCTCGCGTACGAACGGCTCTGCGAGGAGGCGCAAGAAGCTTCGGTCAGTCCTGCGGACGATCGCCCGCGTGCTGAAGCAGGGGCCGGCCCCGACGCCCGTCCCCATTCTGACCGTTTCCGGTGCGGCGGACGCGAAAGCAAATTCCTAGCAGCAAAGGCGCTTTGCATAACACTTTGGCATAACAATGCCGTCCGCGTCATGCGTGTCGGTTTGGCTTGTGGTTCAGAATCGCCGGCTCAAACTTCAAGAATGAAACTGTTCAGCTTGAGGGTTCTCGCCTCGGTATTTTGCGCGGGGTTCGCCGTTTTCGGGGGTTTCGTTGGGAGAGCCGAGGACATGCGGACGCTCGAAGGACAAGTATTCATTCGCACGAAGGGAGGTGCCAGTATCAAACTCTCGCTCGTTCCTGTTCAACTGTTTGAAGAAGCAACCATTTTGCCAAGGATAGAAGAGAGCCGCGAGGTTTCCGAAGCGGTTCGGGAAGTGTTCACGCCGCTAGTGAAAGAAGCCCAGAGAAAAGCAGAGGCTATGAAAGGGGCGGATCCACGGGTTCGACTGCGGGCTCTCGAGAATGTGCGGGAAATCCTTTTCGTTATGGGCTACACTCGGTCGGTAGCCTACTGCTTCGAGGAGTTGCCGCGTCCGTTACAAACCACCAAGACTGATGCGGACGGGAAATTCAGCTTCAAAGTTCCAAAGGGTTCTTATGTTCTGGCAGCACTCTCGGAACGGATGGGTGGAGGCGAAAGGGAGTATTACGGTTGGCTGGTTAGAGCCAAGGTCACAGGTGACACGACGATAATGCTGGCGAATGATAACCTTTCTTCAAGTGAGTCTGCGGAGTCCTTGATTACGACAATTGACGAAGAAGGAACGCTACCTGCGGCAATGAAAAGCAAGCACTTCCCTGCCATGATGGCGGTCGTCGAGAAAACGAAGCGGGAGCGTGCCCAAAAAATAGCTCTCGTTGAGAGAAACAAGCGGGAGCATGCTGTTGCGCGGGACGCACAGGCGGCGCAACTCAAGGCCATTGAGCTTTACCCGGAACTGGCCGTAGCAGGCTCTCCGCTGAACAAAGAATTTGTGGAGCGCGTGAAGCGCTACCAGACAGAAAAGAAAGAGTTTTTTACGGAGCCGGACTGGCCAATTCGACTCGCCAAGGAATGCAGTGAGGACTTGCGCGCCAAGCCAGTGGCGAAATGAAAACGATCCTTGTGTGGGTCATCCTTATTCTTTCCGCACCGCTTCTGGTTGTCTGGCTGCCGTTTCTCGCGGTGATGATGCCGGAGCGGTGGGAGTGAGATAGCCGCGCCCGCGTCATGCTCGTCATGCCGTCAGCGGTTTGGCAAACCGTTGCTTTCCTCTGTCCACCGTTTCCGTTGGCAGCCGGTTGCCATTTTCGGCGTGTTCCACGGCAACTTACGCGTGGAATGTCGAGAGCCTGCCCAAGGCTCCGTTCACGAAACTTTTCGCCCTGTCCTGCAATGTCGGCGCGTCGAGGCCGGCCCACGTCGGCGCTTCGCTGAGAAGGCTCATCAATTCAGCGCGCACTTGTGCCGCCCATACCGTCGCAATGCGTGTCGTCTCGTCGTTGGCAGTGTAGCCGCCACGCTCCGTTTCCAATTTGAACAGTATGCGTTTCGTTTCGGCTTTGAGCTTGGCCAGCTTCGCCGCTTTCAGGTCACCGGGTTCAAGCTCGTCGTTCGCGACGTGCCGCGAGTCGAGCCATTCCGCCATTGCCGGCTTGCTGTGCAGCGGCGCGCCTGCCTTGAGCCAATTGCGTACGGTTTGAACGCTGCATTTGTAGCGGCGCGCCAGCGAGCGGAGTTGCGCGGGAGTCATACTACTGCCCCCGTGTCAAAGTTTCGGAAAAGCGAAAGCCAGCCGGTTTTGGCGCGAGTGTGCGCAACCCGCAGAGAAGTTTTGAGCCAAGGAGACTCCTGATTCGGGGGGGTGGGGGGGGCCATATCCGCCCTCTGCGCGCTCACAGGACGCCCGCCACGCGGTTTTGATTGCTCGGCAATAGCTAGGCAGCGGGAGGTTGCGCTGTTGCTTCACAGCACGAAACGGAAGTTCTCGCCGTTGCTCCCCTCGATGCGCGGCGCGGTGTCCGTGAGTTCGGCGATGCGTGCGCCGAGTCGCCATGCGGTTCTGAATGCTGCGCGGTGCTGTGTATGAACGCCATCGGGCATCGCCACAACCGCCGAGTCCACAACCGGGATAGATGGGATGCCGTCTGCGTGGTTCTCGATGAGAAGTTGCTTCTGAATGTCCGCCATCGCGCATCGCAACAGGCGACCAACGGCTTGCCTGTTCTTGCGCTTCATGTCGGCCATCTTCGCGGCCAGTAGTGGGAACAGGAGTTCAAATTCGCGGTAGCCTGCGCTTGCGTGACGGGCGACGCGCGTCCGCTGATTCAGTGCGGAGAGAAAATCCACCTTCCACTGTTTGCGCTCGCCATAGATGGACGGAAAGCCGAGCAACACTTGTTCGTCAAAGCGGGTTTTTTCCTTCGCCCATTCCGCGCCTGTCTCGTCCTTGTAGAACATCCCGAGCAAGACTGCGTGCGCGGATTTCACGTCAAACTCGGCAACCGGCTGTCCGCTGATTTGCAAAGTCTCACGCAACTTTTCCGGCAGGCGCGAGACGTTTGATTGCACGTCTTCATCCCGTGTGACGTTCAACCGATCGGGATGCTTGCGGTAGTTGCTCACGGCTTGCCGCTCGCCGGTTTCCGTGAGTTGTCGCGCCGCGTCGTGGAAGGCTGGCCCCGGCGTCGTCACCATGAGCGTCTTGCGGACAAGCGCGGCGTGCGGATTCGCATCGTCGAGGCATTCGCGCAGAATTTCACCGCGACGATTCCAGCGGCGAAGCTGATGCGGTGTCAGTTGAACGGTGATCTTCTCGGATGAGCCGTCGCACCAATCGGGAATGCGCCAGGTATTCGTCACCTTGCCGTTCAAGTTGCAGCCGCGTGTGAGTTGTTCGCAGCCCCATGCCTTCGCGACGAAAGTCGCGGGAGTGGCGCACGCGCCGACCCGATCAATGAAGCTGCGGGCGGCGGCAGTTGTCAGTCGCATCTCCACACAGCCGCTTTTCGAGGGTTTGCGCGATGACCAGAGCAGTGATGCGATGAGCAAAACGGCGGAACGAATGAGAGGACTAAAACCAGAACAGGCGGAGAGCAAAGGAGTAGAACCGCCAGCAGGCAGGGAGAGGACAGCACACAGAGGACCAGCATCGGCCCACTGGTTAAGGTGTGGGATTTTAGAAGCGCATACCTTAGGTGTGGGAATTTGCTTGCCCGTTTTGCTCACGCTCCACCTCGCTTTCCGTGGATGAAGTTGCAGAGGAGTTCCCGATCATCACCGCTCAACTGTGGCCATAGATGCGCGATCAGATGTGTGATCGTTTGCAGTGGCGTCCGCGTGGTCTCCGGTTCGTCGCCAGCGCGCTTCCGCACTGCGGACTCGACTTCACGGGCGGTCGGTTGTCCGTTCGGTGAAGCTGCAACTGCCTTCTGCCATACCTCTACGCGCTGTGCCGGTGGCAGCGCGGCCAGTGGGCGGGCCTGCCGCTCTGTCTGCGGTCTGTTGCCCGTGGGCAACACTTTCACCGTCTCGGCGGCTTGGATGAGTCGGCACGCACGGGAGCGTGATAGACTCCACTTCTTGTCGAGGTAGGCGTCGAACGTCGGATGCTCGGTGCGATACAGTTTCCGATCACGTATCTCGGCGAGGGCTTCGCCGACTTGCACGAAGGTTTCGAGTCCGCGCTCGATTACCGATTCCAGCGCGATGAGGTCGCGGGATTCGGGGAGGGTGATCGGCTCAAGCGCGACGGCGGCGGTCGTCGTGCTCATCGTCCTGCCTCCGTCACTTCCCGCCAGAGCGCGGGATCGCTTGCGAGAATGTCCGCAAGAAACTCTCGGCGCACTCGCGGGCCGCATGAAAGCCAGAGCTTTGTGAGCGCAAGATGAGGGTGCGTCTCGTCTTGCGGTTGTCGTGGTGAACCTATCAACGGAAGATGCCCGCAAGTGGAGCTTGTCACCGATACAGCGGGGATAGCGTCTTGAACGTGTAGTGCGCTCATTTCGCAAGGGCGGCTTCGACGTCCGCAAGGCGGTATCGAATACAGCGTGCGGTGATTCGCACGAATGGGATTTTTCCCGATGCGCGCCAGTTCGCGAGCGTGCGGGTGGTGACTTGGCAGTGTCTTGCAACATCCTGCGTGGTGGACAGCGCGGCGGGCGCTGTGGCGGAGCTCTCGAACGTTTCCATATGAGAAGCCTCACATCTTCCCCAAAAGACACCCCGATAGACGGCGGCGAAGCTCTAGCCATTACCAAAACTTCCGAGCGAACGCCCGCAAGATTTTAGGGAAACTTCATCCGATCCTCGTTACCGTATCGGGTTGTTGTTTTGGTGGTGCTTGGCTTAAGTGGTAAAAATGGAGCGATGAAATCAATAGAATCTTGCTGAATGGATGGCAAGAAAAATCTGCATCTCGCTCGCGTCGCGGGTGCTATAATTCAAGCGCCCGCTCTATGCGGCCGCGCCAGCCATCGTCACCACCTTGCCAGCGTCGGCGGGGCGGATGTTCCAATAAGCGGCCGCGTCCTTCGCATCCGTGATCTCGAAATAGTGGTCCATCACCACCTTGGGAGAATTGCCCATTTCCAAAGAGACTTGGCCGGCGTTTTTCGTCTGTTCCATGCGGTAGCTTCCGAATGAGTGACGCAGTGCGTTTTTCCGCAACTGCACGCCGGCTCCCGCGCTCACTTTGGCCGTATTCTTGCGCGCGTCCTTGGCGTAAATCGCGCCACGTTTCGCGCGGTAGGGCGCGAGCCATTCGGTGAGATTGTCCTGCATGGAGATTTTCCGCTTCTTGCCGGTCTTGGCGATGTCGGCGGGCACGGTGATTGTGCGGTTGTCGAAATTGATGGCTTCCCATTTCAGCCCCTTGGCGAGTTCTTCGCGGCGGATTCCGCCAAAGGCGATGAGCAGCAGCCACGGCAGAAAATCATCGCTGGCATGGTGCAGCAGCGCGGCGACTTCGAGGGGGGTGTAAATCTCCACGTCCTTGTCCTTCACCTTCGCGGTCTGCAATGCGTCGGCGGCGGTCGTCTCATCCTCGCGCAGCCATTTTTGCAGCTTGGCGAAATTGAACAGGGCGACGATGAGCCGCTTGTGATTGTTGCGCGCGACGGGGCCGACGTTCAGCCGTTGCATGTAGCCGGAGAGGTCGTCGGGGGTGATGGATTTCAGATTGCAGGCAAACGCGGTGGCGAGCCTGCCGAGCATCACGCGGATGTCTTTGAGATAAAGCCGACTCATCCCGGCGGCGGCTTTCGCCTCCGCAAATTTGGCGACGGCATCGGCAACCGTGATGTCCGGCAATTCGGCGGCAATGTGCTTCCGATAGAAGCGCGCGGCTTCGATGATGGCATCGTGCCCCAAGATTTTGAATGCGGTGGCAAACTCGCGGGCCGCGATGTCCACCGTGATCCCGGTGCCTTCCAGCGCGTTCTGCGCGGCAACGAACATCACGCGGTCTTGGCCGTTGAGCTTCGCGCCCTCCACGTCGCCTTGGGCGAGGTTGGCAACCTTGGTGTTCGCCTCGCGCTTCGCATCGTCGAGTGACGTGAAGAACTGGCGGCGGCGTCCGCTCGGGGTTTGAAAGGCGAGGGTGAACAGGTCTTTGCCCCGGTTTTGCCCCCGGTAGATTTTCACCGATGCGTGGCCTTTTTTGATGATGAGTGGGAAGGTGTCCTTGCGGGTAGCTTTCATGTTGTTTCCTCTTGTTTCCCTATCTCTAAGCGTCGTGCAGGCGTCGTGCAAGGACAAACTTTCGGTTATTTAGCCTGTTGGAGCGTAGGATTGAAAATCCTCGTGTCCCCGGTTCGATTCCGGGCCCAGCCACTCTCTTAACCCCTGACGGAATCAGGGTTTGCGGTGTTTTCAGAGGAGAGAATCGAGGCGTGCCGGAAAGTGGCTGAGATGAAAGGAAATGCATCGTTCGGAAAAGAAATTGTCGTGCGGTGTCGTGCAAGTCGGCGATCTGCTTAGAAAAGCCCCCCGCTCTGGCCGTCGCTCCGCCCCTCAATCATGGTTTTGCGTGGTGTGAAACACGCTCCGAGGTGAGTGGCAAAAAAGTTTTCGTGTGGATTTTCAGGAAAAAAATCTCATCACACGTCCGCCGATTTCAAAGACGTTTGCCGGTGTCTCCACCGCCCGCTCGAAACTCGTTCAGCAGCCGCAAGCCGGAGTCGTGGGCATGTGCGTGCTCGGTGAACTGCCAGCGCCCGTGAGCATCGAGGATCAGCACGCGCCCGCCCGTCTCGCGCAGTAGATGGTGCGCGTAGTTCGCGGCGTGGGCATCATCCAAGAAACGCAGCGCGTGCGGCAGGAGCGGCCCGGCGAGTGCGTAGCCCCCTGCGCGGTGCGGTTGAACGGTGTACGTTGGCAGCATGGCGGGGCGATGCTGTGGCGCGGCGTGCGGGGATGCAACGGGGTTCGGCGTGGCTGTCTTCGCGCGCGAGGGGATGGCTGAAAAAGTGCGACCGAGGAGGGTGGTATCCGGGGGGGGCGATTCCACCGAGCCGGGATGCGTATCTACCTCCTTTCAAAAAAATTATTCCCGCGCAACTGCTTCTGCCGTGCTGCCACATCACGAATTGCAACGTCCCCTTTTCTCGCCATCGCCTGCGTGGGTGCCGATGCCGGTCAAATAGTAATCTTGCAGAATGAAAGTCCAGCGGCTCATCCTGCGTCCATCTTTTTCTGAACATGGCGAACATCACGATCAACAGTGAGGGAAAGCAGCTCGGGCCATTGACGATGGAAGCCGCGAGATCGATGGTCCTAACGGGAGCCATCAGAGCCACGGATTGGGCATGGATAGACGGTGCGACCGAATGGGTTCCGCTTCATTCATTACCCGGTTTTGTGCCATCTCCACAAAATCAGCAGACAGTGCAAAAGCCGCCCGCGGTAATTGGCGCTAGTGTCGGTCGAACTCCGCGCGTTGCGCAGGCGGTTCCACAGGCTGCTCAAAATAGTCCTGATCAAGAACAAATACTGTGGACAGGTTCGCCATCCCAATTGCTGAATTTGGCCTTCTACGTGAAGGCCACCATTGCCTTGATAGGGATTCGTTTCGTCGGGTTCAGCAAGGAGACAGCGGACATCCGGGCTTTCGCTCAGGTTCCCGATTTCGTGCCCGAACTGGTTTTTTTTCCTCTGCTCGTGTTGTGCATTTTGCGGGCGATCATGTTGACCATTCAAGTCTTGTCCACGCGCTACGTTGTCACCACACAACGCGTGAAGGTTTTTCGCGGAATCTTCAGCAAAGACGTTCAGGAAATTGAGCTTTTCCGCGCGAAAGACACTTCTGCGCACCAGACATTTTTCCTCCGAATGTTCGGTATCGGTAACATGCGAGTTTTGAGCGGCGATGCGAGCGCACCGAATTTGGTCCTTCTCGCAATCCCGAAGCCTTTTGAACTTCGCGAGCGTCTGCGAAACGAGATTATAATTTTGCGCCAGCGATTCAATGTTCGGGAAATGGAACTCATGTAGCGCAGTCACTCGCGGACGGATGCGCGCGGGTGCCGGTGCCGGTCACTTCACGAACCGCCATGCCCCGCGCTTCTCTTTCTTCGCCTGTGCCTCCAACTCCGCGATCCGTTCGCGATATTGCGCCGATGTTCTTCCGTCGGAAAGCGGCGTTCGCACTCCGTAGATGCGTGCCAGGCCGTTCTCGATCAGCAGCTCGTTCAAGTCGCGGCCCGTCGAGTCCACGATGATGCAATACACGCGCCCGAGGGCAGAACGGCCACGCGCAGCGTTCCAGCGCGTCCAGACGGTGAACGGTGCCGCCAACCGTTTCGCGGTGAAGGCGGAGGCTTCGTGCGCGATGTCCTTGGCCTGCTCGCGCGTGATGCGCCAATACGCGGCCTGCTCATCGAGCCGATCCCGGTAAGCGGTTTCCGCTTCTGGCGTGTCCACAAAGTAGAGCCTCGCGACGATCTCCTTTCCTGCGTCCCCGGTGATGACGTGGAAGCTGTCGCCATCGTTCCAGCGGTCTGCTTTCCAGCGGCACGCCTCGATCTTCTGAAATGGATTCGGCGCGGCGTGCGCGGCCAGCGGCAGCAGGAGCGCGAGAATGAGAAAGCAGAGGGAACGCATGGGCGGCGAGTGTGCGGCGTCGCGGATGCGAGAGCAAGGCGGACGGCGCAGAGTCAATGATCGCTTGGCAGATGAAAGCGCTCTGAGCAGACTGCCCTTTGGCATGAGCACGTATTTCTATATCGATCCCGATGGCCAGCAGGCAGGGCCGTTGGAGTCTTATGAAATGATCGATTTGATGCAGCAGGGCCTACTGAAACCCGACACGCAGGTATTTCGCGAAGGGGACGATCAGTGGCGACAATTGCGGCACTATCCCGAGATTGCGACTGCGCTTCGAAGTTCCGCAAGGCCTCGGATGGTCGCTCCTGACGCGCGGCGACACCGCATGGAATCGAGCAGCAGTGAGAATCCGCCAAACTTCGGTCTGATGGTCGTCCTGGCTTTATTGCTGTGGCCTGGCGGGATGATCGCCAGCATCGTTTACCTCTGCGATCCGCGTTACCGAAGCGCCGGCGTTGCTCTCTTCTTAATTTCACTCGCCTCGTTGTTCGTCAGTTGGTTCGTCGTGCGCGCATGCCGGGGCTAGCGGCGGCGGGGGTCAAGAGCGCGGTGCCGCTCAACTCCCGCCGAGCCACTGAACCAGCGCGGCGATGCCGAACCAGACCGCCATGGTGAGCGCAATGATCGGCAGCAAAATCAGCAGGCGCAAAAAGTTGCCCGGTCTGAATGTGTCGAGGTCCATGCGGGGAGCGTGCGGCGTGCGGGCCTCGCGTTCAAGCGCGGGTGCTCAGTGGACACTCAGAACGCGGACGGGCGTCGGGGAGTGAGGGGGTCTGGCC
>Ga0181365_1000199_pt1 | contig 12848 bp, 15 predicted proteins | sample Fa13NDMM110DN_FD_130097 | JGI IMG/M metagenome (GOLD analysis project Ga0181365, IMG submission 130097) | Freshwater viral communities from Lake Michigan, USA - Fa13.ND.MM110.D.N | ecosystem: Environmental > Aquatic > Freshwater > Lake | place: USA: Michigan | collected 2013-09-24
GCGCAACTCTACCAGGAAAGCCGCCTGGACCCGCTGGCGGTGTCTCCCGTGGGCGCGACCGGCCTAGCCCAGTTCATGCCGGGCACCTGGGCCATGGTCACGAAGGCCCTGCGCTGGGAACTCATTGACCGCCGCCTCGCTGGCCCGGCTATCGAAGGCGGGGCGTACTACATGGCGACGCTGCGCAAGCAATGGAAAGCCAAGCGCCCCGACGAAGACCGCCACAAGCTGGCCCAGGCGAGCTACAATGCGGGGATCGGCCACCTGTTGACAGCCCAGGCGCTTTGCGGGGGTGCGGCGCTGTACGACGAGATTGTCGCCTGCCTGCCGCGCGTGACGGGGAAGCACTCGAAAGAGACAATCGGCTACGTGATCTACATAGCCAAGTGGAACGCCATGATGGAGTTGGAGTGATGTTCGGTAGCTGGAAAATCTATGGCGTGCTGGGGCTGCTTCTGCTGCTCGCGGTCGGGGCGGCGCTCTACTTTCGCAAGGACGCGGGGAACGAAGCGAACCTGCGTCACGCCGCCGAAGAAAAGCTGGAGCGAGCGACGGCGATCATCGAATTTAAGGTGAAGCAGGAAGCAAAGCTGTTGGCCGCCATCGCCGCCAAGGACGCCGCCGACAAGAAAGCGGGCAAACAGATCGAAGACTTGAAGAAGGAACTGGCCAATGATCCGCAAGCGAATGATCCTGCCCCTCGCGTTATCCGCCGCGCTCTTGGCAAGCTGCCAGAGTAAGACGGTCGAGTACGTCGAAGTTCGACCGTCAGCCCCGGCCAGCTACGCGGATTGCGATGCTGGGCCGGAGCCGTTGGCCGACGGCGATAGCGTTACGAACCGTCAGGTAGTCCAATGGGTGCTTCAGCTTCGTCTTGCTCACGCCCAATGCCGTGAAACAGTGAAAGCTGCGTGGGCGATCCTTCAGGGGCCTGCTGACAAAAGCGGTCCATAAATTCGAAGTCCATCCACGGCGACCCCACTTTTAAGTCGTTCTTGCCCAGCTTGCGGAAGTCATACGTGAACAGGGCCAGGGCGTTCCACGCCACCATGAGCAAGTGATGGCACCCTGTCTCTTTGTCGTAGCGCTCCCCCGCCAGGAACTTGCAGGCGTGGCGCAGCATCGGCCCCCACACCTTCGACCACGGCATCCCCAGTTCCCAGTTGCGGTCTTCGTACTTGATCGCGCCCGCCGTCGTGACCTTGCCCAGCCCCCACACCCATTCGGGCGGGAGTAGGTCAAGACGGTTCTTGCCTGTGTCGCGGCGCAAGCCCTTCATGTCAAATCCCCGGTGTTAAAAGTGTTGCGGCCAACTCGACCGCCGTGTCCAGATCGTGCGCGAGATAACTTGACAACCCGTGGACGAAGGGGTGCCAGTGCGGGTTGGTTTCCAGGGACGATCCCCGGAACGGGTCAATGATGGTGACGATGGGCTTCCTAAAAGCATCGGCCCAGCCAAGCTCAACCATCGAGCCGACCGACGTTTTCTTGGCCCCGCTAAGGTTCATCACGACAAGATCGCACGCCATTACATCGTTGCGGTCGCGGGCCACTATCCCCGCATCGGTTCCAAGAGCGTGGCCATAGGCGGAAGGCGAGCCGGATATGCTGGCTTCGTCTTCCAGGAAGTCCTTGCCGCGCATGGGCGAATACAGGTCCGCGATCAGTGAGTGCGCGCCGTCATTCCACTTGCCCCGGAATTGCTCCCGCCAGCCGTGGCGGGCCTGCTCGTAGCTCAGCCCCGCAATGGGGCCTGCCAGATAGATGCGTTTCTTCATGCGTAACTCCCCGGTTAAAACGATTTAGGATCGAAGCCGTGGTACTTGCAGACGAGCGCCGCGCAGCGTTTGAAGTCCGCGCCATGCTCGGCTCGCACGCCTTTGCGGTCTAGGTGCAGATGCACCATTTCGTGGGCCATCACTTCCAGCAGGGTATAGGTTTGACTGACGCGCTTGGACGAGATGGCGATGTCGGGGTGCTTCCCGGTGCTGTCGCACTGGCCCAGGTGTGACGTGCGCAGCACGCGAAAGCCAACATGGTCCGCGTGCGGCAGCTTCCACCGGATGAACGGCGGCGTCGTCTGGAGCAGGCTGTAGGCGCTTTCGAGGATCAAAGGCGTCAGATGGAAGCCCATGCTTTCCTCCGTTGGCCATAAAACCGTACCAAGGCTTTAAGCTCAGCTAGGGTCGCATCGCACTTAATGCGGTTGGCGCGCCAGCTAACAACCACGATGTTCCCTTTGACGTAGCCCCGTTTGTTGTCAACGCGGTCGAGGGTGGGCGAGGCGTCTTGAAATCCTGTGCCGCCGCCCACGACAATCTTTATGCCTAAGACGGGGCAACGCTTTGGGATCACCACGCCACTGCGCTCGATATTAAACGGCAGCCCCGCTTTACGAGCGCGGGCTTTAGCGAGCAGAAACAATTTCTTGCTTGGGTCTTTGTGGTGCGAGCGCGCCGCAGTTTCGCGAACTCGCTCAGGGTACGCGGCGCGGTACTTACGCTGGTATATCTTGTCGCGCGCGTTCGCGTAGTCTTTGTTGGCGTGACGCCAAGCCAGCATACGTTCCGTGTTAGTAGGACGGCCACAGCAATAGCTGTACCGCGCGCCCATTTCAGACACTTTACCGCAGCGACGGCACGGTTTTGCTACGCCCATGCCTTACCCTTCCATATCGTGGAAATACAGCGTTTTCCGTTCTCATACGTAATGATGAACGAATGCGACCAGGAGCCGGGGCCGTTGTTGTAGCCCAGGTCTAGCTTGCTGGACGTGCCAGCGGTCCATACGCCGTCATGGATGCCCGTGCTGTGGGTGTGGCCCACATTGGCTTTGCGGCCCATCTTGGCGAACGCGGCGGCGCTGCCACGGGCACCGTTTGGCCCCAGGTGACCGTGCATCCCGCACTCGATCCCGCCGCTGCTGTCGTGGCACAGGATGTAGCTTTCGTCCTGGCGCAAGAAGCGCGCGGACTGCACCGCGTCTTCGTCCGCCGCCCCGCGCAGGCAAGCCCACTCCAGCAGGTGGAAGTCGGGGTTCTTGCCCGCGATGGCCTTGTACTTCGCAAGCTGGGCTTCGTAGTAGAAGATCGCGTTGGTCGGATCGTTGCGCGCGTCGGCTTCCTTCAGCCAGCGTTCCAGCGCCTTGTCATGGTTGCTGTCCACGACGACGGTGCTGCACCAGGGGCGGTGCATCCGGTTCATAAGCGCGCGGACGCCCGCCACTTCATCGGCCACGTTGTCCTGGCCCTGGACGTAGCGTTCGAATTGCTTATGCGGGTCTTTCGCTTCGTGGTGGTTGCGCGAGTGAAAGTTGAGGATATCGTGCGCGAACTGGTAGTCGGGCCGAAGCACGTCGATCACCCCGCCCTTGCCCCACTGGACCGCCTCGACCACGGGATCGGTTTCGCCCGCGTGAATATCGCCCCAGTTAATCCCCTTGACCCCGTGGCCGGTCGTGATCTTGCCATTCTTCACGCGCATTGTAAGGTTGTAGATCGTACCGTCTGTTTCGCCGTTAAGCTGGCGGACCCACCAGCCGTCATTCGTGACTTCCACAAGCAGCGCGCCGTAGCAATGGTGGAAGTCTGCCTTCTGACCGGCCTTCCGCTGGATGTAGTTGCGCTGCGTCAGCGTGCCCGTGGTGTAGTTGAACTTCGTCGGCTCATACTTGCCGGACGCAATGCTTTCCATGGCCAGCTTCGGATGTGGGAAGATGCCAGAAGCGCGCCCAGTGTAGCTTTCGAACCCGGACAGCGGCCGCACAGCGGTGGGCAGGATGTTGATTTCGCCGCACCATACAAGACCGGGCGCAAGCTCTGCCGCCTTGTCGTACACGTAGTCCTTGATGCGCGGATCGTACCAAAGTTCCTCGGTGTCGCTGGCCTTCTGCGTGCCCGGCTTGATTGCCTTCGACCCGTAGGCTTCCTTGTTGTAGGTGTACTGCGACACCATGATCTTCGCGTCATAGTGCTTGGCCAGGGCTTGGATGTTCCCCCACAGCCCGTCGTGCAACTTCGTGTTATTCTGCACGCACGTCAGAATGTAGCGCAGGACTTGGCCCTTCTTGGGCCGGGGCAGGGTATCACGTGAGGCCGTCTTGATCTGGCCACCGACGAGGGGAACCTTGTCTTCGTCCCGCTGGTACAGCGCGCTCTTGGCAGTCTTGTTCTTCGGGCGTTTCGTGGATAGCCCCAGCTTCACGGCTTTGTTGTGGGCGTTCTGCAACGTCGTGCGCGGGATGCCAAGCTGCCGCGCAGCGTTCAGTTCGGTGCCGTAGAGAAGCACCGCAGCCGCCGCCTGTTCCGGCGTCATGGTTGGATCGCCAGAAAGTCTTCGGCGTCCATGATCACAAGCCACCGCCCGTTGTTCTTGCGGTGTAAGATCACAGGGATTTCGTCCGGCTTGGCGTCCTCTGTTGCTTGCTTCATCCAAGCGGCGAGCGCCGTCGTTTCAGTGCGCTTGACTTCGATATGGAAGCCCTGGATATCGTGAACTACGTCGGGGCTGTCGGTGCCGCCCGCAAACTGCTGGCCGCGTCGAGCCTCAAAGCCGTACTTCCGAAGCAAGGCCGCGACTTCTCGCTCTCCGACCTTACCCTTGGTCTTCGACATTTTGCCCATGATAGTTCCCCGGTTGTGGTGCTAGGCACGGTATAACATTGCACTTCGATACGCAACTACTTGCGGTAGCGGTCGCCGGTCCAGGCGTCCACGGACACCGGCCAACCCCGCGCCCACTCCAGTTTGTCAAGAGGTTCTAAGATCACTTCCTTGAACCCGTCCACGGAACCGAAGTCCTTCTTGACTTCCGCAACTAGCTCGTCATAGACGGTCAGGATCAGGGGGTAGCCGCGCTTCCCCGCGTTCTTCGCGGACGGCATTAGAAGCTGGCGGCTGGTGGCCTGGATAGCGTTCTCGCACAGCTTTCCGCCGTAGGTGCTGACGCGCCGCCACGCCCCGAACTTCAGCGCCATGTAGGTAAGCTGCGGGCCGGGCCTGCAATCGCACGTGCCCTCGCGGCACTTCTCCTGCGTGAGTGGCTTATGCCAGTTGGGCATTTTCACGCGAAGCTCAGGCTCCCTGTACCATATGCGCTTGCCGTCCGGCAGGATCATCGACAGCCAATCGTCCACGACTTCGAAGCCGATCTGCCGGTAGCCGGTGACGGTGCCGGGGCTGCGCACGGCGGCGATGGCCTCGCGCTCCAACTCGCGCCAGAACTTCACGATCATCGGATGCTCGGCCCGCCATGCTTTGCATATCTCGATAATGCGTTCGTCGGTGTGGCGTCCGCTGCTGTCGAAGTTCAGCCATGCGCCAAGCGCGCCCTGATAGCCGAAGGCAAGTTCGCCCGTCTTGCCGTCCTGGCGCTCAGCCGGGTACTTCGCCTTGAACGCTTTCTTATCGTCGGCCAGGGTAGAAGGGAGGTTGTGTATCTTGCAGGCCATCAACTCGTAGATGCCCTTGCCGTCCGCGAAGGCGTCGATCTTCCATTGCTCGCCCGCCGCGCAGGAGAGGATCACCGCTTCGATAGATACGAAGTCGCCGGACAGGAGCTTGTTGCCGGGCGCTGCCGTGATCCAATGACGCGAAGCCTTGGCGATGGCGTCGGTCGCATCGCCGTACACCATGTCCAGCCATTCCGCATCGCCGTGCATTATGTCGCGCACCAGCATTTCCGGCGTGATCTTCAAGTCCGGGTCGAAGCCACGGTTCATGTTCAAGGGCTGCAACTGCTGGCCGGTGTTACGCCCCGTCTGCGCGCCATGGAAGCGCGTCTGGAAGCGGGCGCGTCCATCCTGGCTGCGGGCGCGGGCCATGCTGTCCAGCTTCTTCGTGCTGGCCTTGTTCACGGCCATGCGGATCTCGAGCGCGGTGCGTACCGCGCCCTGGCCTAGCTCGCCGTCCTCCAGAAGTTCTTCGATGGTTTCGGCCTGGAGGTTATCGACCTTCAACCCTTGCATCTGGAACCATGTCAAGACCTTCGCGTGCTGGGCGGGGCCGAACCCATTCTTGGGGTTGCCGTCCGGCGACGTGATCTTGCGAAACTTCTCCGTCAGTTCTTCGGCGCGCTGATCCACGATCAGGCTGGCCGCCGCGATCCCTTCGCCGTCGAGGTACAGCCCGCGCATGTTAATCTCGCGGTCCAAGTGGAACAGTTCCAATTCATGCGGCGGCAGATCACCCAGCGCATCGGACACCGCCTGCTCCAGCTTCACGTCATGGACGCAGTAGTCCACGAACTTTTGGAAGTCTTCGGGCGGAATGATCTTGCTGGCGTTCTTGTTGTAGAGCTTCGAATACTTCGCGATCAGGCGCGTGCCTTCGCGGTCTTTGCCGGGGAACCCCAGCGCTCGCGCGAGTTGATCCAGCTTGGCGGGCATGGCCAGATAGCAGGCCGACGCCATGGTGTCCCGCCACTGATCTTCGCGGGGCAGGGGCCAGCCGTAGCGCTTGTGAAAGACGTTGATGTAGTGGGAGTATTCGAAGCTGACGTTGTGCGCTTCGAAGGGCTGGCCTTGCTCTATCAGGGCGTAGAACAGATCGTCGGGCATGTCGTCGGTCTTGTACTTGCCGGGCCACCATGTCTGGATTTCGCCGTGGCCTATGCCCCAGGCAGCGCAGATGATTTCGGTCGTGGCGTCCTCGGAATACACCCACGCCCCAACCTTTTTTAAATCGGCATACGACTTCGTTTCTATATCCCAGCAGATCATGCAGCCCCCGGGTCAGTAGAAGCGCCCTGGCTGGATGCTCGAAACAAAACCCAGCCAGGGCACCCTTCACGCCACCGCCGAAGCGGCGTCCGTGGTTCCGTTAGTTACGCAGCGCGACGGCGACCGCTGCCGCCTTCGGCCTTGCCAGCCGCACGCCCGATGGGCTTGAACAGCTTGCCAGGATCGGACGGCGTGACCAGCTTCTCGCCATCCTCGGTTTTCTGGAACGCCTTGAGGAAGAACTTCTGGCCCTTCTTGCCGGTGCGCTCGTCGGTGTAGTTCCAGATCGTCACGGCGGCGATGCCGTGGCAGCCCTGGTAAAGTTCCTCGCGGTTCATGGCGTTGATCGGTTCCGCGTCGGGGCCATAGACATGCACGCCCGCCGTGTCGCCCATCTTGCACTGGTTGCCGTTCTTGTCGAACTGCGTGGCCGCGCGGATCACCAGCTTGCCCTTGTACGCATCGCCGGGCTTGCCCTTTTCCTCGCGCTTCGCAGCCAACCCGTTGCCGTCGAGGAACGGCGCGATGGTCTTGCCTTCTTCAAACAGGGTTTCGAACTTGTCGCCCCATTCCTCATTGCCCGCAAAGACCAGTTCATCCTCGATGCTGTCGCCGTCCGCCGGGCGGTCCATCAACTGCGCCGGGTCGAACGCCAGTTCCACCGTGTAGCGCGGCGCGGCCTTCTCGTCGTACTGGTCCGGCGCGAACAGGCTGTGGTTAATCACGCGGCCCTGCGGCAGCATGATAACCTTGACTTCCTTCTTCGTCTCTTGCTTGGCCATGTTACTTTCCCTTCTTCTTCACAGGTTTGAACAAAGATTTCACCGACCCATCCATGACTGGCCGGGCGTCGTCCGACTTCACTACCGTCATGCCCGCGTCCGGCTTGAACGCCCACCGCGCCGTGAACGCTTCACCCTGCGGTAGATCGTCAATCTGTGCTGGCGACTTCAGCTTCGGCTCGGTGTAAGCATCGTCACCGAACTGCTTCTTCGCAGCACCTTCTCCGCCCGGCTTGAACTCGCGGTTAGAACGTGCTTTGACCATCTTCCAGCCTGGGATGCTTTCGCCGCCATTGATGCGCGCGTACATGGTGCGCTCGGCGGCCTTGTCCGCGATCTTGGCCACGGCGGTAAGGTTGCGGATGCGCGCAAGCTGTTCGTTGTTGAGCTTATCGGCACCGCCTTTCTTGTCGAGAACTTCCATCATGCCCTCCAATTCGTCAATGTCCGCGAGGATTTGCGGGCAGGCTGAACCGCGCACCGGGCAGAAGCGGCAGTGTTCACCGCTCTGCGTCTCCCGTGATACCTCTGCCTTGTTCATGGCCGGGATCAGCGTTTCGTCGCACCACTTCGCCAAGTCCTCGGTCGAGATAGACCATTCGCGGTTAGGCCCCATGGTGTGGAAGCCGCGCGGCTGGCAGATATGCAGCACGACGGTATCGACCTTGCTCCACAAGTCCAGGTCTTCCAGCACGCCGCAGGCGTAGTACATGGTCTGCGCGTTCCACGGCACTTCGATGATGATGCCAGCGCCGTGCTTGTAGTCGCGGACGTGCAGCGTACGGTTGGCTTCGTCGTAGTAGATGAAGTCAGTCGTGCCGTAGAACAGCTTGTGGATCGTCGGGCAATGAAACTGGCGCTCGATCCATGTGTTGCCTTGGTGCCGGTCGGGGTGCTGCTTGCGCACCACGTCCAGGTAGACTTGCACGGCGTTGGCCATTTCCACGTCAACGGGCACAGCTCCGCCGTCGTGCATCATCGGCTTGCCGACGTACTCCCAGGCGTCCTGCCCGGTCTTCAGGCATAACTCGCCCAGGCTGTGCGCCGCTTGGCCGGGGGCAGAGAACGTATCGTCTTCGTCGTCCTCGACCCCCCTGCTCAAGCTAACGCTGCCGGGGCACTTCATCCACCGGCTGGCACCGGAAGCGCCAAGCGGTGAATGTGCCGGAACCTGTACGCGCGCGTTCATTAGCTCTCCGCCTTCACCAGCGCGGCCAGTTCCTTCAGGAAGCGCTTGCGATGCGCCGGAAAGATTTCGTTGACCTTGGACACTTCGTACTTCTTCAGCAGTTCCTTCACCTTGGCAGTGCTGATCTTGTCCGCCGCCTGCGATGCTGTGCGCGTCAGATCAACGTCGGTGATATCGCCTTCGTCCGTCGATTGCGTGGTCGGCGCAGTAGGAGCGTCCGCCGAAGAACCACGCCGACGCCGCCCCGCACTGGGCGCAGGGGTAGGGTCCGGCGCACTCTGCGCCTTCTCGTCGTGGGCTTCCTCCACCGTGCGACGGCGGCGACGGCCACCTTCAGACGGGGCTGCATCTGGCGCAGAAGAACCCTTTGTCTCCGGGGCAGGGGCTTCCGCAGTCGATGCAACGGGACGACGTGCGCGCCGCCCGGTCGGAGCGGCCTCGGTAGGGTCCGGCTTCTCGCCCGTCTCGCCATCGCCCAGCGGGTTGACGTGGCGGCGACGGCCAGCAGTCGCGGCGGGGGCAGCTTCTTCAGCGGGCGCAGCAGGCTCACGTGATACCGGCGTGACGCGGCAAGCGGCGTGTTCCTGGATCAGCGACAGCAAGCGGTCGGTGTCGCCTTCCTCTAAGTCCTCGTTCTTGGCAAACTCGCCCGTGACTGACACACGCCGAATACCGCCGTCTAGTACAGAGACATTGATGCCTACGATTTTCATGTGGTTTCTCCTGTGAAGAAGGTCAGCGCGCCGTCAAGGTCGGGCGGGGTTTGAATAGGAAAGTCCACGCCAGCTTCACGTAGCTGGGCGAGGATTTCGCTTGCGAGGATGCGGCGGGAGTTGGACGGGCCGGACACGCGGAATAGAACATCGCGCAGCAGCTTGATTTCAGCGGGCAAAAGCCGCGCCACCAAGCCGAACTTCAACGGATCGCCGTCAACGATTGTCTGCATGCTGGTTCTCCCCTTAGCGCCCATTAAGCATACACTAAGCGGCGCGAGCGTCAAGCGCGGCGTGAATGTTCTCGTCCTTTTCGATAGCCGTAGCCAGCACGCGCTCGTCCAAAGTGCCCGGCACGACGGGGATATGGCCAATCGTGTAAGCGCCCTTCTGCCCCATGCGATTGATGCGATCTAGCATCTGCGTGTTCTTGCCGGGCACCCAGTTGAACTCCGCGAACACCACGTCCTGCGCCGCCGTCAACGTCCAGCCTTCGCCCAGCGGTAGCATCTGGCCCAAGATGATGCTTGTCTTGTCGTCCTTCTGGAACGCATCGACCGCCGCCTGCTTCTTGTTGGACGACGTGCTGCCGTCCATGTACACAACGCCGAACTTGGCAAGGCGTTCCCGCAGGTAAGCCAACACGTTCAAGTGCAGCCCCGCCACAACCAGCTTCTTCACGCCGCTGTCCAGCATGTCCTCGATATAGTCGGCCACGGATGGGGCCTTGGCTTCGCCCAACAGGCGCATGGCGGTAGAGATAGCACCGTCCACCGGGACGCCACGGTCGAAGGCGTGCTGGTCCATTTCATACAAGCGCTGTGCCTCGGCCCAGCCTTCGTGCTTCAGGGCTTCCTTCATCATCGCCGTGACCTGGAGAGGGAAGGGGTGCCACTGCACGGGCGGAAGCTGGGTCAGCACATGTTCCTTCAGACGCCGCACCATGACCTTGCTGCGCAAGCGATGGTTCAAGTCCTCCAAGTTGCGCGGCACGATGCGGACTTGGTTCGACCACGACGCCTTGTAAATCCACTTGCCGGTCTTCGCGTCTTGGTGGCTGCGCTTGTTCACGAAGCCTTCGCCCAGCCCGTAATAGTACTCGCGGAAGTCTTCGTAGCTGGCGCGGTCGATAGCATCCCAGTTGACCAAGCGAACGGCGTTATAGCACTCGCTCGGCTGGTTTGGCAGCAGCGTGCCCGTGGCCAGGGTGAAGCGGCCCGCGACGTTCGGCAGGCCATCGGGTGCCGTGATCAACTGCGTGCGCTTGTTGCCCTTTGGGTCTTTCAAGTAGTGGGCTTCGTCCAGGATCACGTGATCCCAGCGCTGATCCATGATCGCGTTAAAGATGCCTTCGTTGCGCAGCATGTCGTAGCTGACGATCAGATAGTCGGCGTCCAAACTGACGCCATCCCCGGCCTTCAGCACGGGGTACGTCAGTACGTTCGGGACCGTAGACCACATCCACACTTCGCGCTCCCAGTTAAGCCTGAGACTTGCGGGACAGACGATTAAGGTCTTCCTCGCCTTCATCGCGTTCGATATCAGGACGCCTTCACAGCTTTTGCCCAGCCCCGGCGCGTCACCGATGATGCAATGATCGCGGGCAAGGGCATACTCAGCGCCCGCGTACTGGTACGGATGCGGCTGCATGTTGGGCGGGCAGGGGGCTTCGTAGAACTCAGGCTCGGTGGCCCAGCTACGGCTTACCGCGTGGTCTTCAGCCATTCTCATGCCGACTATCGGTACGCTTGACACCCTTGGCCAGATGGGGCTGGCCGTACACGCCACAGCTATAGGAGCAGTACGCCGGTACGTTGCTGGCGCTGGCCGCGAGGAAGCGCTTCTGTCGGCACTGGTTGCCCTCGGCGTTGCCGCACGTCACTAGCTTGCGCTTCGCAAAGCGCAGAATGATTGCTGTCATAGTTTCCCCGGTTCACTGTAGAGAAGCGAAAGGCGGGGCAGTGTCTTAGGAATACTGCCCCGCCTCTCTGTCGCCGCCTTATCCCGGTCTAAACCGGGCGAGGTTGCGGCGTATTCGATTACTTCGTAGCGGTCGCGCCCCGGCCCACCTTGGCCTTTGCCGCTGCCACACCAACGGCCGCCTTGGCACGGCGGTCGAGGGCGGGGGGAATTTCCAGGCCATCGTCGCCGCTGTCGAAGTTGGACGTGAACGTGCCGTCAACCTTGGCCGCCGCCCACTTGCAGAAGGCCATCATCTGACCGGCTTTCAGCGCCATGAACGCAGCCTGGAGCGCCTGGATCGGATCTCCGTTCGTCGTCGCCTCCGCCGGGGCGGGTGCCACGCCGCGCTTGACCTGCTCCAGCACCTTCACGTCGTCTTCGCTCACGACGCGGAAGCCGATTTTCTTGGCCTTGCTGTCGAGGAACGTATGCTGGTCCTTGTCCTTCATCGCGTCCAGCGCCTTCTCCGCGCGGATGTATGGCGTCTCGGCGGGCGCGGCAATCACGGCGAGGGCAGCGGCCTTCTTGTCCCGCAGCTTCTTGTTGGCTTTCTTGTTGCGATGGCGAAGGTCTTCCAACGCCTGCTTCGGGTTCTTCGAACCGCCGATGGCAACCAGCTTGCGCACCGTCTCGTAGGACTGCGTGACGTTCTTCTCGCACCACGCCTTGAAGTTCAGTTTCGCCGTCTCCGCGATCTTGCGCGCTTCCTCCAGTTTCAGCGCCGCCGACAGGCGACGGTCATGCGCCTGATCGTCAGCGCGCTGAGCCAGTTCCAGGATTTGATTGACTTCCTTTGCGATGGGGGCAAGCGATTTCATCGCCGTCTCCTGGCCGCCCTTGATCTTGGCGTCGGCGGCGATCCGTTCCTTCTCGCGCTCCGCAGCCCGGCGCTTGCTGGCCTCGATCATCTTGTTGGGCTTCGGCGTCGGTGCCTGAACCTCCAGCTTCGCCTTGACGGCCTTCTTCGATTTCACTGCCATGTGATGTATCTCCCTTGCGCGGCGGGGGTTGCCGCGTGCTGTTGATGCCTCGGGATTGAAGCTCCCCTGCTTCCATGTAGGATCATCGTATCACGTGATCTCGGGAAAGCAACAGTATTGCAAAGCCCTGGTATTGCGAGCATACTGTTTGTTCGCAGATGGAACTGGGGAGTTTCATGCCCAATGCCTTACTCGATGCCGCGCTTGGTTACGCCAAGCGAGGCTGGCCGATTTTTCCATGCCGTGCGGATAAAACGCCCTACACAAACAACGGCGTGCTGGACGCGACCACCGACCACAAGAAGATTACGGACTACTGGACGAAATACCCGCGCGCTAACATCGGCCTTGATTGTGCCGGTGCTGGCTTCTTAGTACTTGACCTAGACCCCGGCCACTCCATGACGGAGTTGGAAGGGAACGTGGGCAAGCTGCCCAAGACGGAGCTACGCCAGCGCACGCCGCGCGGCGGCGAGCATTGGTTCTTCACACTTGACAAGGGAGA
>Ga0181365_1000204_pt1 | contig 12757 bp, 10 predicted proteins | sample Fa13NDMM110DN_FD_130097 | JGI IMG/M metagenome (GOLD analysis project Ga0181365, IMG submission 130097) | Freshwater viral communities from Lake Michigan, USA - Fa13.ND.MM110.D.N | ecosystem: Environmental > Aquatic > Freshwater > Lake | place: USA: Michigan | collected 2013-09-24
AAGCGCGTCGACAAACTGGTCGAGCATAAGATCGAGCAGATGCTCCGGTTCAACAAAAACCTTGGCCATACTGCGGCCCTGCAACGGGCTACTTGGGCGGTCAACCACACGCATGGGATCGTGCATAGTAACCAGAGGAACTCCGCAGTTATTCGGGCTTTGAATGATTGTCTGAAAATTCCGGATTCCAGAATCCTGATTCTCGTGAACCATGTCGAGCACGCGGAGAACCTGATCAATTTGGACCAACAAAATTTGGCTGACGCCTTGGTCCACGGGAAGACGCCGCGGAAGCAGCGGAGAGAGAAGCTCCAAAGTTTTGTGTCGGGCGACCGCAAAATCCTTTTGGGTACGGCTTCCCTGTTCGGCGAGGGATTTGATGCTCCAGGCATGACGCATGTGATCAATGCCGCAGGGGGAAAGTCACCGATTGCGATTGTCCAACGAGCCGGACGATCCAGCCGGGTGGCGGACGGCAAATCGACGGGGTACGTCGTTGATTTTGACGACTACCATTTGCGCACTCTACACAAACACCGCGTCCTGCGCGGCCAGATATACAATTCCCTTGGATACACTCAAACCTCAATTAACTGATGACCGCCTCAGAAATACCACCAGAAGATCCAAACGACCGCTCCATGGAAATGCTCGGCTGTCTCTTGGTCCTCGGCAGCGCAGGCGTCACTGTGCTCATCCTCGTCACCTTGTATAAAATCTTTGTATGAGAAAACCTATGCCGCCCAGTCGGGCCATCCTTAAAGTTGCTATTTCGATGGCGATGCGGATTGGCGATCAGGAAGAGATCAGCCGTTTAAAAGGTCTTTACGCCCAGCTCGGGAAAAAATTCGGGGGTCGAAGAGGAAATTCAGTGAAAGAAAAATGGACATTGCGGGAGAAGGCCGCTAGGCTCGCAGCCAATTCCGGACCTACCCGGAAGAAAAAAACAAAAAAAACTACAACGAACAATGAATAACGATCACAGTCAGCGCGCCCACGCCACGTTCTCACCAAGCAGCCTCAAGTCTTTGGAGATTTGCCCGCTGTACCAAAAGGATGAGGACAGTGCCCCGCACCCAATCACTTTGCGTGGGACAGCGATGCATGAGGCGGTTGAGACGGGGAAGTTTGACGGGTTAGACCCGTACGAAATCGAGATGGTTAAGACCTGTCTGGATTTCCAGAGTGAGTGGAGCATGGACAACACGTGGGCCGCTTATCCGGAACGTCGCATGGGCACCCCGGGTGGACAGTGGGGGTTTTGCGACAACCTATTCGTCCGCGGTCGAGAGGCAGTTTTGCTCGACTGGAAATTCTCCACCCGGGTTCAGACCCAAGTAGGCGACAACATTGCGGCTCAAGCCTACGTTTGGGGAGTGCTCAATGATTTCCCCGATATCATGGAAGTCGCCGTACACTACGTGTACCCACGGCTCGATGTGATTTCGAGCCACGTTTATACCCGGGCCGATCTACCGAGGATTGAGCTGCGGGTGGAGACGATAATTGCTCGGGCCAAGCTGAATGCCCCGGAGAGCGCGATGCCGACCGAGGAGAACTGCCTATATTGCGCGAGGAAGGCGACCTGTCCGGCGCTGCATCAGATCGCTTTGCCATTGGCTCGTGAGTATAAGAAAGAGGAGCTCACCATAGTCGAAGAATACCACCCGAGTCAGATCACCGATCCTTTGGTCATGGCGAAGGCAATGGCAGTTGCCAGCATCATGGGTGAGTGGGCCGAGTCGGTGAAATTTCACGCCAACAAGATGCGCCGGGAGTCCGGTCAAGAGATCCCTGGATATTCTTGGACCAGCCGGAAGGGGGACGCCGTCGTCAATAGCGCGGCGCTGGTCAAGTTCACCGCCGACGAGTTCGGCTTAAACGACGACGACATCGTGTCCGCCATGTCTTTGAGTGTCTCAAAGCTGGCAGAAAAGATCGGCGAGAAAGCGAAGACCGGTCAAAAGAAATCCCAGATCGAGGCGTTCAAGAACAGCCTGATTGACAGTGGCGCTATTGAATTGAAGCCCGACACCTTCTTCCTTCGCCGGGATCGCAAAACAAAGTACTAATTTTCCTCCCACACAACCAACCAAACCGACAACCACATGAGTAAGAAAATCAAAGCCATCGACCCTATGAACATTGTCCCAGATAACGTCCAAGCTTTGGTCGTCCCTCGGGAGTATGCGCCTAGCGGAATCGACGGCGAAATTGACAGTGCTGATTTCAGCCTTTGCTATCTGAGCCTTTGCCAAAAGTCAGGTACCTTGGCGGACGACTTCAAGCCCGGCAATTTTATCTTCGCGAAGTCCATCGATTTGGGCACAGCGATTTCGGTCATCCCCGTGCGGGCGTCCAAATTCTATGAAGAGGATGCGCCCTACGGTGAAGGATCCGGCCAGACATGGACGAAGCGCAGCGAGATCCCGCCCGGCCAGCCGGTTCGTGAAGCAGCCAACGTCGACTTTCTTGTTCTGATCGACCAGCCGGTCAGCGCACTGTCTGTCTCTATTGACGACCGGACGTGGGCCTGCGCCCGATTCGTCGTACGGAAGTCCTCCTACGGAGTCTTTAAAACATTGGTTACCGACACCGCCGGGTTCCTTCGCAACGGACTTTGCACCGGCCAGTACTCGCTGACGAGCGAGAAGAAGAGCAATGAGAAGAACTCTTGGTATACGCCCCAGCTGCGGGCGAACGGCGCTGTAGACGAGGCTCTCGTCGCCGCGATCAAAGAGACTCTTCACATCTAGAGTTAGGCAATACGATCGCCGGGTCCGATCCCCGGCGGTCTTTTTATTTTTCATATGGAAATTCCAGAACAAGTGACGGACCACAGCATCGGGCATTTCGCGGTACTCATCGAGAATTTGGACGGCCAAGCGTGGTTGTTTTACAAGACAACCCACCCGACGAAAGCGCGCGAGCTGGCAATGACCAAATGTGATACGCTTCAAGTGCTTCGGGTGATCATGATCACGAAGGGTCAGTATGAAACTGGCGTGCACAATCTCAAGATTTTGAATGACAAGAGGAATGCCGTCAGCCGAAGGAAGATGGCCAGCCGGGCGGAGACGCAGAGACGTAAAAACTATTCGCAAGCCCAGAACCGCAAGGCCCGTACTCAAAACGCATGATCGCGATCGACTTTGAAAGTTACTACGACGACGACGTTTCCATCACCACTTTGGGAACGCGTCGGTACTGCATGGAGACGGACGTCTACATGGTGTCGATTTACGGGGAAGGGTTTGATTTTGTGGGGCACCCGGCCGACGCCCCGTGGGAGAAGCTGGATGACAAAGACGTTTGCGCGCACAACGCGAGCTTTGACGAAATGGTCTACTACTGTTTAGTCGAACGGAAGATAGTGCCCTTTGTCATCTTGAGATGGCACTGCACCGCTGATGCCTGCGCCACGAACCAGTTGCCCCGATCCCTGAAGGACGCGTCGGCTGTTCTGTACGATATCAAGGTGGATAAATCGGTTCGGGACAAGATGAAGGGCGTGCGTTATGAGAAGATGAGTGTGCCCGAGCAGACCGAGGTCGTCGAGTACGCGAGGAACGACGCTAAGCTTTGCCTTCGCATCGCCGAGGATCTTTTCCCGGAGATCAGTGTCTTTGAAAAGGCGTTGAGTACCCACACCCGGTACATGGGCTACCGCGGCGTGCCCATCGATTTGGAACGGGTCGAAGAATACATCAGTGTCCTCAGAGGCAAACTTTGGGAGTGCGCTAGGGACATCCCGTGGGCAGATAATTTGAACGAGAAAGGGAAGCAGATCGCGATTACGAGTCCGCTTGCTCTGGCAAAAGCCTGCCGAGATGCCGGAATCCCTGCTCCCGTCACCACTGCCAAGAGCGACGCACGCTTCGACCTATGGGCTGATGAGTGGCGAGACCAAGCTCCCTTTGTGGCGGCGGTCCAAAGACATCGGGCGTTGAACCGGGCGTTGACGGTACTGACGGCGATGCAAAGCCGGACGGATGACGGGCGCATGACGTATGGATTGAAATACTACGGGGCGGAGGCCACAGGAAGATGGAGCGGTGATAGCGGGCTGAACCTGCAAAACCTACCGCGGCAACCGCTCGAAGGCGTCGACATCCGCAGTGTGATCAAAGCGCATGAAGGAAAGAAGCTCATCGTTTTGGACTTCAGCCAGATCGAGGCGCGGGTCGCCATGTTGATGGGGAAGAACGCGCCGATCTTGAAGCAGCTGGCTGACGGCGTCGACATCTATGAAGCGTACGCCCGTTCGATGCTCGCCTACCATGATCCGGCGCCGCTCAAAACAAAGAATCCTGCGTTGCGGCACAAAGCCAAGACAATGGGACTCGGCCTACAATTTGGTTTAGGCGCGAATCGATTCTCTATCCTTGCCAAGATTCCGGTGGCCGAAGCAGAGCAACTTGTGAACATTTTCCGCAAAGCAAACCCTGGAATTTGCAGTCAGTGGAAAGGACACGAGCAGAGTTTTAAAGCCGAGATCCTGCGAAACTCCCCCATCTTTGTGATCCGCCTGCCGAGTGGCCGCATGGTTCGTTACTTTGATCCGCAGTGCAGCCGGGAAGAAGGGCTGCGAGCATCCACAAAGAAGGGCGGACCAAAATGGAAGTGGTATGGGGGTGCGCTCTTCCAGAATTCTGTACAGTCTATCGCCCGGGACATCTTAGCGGATGCAATTTTGCGGCTAGAGGAGCAAGATTTGAACGTCATCCTTCACGTCCACGACGAAGTTATCTTGGAAGTTGACGCAGACAAGGCGGACGAGTGCTTTGCCAAGGCGGTCGAGATCATGTCCACCCCACCGGCATGGCTCCCCAAAATTCCTTTAGCGGTGGAAGGACATATCCTTGAACGTTACGAGAAATGAGCGAACCTCCATCATTTAACAAGATGCTTCAGCTGGCTTACGTCGAGGGGTTTAACCGCGGCGCAGATCCAGAAAGACCTAGAGCACCAAAGCAATTACTCGACGCCTGGTTGGAAAGAAATTTCCGAATATGGATTAGGGAACAAATACAGCAAACTAATAAACCAACAGATCCATGAACGAAAGCTCCAAAGAATTGTACAAAAACCTGTCCGTTCTAGTCGAAGAGATCAACGATTTTATCGACTTGATGAATCATGGTAAGACGGGAATCCCCGAGGGGATGACCATTATGGAGATGAAGTTCGGAGATTTTGTTGTCAACTTTGAGAATGTTTACTACGAGGACGATGACGACGATGGCTTTGTAGATTTGGAAGATCTAGAAGATGACGATGACGATGACGACGAGGAGCAGACCACCTTCAATGCGGCCCGCAGAATTATCATGGAAACCGGCGTCGATCCATTCAAACATTTAGGCGATTAATCCACCCCGTACAACGCGTGCCCCACCATCTCTTGGGACACGGCGTAGGAGGCTTTAGTCACGATGCGATGTTGAGAACTGATCCGCCTCGCCGCTATCTTTGGGTGGACAAATAAGTCGGTGCCGAGGCCCATGGTACGGGCAAGGTCGACGAGGATGGCTAGTGAGTCAAACTTGTCCGGGCTGCTTCCGATGCGCTGCTTAAAATCCTGTTTCAGCTCGACCTGGATCCGGTCGCCTGCTCGGATCTCAAAGGTTCGCTCACACCCTTGGTCGAGCACCTCGTCGTCAGATAACTTTTTGATGAACGGTAGGAACGTGCGGATCGAATAAGCCAGCTCCGATGAGGCCGACGTGTACCTTTCTTTGGACGTCCGGATGTCCCCGGGTTCAGCGATCCGCTCCGATGGTGAGGCTGAGAAATACGTCCGATGGATCCTACCTTCCATCTCCTTCTCGAACGGGTACACAAAACCTGTGGACGAGCCGGTCGTATCCGCGGCGATCGACTCTGGCCCGATGCCTAGGGAGGCAGCCAATTCCATGACGTATCGAACTTGCCCCTGCTCGGGGGTACCTTTATCTTTCGTGATGAACGGGACAGTCCGGAATCTGTCGAGCTCTAGAAATACCCTTTTGGTTTTCTCGGGCGTGTATCCATACCCGATGTGACCTTGGCAAATCATAAATTTGTCACCGCCGAATGCCGGGTCGATTCCCAAAATTGGATACGTCCCTTCGCCTGTCCAGTTGACCGGCCCCGCAGCGCCTAAAGAATCGATGAGACGGGCGGATAGAATAGTGTCGGTCTTGTCCTCGTCGCAAAGGAAGCCGATCGTCATCCGCGCAAATGCCGCAGAATCGGTGCCCCCGTAAGATTCTTCATCCCGCTCGATGGAGGTACGGGACATGAGAAACGGGAACGGCGCAGGCGGCGACTTTGGATCTCGCTTTGGATCTTTGAGGTGGCGCCAGTTCCTGTTGGGGGTATCTAGTCCGTTTAGATTTGTCATCCACCCGCGGCGAGCCGTCGCCCACCCAGGTGAATCTTGATGGTAATCTTCCGCAGTCCAGCCGGTCGACGGCCGGTAGAATTCGACACTCTTCCGATGCTTGTGGCTCGGGTTCATGAGGAAAATAATCTGTGCAAAGTGGACGGCCTCCATCCAGTTACTGTGGAGTTCCTCGTGGAAGATCGATGGGTCGACAGCGTTGGCTTCGTCCACGATGAGCAGCTTAAGGGGCGCTTTGATCCCGATGAGGGAATCCACCGCGGATTGTCCATCCGCCCCGCGCTTGATGGCCACCAGTTCCATGCCGGTCAGCGTGTTTTTCACAGTTTTCTCGTCCGCTCCTTGTGCGCAGAAGATGAGGCGTTTCTCTTGGCCCTGCAGAATTTTGAACTCACCGCCGATGACAGTCTTTGGTTCTGTGTGGTAGATCGACTTGCGGAAGAACTCGATGAGCTGCCCGAACACCCGTGATTCAGACCCTTTGGATGTGGACGAGCAAACTTTCACCGACATCTGCCTGCGGAAAATAAGAAACATGGTCAGCCCAAACATCACGGCCGTTCCCGTTTTACCACACGATTTTGGTCCGCCTGCCATGTTGTAGTTGGCCGGGTGTTTACCAAAGGCGCTGCGGTTCACAAAGTCATAGAACAGCCGGGTCGCCCAGTGGTTGATGACCCGGTGGTTTCCAGATGAGTTGATCGACTTGTGCCACACCCATGCTCCGCGGAAGGCGATGTTAATAAACTCCACCATGTGGCCGACCGGTCCCATCGGTCCGTAATCAAAGGCACCGGGCGAATGTTCCGGCTGCCAGTTCTGCCAATCGGAAAACTCTTCGCGTAGACGAGGTTTGGTGTCAGTGCTCAGGGCTTCGGCTAGAACGAAATCCCATCCCACAATTGCCCCTTGGCAGCAGATCCGTTCTATTTCCAGATCTGGTATGTCGGCTAAGTCTACGTTAAGCTTTTCCTTAAGGATTTTCTGTATGGGATTCAGCCCATACTTAATAACGAGCTTACTCATGTAGTTAAGATATGACTACGCTTAGGACTCGTCCTCTTCTTCCATAGGCTTTGGCTTTTTACCCTTGCCGTTCTTCGCCTTTGCCGAGGCTTGAGCCATCTCGATTTGGGAGGCGCCGCGTTGGAAGTCGAGCGTCTGATCCAAAAGCTTGCGGCGAACATCGGCCGCCGAATTCTTATTCTTGATCGTGCCATCGAGGATGGCCATCGCCAGCTTCTCGTCACGCCGCGCCTCGTTGGTCTGAGCCATGTTGCCGAGCTTGAAGAAGTTTTTCTGCTGAGCGATTTGCATTTCGTTCGCAGCCCGGGCTTGGGCAATCTGGATGTCGGCCTGCGCCTTCATGAGGACAGCCTTCGTCTTTGGATCCATGTCGTCGCCGCCTTCTTCCTGACGCTCTGCTGCCGCCTTCTCAAACATGCTGATGGTTTGCAGAATCTGTTGCTGCATCTGCGCGGAGAAATCAAAGTAATTCTGGATCTCCGGAGCGTCCATTATGATGGGGTTCTCAGACAGCAGGGCAAGGTGGGCATCAATGTGACCAATGATGGTGACCCCAGCGCGAAGCTGTTCCGCAAGTGCTTCCAGAGGATCCAGAGTGAACTTATCAAACAGCCCCTGCTGAATTGCCTGCATGGTCTGGATGACGAAAGGAATGTGACCGACGCCATTGGGATCGATCGGCCCGAGGTGAGTAAGATGGTCTTGGTCTGGGAGGACAAGACGCTGGCGACCCGAGAGCATATCCGCATTCTCCGAATCAAGTTTCTCTTGCAACGAGGAGTCGGTCTGTGGTTCGTTGGCATTATGCAGCGGCCTCGCCACTTGATGACCGAAAATGGAGGTAAGTCCCCAGTTGGTGAGGGCATTTCTTTGGGTTGCCGTTTGAAGCAACGGATAGAACTGCATCGCCTCTTTCACCTTCATCAATTTTTTATCCAGTCCCCCCGGCGTATTCGCAGGGTTGATCGTGATGCGGTTCTCGGCGAGCAGGGCCAGTGGGATCTGGGCTTCGTTCAAGATGGCAGACAGGCGGCGCCAGAATTTATCAGCGACCTTCCACCCAGGGAAGCGCAGGATCTGACCATCAGCTTTTGGAAAATACCAAAGGCGGCGGGCAAACGTGCGGCCCAAAGGTTCGAAAAATAGGCGGACGATCGGAAGGATCTGCGAGGATTTCAGGTCAGATTCTTTTGCTAGGTCGGCGCTCGCTTCGGTAGCGGTTCGCTGTACGCCGCCTTTGTTCGGCGCATTAACAGTGTAGACGCCCTGCATGCCGTCGGCGTGGTTGGCCAGCCAGTTTACCATGCCCGTAGCGGCATTCGCATCCACAAAGTTTTGGACCTGCTGGAATCCAGATGGAAGGACTACGGAATTCGGGCGGATCTGAATCTGTTCGGCCGTCGATCCGGACGTGGCGCCGGTGGAAGCATAGACTGGGATCGACGACTGAAAAGCGGCGAGCATCCCGGCATTGTGCAGGATGTCCATGCTACGGGCGTGTTCCCGAAGGTTGGTTCCCATGCCCCGTATGCCGTCAATCGTGCCGTCGGATCCAACGTGGTCGGTGGCAAGAACCAGAAAGTCAGAGGCAGTTTTGTAACAGTACGGCTTCTCCCGGATGATACGCCACGAGTTGCCGGTGTCGCAAAGGAGGAGGTAGCTGTACTGATTCCCGTAGCTGTCTGGCTCGTACTCTTGCACCCAGACATGGACCACGCGGATCTCGGTCCGCTTGTATCCCTGCCAGATGTTCTCACCGCGGCCTTCGACGAGCTCCAGTTCTTCCAGTGATTGAAAGCGGTTGCGAATCTCGTTCGAATCACTGCTGTGGGACTTCAGCACATCCATGACTTCTTTGCGATCCCAGCCGTGGATGGCTGCCCGCTTTTCACCGACCTCGCCGCGGATGGCTTGATACAAAGCCTGTGGTGAGTAGGTATCTTCCAGCGATACCTCGGGCATGTTGTCCAAAGTGATGCGGGTACCTTTGGGGAAGCGCAGCGCCGATGCCGTCCGCGCAATCGGAAGAGGATCGTATGGATCAATCCAAACCATTGGGCCGATGCCGTAGGTGGCAAACTGGCGGAACGCCACCTGCATGGCTACGACGTTCGTCACCTCATCGGCCCAGCATTCGTTCAGCAATTCGGAGCAACGTTCCTCTAGATCCGGCGCAATCTGCCCCGGGATTCCGGGGAATTTGATCTGCCAAAGCCCTGCGGAGGACGTGATATAATCGGTCCAAACCCCTTCGTCTTGGTTCACCCGGCGGGGGAGCTCACCTAAAGTAGAATTGGGAACCGACTCCATGTTCAGTGCCCGCAGCTGGGTGTCAGAATAGGGAGGAGCGAAGCGAAGCATCGCCTCGATCTGAGACCTCTCGATGTCCTTGATGTCGCCCACCATCCGGAACGTACGGATGTGCTCGTTCAACCACGTACCATCCTTTGGATCCCGCTTCGAGATAAACCTGCGTGAAGGAGCCTCCCCGGTGGTTGGGTTTATCTTCCCTTCTAGTGCAGATAATTCGGTGGAGTCGAGCATAAATCTTTGTGGCTGGTTACGAAGTCGTGCGCTTGTGAAATCCAATGGTTAAAGTCATCCCAATTTTCTGGTGTCGGATTCTTTAGAAGCCATTCAGTTTCGAACTTTGTGCGACACAAAGGGCATGGGAATAAAGATAACCAACATACCACAATTTCCCGGCCCGTCATGGAACTATCCCGATAATTTAAGGCGACTGAATGTATAGCCCACCACCATATTGGCCCGGCCAATTTCTTGTGGCTCGCCTCATTTGGATAGTCATCCTTCCACTTTTGCAAAAGGGTCAGCCATTGGGACGGTGTCTGCCGGGACAAGGCTAACGGATCATTAAATCCGGCGGCCAGAATAAGGGACGCTGGCACCGGACTCGGGTGCAGGACTGAGTCGACAGAGAAGTTTTCAATCGGCTCAGATACGACCTCAGGCGTGTGGAATCTGGCCTGAATCGAGAGCGGGATGTGACCCAAAATAATTTTGCTTAACGTGTCCTCGGAGTAACTCTCCTCAGGCAAGCTGTTGGCTTTCCCGTACCGGGCTGCCTGATTCAGGAATCCGTCTGCCTCCTGCCGGGTATCGATATTCCCGTCCCGGTCGTAGACGACGAACGACTGGCCGTCTTCCTGTTTGAACAGAACGTCCGACAGGTAAAGCCAACAATGCTGCAGCGGGGGCCAAGTTGTAAATTTCATTTAGGGGCTGGGCGCATCTTGAGGGTAGCGCGAGCGCGATCATTAGCGATTCCAGTCAGGTTTTCAATGGCATCATCGTATCTTTCCGCGTTTAGTTTATCCAAGGAATCTTTGCGTTTGATGATGAGAGATTTCAAATTCTGGCCGCGGACTTCGATGTACTTCCGCCACGTCTCGTCTGACATTTTGCCGTACTTCTTCTCTTGAGTCGGGCGAGAGATCGCGGTAGGAAACTTCCCTTTGCTCAAAAGAAACTCATACAAAGGCGTGTCTTCCCGGCGAAGTCCAAAGGATACCGGGATCGCGGTGCCTAGTTTATACGAGTACTCGTTCGGAGTTTTGCCAATCGGATCACCCAAAGAATTGAGGGCCGGCTCCGTAAGCGACGGGCCGACGATCGGGATCATGGCGGCGAAGGCTGAGAGAGCGTTGCTCGTGTCCCGGGCACCCTGCCATTTGTTGTAGTTCCGGGTCAAGGAAGACCACGGCAAGAACGAGGACGCCCGGAAACCGATCTGGTTCGCGAGTGACCTGGAGGACAACGACATTTCTTTGCCGCTCAGCACCCCGGCGGTGTCTTGGATGCTGGAGAGAGGGCGGCTCATGCTGGCCAAGCTTTGGCTGGCGAATACCATGACCTGATCGTAGGCGTCCTCTCGGCGGATGGTTGGGTCCGTCGAATCAAAGGTGGCGCCAGCGACCGCAAAGATCGGAGCAAAGACTTCCAGACCAGCCTTTGCCCATGAGATGCCGAGCCATGGGCTGTTGGCACCAAAACGGAATTGGACTGATTGGGGCTCGTTGCCTGCAGCCCTCCAAATTTGACGGGCGGCACGATCCCGGGGACCGGCATTGTGAACCATGAACAGGCGGTCCTCAGGTTCTTTGTCTCGCTCACCCATGACCATAGCCAGAAGAGCGATCATTCCAATGGTACCGACCGCAGTCTCCGCCATACGTTGATGCCTTTGATTGTCGGTTTTGTACGACGGGTATTTGGATTTATACTCCGGATCGTTGGCGTACTTTTTCGTTTCACTTGCTGAAGCCATAGCGCGAAACAATCCGACGATACTATAGTCCAGCGACCGGTTCATCACTTTGAGAGCGGTGACTGGGAAACCAAAAAGGATGAGAGACGTAAGGGCTCCAGAGCCAGCCATCCGATTATCGGACGCTTTGGACAACGCTTTGATGGTCTCGATAAGCATGGGGATGACGTGCCCGTCGAGCTCCGCATCTGAGGCAACGCCAATTTCCCGTGCTGTTTCTTTGCGGGAGATTACGTCCTGAGCTTCAACTTGAGCTCCGACTTCCTTACCGTAAATATCCACAATCTCACCAGCCATTTCGCGCCGCGAAATTTCACTGGCGTTAACCCACGCCCGGCTCGGGCTTTGTCCTTGGCTGATCAGCTCGGTTACAATTTGCTCGTGGTTGCGAGTCCGATTGCTGATCATGTTCCGGAAGTCAGCGTCAGTTCCGTTCGCTTTGAGGATGATGTCACGCACCCCAAGGTCCATAATCTGACGGTAGAACACCGACTGAGAAACGTTGTCGAGCGAGGCGTACGCCCGGCGCACGTAGTCCATCGACCCGTACGTAATGCCTATCAAAGCCTTTGCTTTTGCCAGCGGGTTCTTGGTCGTCTTCCAAGTCTTGAGGCTGTTCTCAAGAATTCTATAGAGGTTCGAAAGCTCGTTAAGCTGTGCCTGATTGTCGAGCTCGTACGCTTTATTAAACGTCGTGATGTTCTGACCAAAGGCGGAGAAGAGTTCCGATTTCAGGGCCGCCGGAGAAGCTGCCCGCATAAAGCTTTCAACGGAAGCGATGAACCGGTTGAAGTTTTTTTCTTTGACTAGACCGATCAAGCCGTCGGATAGAACGCGCGCAGCCGCAGAGAATAACGGCGTATAAACCTGGATACCGCCGGTAGTCAAAAAGTTCGAGAGCGCACTGTTGCGGTAGATCTCCGCCGCTACGACAAGTTTGTCGTACTCGGTTATTTTTGACGAAACGATTTTAGCGATACCGGCTAGAGCGATCTGCTGTTCCTGACGCGTCTGCATCGGATCCATCGCGATCTCATCAAGACGAGCCATCTCGTCAC
>Ga0181365_1000205_pt1 | contig 12754 bp, 14 predicted proteins | sample Fa13NDMM110DN_FD_130097 | JGI IMG/M metagenome (GOLD analysis project Ga0181365, IMG submission 130097) | Freshwater viral communities from Lake Michigan, USA - Fa13.ND.MM110.D.N | ecosystem: Environmental > Aquatic > Freshwater > Lake | place: USA: Michigan | collected 2013-09-24
AAACTTTCCTATCAACATCCAAGTCGTTAATGCTAAGGGGGCCGGACGCCAGTTTGTTTTGGAAATTACCAAGAGCAGCGACAACAGTGGGATGCAGCCTGACATCAAGCCTTTTGCCAACATCTGCTGCAATGTTTTGCCCGAGATTTACGAGTGATCCAGGCGCGTATTTAACACCGGACTTCTCTACCGCGTCGTAAGCAGCATCCTTGACCGCCTTGAGGTCATCGACTTTAACCACCGCAGGCGGCTTGACCACCCTGCCAACAGTCTTGGCAATGGCCTTGCCGCCAACTTCGCCCGCCTTGCCAAGAGCCCCGCCAATAGCAGCGTCCTTAGCCCGGCCAAGGACATCACCACGCGGCGCGTCGGAGGTCAGCAGCCCCTGGGCCGCGCCGCTCATGACAGGGCCAGCCACCATCGTAGGCAGCGTCATGAGGATTTCGGCCAAAGCTTGCCCGGTTTTGCCAGCGCGGAGGTTCGCGCTTTTCTCAATCTTACTGACCACGCCGCGCCCCGCCATGCCCGCCAATTCAAGCGCGTTGGGGAGCAATTGCACATTTCGAGGCAGGCTGGCACCAAGGTTGCCTATGACCTTAGACGCGCCTTTAGCGGCCCCCAGACTTTGCGAGGTCCTTGGTGGCCCATCCTGAACAACCTGAATTCGGCTTGGTGATGCAGGCGCGGCTTTGACAATCTCAATAGGCATTATCGCACCACTCCAAGACTGCCATCAGGCAGATACACATAGGAGCCTTTTGGAAGGCGCTCGGCTTGCTTTTCTGACCTTGCAAGGTATGGATTTGCTTCGTCTCCCAGCTTCTTCGACTTGTCAATTCGCCCCTGCTTTACAGCGGAAAAATAAGCCGAATAGCCCTTAGATTGGCGTAGTGGGTCATTTGCCGCGAGCGTGGCAGGACCAGACGGAAGTTTTGCAGGAAGCGTAGCTTTGGCCGGGCCAGAGCGAATAAGCGCGGCTTGATAAACTTCTTCTCTGGTGCGGCGAGTTTGCGGCCCCATAACCGACATGCTTTGACCCGGCTGCGTAGCCAACACAACTTCCGACTTTATATCTTCCCCGCCACTCGATGCCGCGCCAGTCATGGATTTCAAATACGGGTCTTGAAATAGAAATTCTGCCTGTTGAGCGCGATCCTGAAGATCGTTTCTGGCAAAAGAGCCCATCATTTGCTGTATTGGGTTACGTTTATGCCCGCCCTCAACGGCCCTGGCAATAAGAGCGCGCCAATGATTAGGGTCATATCCTTCGCTTACGGCGGAAAGATAATCAGGCTCAGATGCCGCCATAAGCCTAGCATACGTTTGAGCCTTGCCCTGATCCTCAGTCAGTTTGAAATTGGTCGGAGACTCCTCAAGAATAGTCCATTTACCTCCTGGGCTAAGATAACGAATAGAGCCGTCAGGGTATCGTTTTGCTCCACGCCCCCACTGACGTTCAACATCATCCCCGCCCGCAGGCGTAGCAGCAGACGGCGCTCCGCGAGGGGGGCCGCCAAGGCCGAGGGCGCTAGGGTCTGAAACTTTAGGCATGATTAACCTCCAGCCTCGGCACGATTGTCATACCAGTTAACCCCGTCTGAACTGTAGTAAGTTTGACCATCGTTGCCGACTTGGGTTCTAATTCCTCTGCGCGCTGGCCCTGGTGAATTTCCGCGAGGCGGGGCAATGTAACCTCGCTTGAGAATCGCACCCAATTCGGCTTCAGCAAACGCCTTTTCCTCAGGCGTTATATCCCTATCACCGCGCATATATTTATCAACGGCTCTGGCTACGACACCGCTTACGCCCTGATTGTAATCCTCGCCCTGGAACGCCTGTTTTGCAAGCGGGTTGTCGCCAATTTCTATGCCCGCAAGCAGCATTTGCTTTCGGTCATCAGGAATGTCGAGGCTAAGAATAGTCTGAACTTCACGCCTGCGCTTGTCAGCTTCTTCGGCCTTAGACTGGACATCCGCATACATCTTTGGCGCGATGCTTTCCAAATACGGATTGCCGCTCATGGTCGCGTCCAGAAGCATCTGCTGCTGTTCTTCAGGCGAGCGAGCGCGGTTCTGGAGTTCAGCCGGGATTTGCCGCATGTCGGACATCTGAGGCAGGGCTTCAGGGCCTTGCGGCATAGGCATAGGCTGTGCCGGAGCCATAGGCGGCGGCATTTGAGGAGCCGACATCTGTTGTGGCGGCGGGGCCTGTTGCGGCATGAACGATTGCCCCGCCTGCTTCAGCCGGTCGATAATGCCGGTCTGTTCAGGTTGGAAGTTCGGCGGCGCAATGAAACGATCCTGGGGCGTCTCTTGCTTCAGGCCACGCACGAAGTCCATAGCCTCAGTGCGAGCCTTGGCGCGACCAGTAGCAATGTCTTCATCGGCCTTGGCTTCCTTGCGATTCGCTGCATAGCCAGACAGCGCCCTAGCCAGCACTTCAGTCCAAGGAATAGGAGCCTGAATGCCATTGTAGGACTGGACCTGAATGGGCGAGGTCGATTGCTCACGCAAAGCCGCTGCTAGGCGCTTCTGGCGTTCAGCGGCCTCTTGTGTGGCCCTGTAATCGGTAAGGCTGACTTGCGGCATTACAGAGCCCCGTAGTTGACCATATAGAAGCCATCGTCATTCATAATGACCGCTTCGGGTTTCACGTTCAACACTTCTTGCGCCATCACGCCGCGTTCGCGATGACCGTCAATGTCATACTCATAGACGCCGACGCCGTTAGCATGTGTGCCTACGCGCTCAATGTTGGACTTCAGGCGCATATCGCTAATCTTAAACGGCTGAATCATGCCCATGCCAGCCCCGGCAACGCTACCAAGCGCCGCCATATTGGCATTACGAGCCGCCATCTGCTGACCGTAAACGTCCATGCCATACTTGGCCTGATCGCCCGCCGCCTGATAGACCGGAGCCGCATTGACGTTGGCCCCCGTGTAGCCCTGGAATTGCGGGTTCTGGATTTGCGATGCACCCATGACCGCCGTGATCTCGTTAAGCGGCTGTGACCGAAGCTGCATGGCGCGAGCAAGGGCCTGATCGGAAGCCATATTGCCGAATTGAGCGCCCTACATGTTCTGGTTGTATTGTTGAGCCGCAGCCGAATTGTAGAGCCCGGCGATGTTACCCGCTTGGCCATAGTTCTGCTGCATGGCGGCATTGTTCATGCCTTGGGCGCTCATGGCATTGCCAAAGTTGGCATTGATGGCGTCGTTCTGCATTTGCTGGCCCGTAACGCCTTGGCCGAAGTTTTGACCAATCGCAGCGTTCTGAGACTGTTGCGCCATAAGCGCATTGCGAATGTTTTGATCGTTTGCTTGGTTGCGAAGTTGTTGCGCTTGAAGCCCTTGGCCGAAGTTCTGGGACACAGCCGCATTCTTTTGTTGCTGTGACGACAGCCCTTGACCGTAGTTTTGACCAATAGCCTGATTGCTCGCCTGAAGCGCCGCAAGACCCTGGCCGAAGTCCTGACCGAGCCCTTGGTTATAGAGCCCCGCAGCCGTAGCCGCTTGTCCAAAGCCCTGCTGGTTAGCCGACATATCAAGGCCAATACCCTGCATGGCGGCTTGGGTGAACATGTCGTTCTCTTGCTGACCCTGTTGCTCCATAGCCCGGTTGTAGGCTTCGGTGCCGGGGCGGAAGCCCTGATTGACCAGTTGGGTCCGCAGCCCTTCGCGCTGGCGCTCCATCTGAGGCGCGAGCCGCTGTAGGATAGCCTGCTGTCCTGTCATGCCCGCGTTGACCGGCATTTGAGAAACGCCAGACAGGTTCAGGTTGCGTTGGGCCGAACCATACTTCGCGTCTCGCATACCCGACGCCAAGCCGAATTCATTGGCGTTGATGGCATTTGCAAGGCCAAAATCGCCCGCGCCGATGCTACGGGCCTGCTCAAAGTCGCCGTAGTTGATGCCGCGAGCCTGTCCGTAATCGCCCACGTTGACGCCACGGTTTTGCCCGAATTGGTTTGCATCGACGCCTTGCGCCATGCCGTATTCGCCCATCTTAGGGCCGTAGTTGACGCCGGGGCCTTGATCGAACGAGGTCTGAATGCCGGGGCCTTGGTAGTCGAAAGGCGTTCCGAGAATCTTTTGCGCGTTGGCAACGCCCTGGCTTCCAAGATCGGCAAACTCGCGCTGCACCCGCTGCTGAGAAGTCAACGCGGCTTGTGCGTCAGGCGTCAGCGTCTGCGTAATTGTCGGGCGCGGCATATTGGGATCAGACATATCCCAACTGACGGTCTGGTTCCCATACGGGCTAATGATGTTGGGATTGCTAATGCCAGCCGTTTGCAAGCCCGCCTGAAGGTTGGCTTGACCTTGGGCCGTAGCTGCCGCGCCGTAATCAGGCGCGGGCGGCGGTGCTGGCGTTTTCTTTCCCATATCTGTCCCCCAGGAACCTACAATCTGACTTTTTCATCGTGAGCAATAGAATGTCGCCATTCGGTTGCGCGTCTTTGATCCTGCATTCTTCGGCAAACCCCATGCGAGTTACCATCCGAATGCTTTTGTCATTGTCCGACCAAACCGGCACAACGATCTTGTCTACATTACACACATTGAACGCATAATCGTAGATGGCAAACAGATAGAGGCGGTTTAATCGTCCGTCGATTGCAATATGGCAAACCAAAGATTTGCCGTTCCAATCTGTGTAAACAACGCCCGCTACAATCCTGCCATCCCTGACCAGTCCAATCGCATTTGACCTTGACGGGTTGTAGCCCGAGCCCAAATGTTCACTTACCCAATACCCGATTTCGGGTCCGCTCGCTATATGCCAGCCCATCCGGTTTGATACACCACATCTGTTGAGGCCCATTCAATCTGGACGCCCTGGCTTGACGACTTGAATTGCAGGCCACCGCAATAGCCAATGCCGGTGACGCCCTGCCATTGGTTCGTCATCACCAAGCCAGCGCCCCAATAGCCAACGTCCCATAATGACACATCCCATGTAGCGGCATTTGCTACAGAGAACGACAGCGGAGCCGGATTGGCCGTAACGTCAAAGTCGGTGTTGATGCCCACAAAGATCGAAGGCGACCCGTTGGTGAACAAACTGTAACGTGCCCGCGTGAAATACTTTTTGACGCCCCGGCTTCCGAAATAGTTGAACGCCTGGATAACACTTGTCTCAATGTCAGAAGCATCGTCGGCATAGGTGTCATCCCACGCCACGCCGACAATCCCGTTGCCGCCAAAATACGGGTCGTCCTCATAGATTTCCCAGCAGTTCGCAGCCCAGCCCTGAAACTGGCACCATGACTTTGTGATGGTGTTCATCACGTATTGCTCTTGAGAGCCAAGCGAGACAGGCACGTTGATCCAAACGGCATTGTGCTTGGCGGTGTATGTGATCTGCCAGCCGATAGACGTATGGTCCCCGCCATAAGCGGTCGTAGCCGCCGAAATCGCGCCCTGTATCTTGTCTGACAGCGCCACCCTGGGATCAAGGCGACTGCTTTGCAGGGAAGACGCCATTGGGATCAGGCCGTCATAGGTGAGGACCAGCAAGTCACCGCCCCACTTCAGCATACAGCGTTGACCGATGGGCGAGCCAAGCTTCCACACGCCGATCAGGGCAAACGTGTTGATGCTGGTCGGGTCCGTCCCGCTCCACAGGATAACCTCGCCCTCGCTCGTAATGAACGCAAGGTTGTCATCCACGCCGTAGCCCGCGTCGATAGTCCAAGTGTCTAGGTCCACCAGATGCCCGCCGTGTCGGGCAATCGCGGTCATTTCCAGGTTTTGGGCCGCGCCATAGATGGAGTCCGTTGGAAGATACCAAGCGTTCAGCGTGTTCTTTTCGATGAACCACAGCCGGTTCTTAAACAGCACTACATTGACAAGATTGCTCGTTGTCACGCCGGAAATTTGAGCCGGACCGCCGCCCGTCGAAATGCTTGTCCAAGTTGTGCCGTCATACAGGCGTGGCTCGTTAACGCCGTTGACCGCGACAAGGTAGCTACCCGCGCTGGTCGTGATGTTAACGTGTTCCCACATGCCGCCCGACAGCCCCGTCACCAACGGAGCCCCGACAGGGCCGCTTGACGTTACATCGTAAAGTTTGCCGGTGTCCGTGACCGCAAACAATTCCGTAACCGGCCCCGCCGCATAGGTCATGAGCGACTGCACCTGACCATCAAGGCCGGTCGCGTGTTCGGTGTATCCGCCACGCAGGACCGCGCTGGAGACGGTCGGGAACATGTTGACCATCGTCACCGCGTCCATCGCATCCATATTTGCCAGCGAGTCACGAGCATTCCAGCCCCCGACAGGTGCGGGCAAGGATTCGACTTGAGCCGAAGCCTTCTGAACCAATGTGCGAGGCGAAAAGCCCATTACTGCCCGTATCCACTGTCAGGAATGTTGTCGTAGCCGATCAAAATGTTTCCAGGGCGCGGCGCAAAAGAGAGGTTCGCGGACGAAGTATCCTGTGCAATCGCCGTATCCAGTTCGGTGTAATAGTCCCGATACAGGGCCGTGGTGTCGAAGCCCTTGGCTTGAAAATACTTCAGCTTCGTGTTCAGCACCATAACCCGGTCGGGATAAATGCAAGTGTCAGTATCGACCGTAAAGCTGTTCTTTGCCACGCTAGCGGCGCTACGAGCCCAAGCCGCGCTGCGATACTCAAAGCTAAGGTTTTCAGCCGTCGAGAGCCCCGGCCAAATCTGGAAATAGTCGCCATACAGCCGCCACCGAATGCGCGGGCCTGTGCTGATATAGCCACTCAGCAGCCATTCCCACTGTTGGGCATTTTCAGGGCCGAGCATTTCCCAATGCTTGCTCTTGTCCCACTGTGTGCGCGGCACAATGGCGTCGTAGTCAGCCGGGAAGTTGTATTTGACCTTCTGGAAATAGATGGTTCCGTTGGTCGCCGCATCTTGCGGGAAGGCCGACAGCGTGACCTGATTTAGCGAATCCACGCTTTCGATGAACGTGCCGTTTGGCAGGCCCGTGCCCACGGCCATATAGGTCGTGTCAAGCCCGGCGGTGGACGGAATGCCCGTAACCGTCCTTGCCGCCGTTGTGTAGGTGCCCGTAGTTGTCGTAAATTCCGTGAAGAAGGAATGCGCGGCGGTAAGCCTTCGCCAGTCAGCCTTTCGGAGCAGTTCGTATCCCGATGCGTTCATCAACGCGAGAAGCTGAACTACGTCCTGATTAGCGTTACCGGCAACCGACGCAGGCGTCGAAATGCCTAGTTCATTTGTGACCTGAATCACCAACTGGAGCATTGTCGAGGGCATTTACCGTTTCTTCCTTCTTGGGGCGCCCAGGGCCTCGCCGCTCACCCAAAAAAGCCTGCATCTGCTTCTTGAGTTCGTCAATTTCGGCCTGTTGGGCGCTGATCTTGCTTTCCGCTTCAGAGTTGTTCTTGCCGGTGAGGTAGGCGCGGGCACGTTCCCGAAGTCCCGCAGCGCCCATCCCGATCCGCTGAAGCTGCGCGTCCGTCGAAGTGGCAACCTGTTCGACCGTCTGGAACTTCAGGATTTGCAACTCAGCCTGTTGCACTTCGCTAAGGTCATCTGGTCGCTCTTGACGCCACCGCGACAGCGGAACGCCAATCAGCATTGCAACTTCATCGGAACCCTTCATCTGGAAAGCGAGCCATTGGCGCGGGAACCGCATCTTGTGATCGTCGTTGGCAAACGTCTCAATGACGTTCGTTTTGTCTCCAGGGGTCATAATCCTGACGAAAGGCCGTCCCTTGTAGGGGTCGTTTTCGTATTCATAAAACTCAACGAAAAGATGGGTGTCCGAGTTGTGAACATCGCTATCCAGCATAAATTACGCTCCGAGTTGTGAAAGCCAAACGGTCGGGGAAAAGCCAAAGAAAGTGCGCTCCTTGCCCGTTGCGATAGAAGCAGACGAAGTGCCGTCAATGGTCGTGCCCGTGGCGGGATAGACCGTCAACGTGCTTGCGCCGCTGTTGAACACGACAACCATAGCGCCCATTTCGGCGGGCGGAAGCTTGACGCCGGTAGATGCGGCGACGGTCGTTACGTTGTTGAGAACCGCACTCAGTTGCAGAGCATCGGCGGTAGTGGAGCCGGTAGCGGTCAGGTTGTTGGCCGCATCACCGCAAATGACTTCGGTAGAAAGCGGAGCATTACCAGCCGCCAGAACACGAGAGGGAATCGCCATTGTTAAGCCCTTTCTTTGGCTTGGACGTAGAAGGTAGCATACGGAAAGGGGGTGTCCCCGTCATGGTTCCTATACAGCACATCGTATCCTGCAAATTGTTCTTCCCACCATTCGACGGGGAAAACCGATAGATGCAGGGGATGCCCTATCAAGGAGCCCATATTGTCATGAAACATGGCAATCTTAAAGAAGCACTTGTCAACACAATCCATAATGTTTCGGATCGTGTCCGCAACCTTTTCAGGTTCAATATGCTCCATGACATCTGTGCAATAGCCAATGTCAGCACTTACCTTCGTTGACATAGGCTCAGTCAGGTCCGCATAGACAAACGGAAACTGGCCTCTTAGGTCAAGGGAATTGTCCGCAAAATCCACGAATATAATATCGCAGTTTGTCAAACGGTTAAGCGCAAGCCCCCCCCTACCTGTGCCGCAACCAAAGTCCGCAATAATGTCCAGAAAATGCGGCTTAACCACTTTGACAAATTCAGCGGCAAAGTTCTCGCCTGGGGACATGATCCGGTAGGAGTCAAACTCCCACATCTTGCGGTATTTTTCTTCCTCAGTCATAGGCGCGGAAGCCAGACGCATCTGGTTCATCACTTCCATGATTAGCCCGTCCGAATCCACCGTAATGACGCAGCCAAGGTCGATCAGGTTGTTGCAGACATCGGGGAACAGTTCGGCTTGCCGCGCCATAGTCAGGCTGGACGTAAACACCTTGCCGCCAAGCGTGACCTTGCACAGCGGTTCCGTCGCATTGATCGGTTGTTCGTAGGCGTGTCCCAGGCTTGCACGGTGCGATGAGTCATAGCCAAACAGGTGCAGCTTCCTGAAGCCCATTGTATAGGCAAGGCACATGGACGACAGACCCACGGTCGTGCCGCCGCCGATAAGGGCATAATCATCGTCGTGGGCGGGCAAATGCTCCTCAATGCCGTCAATGGCCGGGTGCCATATGAACGGGTCTCCAAGCACGTTAAAAATGGCCGGATCGCACTGTGAGGCGATGAGATACTTTTGAGCGTTGCCAATTAGAACAACATTGCCGGGCCGTGCATCAAGGATGACTTGATAGTCAGCAATGATGCCGTTCTTGCTCAGGAACGTGGCCGCGCCGTTTAAGGCAAAAATTGTCTGCCCTAAATCCTTGCGCTTTTTGATTGTGGGTAGATGTTCCTGGAGTGAGGGACCGCCACCGACAATGACCGCGTGTCCGTCATGCGCTTCAAGCATCTTGATCCAGGACCGATGCTTGCGCGAGTTTTCGCTAATGTTAGCGAAAAGAATGTCGTCGTTCGTATTGCAGAGGATTTCAATTTCCATATGAAATGGGGGAGAGTTGCCCCTCCCCCACCCGTTTTAGGTGATCCGGCCTTGCATATGAGGCCGGTTAATCACGATGGCAACGGTAGTCGTAGCAGAGGCCACGGTAGCAGCATTGGCCGAACGTGCGCCAAGGATTTCCTTGCCAGACGAAGAAGCCGCAACCTTGCCCGCCGAAGTGACGCCAATGGCGACAGTCGGGTTGATGCGGACACCAACCGTCTTGGCCGCAACGGCAGTTCCCGCAATCTGATACCAAGAGAACGTGGTAGCAGCGGTGTTAGCGGCCATCGAGATAGCCACGGGACGCGCCTGGTTGGCCGTGACCGGAGTCAGGGCGGTTTCGTAGGTCGTGCCGTTGTAGGTGACGATAGAGCCTACGGCGGTGCTGGCCACGCCCTTGAGAAGGATAAATTCACCCTCCCCATAGGTGGGGTCAAAGCCGCGAACAATCTGACCCAGCACGTAAGGCGGGGTCGGAATGGTCGTGGTCGAGCCGGAGGAGACGCCAGAGGGGGAAGTAACCCCGGTGTCAATCTGATCGACTTGCTGAAGGCCCAGCTTGGGTTCGTCAAAAATATAAGCCATGATCGTTCCCTTTTCTTAGGCGATGAGGACGCCTTGGAACTGCGCGCCCGAACAGGTCATGTTGCCTGCCCAGCCGATCAGTTTCACAATGGCGTCTTGGTTGACGGACTGACGCTCACCGCCGATGGGAACAAAGTTCCGGTCAGCGTGCGGGCGGAAGTGCAGATACTTGGTGTTCAGGAACCACATGTGGTTCGCCGTAGCCGCAGCACCGATACCACCGTCAAGCACAACGTCGGAGGCCATGCCCGCGCCGTAATACTTGAGGGAGGCGAAGCCAGCGCCAGCCATGCCCGAACCGGAGTCCGAAATGCGCTGGATAGCCTGGAGCGACTGGAGATAGAGGCGGTAGTAGGTATTATCCGCCACGATCAGATCAGGCTTGTCGGTGCCACGGATCAGTTGAACGGCCAGAGCATCCATGTAGGCTTGGATGTTGGAAGCCGAGACAGCCGCGCCGCCGTTGGTCACGCCAGAGAACGACTTGGGTTGCCAGAAGGACCAAGTGGCGCGGTTAATACCGCCGTAGGTGCCCGAAGTCGGAACGTCAGGAACAGCCGCGCCGAGGCCGGTAATGTTCTTGCCGCTGTTGCCGGTGCCATCAAGATAGATGTCGCCGCTCATGCGGTTCTGAAGTTGGGCTTCAGCAACCGACATGCGACCATCCAGCAGATCAATGATGGCTTCCTTGCCGCTGTTCTGGATCATTTCGAGGCCCGAAATGGTCACAGCCGAAGCGTATTGGGTGATGCCGAATTGAGCCGCCGAAATGGGCGAGTTCTGGGACACGTTCAGCGTTTCGTAGCCGGAATAGCTGTTCGTGTTGTTGGACGAAGCGTCGTTATACATGATCTCTTGCAAGATCACGTTACCGCCAGAGAACGTTTTGACGTTCCCGCGTTCCTTCAGACGACGCAGAAGGGCGTTGTTGTTGGTGACGTTATCAGCAAGTTCACCACTGCGGCTTTGGATGTTCGTCGCAATGATGTCGCTGACAGCAGAGTTAGCATAAGCCATTGGCTTGCCTCCTAATCAGGGTTTCATCAAAGACGGTCTGCCGCGTCACCGAATTGAGCGAGCAACATGGACCGCCTGTCTTGCGCGTTGGTAGCCGTCTGAACCCTGGGTGTAGAAGTCCGAACACTTACCGCTGCTGCCTTGGCAGACTTTGCCGCCAGATCGGCGGCTTTCCTCTTGGCGGCTTCAGCGGCGGCTTGTTGGCCTTGCTGCACTCTTTCAAAGAGGTCGTTGTCAAGACGGACAGCCTTGTCATAGGCGTCCTGTAGTGTGCTTGCCACGCCGCTCTGTAGGAGCGTAATCATGGTAGGCTTTGCGTCTTCAAAAAATTCCGCTTTTGACGAAAATTCCTGAATCTCAGCCTGAAGCGTCTCATTCTTAGACGCCTCCTGCTGTTGCTTCCATCCCACAACTTCGTTTCGGAGTCCATACAACTCTTGTTGAAGCTGTGAAATATATGGATCGACCGGCATTTCTTGTTGGAAATCGCCCGTGTCACCAAGATTGACGCCGTATTGTTGCGCCAATTGATTGAGGTATGCTCGCTTCTGTTGCGGGCTTCCATACCTGAGATTGTGGTCTGCATCCATGAGAGCGCCAACGGCGGTGGGAAGGTCCACGCCTAAGCCCTGGATGGTCTGCATATAAGGTTCAGCGGCCTTTTGCATCTGTTCGGCCAATTGAGCCTTGGTCTTCAGGGGCTCAATGCCAGCGCGCATTTCGTCTTCGCGCTGCCAGATATATTCCTGCACTTTGGGATCAACAGCATCCCAGGGCTCGGAATAGTCCTTCTTCCAACTGGAAGGCGGTTTAGCCCAAATCTTAGGTTCTTCGGGCTCTGCTTCTTCCTGCGTTTCTACAGGGGCTGAATCTTCTAGCGGGGTTTCCGTTTCCTCAAACTGCTGCAACAGCAAGTCGCGGCGGTCAACGGCTTCTTCGGTGGGTTGCTCTTGGGTGTCCATTCGCAAACTCAAATGCCCTTCTTTAGCTGCTTGATAATCTTGTTTGCCTGACGATCAGACATATCACTAAGCTGCCTTGTGATTGTTTCGCGCCGATTTGTCTTTGGCGCAACTATTTTCGTCTGCATCTTCTCGTTTCCGATTTCAATGCAGTTGTTACGCCTCAGAAATTCCCGATGCTCTGCCCGGCCACTAATCATCTTGCCATCAATCATGTTCTGATAGGGCTCAATGTCGCGGATGACCATTGGACGCGCAAGTTCGGATTGGTTAGGCGGTTCGTAGTCCTTGCGGAGATAGACTAGTTCGCCGTGTTCATAGTCGGCAAGCAGTCCCTTTTTGTCCCAAACGGCTTTGTATTTCATAGCAGCAACAGAATTTCCTCGTCGTCCATGTCAATATAAGCGTTCCAGAGCCGCTGAACAGCATCAATGTTGCGGATCAGTTTGTCGTAGTCAATGCGCGGGCTTGTGACAGATGGCGCTGCTTTGGCAACCGTGAATTCCTCCACGATCTCCTCAACGATCGGGTCCTTGCCTTCGACCAGGGCCTCAAACGCGGCAATAACGTCACTACGACGCTTTTTGCGTTCATCGCGGTCAACAGCAAAACGCCGACGCTGCCTGTCGCCATCATGCGTGTCAAAATCAACAACAGGGGGCGGTGGTGGTGCGCCCTGTTGTGATAGCAGCGTCAGCAACATGGCTTAA
>Ga0181365_1000207_pt1 | contig 12732 bp, 29 predicted proteins | sample Fa13NDMM110DN_FD_130097 | JGI IMG/M metagenome (GOLD analysis project Ga0181365, IMG submission 130097) | Freshwater viral communities from Lake Michigan, USA - Fa13.ND.MM110.D.N | ecosystem: Environmental > Aquatic > Freshwater > Lake | place: USA: Michigan | collected 2013-09-24
CAGTTACATGAATCATCTTCGCCAGTATTTGCCAGCCAAGAATATGTTTTACGGCAACTTGTATCGTGAGAGAACGACATACTGTGCGCTGTTAATTGTGCCGCTATTAATTCGCGCTGTTCTTGTAGCAATATGCCTAGCGTTTTCTCCACATTTTCACCGCCATATATTCATAGAATAAGTGCCAATTAAATCACTTTTTGGGAAGTGGCGCTAACACTTTTGCTACGTCATAATCGGGTTCTCCAACGTATCTAAATGACGCTGTAACGCGCTTCCTAGACACTCCCATGCGACTTGATAGGGAAGATGTCTTCCCTTGTTTGGCCACACGGCTAGGCATGCGAATAAGTGTCCAGTTGGCCGACTTGTTTAGATGATGAACTTGCGTTGGGTGGCTCATTGTCGCATAAACAGATAAGCCCTGCGCTATTAAACCACTAGCAATTCTTTCGTGAAAGATTCTGCCTAATCCAATGCCTTGAAAATCAGGTAACACTACGTTACGGCTGAATCTTCTAGCGTTACGAATATGTGCGTTTGGAAGTGGCAACATAGCCGATAAACAAGCGGGTTGGTCATCTATTAAGCCGACATAGATGTGCGCTGTTTTATTTAGGTTTTTATCTAAATAGTGATGACGTGAGAATAAGTGCCACGCTTCATACTTTGCCCAAAAGATTTCAAGATTAAGTTCTGGGTGTCGCCGAAGTAACCTCCATCTAAAGGAGCCAGTATGTGGCTCGTAAATCCAATCGGGCTGTAACCATTCTTCTATGTCGTAGTGGCAACCTACGGCAACGAATTTTTGATTACGCTTTCTTACAGCGTTAGCAACAGCAACAGAGCCGACTTTGGCAACTGTGCGGTCAATAACGGAAGTAAATTCATCAACAACTGTTATATCGTTTTTTTGCGCCAATAAACGCGCGACAGATACTCTAAATTGTTCGCCGTTACTAAGTGCATAATATGGGCGTAGCCAAGCGGGTGGCGAACTAAACCCAACAGATGATAATAGTTCCGTTACTTCGCGCATAGTTAAATCGGCAGGAAAAGCGTCTATAACGGCTTTTTCCATATCCCATTCAAGTGATTCTGATTTCTTTAGAATATCGCCAAATTTTTCTTTCGCAATTGTTGTTTTGCCAGCGCCGCTTGGCCCAACAATCAAGCCCACGTTCCAATCACGTGTGGTTAAATCGGGGATATTGTTTTGAATCTCTGTTATTGAGCGTTCTTCGCTGTTAATATCAAACAAGCCTTCTAGTTGCATTACACGCGGCGTGCGGATAATCGGGCTTTCAAGCCGAATTATATTACTCATTTTTGCCTCTCATTAGATAATAATTGCTTTTACTCTTAAGCCTTCTTCAGATAGGCGTAACAGTAATGCCGTTTGTTCGTTTTCATCGGCGCACTCAATGATAACTTCATAGCGTTCGCCTAAGTCTTTGAAGTCAGTATCAAAAACATTTTCTTTTTCGTTTAATTCAAAATTGCCAAAGCCAAGCGCCTTAATATCCCAATCGCCTAAATCTAAATCACGCAATTGGTCTAACAGTATTGTGCTATCCCAAGTAGCCATCTCAGCAGTTCGGTTATCGGCAAGTGCGTAGGCTTTTATCTGTTCGCTTGTCCAGTTATCAGGAACACGCACAACATTTAATCCTTTCCAGCCTATTTTACGTGCTGCCTCAACTGTGCCGTTGCCCGCAATTACTACGTTTTCTTTAGTAACAACAATTGGTTTTCGTTGTCCAAATTTACGTAATGATTCTGCGATAGCGTCTATGTTTGCCTCATTGTGTCGCCGTGCGTTATTTGAATCAAGTGTTAATTCATCTAATAGCACATTTTCTATATTTTCCATTTTTGCCTTTCGTTAAAGTTAAGAAAGAGTGCGTTCAGGACAGAGGAACGCACTCTTTCGTTGCGGGGTTACTCCGAAGGGATAAACGGAGTTCGCGCCGCTTTTACCTGCGCCACATCAGCCATTTTAAATAGCGAGCGGCGTTTTTCCTTGCCACATGAAACAAGGACTTTGCGGTAAACCAATTGCCGTAGATTGACGGCAGAAACTCCAAGTATTTCGGCAGTTAAGACCGAATCTATTATCTCATCAGAAACATCATCATTAATTTCCATTTTTTCCTTTCTTAGATTGCCCAAGGGTCATCTACTGGGTCCTCTATTGGTCTTTCTGTGTGCGTAACAACTGGCTCGGTAACATTACGTGGAACAATGCCGTAAGAATCGGCGTTTATTTGTAACGATTTTCTTTCAGCGCCTTCTTTGTCTGTAAATGTTTCAACGCTAAAACGGCCTGTAATAACTACGCGTAAGCCTTTACGTAATTCATTTACGGCGCCAGTTGCGTCTTTACCCCACACAAAACAACGAAACCAAATTGTTTCGCCGTCTTGCCAATCGTTATTTTTTTTAACGCGTGGCGTATTAGCAAGATTAAATGATGTTACAGATACTCCAGTTGGCGTTAAACGTAACTCAGGGTCGCCGCCTAAATTTCCTGTAACTGTAATTATGCCTTCACCAGCCATGTTCTTCCTTTCGTGATAGATAATTGTAAGTGCCTTCCGTTGTAAGTGTAACAATAGAGCCGTTAGCAAGTGTTAATGGAAATTTATTTGGTTCCGCGTGTCGTGGCACAATTAACCCAAGTTCCGTTGATTTTTTTATATTCAGATGAACAGAATCCGTGCCAAGATTATGGCACTTGTGATGTAACGCAACTAGGTTATCTAGTGTATCTTTACCGCCACGCGAGCGCAATTTTCTATGATGTAAAGCAAAATCTTCAGTTAAGCCGAATCCGCACTTTTCACAGTAATGTTGGCAACGTGCCAGAATTAAATCGCGTAGTGCTTGCCAATCCGTCATACGCCGTCCTTTGTGATTATGAAGATGGGCTAATCGGTATAAGTATTGAAGTAATCGTCTATGACGGTTTCGGCTTGCGCCAAACTGCGGCGTAACTTTTCTTTATCAGTAAATCTAATCCATACGCCTTGATTATCGCCATATTCTTTTGTGGCAGTTAATTTAACTACTTGTTCATCATCTTCATACGCAACACCAGTTAATCCGTCTAATACTGCGCGCGCCAGTTTGTCTATATCGGGGCGAATAAAAGGCTCATTACGTGTTACAGTTTTTGGCTTTTTTAACACAAATGTTAAATGAATTTCTACGCCTTGTTGCGCTTTTTCATAAATAACAGAACGTGCCTTATTCGCAATATCAGCGCGCCATAACGCTAAATCTTGTGCGCGCACATGAATAGCGTGTCCATTGATAAATTTAAGAGAGCCTTGCGGAACTGGTCTGCCGATTACAAAAAAATCGGCTTTAATACCAGTTTCTTCTTTGCCAATGTTGCCATGCGGCGCAGGGGTTATCATAACGGGTCTTAATATAGCGCAATCCGTTATCAATCTGCTTCATAGGGTGTTTATTCTTTTCTTTGAGCATTTGCGCAATTCCAAACGCCGAACTGTGCGGATTTTTAGCCTTTGGATTCCATGCCGATTCTTTACCCCATAATTTGGCTAGACATGAATATTGAGTTTTACCCCAATTGTATTTTTTGACCGCAATTCGGGCGTAATCGCGTGGATTTTGTAATGCCATACTTTGTAACAGTTGTAATTGCCCCGCTTTTGGCGCTTCTGCCTCGGCAGGGCTAATTACTGTAATAAGTGTGCCGATAAAGCCTATAAGTGTTACTTTGATTTTTTTGATGTGCTTCATATTGCTACTCCTTACAGAGTGCGAGTTTTTCCCGCCTCTTGTTTTTCGTAGTTTTCGGTATTTTTGTATGAGGAAAGTCCTCTTAGCCGTTGGCCCATTTCTTGTGTGCTCATGGAAGTCTGTTGTATGTGCGCTCTTTCGGTAAAACAAACAGAGCAAAATTGAACTCCATCATACCAGCGTTCCACAACAATTCTTTCGCCTTTACGTGTTTTTATTTCTTCGTCTAAGTAACGAATATGGATAAATCCGCGCTCACAGCCTTCTGTATGTGTGCAACGGCAATTAAGTCTGCCACAATGATTTTGATTTGCGCCTATCATTACAGTTCCTTTCTTAGTGCGTTAAGTGCTTGGTCTATTGCTTGGTCATGTCCTTCTTTGAAGATTAGCGATAAATGATTGGCAGGTTCATCTTTTATACGCAATTCTTCTATCTCGCGTAACAGTTTAGTTATGAAATCAAAATGTTCAATTAGTGCCATACGTTTTGCCTAACGCTATATCGGCACAAATGGCTTGAACGCCAAGTAAAGCGTTATCAAGCCCGCCACTCAGTTTCATTATCTTTGTGCGATTTTCTAGTGGCTTAAAATCGCAAATATCGTTATAGATTTTAAGCCTTATTTGTTGTTCAAGTGTTTTTATTACTTGTTTTGCCAAGTCTGTGGCTTGTTCGTTTGGCGTGTCTAGACGTAGTTGCCCATCTTCAACATACCAATGATTATCTTTACATTTACTTGCCATTTTGCCGCCTTTCTGTCGTGCGCACATGTGCGCGGATTAAACAACTGCGCCTAATTTTGCGCCGCCTTTTCTTTATACATATTTTGCGCCACTCGGTAAGCGTAACTAACCAAATCAGTTAAGTCTTTGCTCGCCGCCTCATCAATCGCTAATAAGGCTATACGACCAAATCGCTTAGTCATTTGTCCAATTCTGCCAATTTCTTGGCTGGACAATTGGCGCGTTTGTAGTTCAGATACATACCAAGCGGTAAGTGCGATACAACCGCCTAAATCGCTATTGTTATGTAACTTATCCCACTCATCTTCAACAAGCCGAGATAGATTCCATGCGTTAATGCCACTTACTCTAGCCTCGGTAAGTCTTTTAGAGATATTTTCTACGGCAAGTTTGGCGCTAGCCACTCTCGGCGCAGGAAGTTCTTTAGTTTTTATTTCTGTATTCTGTATTCTGTCCTCTGTATTCTGTATTCTGTATTCTGAAGGCGTTAATAACGCGTTATCCCAATCATCGCCGCCTTCAGATTCTGCGCTAGTTTTTTCTTGAGCCTTCTGGCGTTCTCTGTAACGTTTCTGGCGTTCGCGGGTAGTGGCACGTTTTTGTTCTACTTCGTTTTTAGATGTTTGATGTGCTAAGTAATCGTGAATACGAAAACCATTATTCTGCACATCTTCTATCCATAAACCAACTTGCGTCAAATCAACAACTGCCATCATGTCGTTATTTGCCAATCTAATTGCGATAGACATTGGCACGAATCCATCTGTTAAATAACGGCCTGCGTAACATAGCCCGCTAATATGAACACGAAATGCCAAGTCAGATAGCCCAACAATTTTTGGGTGGTCGTTGAAGCCATCATCTATTTTTATCCAAGTTGCCATTATTTCACCATCAATCGCATAGAAGAATCTCCTTGTTTAGTGGGAACGAATCCTAGGAGTTTTTTGACTTCTTGCTCATCAATGCTTTTGCGCCCAGCCACCTGATTCCAAGTTACTTTGACGCCATCGGGCGTAATGCCACTTACATTTTCAAGTGCTGTTTTAACGCCATCTTTTTGTGTAGTTAAGTCTTTTATCTGACTATCTAAATCCAAATAACGTTTTATGGCGCCAATTATTGTTACATCTTCAATAATTTCGCCAGTTAATTCTTTTCCCTTACCACCGCATTTATCGCCAAAATAAGAACAATAATGTTGGCAGAATTGTGCCGCGTAACGCTCAGGTTCAGGCGCTACATCACGCGATTCAACATCACGTAGCCACGCAACTGCTTCTAAGGCAATTGCTTCGCTGTATTCTTCGGTGTGTATCTTGATTTGCCTCTCATCGCCATCACGCGGTATGGCTACTAGAGTTACAGTTTTTGGCGTAGTGTTACGAACCTTCGTAATAAGCCACGCATATACATGAACTTGCCAACGTTGTTGCTTACTTGGAAAATAATCTAGGCTTTTTAACTTAGTTGTTTTCCAATCTACAATCGCGCCAACTTCGGGAATATACAAATCAACATGCCCTTTTATGCCATCGTGTTCCAATGCCACTTCAAGTTCGTATTCGCCCCATGATTCTTTTGTTATTGCTTCTTCAATCATTTTGTGAATAGCCGTTCCCATAAGGGCTGGCAGGCGTAACGTATTTTGATTTGTTTTTTCTGCCTTTTGTAGTTGGAGCCACACTTGTTTCCGACAACCGCCTAGTTGCGATACGCCAATTTGCTCTTGCTGTGAGCGTTCGCGGTTGTTGTCGTAACTTGTAAGTGCTTTCATTAACATTTCATCAATTTTCATTAACGTTTTCCCTTCCGCCTAGTTTGTAGGCAAATGTGTATGCCATTTCCGTAAATGTTTCATCGGCAATTTGATTTACTGCCTTACTTCTATTAAAGCGTTGCGCGATAAATTGCCATTGCGATTCTGTTGCTGGTTTTAGATTCATTTCTTCTAAGATTTCATCTAGTTCATCTTTAGTAAAAATGACTAGACAGATTTCCTCAGAATCAGACATTGTGCTTAACATTGTTTTTACCTGCCCTACTTTCATGTGCGCCTTTCTATATCTCTAGTGAGGCTCTAACGGAAGTTCCGATAGAACGTGCTATATCCACTTGCGTTCTAATACGCGTGGCATTTGCGCGCGCCGCTTTGACGGTTGCCTCTGCCACGTTTAGTGCCTGATATTGCTCGGCACATAAAACAAGTGCTTGGTCATTAACATCTTGAACACGCAATTTATCGTTAATGTAAGACAAACGCGTTTTAGCCACCGCTATTTCGTAAGTGGCTTTTGCTTTGTGATAGCCATGTTCGGCTTGTTCTAAGTAGGCATGTGAATCATCTACTTCTTTAGATAATGTCGCCAGCCTATTTTCTATAGCCTGTGGTGTAACCATTTGGTTTATCCTTTCCTGTGTTACCACAAATTGAACATTGCGCCAACGGATTTGGTTTCCAGTTGGCGCAATACCAACAGCGATATGGCTCGTTAGTCTTTGTGTCCATCAACTATCACGCCAACAATGATTATTAGTGCTTCATCTTGCGAGAAGCCAGCGAGTATTAAATTGCCATATAGTTCAAACAATTTATCCACCGAAACAGCCAATTCAAAATCTTTGTTGTTTGTAATTGGCTTAACAGTTATTGATGTTTGTTTGGTTGTTGTTGTGCCATTCGCGTAAATTTGCTCAAAAAACTTGAGCGTTTCTTTATCTATTCCCATCTTAATTGCTCCTTATTTCTCTTAATTCAAACACTTTTTCCCATGTGGGATTATTGGCAATAATGAGCCGCGAATAATAAGGCGCATAATTGTTATTTATCTTGAAATCAGAATTAGGGTCATCAGTTTTCATATAATAGTTCCAGCGCAAAACCTCAAAAAGCATTTTTATGCCTATTTTATGCCTGCCCCGATTAACCATTTCTCTAGTCATTGATTCAAGTGCGTCATACACCTGCGGATTAAGTCTGTTAAATTCCTCAAACTTATCCGCAGGCGATATAACGCCAGTTAAATTCAATTCCATATTAAGGAATGAATTAGACATTAGGCGCCACTTCGCTAAGAATTAACTTGGCGCGCTTCATTAGTATTTCACTTTTAAGAGTTGTGAAATCGTCATTTTCTGTGGGCTTAAATTTATATTCCAAATATGCCTTATGGCGTTCATATAACGCCCTAAGTGCTTCTACGGAATCACATTTATCTGCCTCGTCTAATATCTTGCGCAAATCAACAGTTAAATCATCATTGGCTACAAATTGCTGTGCAGGCAATTCAACTGTGGCGATAACTGGCGCTTGACTTGATACATCAGCCTGTTCCATTTCTTCTGCCGTATAGATACCCGACAAATCATTTGGAAACGCCTTACGTAACGCCAATGATTCGGCGCATTTAGCCAACATAACATCAGCCATTTTGTTCCATAAGCCCATTGGTTTGTTGTCTTTGCCTAGTGGGCAATATGAATCAAATCGCGCCACAGCCCATAAGGGTTCTGTAAAGCCCTTACGATTGACGCCAACTTTAGACGCGATAGGCGGAGTTGATTCCAACCAAACATCTGTCCATTCGCCATCTGTTCCACACCAAAAGGGGCCAACTTGTCCAGCATATTCGCCACTTCGTTGTGCCACGATACGTAATCCATCAATACTTGCCTGAATTGTGTATCTGCCACCGCGATTTATCATATAGATTTGGCGAGCAAATGGGTCAAGCCCTGTCCGTTGTGCGAAGTGTAGAAAAACTGCCAAGTCGCCTTTTGGTGCGCCTTGTAGTCCTAATTGATTAAGAGCCGCGATTTGCTTATCGTGCCAAAACGCTTGCTCATTTGTAACGGCAAGTGCCGCGTTATTACTCATTTATTTCTCCCTTTGTTTTCTTTTCGCGTGATAAATTCAAGCGAATAACAGATGGATTTAGTTCTGCCAAAGTAAGCGCGTCAATAATTACGAAACTTGCGTGTTCGCGTAATTCTTCACGGCGTTCTTTTGGCGTTTGCTTTACTGTGCCTTCTTTTGGTTCAGGCATATCTACTGCGATTATTGCCTTTACTTTGATACGTGCCATTATTTTGCCTTCCATCTGCTTAAATCCGCCGCGCCTTGCGGCGGATTAAACAACTGCGCCTAATTCCATGCCATTTGGCATGTGCTTGTGCTTGCAGTTGGTCTTAAATCGCAATTTACATAGAAGTGCGTTGCGAATTGTGCGATAAAAAAGCCAGCCACTAACGCTAGAACAAAAACAAGGCGTCTGCCTCTCAGAGTTAATTTGCTGTCTATATTAAGGCGAATAAGAATCATTACGCCACTAGCGAAAACCATTGAGAATAAAATGGCTATTACATTACTTATCATTTGGGTTTGCCTCCAGTTGTAGATGATACTTGAAAAAACGATTTGGAACGTCATAGGCGCGTTAGCCATTTGTGTAGCGTGTCTTTACTACACTACATAAACGCCAACGCGCCTAATCAGTTAGTTTGGCTGGCTACTTAATTACAGTAGTGCCAATATCTTGTTCTTGAATCTATCGCCACTTCCATTAACAATACGCTCGGCACGTGCCACATCAACGTCTTTAGAGCGAACTGGCTTAGCCCAATCCGAATACTCCACAAACGTGTTGTAAGCCGCCCATTTTGTATTCTTAATGTTGGCTTGTGTTGGCGCGTTCCACAAACCCATTAGAGTGCCACGTGTTTGTGTAGCCATAGTAATGGCGCGTGGTGATTCTTCATCAACATCAAGTGGCACAATCTTCTCAACTAACTTGGCAAACTCTTTGTCTGCCATAGGCTGGTTAAGTAATGATTCTGCCTCTTTCTCAAATACGGCTGAATACTCAAATGTAACTTTGAGTGCTTCGCGCGCCGCTTGAATCTTGCCACTAGCGGAAGGCGTATGGCGTATTGAGTATTTAGATTTTGCCGCGCGTAGTGCCGCCGACAATGTGTTTTGGCATACAACGCGGATTGGAGTAACACAAACACTAAATGATGATGAGCCATCATGTGTGTTCCATGCCATCAAATACATATCAACGGCGTCTATGCCGCCAATAAGTAATCCTTTAGGCATTTTCATAGTCATAAACACTTTACGACCATTATTTATTGAGCCAGCCGTTTCAAAAACTGCGCCTGATTCATCAGCCACATAATTAAGAAACTCAAACGCTTCTGCGTTCTGGACAGGGTAGTAACGATTACCGACAACGCCAAGTGCCTGCGCCTCGCCAGTTTTAGGGTGATGGCGATAGGTAATGAATCTATCGCTATGTGTTACTTCTTCCATTGAGCCTTGTTCCATTGCTGAATCACCAAACATTGGAATCATTGTAGAAACTGGATTGTCGGATTTGATTACGTTCCAGTTTAGATAAGCGGTTTTAAGTGCTTCTTCCGCCGTTAGCGCGCCTTCTGTAACTGTGCCAAGTTTGTGCCACGCTACTTCTCGCGCGGCGAAGAAGGCGGTTGTGCCATCTTCAAACTGTTCTAGTCTATGTGCCATTATTTCTGTCCTTGCCTTTCGTTTAGTTGTTGGAACAACTTTTCTGTTTGTAGTTGCTCCGCTAATTGGTTCAGTTCATCTCTTACTTTATTTGCTATTTCATAAGTGTCGCCACAGAAATCTGGGGCTGGCGGAACAATACGTGCGTTTGTAAAACGCGCGGCGTTATACCAATTAAGCCACTTAGAAAACTTAATTACTAACACTTGATTTTGTTTTGCCAAATTGAACCAAACGCATGCCTCTACGTAAGCCCCACTTGGCCCTGCCGTTACGTAACTATCTGTTGCTTCGGTCATTATTCTGCCTCCACATCTTCAACTTCAACACTTTCATCTTCCATGTTGTTATTGCGTAATTCGCCTAGCAATTGATATTGCAGATTATCGCGGACTAGATTTTCTGCGTCTTCCTCGGAGTCTGCCTCAATTCCAGTAACAGTAAATTCTATCTTTACTGTGGCGGAATAAGTGAAAGACAACTTATCGGCGTCAATTAAGTCCAGTAAATCATTAACTTCGTCAAGAGTAAATGAAACTGTGGCGTCTTTATCGCCATCAAATTCATCTTTGAAGAAGTTACGGACCGCTTCGCGTGCGTCAAAAAGTTGCTTTGTGCGAGCGGTTTCATTGCCGCGATAATTGGCGATTGTTTCATCTTTTCTGTCCAACCGATTTTGTAAATCATCAAATTCGGCTAGTAATGCCTCGCCTTGTAGAGTGTTTATGAGCCCTTCTATTTTTTGTCGTGCTGTTTCTGTTGTGCTTTCCATGTTTCTGTCCTTTGTTTGTGCTGATGAGCCTCATCAGTAGTGGCATTTACCACTAGACGCGCCAAATATGTGCGTTGCTTAAACAATTGCGCATATTTGGCACGTTTCGGCTTAATTGGTTAAATAGTTTTCTTCACTATTAATACATGTGGCGTCAGGACAAAAAGCCAAGTTAATCCATGTGCCAGTTACTACATGTTTGCCACAAGCGCCACAAGTAATATGTCCTGAGCGTTGTGATTTTTTATCTGTATCAGTAGCCATCATGCGCCTACTAACTCTTTTAACTTAACTTCTGCCTCTTCTAGTGCGGCATAGTAAGTGGCTTTAATGTTGGTAAGTGTTAAATTAGTTTCTTTACTATTGGCGATTTTGATAACGCGTTTTAGCCACTCATTAAGTGATTGATTGCTAACGTTTGACGATAAGCCCACGCGGCGGAATACATCTTCAAACGTTATGTAATAAGGCGCTATAAGAAGGTGCCCACAAACTCTTTCCCACACTTTGATTCGTGCATAGAAATCATTTACGTTGCTTACGTCAATCTCGCCTAAATCCACACCCATTGTTAGCCAAACAAGTGCGTTAGTAACTTGCCAGTTATCGTCTGTAATTAATTGTTCCCAATCGTTACAGTTTTCTATACTCCAATTTAGTGCCATGTTATTTGCCTGTCCTTTTCTTGTTAGTTAGTTAAGCGAACCAAACTTTTTGATTCGCTGTCTTGCGTCATGCTTTGCGTCCTTGATAGATGAGTTGTAAAACGTGTATTGCCCTAAATACAATTCGCCAAGAAATGCGTCAATTTGAACGGCGCGTGGCTCGGCTTCTGGTCGGATTACCCAGTATTTAACTTGTCGTAATGTTTTTGCGTCCATTGTTATACTCCCTTTTTTGTTTTGTTTGTCTGTATGTGCTTTATCGTATTTTGCCATTCTTTTTCTAGTGTTTCAGGACACCAGTTAATTTCAACTAGATGGCACTCACAATACAATTCGCCATCTAGTCTTGATTCTAGTTCTGTTATTAGTGTTTGCATTTTTACTAGATTGTTTTTTAACTCTTTTATTTGTTTTTGTAGTGCCTTTTTATTTACTTTACGTGCCATTTTATGCAACCTCTCTTTTGTTTAGTTCATCTGTGATTTCTTCTATGCGCTTCAAGTATTTTTGGCGCTTCTCTTCAGTTATGTTCCAGTTTGTTAGTCTTTGATAGTAGATATCAAGACTTTGCTGGAGCGTTTGAGTGCTGATTCCTTTCATTAGTATGTCTCTTCTATCATTTTGATTGCATATTTAATGCCATCAATTTGTCCTTGCAGCCACATGATATGTGAATCTGTTTGATTGTGATTATCGGCGTAATAATCCGCTTTATTATCTTCTAACTTTTGAATTTTTAGTTGAAGTGTTTGCCTAAGTGTTTGTATAAGTGTTTTTACGTTCATTGTTATGCCACCTTTTTTGTTTTGATTAACTTGCCAAATGTGTCGCGCTTGCCTTCTACGATTTCATCAATGAAATCTAAGAAGTAATTGTGGTCAAAGTTTGAATTGCTATTTTTTGCCACTTTACAAAACGCTATAACGGCGTCTGTGTAACCCATTAACATGTGGCTTGTTGCTACAAGTCCAAGACCACTATTTAGTATTGTTTTTCTTGTTTGTGCGAACTGTATTGCCATTGCTATGAAGTGCTTTTTACTCATGTGCTTGCCTTTCGGTTAGTGCGCCGCTTGAACAACTGCGCATATTTATTTGGCTGTCCTCATCAGTAGTGGCTCGCCAATTAATGCCACTAGACAACGTGGCTTTTAGTGCCACGTTGTTTCGGATTTGTGTGCTGTCCTAGATAGTTATGTTCTAAGGCTAGTTCGCCATTGGGTCCTTCGCCGCTATCAAATAACTTCCA